>Ga0214919_10002492_pt1 | contig 28930 bp, 30 predicted proteins | sample LL1503_MetaG_FD_177994 | JGI IMG/M metagenome (GOLD analysis project Ga0214919, IMG submission 177994) | Freshwater microbial communities from Lake Lanier, Atlanta, Georgia, United States - LL-1503 | ecosystem: Environmental > Aquatic > Freshwater > Lake | place: USA: Georgia | collected... | reverse complement strand
CAGTATTACCGGCAACTGATCTCGGGGGCACACAAGGGCGGAATGGCCGCGTATAGAAACTTTATCTATGGATATCCGTTTGCCCGTACTCCTGGCGAACATCAGCCCTCGGGCTCACTGAATGCGAGTCGTCTGAACTCTCTGCGGCTGACTCTCGACGTGAAACCCCCTGGAGGAGTTCTGGACGGATCATGGGAGGTCAAGGTCTTCTGTATCGCGATCAACTGGATGCGATTCGAGAATGGTCTGGCGAATGCCATGTTCGAGGATTAATCTGCCCTCCAGGTATATGCAACGCGCAGGCTTCCAAAACTATGTGACAAATGTCGCAGCGGCAGTGAGTGGTCACGAGGGATTCAGCGGATCAAATGCGGATGGAGCTCAACTTCTTGCAGCATCTCTTGTAATCATCTTATTCTACCTGGCCTACATTGTCCTATTCAGCGCGGGGGCTGCCTCTCTCTCCTATAACTACAATGTGTCTGCTGGGACTTCGGGATCAATGACGGTAGTATACGCTATTCTCTCCTTCATGTTCAGTGCTCTCTATTATCCCTATTATGCCTTTTTCCTCAGCCCCGTTAAAGGTGCGCAGAAGGGTGGTCGTCGTTAAGCCTTCCGCGTATCCCGCCGCCGATTGAAGAACTTGTGGAACTTATTCGTGCTGTAGCCGTATTGGAATAACATACTCTCGGCGGGAATCTTGACCTTCTTATGAAGCTCGGGATCCTTAATGCCTCCCCAGTGGACCGGATAGAAATACTTCATAGGATACACATGGACATCGGGGAAGTCCTTTTTATAGCGCTTATATACACGGGAAACAAGCAGAGGTCCCACGCGCCTCCATGCATCCGCCCCGTCTTCACGATCAGAGTTCTCGACAATATTCTCAAAGAGTTTGTCGAGAAAAGGGTGCTTGGGGGTAGATGCGAACGTGCCATTCATGACGAGCCGCTTGGTCCCCTTCAGTTCGGGACCGAGATCGCCGATTTTCCGCGTAATAGCGGGGGTGAGATCCTGCCAGCCGAAAAAGACGGAGGCCTTGTTCTTCTCCAGAAAGCGGGCGAACTTGGCCGGCTTCATGACGACGGAATCCGCGTCTATATAGAGCCCACCGAACTCGTAGAGAGCCAGGAGACGGACGATATCCGCGCGCCCCGCGATTTCCTTGGCGAACTTTGCGTATTCCTTTTTCAGCCCCGGAACGAGATTCCAGTCGAGGCTCTTAATGTTCTTTTCCGTCCAGAGTTTGTATTCGTAGCCGTATTCGTTGGCAAAGTCCTTGACGGTCGCTATCCACTCAGTAGGTTCTGCGTTTGTTCCGAGCCAGATTTGATGAATGATTTTGGGTATCGCCGCCTCGGGCATTCTACCCATACATTAGAAATGCTTCTTGGCCTATTGCTTGCAATCGGTGCGGCCGCTCAGGATCTCGTTGGTGGAACAGGATGCACGGCATCCTCCTGCGTATTTGCGAATCCCCATATGCGGTTCGGAACGGGCGCAGAAAACTCGGTGAATGCCTGGGGACTCTTCCAACAGCCGTGGTATTACTCTGAAATCACCTCGGCATGGTACAAACTGACCTTTTCGAGCTATCCTCTTGATACCGCTATAGGAACTGGTACTGGTTCGCCGAACTGGAGCGGGGCGAACGTGGTCGATCTCTATTCTCTTACTGCTTCGGCAACCACGACGGACTATTCTGGTTTCATTGTTGACAGTAGTGATACGACAAAAACCGTCGGACACGGCATCATTGTAGCATCACGCTTGTTTACTGTCTCGGGGCAGCGTATTACCATGCAGAATATCTTTTCGCTGGGAGCAACCGACCGATTCGTAAAGATTATTACACGCGTTATTAATAACTCGACGGCATCTTTACAGAATGTGATTGTGTGGACGGGGACCCGCGACGACTTTGTTGGAAACACCGATGTGAATACAAAGACGCGCGGAAATATCAATGGATCTGGCTTTGTACCTATTACATCTGCCAGTCAGACCTCGCATGCTATTATGATTTTCAACCCTACTGAGGGTGTGCTGTTCTATTCAGAGACACCGGGTGTTATGACGGCCTATGCGTTATGTTGCTCTTTTGCAAATGCGTATGGCACATATCCGCTGACCCTGGCCCCTTCTACTGGGGGTGGGACTGACGGTTCTTATGCTGCTGTTCTGGCTATTGGAAACGTGACAGTGAATGCATCGGCGTCTATCACATGGTATTATGCTGCGGGGACTATTTCCTCTCTTAGTTCAGTTGCGCAGAATGTTAGCGTGGCCCAGGTTGCAGATGTGATCGCTGCTGGAGGGGCGGCCACGGCTACTGCAACTGCGACAGCAACTGCTACTGCGACAGCTACTGCTACTGCAAGTCCTACTGCGACAGCTACTGCGACTGCTACAGCTACTTCTGCCCCCACCTTCTCAGCGCCTCCAAGCTTCTCAACTCTTCTCACCTTTTCAGCATACTCAAGCTTCTCCCAACCTCCTAGCATTTCAGCATACCCAACCTTCTCCCAACCTCCTAGCATTTCAGCGCTTTCAAGCTTCTCCCAACCTCCTAGCTTCTCCCAACCTCCTAGCTTCTCCCAACCTCCTAGCTTCTCCCAACCTCCTAGCATTTCAGCGCTTTCAAGCTTCTCCCAACCTCCTAGCTTCTCCCAACCTCCTAGCTTCTCCCAAGCTCCTAGCATTTCAGCGCCTCCAAGCTTCTCCCAACCTCCTAGCATTTCAGCGCTTTCAAGCTTCTCCCAACCTCCTAGCATTTCAGCATACCCAAGCTTCACTGCACCCCCCAGTCCGTCAGCAACATCCACCCCCTCCCAAACACCGACCCCCAGTCAAACCCCCTCGTCCACTAGCACATTCCCTATTAAGATTCTTCTGGTCCCCAACACACAAAACATAACAATCACAGAAATATATGCCCCCGTAACGAATATTGCCCCCTCTTCAGACAGTAATATACTCGTCTATGTATTCGTCCCTATAAATGTAATACTGATCTTATGCTGCTTTGCAGCGGGAGCCTTTGCTGCTTGGAGATATAAACAGAAGGAAGCGAAACCAGAACCGAAGCCAGAACGACCCGCCATGAGCGTGCTTGAACAAATGCGCGCAGGTATAGATATAGACGAAGATACGAAACCATTGAAGATACGCATCCCGACCAAAATAAAATTGACGGCCTAAACCACGTATGCCAGCTCATACGAACATCATGGACCAATCTAAGATTCCTGGCATCTATTACTTTCAGTATGTGGAGGACAAGGATACTAAGAAGATTACCGTGCCATCCATCCCACCCTTTACCACCTGGAGCGGTTATCTCGAGTGTCCCGCTGACAGCCCTTATGCCAAGAGGCTGGTAGACAAGTGCGGTGGCGTCCCCTACAAGGCCAAGTTGAAGATTGAGAAGGATCTTGAGACCGAGCCAGCCGCTGAGGGAAAGCCCGCACCCAAGGTGAAGGTGGTCGTCAAGACCTGGGAAGAGGACTGGGTCAAGGGGTTCTGGACTGCACCCGTCGACTGGATAGAGATGGCTGCAGGGCGTGAGTCTGACACACCCTTCTCAGCAACTACATACAAGGTAACGGACTTCCCCTTTGCAGTGCAGAAGGCCTAACAAAAATTGAAGCAGCGGGCTATATATTTTTCAGTTACACCCATGGATACTGATCAGCAGCTTACTAGCCTCTGCGACCAGGTCACCGCTCCAGGCTCCGAGGAGGAAAAGAAACTGTCTGCTGCCTTAACTCTTATGGTGAAGGCAGCAGAGATTATCAAGTCAGTGCCAGGCGCCGGCCAGCACGGGACGATCCGCTGGCGCATCTATCAGCTCATCCAGGCACAAGAGGGTGACGACAATGCCGCACTCTACAAGGAGCTCAAGTGCGCTATCCATTTGGGACTAGCAGGCGAATGCTCAGATCCTGTCACGCTCCCTTGTGGCCACAGCTTCTGCAAGACCTGCATTGCCCCTATGTATTATGCCTCGGTCCAGCTAGGTCAGCGCAAGTGTCCTCAGTGCCGCGAGCAGATCATAGTCTCCTATCACAGTCTGAGGACAAATGTGGCGATCAAGGGTATGACGAACCATCTGCTTCCACGGGGCATGACATACGACGCGGAGGCCATCGCCGCAATAGAGGCCCGAATAGTGCATACCCACCAGTCGCCCTACCAAGTCAGCTACGGAGGTTATTGGCCGGATCATTAAATGCCTAAATAGACACTCTCACCTTTTAAGAGATGGTGGCCGCCCTGCTGCGAGTTATCTACGGAGGAATACAAGATGCCAGATTGATCTGTCAAAAGGGCCAACCCAACACCGGTTTTTTTCTGAAAGTCTTTATTCGTGCAGGCCGCTTCACGACACAATGGACACGTCTGGATTTCGACACGCTTCCGACGCTCGGCAATACATCTGTAATCACCCTACCCCGTAAGGGCCATCTCATTTCCCGCCTGTATCTTGTGACAACTATGCCGGATATTGCGGGACCCCAGATAGCCGCCAAAGAATGGTGCACGGCAAATAGCAAGACATTCGCGGGACCCACCTTTGGCTGGACGAACTCTCTCGGACACGCACTCCTTCAAAACGCCTCTATAGATATTGGAGGCACGCGGGTAGAACAGATTGACGGGCGGCTTTTAGAGGTCCTGGACGACTTCTATACGCCTCTGGAAAAAGTGAGTCTGATGGATAAACTTCTCCCCCGCGACTCCTCCAACTTTCAACCGGGCGCGAAGGGTTCTACTGGGACTCCTGTGCAGGCCGTGACCCCCCTCCCCTTCTGGTTCAGCTCGGGCGACGCGGGAACTTTTTTGCCGATAGATGCTCTGCAGGCCGATCCCGTGAAACTCAGTATAAGATTTAATACTCCTACAACCCTCTTTGTCAGCACTGCCCAGCAAAGCACGGCCACCCTCAGGGCCCCACCAGCGGGTGGCGAAGCCTATTTCCCTATAGGGCAATCGAACTTCTATTATGCCGATCCGGCTGGGACGGATATCTCGGGTCTCAATGGAAACCCGACACAATCGATGAAGGCTAGTCCAGTTCCTGGAATCGCCATGCCGACCACGCAGCTTCTCCAAGTTCTCGGCGAAACGTACATCATGGCCGAATATATCTATCTGGACAAGCCCGAGGCGAACAGATTTCGTCTGGCGGATATTCAGGTTCCTGTGCTCCAACACTATGCATTTGATCCCGTAGATACAAAGGGGACTCCACAGGCCAACTGTTTCCTTAAGGTCGCCAACCCCACGCGCAACCTCTTTTTCTATTTACAGCGCTACGAGGCCCCGTATTTCAATGCGCCCTTTCTGGCGACGAGAGATCTTTCTGGTGTGGGGACGACGACGCCTTGGTGGCCGAATGCGAGCCAGATAGATACTCGCGTCTATAAGGAGCTCACACCCGGATTCGTCTACAGAAACTCCGAGCCTATTCGTGCCGTGGATTTGATCTATGAAGGCAAGCTCTTCCGCTACAGTACTACAACGCCCTCTGTTTTCCGCAGCTTCATGCCGCTGAAAAAGACGCCGTGGGTCAATCGGTATTTCTATAATCTGCCGTTCGCCTATGAGGCGGGTTCTCTGCCTCCGAGCCAACCCTGTGGAGAGGCGAATCTGGACAAGGTTGTCGGCATTAACTTGCGAATGGATCTCAATCCGTTCGCAGGTTATGTTGATGCAGCGGCTGTCCCGCGCTACTTAGTCTATGCCTGGGCAGAGACCTACAATATCTTTCGCGTATACGGCGGACGTGGCGGTATGATGTTCGCGTATTAAGGTCTAAGACCAGTCCCTGTTGCGTTATTACCTGGATACAGGGGGAACTTTTTTGAACTACGCGGAGGCGTTCTTGACGCGGTCCGTGGGAGAAATCTTCTTGGTGGGACAGGTGGAGGAGTTCTCGATGGACTTCTAGTTCCACTACGCGGAGGCGTTCTTGACGCGGTCCGCGGGAGAAATCTTCTTGGCGGGACAGGTGGAGGAGTTCTCGATGGACTTCTAGTTCCACTTCGCGCGACAGATCTTAAAGCACTTCTACTTCTCCGTGTTGCAGATCTTAAAGGACTACGCCTTCCCCAAAATGAAGAAAACCATGAGGACCAGGAACTACCGCTAGTTGAAAAGAACGAGCCCATCTAGTTAACGTCGCCAAATAATAGCTATAACTAAGACACTGAATACGAGAAGGGCCACCGATCCGTCGCGTGTGCGAGCGGAATATAGGAGCTGCTCCAGCACCTTTTCCGATTGGCGGAAGAGATGTCCGTAGTCGACTTCCTCCTCTTCATTATCTGACATTGATTTCCGCTGCACGGCGAGTAGGGGCGTGGTAGTGACTATCCGAAACTGATCAGAGTAATATACATCTATTGGGCCATGACGATCCGGATTCCATGCAAGAGCCTTCTCATAGGCTGATGCACGGAGCACATAGAAATGGAGTGCATAGGCACCTTGTATGCGCGTGAGAGGACCTAAAGGCTCGGCAGGCCCCTGAATAAACGTGGGACCGCCGAGAAACATGTCCCAGGAGTCGCGCTCGTTCCACAGGGCCTCCTTGACCGTTGGCCAACGATCCGTAAAATCCGCAACGGGATCGCAGTCGTCCTCTAAGATCAGAACCCAGGGAAGACCTTTACGCATGGCTTCACGGGCTATCGCCACATGAGATGCCCCACACCCCCGCCATCCTTCAGAGTGCCGTATACCGGGAAAACGCTTGGGAACAATGCTGGTTTCTTCAAAAAGGGCCTTGGTTTCTTCCCAGCGCTCGGGCCGGTCGTCGAGATTTATACAATAACATGGAAGCTCTTCCATACTACCGTGAAGTACCAAATTAAGAACACCCCCCTTTACGGGGGTGTCGTGCACCTAATAAAAGAAATAACGGTATTATCCAGTAGGTAAAATTGCTTAACAAACCCACCAACTATGTAGGCACAAGTATGTCATCTCTCCTCATCGTCGAATCCCCTGCAAAGTGTCAGAAAATCCAGGGATATCTGGGGCCTGGATGGCGAGTGATAGCGACCATGGGGCACATCCGAAGCCTGGAAGAGGATCTGGGGGCGGTGGGACTGGACCGCGATTTCGAGCCGCGATTCCAGTGGATTCGGGAGAAGGCAAAGGCGATTGCCCAGATCAAGGAGGCCGCGGCGGCAGCTACCACGATTTATCTGGCCTCGGATGATGATCGGGAAGGCGAGGCCATCTCTTATTCCGTTGCTCAACTTCTCAAACTCAATCCGGCCACCACGCCCCGTGCAGTCTTTCGGGAAATCACGGAATCGGCGGTCCGAGCGGCTGTGGCGGCCCCCCGCAGACTCGATATGAACCGCGTGCACGCCCAACAGGCGCGGGCGGTTCTTGATATGATGGTGGGCTTTACGATTTCGCCGCTTCTGTGGAAGTATGTGGGGCCGGCATTATCGGCAGGACGCTGCCAAACACCGGCTCTGCGTTTACTCGTAGATCAGGAGAAGGCGATTGGGCAGCATACTGTCAGCACGGCCTGGAGAGTTAAGGGGACCTGGACGGGAGGCGCACCCTTCACGGCCACCATGACGGAGGAGCTGGAGGATCAGGAATCTGCGACGAACTATTTGGAGAATATTCACGCGGATACACCGGGCAAAATCACGTCGGCCGTGACCAAGCCCACTACAGAGTATCCGCCGAAGCCGCTGATCACGAGCACGCTGCAGCAGGAGGCATCCGCATCCATGAGCCTGCAGCCGAAGCGCACCATGCAGATTGCCCAACGTCTATATGAGGCTGGTCATATCACCTACATGCGCACAGATTCGCCAGTCTTGTCGGAGGAGGCAGCGGCAATGGCCGCAGCGTGGGTTCGCAAAACCTTTGGTGAAGAGTATGCAGTTGCCGCGAAGAAATCAAAGCCCCAGGCCACCCAGATCAAGGCCAAGCCTGGAGCGCAGGAGGCCCATGAAGCCATCCGCCCCACGCATATTGAGCGCGCCGAGCTTCCCCAAGGTGAGGACTGGAACGCCGTAGATCGCAAGGTCTATAAGCTTATTTGGAGTCGCGCGGTGCAGAGTGTAATGGCCGCTGCCAAGGGTGAACAACGCACAGTAGAGTTCGTAGCAACTGGCGATCCGGGCGAGTTTGTGTGGCGTGCAGTATGGAAGCGTCAGCTCTTTCTCGGGTGGCGCAAGATTGGTGCGGCGGCGACGAACTTGGACGAGACGGAAGCTGAGCAACTGAATGAGAGTTGGGCCGCGGCAGAAAAGCTCGTGGAGGGTGCCGCGCTCAACTGGCTCACCTTGGAAGCCTGGCCAGAGGATTCCCGTCCTCCCGCGCGCTATACGGAGGCTACACTGGTGCGCGAACTGGAAAAGCGGGGCATTGGTCGCCCGAGCACCTTTGCGTCTCTTGTCGGCACGGTCCTTGATAAGGGCTACGCGGAAAAGAGGGATACGCCGGCGCGCGATGTCGCTATTACACATCTGCACGTGGAACGCCCGGGTCAATGGCCCCCCACAATCCTACAGGAAACGAAAAAGGTGGGTGTGGAGAAACAGAAGCTGGCGCCGACTCCGCTCGGTCTCTCCGTTCTCGAGTTCTGCGTGAAAGAGTTTGATGGTCTCTTTAACTATGACTTTACCCGGTCCATGGAGGCGCGCTTGGACGGTATTGCAGATGGCACGGAGGCCTGGAAGCAGTTGTGTCGTGATACATGGGCATCCTATCAAGCCAACTATACTGCGCTGAAGGAGGGTAAAGGTGCAGTAGCACCTGCTGCGGCCAGGCAGCGGATGTTTGCAGGAGGGATCAAGGCTGTGCAGAGTAAGAAGGGACCACTTCTTCTGAAGGAGGATGCGGCGAATAAGGACAATACAGTCTTCTATGGCTGGCCGGCAGGGAAATCCTTCCAGGATATCACAGAGGCCGACGTCGCCGCGTTTATGGCGGAGAAAGTTCAACCGGTCGCCGTGGGTCAACATAACGGCAAGGCGATTCTCAAGAAATCCGGGCCATATGGAACATATGCAGAGTGTGATGGAGTAAAGGTCCCGTGGACTGCAGAGGATACGATGGAAACCTTGGCGGCCAAGTTTGAGGCCAAGACGAAATCCGCCCTGCACACTCTCGGTCCCTTTGAGTTCCGCACTGGACCCTATGGAGTATTCATGTTCAAAAAGGATCTCACAGGACCGGCAAGGAAGTTTGTCAATGTCCCGAGTGGGGTTGATCCGAAAACCCTAACGCAGGAGGCAGCAATAAAGATTTATCAAACTGGTCTGCAGCAAAAGGCGAAAGGGCAGGTGTATAAGAAAAAGAATGGCACTTAATAGGTATGGAACGCACAAAGACTCGTAAGAAGAAGTCCAATATTTTTAGTATTCCTGCCTATGTGATTAATATGCGGGAGCGCGCTGATCGCTGGGAGCGATTCACCGATCAGCCGGTCGTGAAGGAGTTCAAGAAGTTGCGGAAGAGTATTGCCGTTAATGGTAAGAATCTGGACCCGATCAAGGATCGGCGTATTTCGCTTAATACGAAACTCCACATTTTCCGGAACTATCGGCGCAGCCATCCCGAAATCGCCACGCTCGGCGCCGTGGGTGCATCTATTAGTCATATTGAGGCGTGGCAGAAGTTCGTGAAGAGTGGAGAGAAGATGTGCCTGGTCTTTGAGGACGACGTGATTCTCACGGAGGCGCAGATGAACCAGGTAAATGAGCTGCTACCCACCCTACCGCACGACTGGGGGGTGTGGATTCTCGGCTTTTACCGACCGAATCTGATTACGCAGAAACTTGCCATGAAGCCGTGGCAGCGCGTCTATAACTTTACGGCAGCACATGCATATTTGCTAACGCGGTCGGCTGCGCTGAAACTCTTAGAGGAGCCTTTCCCAGTGGAGACTCATATTGAATATTATATGACCGGCTCATCCATACTTAAGAAGTTCAATATTCTCTATCACCCTGACGTGCATATTGAGTTCTTCAAGAAAAAGCGTGTATTCAAGTCCGCCACGACTACGACAGATTCCAATACATCTCAGCACAAACGAAATAGCTGCCCGAGCTGCAACTATCCTGAAAACTATGATCAGCTCTATGTGCGCCCTACAAGAAAGAGTTCAAAGGGTATTCTGGTGAAGGGTGTTCGTGAACATAAGCATGATAAGCGTGTGTATACGCTGAAGCGTGGTGCAACAAGAAGGAGATAATATTTGCCCCAGGTAGAATGTCTCAGCCTACGAGCTCTGACTCTAGTCGCAGAAGCAGTATAGTCGACGTATCGGGGGGCAAAGTGAAGAAGTTCATGAATGGGTGGACGAAGGAGCAGGAGGTCCTGATGGCAGAGTGGTCCGACGTGGCTTCGTGCTACCGATGGCTGCATGATCGCGCGGAAAAGAAGTTCTACCGGCTCAATCTACTGATCAGTATTCCAGTGATTGTCTTGTCTACGCTTACGGGCGCGGCCAACTTTGCCGTGGGTTCTTTCATTCCGCCAGATGCAACGGCTGCAAAGAGCTATGTGGGTGCTGGCCTGGGTAGTGTCAGCATTTTTGCAGGGATTCTCACAACTCTGGGCAACTTTTTCCAGTATGCACAGAAGTCCGAGTCGAATCGCGTGGCCAGTATTGCCTGGGGAAAGTTTCAACGTCTACTCGCGGTGGAACTTGCCATTAATCCTATGGATCGCATTGAGGCTATGGATTTTCTGAAGATATGTCGGCAGGACCTGGATCGACTTATCGAGCAGTCCCCGCAGATTCCCGATGATATCATCAAGGCGTTTGAAGTGGAGTTCAAGGATACACCCAAGCTGAAGGTGCCAGATATCTGTCACGGGATTGAGCATACACGTATCTTTGATGCCTCAAAGGCCCGTCTAGCTCAAGTGGCGGCGGATGCTCTCTTGCACCTGCGCTACAAGAAAAATATGTTGGCAAACTCTGTGATGCCCGATATCAATAAGAGGGTTACGGATGAACTGAATACAAAAATAGAGATGCGAATCCGTGAACTTATGAGATCTACGGGGGGTGATGCGACCTCCACGGTGGCAGTGCTAGAGAGAGATTGGCGCCGCCTTTTAATGAATAAGAGGCATCTACAGAGTGAGTATGATGAAGATCTAAGTGGAGTTGCCTTGCAACCGGTGCGGCCAGAAGAAGTACGTGTAAATATCGTAGGACAGGATGGACCTCTTGCACCAACTCCAGGATCTAGTGCAGAATCAGTTCATTCAGAAGAAGATACGGGGACAACACTCGTGGTCAGCAATGGCGTGAGCTTCGATTAGCCATTAGGCTAATCACAGCAAGCGTCTTCGGGCGCGAGCTTCGATTAGCCTAAGAGCTTCGATTAGCCCTAAATAAACATCTTTAGTGTCCTTGTCAGCTTCTCCTTATAACGGTATTGGTCTGTGAACTGTGCATAAAGGTCCTCGTCAAAATGAATCTCATCCAGCATCCCTTTTGTATATGTCGGCATATCCTTATAGATCCGCAGAACGGGATGGATGAGACGAGACTTGCACTCTTTGCCAATCCCTGAATCCCTTTTGAGCAACTTAATCGTGTCAGTTTCTGGCGGCTCATTCGAATACTCCAGCCCTATAGTGAAATAGATGAGATTCTCATTTGACGTCTTAGATTCCAAAAAGGAATACGATACATTCTCAATGTATGTTATTTCTGGTTGCGCAGTATTTATAATAAAGGTATCAACTATCTGCCCGAACATCTGATAGAGCGCGGATGAATAGTTCAGCCTATAGAGAATATGGCTAACTAAAGTGTTAACTTTATCTTTACGGAACTTTGTTATCTTCAGCTTTCCGTCATAGTGCACATGAAAGAAATACTCTATCAGATAACGGAATCCGTGAATGAAGCCGCCCGAACTCTTCTTATAGTCGCGGGAGTGCATGAGAGAGCCGATGAAAAAGAGATTGGGGTTATTCACACTCTCGTATTTGCTCGTGATGGCCGGATATTTTCCATTAGGGGTAAGCTGCAGATCAAGTTCAAAGATGGACGTATCAAACTTCCAGCCGGTGCATAAGATCACGTGATCGAATCCTCTGAATGCGTCACCCAGATACTGGTGGTCGTTGGGGCAGACATTACACGTTGTAGATAGGATATAGGGGGAATCGGTGGATTCTTGGCTAATCGTAAGGCCAGACCCGTTAATCGCCGAGATCTGATCAAGAGCATTCAGGCTTTTGAGAATAAAGGTATCGACGAAGGGAAGATAGATGGAGCGCAGATCGCCGGCATAGTGTGTTGACATGGCCATGGGTTTGTAGCGTTTCCCGATGATGTTCACGCTACTACAGATGGGTGTCAAGATATTTCCCAGCTCATAGCCCGAGTTCCCGTTGCCGATGATGGCCACGGACTTGTTCTCGAACTCCTTCAGATTAGCAGCCTTCTTGAAAAAGTCGCGCTCAAACTCGGCGTAGTGTTTCACTGGTCGTTTAGTCTTTTCTACAATACTAGTCTTGTTGGGAAGGCCGAGGCCAGTCGCGACAATGAGGCGCTCGCACTTGTAGACCCATTTACCCTCGGGCTCTATGACACTCAGTACGTACCCTCCATCTATTTTGCGGATCTTGTCGACGGTATGCTCGTATTTGATCTTCATCTTGTATTTCGTCGCAAAGTCGTTCATGTAGCGCACGAGATCTTTGCGGTCAGGATAGAACTCTTTTGAGTAGTCGGTGAATTTAGGGCCGTCCTCGGACAAGAGGGAGTTCCAGTCGTGACGGAGATTGAACTCGGGATCGTCGGAGCCTGTATGCCTCTTATTGATTGAGATGAGCTGACCAGTCAGAGGATAGCGATCAAAAAAAGAGCCGGCCATCTTGTTTCGCTCAATAATCACGTAGTCGAGACCGGCCTTCTCAAAGAAGTAGGCGAGCTGGATGCCCGCGGGGCCAGCTCCCACGATTATATTCTTTACTGGTTTAGCAGGCTTGTACATTACTATTATGTATTAGTCTGCTAGGTTTAGGCTTTTTTAGAGAACTCGTTAAGAAGAGAGACCTTGGCTTGGAAGGTCCACTTATACCATTTTAGGAGCTCTTGGTCGTCATTGGCTGAGGCCAGCCACTTGCTATATGTTATATCGTTCTCATCTACCCAGGTCTTCTGAATCAGTTGAACAGTTGCAGGGTTATGTAGCAGCTCTTCCGCCCTGTGCCAGCAGAAAAAACAGCGGATGGCGAAGATGAAGGTTGTGATATCTTGATCATCTTCATACTCTTTTTCTATTTGCCGGACAAATTTGAGTAGGGCCTCGTCTACCTTTGATTCCTCTGTAAAGGTTTCTAGAAGAAGCTTGTTGGCTTTGGCGGCAACATCCATTCTGGAGAGGGCGGATAATTTTTGGGGTAGGGGGGAGCTCTAGCGCCGTGGTTCTGGTAGAATGTTTCTGTTGCTCGTGGCGCAAAGAGCGTGATAGGGGGGGACTGCGGCAGAATGTGGTTCACGATGATAAGAGGCTCACGGATATTGTAGGGCATGTCCAGTGGGACGACAATCGCGGGGCGCTTGCTCATTCTGGGCGGTGTGCTACTAAATGGGGCACAGGAATGCTTCAATTTTCGCAAAAAAAGTTATTTAGGCTTGGTCCGTGCCTGCAGTGCCTCTACTGCGCGCACGTGCTTTTGGGTGTGCTTGCCGTTGCGCTCGAACTTCTCCTTCTGCTTATCTGATTTTTTCTTACGATCAGTCTTTGGTGTGTCCATGTTGGCTAGACAGCTCAGTATATATGTTCAATTTTATATGGTAGCAATAATCTCATCCAGCTCTTCCTCGATATTCCTCAGAGCGCCGCCGCTAACGCTGTTCTCTCCCCACGCCACCTTCTTTGGTGCGCCAGGAATGGCATTGACAGTCTTGGGGGGCGGAGTATTAGCCTCGGGTGCTGCCTTTGCAGTCTTCTTGGCCTCACGTGCGGCCTTTGCAACCGCCTTCTGCTCAGGGGTCATTGCCTCTTTTGCCGCCTTTGCAGCCGCCTTCTGCTCCTCAGTCATCTTGGGGCGACCAGCCTTCTTTACCACAGTAGTCTCCTCCTCAGAGTCGGGCTTGACGGGCATCTTGAGCCCAGCGCTCTTGAGCCACTCGGCCATGCCCTGATCCTTGTTACCTCTGCCGGCAGCAATGAAGTCGCGGATGAACTTGGCCGCGCACTCGCCATGCGTCCCAGGGTCCTGTGTGGCATCAGTCTTGCAGATCACGCACAGGACCTGGTGATCGTCATCCCAGAGGTGGCGCGCCTCGATTATCTGCGCCTCGTCCATCTCCATGCCCGCCGTCTTCTCCTTGGCGTAGATCATCGACGCGAACTGCTTGGCCTCTGCCACGCGCTTGAACGGGAGACCTGCACCCTTCAGAAGAGAATCCAGGCGCTGGCAGCGCTCGTGCCAGTTCTTCAGGCCCTCTGACAGAGCGCGCTTCACCTTGGGCTTCTCTGCAACGGGTGCCGCAACGGGTGCCGCAACGGGTGCCGCAACGGGTGCCACTCCGCTCAGAGTCGCCTCCATCACTGCCAGCTGCGCCTTCATGTCTGCGATCATCTTAAGCATCTGGGCAGACATGATGAATGATTGGGGGAGTAATAAAAAAATAGGGGCTGCGACGATTCAATTTTATCCAAAAAAAATACCGCCTGCGGGGGTTGAACCCGCGACATTGTGGTTTCTGGACTTGCGCCACTATAAAAGCCACACGCTCTACCAACTGAGCTAAGACGGTTGTGAACTGCTTAGCTGAGCTAAGACGGTTCTTTCCGATACCGGGAGTTGAACCCGGGTCAAGAGATGGAAAGTCTCCTATGCTAACCGTTACACCATATCGGAACAGCTGATTTTAGCTGCGCCAGGGCCTGTCAATTTTAGGCTGACGAGAGGGTCACGGTAAAGTAGGCCTGAGTAGAGCTAGGAAAGGTCTCAACCCACTCCTTCACAGTGACATAAGAGGCCATAGTTGGTAAGACCTGTGTGCAGTAACCACCTGCGACGATTGCCTTGATCTCGTGTTGGTCAAAGTTAGGAGAGGTAGTGTAGAAGAAGCGCAAGATGGTATCTTCTGGGTAGGCAACCACCTCTTCAGATTTGTGCGCCGTCTTCTTGAACAGGGTGGTGATGGTTTTCTCACCAGATACCCACGGATAGAGTGGTATAGAGCCATACCCTGCAGAGGTCATCTGTACATCCAAGTGCATGCAGCACCATGGCGTCACCTCCCTCCACCTATCGAATGCGCTCCGCTGTCTGAAGGCCTCTTGCAGAGCACTGTTGGCGTGATCGTAGTCGCTGCGGGCGTCGTCTGTGTGCTCCCCTGTAGGGTCCATATAGTTACGCGCAACGCCCTCCTCTAGCCACCACTTGGCCTTGACCATCGTCTTGAAGGCGACGCGGACGTTCTCCTTCAGCGTGGCCAGGGGGTCTGAGATCTCTGCCTCGTATTTTGCTAAGAGCTGGGGCCAGGTGTCTGTGGCTTTGAGCTTCTCGTAGCTCCAGCCTGAGCCAAGAGCGATGACCTCACGGATGGTGCTCTGGCGGCTGATGCCGTTTCGCAGCTCGTAGACCTTGGCGTTAAGATTGGTAGACATGGTGTAGTTGACCAGCCGGCCACGCCCGTTTCAAATTTACAGTAAAAAAATCTAGTTTCTTTATTTTGTGCGTAGATCTGCGCGCTTGCTAGAGACTTTCTTTCAAGGTCTGTGACCGGTCTTTACCCATACTACTGCGGGGTCCCAATCCCGTAGCGTAACTTATGGTGCCTTCGTCATCTCTAGTTTCCCGCGTTTCTCTGCGTCTGTTTGTTTCTTTAATAATAAGTCTCCCCCCACCCTGGCCGCATGTCCTCGTTCCACCCCTCTTGCACAGCGGGGACCACGCTCTGCCTCCATGACTGGCTCTCAGAGGTGGGTCGTGGCACACTAGGTGCCAGAGGAGCGAAGCGCTGTGGGCCGCGTGCAGTGCGCACAGGCTCGTCTACTGGCTTCCAGAAGCGGTCCGTGGCCCACTGGATGTGCCAGGTAGCGTCGCCAGGGTGCGCAAAGGGGCAGTCGTCCTTGATTCTGCCGGCCAAGAACTCCCTGTGCGTAAAGCACTCTGAGCTCACGTGCTTCGTGGTGGGCTTGGCGCCACCAGTCTGCTTGGTGCCCACGCAAGAGTAGAGGCGGGTGCAGAGACGGCCGTTCTTCTGCACCTTCTCGCCGCGCTTCAGGTTGCGGCGGGCCTCAATGACGGCCTGCTCAATGACGCACTTCTGCCAGAGCGCAGCGATCCTGGCATCCTCTGCCGCCTTGATCTCTGCCTCCACGGAGCGGCGGGCCTTGCACCAGTCTGCCAAGGCCGTCTCCATCTCTGCCCCGTAAAGGTCATCAAAGCTCCACCCCTCGTTGTCGTAGAGGATGAGGTCTGCGCCGTGCTGTGGCCCAAAGAGGTCCACAATGGCCTGGCACTCTGCCGCGCTGTGGGGCTTGGCCCTCTGCAGCCAGAGGCCGCCCTCCCACTTGTAGGGGAGGGGCGTGCTGGGGCGCGGCTCGGCGCTGATCAGCACGCCAGAGGCGTTGCGGCCCTCTGCGGCGTAGCGGGCCAGACGCTTGGCCGCCTGCTCTGCCGGCTCTGCTGGCACAGTGTAAGAGGCGCTGCAGCAGTGGCACTCAGGACCACAAGGCTGCTCTATGATCTGCGTAGATACGATCTCTGGCTGAGGCAGAGGCTGAGGGTTGGGGGCCCTCTTTGCCTCTGCCTTAGACTGCTTCTTCTTGTTCAAGATTGGCATGTTATGTGATGATACGACAGACAATATGCCCACTCTGGAATCTGGCCATTCAATTTTTTTCGGAAATTGACAGAGGCCGAAAAAAACGGGGGCTCTTATGCCAGAGCCTCTGGAAATGTAGCCAGGGTGTCAATTTCGCAATAAAATTGAATGGGAAGAGCGGTATAGGCAGTTCTCATCCCACTCAGCAATATACAATGTCTAGCCTATCTCTTATGCTTTCAAGCGAGATTGCCAGCCTGCGCGCTGAGGCGCAGCCTCTGATTGACAGGGCCGGTGCTCTGATTAACAAGGCCAATGCTCTGGAGGCTGCTCTGCTTGCTCTGGCACCCGCGGCAGAGCCAGAGCCTGTGGTAGTAGAGCGTGTGGCAGAGCCTGTGCCAGAGCCAGAGGCGCCCAAGGTGAAGAAGGCCCCCCACGCCTGGGCGCTCTTCTTCCAGCGCACCTGCGCTCTGCTGAAGGCTGCAGGCTACAAGGGGACTCTGATGACTGTTCAGCCCCTCTGGAAGAAGAGCCATGACTGGGTAGATGCAGATATCGTTCCCGCCTGGCTTCTATATAAGGCAGAGGCAGAGGCAGAGGCAGAGGTAGTCTGTGTGGGTGGTGGGGCTGCAGAGCCCCCTGTGAAGCCTAAGCCTGTGAGGAAGCAGATGACGCCAGAGCAGAAGGCGGCCGCCATGGCAGCTAGGATGGTCAAGAAGGAAGCCAAGAGGCGTTCAGCCCTCTACCTCAGCCCCATTGAGCGCGATGGCTGCCAGTATTTGGGGAACGAGCGTGGTGACCTGGTCTCTATGGAGGGCGAGTGGGTGGGTCGCTGGACCGGCAGCGCCATTGACGCGAGCGCCTCAGCGCCGGCCGACTTTGACCAGTTCTACACCGACTAAAAAAATAAAGATGGCCTCTGGCCACATGGGACAAATGTCAAGCCTCCCCGCGGCTGTCCTGGATAACCCTGACGGGGTGAACCGATTGACAAACATGCAGACACCAGGGGCTCATAGCCTCTGCTGTATGCTTGCCTGCTCTATAGAGCATTGTGTAGCCACTGGGAGTCCAATCGCCGGGCCGACTTTGGTGAACTTAGGAGCTCTGGGGTCCGCCCCACTGACTCTGGCTTGGCAGAGATTCTTCACTGCCGATCAAGGACGTCACACACCACGTGAGGGTGAATCAGTAGCAGACCTCTCCTAGCAGAGGTTCTTGTCTGGGTAATCCTTCGGGCCAATCCCTTAATAAGTCAGGACACTAGGCGCACCCCCTCTGGGGAGCGTTATAGGCTCTGACATTCCGGAGGTGACGACTGGTGCGTGCGCAGAGGTAGGGGCACGCATCGGGGGGAATAAAGGGAACTGGCAACCCTCCCCCACAGTCTGGCTGCGTAGGCAGCAGACTCTAACTTCATCTACAGCTGCGAGTGCAGAAGAAGAGCAAGGCGACCACTCCTTAGGACGTCGTGAAAATCAGAGGCCATGCATTCGTGCATCTTGGGCCTCTGTCCAGCTCCCTCTCTAGTAACCGGTGGCGATCAACTGCAGTGTCGTGAAGGACGGACACAACCCTCTGCGGCCCTAGGCACGCAGAGGTTGAGTGGATAGGGGCGTAGGAGGCGCTCTGTGGACGGGCTGCGTGCAACCCAGGGAACTATAAGCGGCTGGACCCCTGTAGTGGGGAGAGCTGCGCGGACGTGGCAGACATAAGCAGGGCAGCCTAGGCTCTGCTGGGGAAGGTCATATAGCACTGTGTGCTGGTGGTCACGACGTTGGCGGGTTTCTTAACCCATATGCCGTATGTGCGAGGAGGGGCACAGAGGAATGGTCCTCTTTTTTTTATGGCCGTATAAATTTGACCCGTGCCTGAACCGGTGCGTATAGCATGCCCGCTACAGAAGGCGCCTGTGGCAAGATATTAGAGGCAGAGGCGGGCGTAGTGATCAAGCGTATCCGCCGGCACGCGCGCAAGTCCCATAGCGCCCAGAGGCAGTGTGAGCTGCAGCAGTGGGCATCAGAGCTGCTGAAGCCGGCCAACGGTTTTGCCGAACTTTGGGCCCCCCGCGCCTGGGCACCAGAGCCCCGCCAGTTCCGTATGGAGCGCATCGACTGCTCTGTAGAGCTGGAGCCAACCGACGTGCCCGAGCTGAAGCGGTTCTACCAGCTCGCCAGAGAAGCCGGTATCTTCCCCTGTGACTATGAGCTTTACCGACAGAAGGACGGTCGTGTAGCGCTGGTGGACGTAGACAAGTTCGGTCAGTGGCACCAGGGCAAGGTGGTCTTCCCCTGGGGCTTAGTCTGGGCAGAACCAACCTATCCCTATTGAGTTTAAAAAATTGAACAACCAGCGACGATCTGTTTTTACTACTTCACTATGGGCCAATCTGTGAGCATTGACAACTGCAAAGATCTCTCTCACCTCCCTGCTGAGCAGTGGGAGGCTCTTGCAGCTGAGGACATTACCGTGGTGCGCAGCAGTGGCGAAATCCAGGCTGGTTGGCGCTTTCCTAAGACCCCCCACTTTGGCGACTGCACAGTCCATAGCACGTGGGTGAGAGCGCATGTAACCCTATCAAGCTGCGAGACAGAGGGTCGGCCGATCCAGAAGTATCACATGATCCACGATAGGCCAGATAGGGACCCGAATCTGCATGTCTGTGGTTGGCGCCGAGAGAGGACTTTCTGGCCCACCCGCCTGGACGGCGACGAGGAGGGTAAGAAGGTTTGGTGGGAGGCCTTGGATGCCATGACCGGCTCTTTACGTATTCGCGACAACATTCCTGTAGAGGAGTTGGCAGTCCTGGACGCGGCACAGCAGAAGCTGACTGATCTGGAACTCGCCGAAAGGGCCTCACAAAACGCAGAGGAGAGCATGACTCCTACCCGCAAGAGCTTTACCGACCACATCATGGACCTACAGAAGATCAACGTCTGGCATGCAGACCGTGTGCGCCGACTCTTTGACAGTGGCTTCCCAAAGTCCAAGGTGGCCGAGATCTGTGAGATTGCCGACGACGACGCCCGCCAGAAACGCCTTGACGAGGAAGAGGCGGCGCTGTATCTAGAGCCCATGGCCATGAGCGACTAAAAGCCATCCGTAAAAATTAAACTATGCAGCCCTGGTTTTTATTGTATCCTCCATGCTATCTATCAAGACAGTATCACCGAGTGCCTCCGCCGAACGGCTCGCCGAGCAGGTCAGTGCAGAAATGAAGAAGTTCTTTGAAGAGGAACAAGAGCAGGCGATAAAACGCCTGCGCGAACAGGGGCTCTATCTCTTTCCCAGTGGCTCAGAGATAGCCAACAATATTTATATTGAGGCGCGAGATAACCAAGGTGCCAAGTTCTGGATTCCTATGAAGGAGAGTGACGAGCTGCGTGATCCAGTAGGGCGTTGTATCAGTTGCGGACTCACCATCGGCTCCAAGCGAGGCAGCGCATGTTATATGGGCTGCAGGAATACGAATAAACGTCTCTATCCTCTTGAGGGACAGCCTATCATACTGGCGACGTTGATCGGTTCTGACAGGAAGTGGGTCTTAACTAGAGAGCGCTACCGTTTCACATTAACCCAGCAGGACGGCATTCCAGAAAAGCCGAAGGCATCTAGCCCCAAGGTAAAGGGCATTCTGAAGAACTGGATTTAATAAAAAAATTGAACGGGGGTTACGCCCTTCCATTTTTTATCCCAGTCCAAAATGTCTTATACTCCTGGCACCAAGATTTCCCACTCTGACTCTACGGAGAAGGCGATTGTGCTCACTAACAACCACGTTATGTGCACGGAGGGAAAATATGCCGGCCAGAGGATCCCCATAGACGACTGGATCATCCTGGCCGATGGCGCGATGATCGACGAGGACTATATTCCTCTTGAGTGCCCCACGAGCCATGAGCTGGGCACATCGTGGCTGTGGCAAAACAGCTTGCACGAGTGGCGCGTGGCGGTGCAGGGAGATCGTGACATAGTTCAGATAAAGAATGTCTACATGGAGGATGGTGCTGTAGTGGAGGGCCCGCTTGAGCGCTTTCCGAGCATAGAGGCGTGGGCCGCTGACCTAGATGGGGGGCATTTGGAGGAGAACCCCCCTCTTTACCAACCAGTGGGAACGCGTTGGGTGAAAAGTGACGGTGGCATTATACGAGAGGCCATGCAGCTCCGTCACCATGTAGTTGAGCTGAGGCAGACTCGGGGCGAGCACAACACCTACTGTGAGAAGCCCTTTGCCTCTTACTCAGATTGGTATAACTCCTGGGTAGAGGATCCGCTGAACAAGGCTGTTTACCCCGACCTCCCTTCTTCTTCAAATGTCTCTGAAATAGAGGCGGATGAGACGGAGGAAAGGTTGCGCGAGGAGGCCGAGCAGGCAAGGGTGGATGAGCAGTGGCGTCAGGAGTTGGCCGAGCCCGAGACGGACGAGCAGTGGCGTCAGAAGTTAGCAGACCAGGCAGCAGAATCGCCCTGCTCCTACTATTCGTATACGGAGCCTGTGACAGAAAAGCCCCATCCCAGGTACAATCACTATAACTGGCCATCCCCCAGACCAGCTCTTCTTGCTAAGCATCTGTGGGGCGTGAGGTATAAGCACGTAGATGCGGTGGAGCGCCTGGCCAATCACTACAACTGCACCGTGGACGAGTTCCTGAACATGCCCTGGACAGAGCTTGATCTCTCACCCAGTGCAAAGGCACTCATGGGCAAGTGTTCACCAAATACCAGTGGCATTTACAAGTGTATAAATCATGGCTATTATTAGGGGGGATGAAGAGTCATCATATATTATTCTTATTCGTATTGCTTCTGCTGGCCTATCTCTTTTTTTCACGACCTGTGGAAGGGTTTCAGGCGCCCGAAACGGTGGTTTGTTTCCTGTGCGTCTGTCCTAATGAGAAGGTGATCGGCTTTGCCAGAAAAGTCTCCAAGGAATACAAGACCTATATTATCTGCGATGACGTGAAGTGCAAGACCCCTGAGGATCCTGATATAACCTTCCTAAAGATCACGGACCAGGAATCGGCCTCTGCAGGATGGACAAAGTCAAATATCACGCTGCAGAAGCCCACTACTGCCTGGGACAAGGTGCTCTATTATTTCGCCGTGAAGGATACGAGCCCCGCCCACGTGTGGATTATAGAGGAGGATGTCTTTGTCCCCGATGCAGCTGTTCTCACGGGCATAGACGCAAAATACCCCGATGCAGACCTAATAGCGAAACAGCATGTGCGCGACGATGAAGATCCCGACTTTATGTGGTGGCATGATGCGGAAGGATATCTTGAGAAGCCCCACTATAGGAGTCTTGTCTGCGCCACCCGTCTTTCTCGCCGCCTTCTGAACGCCGTCGTAGACTTCGTGGATGAGCATAAGCGGCTCGTGTTTATTGAGATCATCTTTAATACGCTCGTGGTCCAGAAAAAGTTCAAACTCGAGATGCCAGAAGAGTTGTCGACGATTATATGGCGTCATGAATGGACGGCAGAGACGCTCGATAGCAAGCACCTTTTTCACCCTATTAAGGACGTTACCATTCATGATTCCTATCGCGTTCGCCTGAACCAGATCGCTGCCCGGGAAAATTGAACCGGTCCACCCGCACCCTGGTAGGCACGAATGGATACTGTAGATCACATGGCTTGGCGCGAGCATAAGAAGATTGCGGCGGTGATTCTTCACCGGAAGTTGGATCTGATGGAGGTGAATAGGCAGTATGAGCTAGATCATCCGAATAGTTCGGTTGATCCGGTCCAGGAGGTGACGTATACATGGCGAGGTGATATGGCGGGGCAGCTGAACAATATTATTAGCTATCTTAAGACGACGGTAGCAAAGGGGTTTGCGAGTTAGCTTGCCTGCAGCGATTTTAAAATTGAGCTCGCGCGTGGCAAGGAATACAGCATTACGATGGCATCTTCTTGTATTCTGAACGCCAATGAGACCTTTGTGTGCTCCTATGCATCTCGTGCGCCCGAGCCAGGCGTGCAGAGCCTTATCCACGTGTCCACGACCCCTTTGTGGATGTATTATTCCCAGGAGGCAATAAATAACTTCGCGGAGGGATATGCTGATGAGTATATTTACGGGGTTATCCGCTATATCCTTGCTCCGATGTTCTTTGCATATCTGTGGAGTCCGAATCAGCCCCAGATTAACGTCTTCGTTCCAGAATCGGGACCAGTGGTTATTCGTGAGGGCGAACCGGAGCCTGAGGATGATTTGGACGAGACGAGTAAGCAGATTCTTACGCAGCTGCGTGGGCAACCATCGGGGCTCACGGCAAAGAGACTCTTCAAGGTGCTTCAAGTCTATGATCCGGATGTGGAGGAGTTTGATGTAAATGGGCGCCTATATGCACTATCTGAGGCGAACCTAGTGTGGCGAACACGAGGCACACACACTGCAGTGCGGTGGATGGCATAAATTTGCCTAAAGTGTTGGATATTTTTTACTGTAGAATGCAAACCCTCGACCTATCCTGGAATGAACTCTTTACCCTCGTTTGCCTTGTAGAGCGAATGGAGGGTGGAGGACTCCCTGGGACCAACTTTCCTCAGATGCGCGCCGAGTTTCTACAGTTAAAGGAAAAGTACCAGATTCGCGGGACAGTTGATGAGGCGATTGCCCTGATCAGGACGGTATGGGCTTCCAAAAAAATTGAACCTGATACCGGCATATGATATAATCATCCCTATAAAATGGCCACTCCTTGTCAAGGTATTGCGCTGAAGCCTGTGCGTCTGGCCGATATCCTTGTAGCCGCTGAGCCCCCTGTGGAGAAAAAGTATTTGCGCCCTTCTGAGCGTGCCAAGAATGGACCGACACCCTTGACTGCGGTAGAGTTGGCATCGGATATGTTGTTTCCCAGTCTTGCGTCTCCTACTAGGCGTGCAGTGGCGGGACCGGCCTGGGATCCGGTGGCCCCAATGTCATATAAGAAGAATGTGGAGGAAGGGATCAAACGGGTTCAACAGGAGATGGAGGAGGGGCAGCGCCGTGAGCAGATAACCGATCCATGTCAAATGACAGAAGAGGAGTTGCAGCAGAATGGATGGGCTACTCTATCTCTGCGCACGAGCCCAGAATGGCGCCGCGGCTTTATTGAGCGCAATGAGGAAAAAGGGGTTCTGGTGACGGAAGATGGACCACTCATCCTGACCCCTGAGATCGTGGCGAATCCGGCAAAGCTGAAGTACTACACACAGGTCACTAACTCCGATGGCACCCCTATTGAGCGCGAGAAAGAGCAGGACTTTACAGAGAAGGTGGCGCCTACTCACAATCCATCAAGTGTGAGGCGGGCTGCAGAGCGGATGTGGGCATTCGTAGGAAAGAAACTTGCTTAGTGTGAAATTGACCCGGCCCCCCCAGTTTTTATGTCACTATGGAACGTGTACCCTATTCAAGAAGTGCTCTGCGTAAGCCGATGGTCATTGCGCGTATACGTGCTCAGGCGAATGCGTTAGTGCTGGAAACAATGCCTGGATGCCCTATAGATATACAGCCGCTTGAAAAATTAATCAACATTGATGCGGCTATAAAATGTAGACCATGGCATCTACCCCTCTTTCACTGACTCTGCATTTGGAGACGCAGGAGAAGTATATGGCCCTTCTCGAGTTCTGCAGAGATGCCAGCATTGCTATAGAGAGCGGTGAGCCATATGTCCCTACTTTCTTGGAGAAGACGTTGAAGAGGCCCACGGCGGCGTTCAAGTTCTTTTGTGGGTCTGAGAATCTGACGAAGGAGGGGCTGACCACAGAGGAAGATGTCTACAATATCATTATGCGCTACGCAAAGAGGTTCAACTTAATCCTAGCAGATGGGACGATAAAGCTCAATAAGGCTATGCAGGATGCGTTTAAAACCGATGCGTTGCGTATTCGCCCCTATGAGATCTTGGGCTTGATTGTCATGGCATTTTAGAGGGGTCTAAGGTTTTCCACAATCTGTAGGTAGAATGGACACGTGCAATCATCCTGATATATCGGGTTGCGAGACACTCTGCGACTGTATCTGTGACGGCTGTCAGAACGTATATATAGATAAATGGGATAAGATGGTCGCCGAGCTGGATCTCTGCAAGGCTTGCGGAGTCCCCAACAGTCTAACACCTGAAAATCTTATTGCGCACCAGCACGTGCACTTTTTTGACCCATGTGAAGAGTGTACTATAAAGTTTCAAATCTGTATGGTTATGGCACATCTCTGTGAGGTCTGTCATAGTCATGCTGATTCTTGTAAATGTGATTAATCTTTGTAGTTCACCTTTTTGGCAGTGGAGCGGACGGGTCTTGTTGCGGATACCTGGGTACAGGCCTTCTTCAGCTCGAGAAGTGCCTTGGCGGCCTCGGCCGCGGAAATAGTGAAGAGCTTGGAGTAGTCCTTGGTGCGTGTCTTCATTCTTTATATTATGAGATATACGTCTTTATGTGCCCTTGGAAAAATTGATTGCATTGTAGTCGTGGTGAGTGTTTACATCCCGTCTAGAATGTCCAAGCCTTTCAAGAACTCTCCTTTGACTCTGTCTGCTGGCTATGCGAATGGCACCGTGCATGTGGCCGTAAAGCCGCCTACTGATGGTGAGCGTCAGGGTATAGTGCTCACACTAATCTTCGACGTGAGCGGCTCTATGAGTAGTAACGCATGCAAGGTGGGTGATGATGCCACGCAGTATCATACGCGTCTCGATCTGCTGAAGGTGGTGGCCGAGCTTCAAGTGCGCATGTTGGGCGAGATGGATACTCTGTGTCTCATTACATTCAGCGACAATGGCCAAATCATCCTGCAGCCTACGCTGATGACGGGTGTGGGAAAGGACTCGGCGGTGAATGCAATCAAGGGGATGCGCGCTGAAGGTTGCACAAATCTGTGGAATAGTCTGGAGGTGGCGCAGGAGGTAATGAGTCGCCCAGAATATGCAGAGTCTCTGCGCTACGCCATTATGCTGACTGATGGCGAGGAGAGCTATCCAGCGCCAGCTGTTGGAGGGACGGTGGGAGGCTTTGCCGAGCTGCCGCGATCCTTTATTCTCAATATCTTTGGCTTCGGTTCACAGCTCGACTCTAGCAAGCTGGCGGCTCTTACAAACACTGCTGGTGGGCGCTTCAGTAACATTGCCGATTTCATGACGCTGGCCACGACGAGCATTAACTGTCTGGCAACTGGCCTTGCCTCATGTTCTACTGGCGATACTGTCCTTATCACCTATGAGGACGGGAGCTCAACAGAGCACAAGACGTCGCTCGTGCAGTTTGGTCAGGATCGTAACATTGTGTTCAAGACGGCAAAGAAGCCAGTGAATGCGACTCTACAGCGGGGGGCGGCAGCGGCGGACTTTACTGGGGAGATATCGCCGCAGTTTCAGGCACGCGCGGATATTCTGGCGGCTCTTCACTCCACGCTTGCTAGTTCCCAGGTAGCGGCTGCACCTTACGCAGCAATCTATGCGAGATATCCTGGTATGGCGGATGTCGCGGAGCTGAATACGGAGTTGCCAAGTGGTTGCGCGGGAGATAACTGGGCCAAGTGGGGTAAGCACTATCACTGGGCATATCTTCAGGCGCTGGAGAATGATCACCGCATGAACTTCAAGGAGGTGGGGCAGGCACATTTGGGTGGCGCGGCCTTTGAGAGATACAAGAAGATTGGTGACGCGGTTTACAGCCAGATTCCAAAGCCGCGACCTACTGGGGGGTCTACATCGACGGGATCATTCCAGTATGGTGGTGCCGCTGCAATACGCACTGTGGCGGCAATGGCCCACACAAATGATCCTACGAATGCCGGTGGCTGTTGGGCGCCTGGATCCATGGTCCGCATGGCTGATGGTACTCGCAAGGCCATTGAGCTTGTACAGCCCGATGACAAGATCTGGACCACAACTGGCGATGCCACAGTGGAGTATACTCTGAAACTTGGGAGGCATAAGAATCCCGTGCAGAATATGTGTCGGGTGGGAAGGCTTCTACTGACCTGGTATCACCCTGTAAAGCAGGGTCTCATCTGGGTTCCTCCATGCACTGTTGCTGCTATTGAACAAATCAATATGCCCGTGGTTCACAATCTTATTGTGAGCAATGGTCATGTTCTCGATATTGAGGGAATCTTGACTGTGAGCCTCGGACATGGTCTTGATGAGGAGGGTGTGGAGCACGCCTTCTTCGGATCCAAGGCGCGCATCCTGGATGCCATCAAGCTGCAGCCAGGCTTTGCAGAGAGGCGTGTAGTCTACCAGAATCTGGTGGCAGTTCGCGATAGTGGGGCGATTGTGGGGTGGGAGGATTCCTAAAGCTTATCCAAAATCTGAGGATACAGTCCAATAATCAGCACTACAGCACAGATGGTCATAATGTTAAAATACGGTTTTTTTAACCCGTATCGCATATGCAAGTAGTGTTCAAGATTGTCCGCGAGCCCCCAGATTCCGTGCCACAACATAATCAGGATAAACGCCATAAACAGGACGAACATGGCATGCTCTTCAAGTCTACCTAAAATTTTAGAAGACATCTAGTAGTAGGAGAGAATGTCCGAGTGCATTGTTATAGTTCTGCAGGGGGGTATGGGAAACCAGTTGTTCCAGTATGCCGCTGGCCTCACATTGGCATCACGGCTTGGCGGAGAGTTATGGTTGACCCCTACCCAGGAGAACAAACATTCTGGTGCAGATTATCGCCTGACTCTTTACAGGCGTGCGAAGGCGATTGGTATTGACGGTCAGCCGGCAGGTAAGATTATTCTTCATCAGCAAGAGGATTCTTTTGGGGCATGGTCACCGGATCAATATAAGGGCATTCCCTCTTTGGCAGTAAAGGGGTATTTTCAGAATCTTCCTGCGATTGAGACTCAGATATCCCTTATACGCAGCGATCTTTTTCAGGCCCTATCGCATATTCGGACGACCCTACGTCAGAAATACCATCTGCATAATCCGAGACAAACATGTTTTATTCATGTGCGAAGGGGTGATTATCTGAATCAGAAGCCGGGAACATTTTGGGTGCAGGACATGTCATATTATCTACCCGCTCTACAGGCAATAAAACAGCGCACGCCCGGTCCTAGGCGTTGGATGGTAGTATCGGATGATATTGCCTGGTGTAAGACGCAGGCCTGGCTGACCGTTCCGCCTTTTGAGTTCGCCGATGAACCCGAAGAGTTATATGGGCTAATGCTGATGAGTATGTGTGAAGGTGGTGCGATCATTGCTAACTCGAGTTTCAGTTGGTGGGGGGCCATGTTGGGATGCAGAGAATCTGCACCGGTGGTGTATCCGTCGAAATGGTATGCGAAAATCCAGCCCGATCTATTTCCGTCAAGCTGGCTACGGATTTAGGACCCAAAGCCGTGGCACCATGTATGACTAGGATGGGCGACCGTAAGATTAGTATCTGGGTGCCGAGCGACTTTGATGTGCCTGCACTATACACTGAGCGGAATCCACTGCAGGCGGCAATAGCGCTGAAGCTCGGTGCAGATTCAGTAACTCTGATGAATACATGTGCGCGGGAGCAGTCGGATACGGAGGCAATCCAGGTGGCGGTCAAGGAGTTTGAGGCCAAGCTGAAGGCGGAGAAGGCAAAGGCGGAGGGTATTCTTCGTGCAGCCAATCTGCGCGTAGAGGCCTTGGAATCCTCCTTGTCTACGCAGCGCACGCAGATGCAGAAGGAGGTGCGAGAATCCCTACATGAACTGTTACACGCGAAGGATGAGCAGATCCATCGCTTGCAAAAGACATTAGAGACCACAGTGGATGGCATGGGGCGGCGAGTAGAGTCCCTACAGCAGTCTATTACAAAGACATTTGCCTCATCAAAGGAGAAGGGGTCTCTCGGCGAGGTAATGATGGAGGGATATCTGAAGCGGGCCTATGATTGCGATGTGCAGGTAGTAAGCAAGGGATCTGAGACCGCGGACATTCTTATGACAAGGGCGAACGGGTCATATTTCTGGGAGATTAAGAACTATACGCGGATGGTGTCAACAGAAGAGCTGCAAAAGTTTCGGCGTGATCTGCGCCTACATCCGAATGTTCGCGGGGGAGTTCTGGTGAGTTTACGCCAGGGGATTGTGGGGCGGTCGAGAGGTGGCGACATTGATCTGGAGTTTCTGGAGGAC
>Ga0214919_10002491_pt1 | contig 28958 bp, 25 predicted proteins | sample LL1503_MetaG_FD_177994 | JGI IMG/M metagenome (GOLD analysis project Ga0214919, IMG submission 177994) | Freshwater microbial communities from Lake Lanier, Atlanta, Georgia, United States - LL-1503 | ecosystem: Environmental > Aquatic > Freshwater > Lake | place: USA: Georgia | collected... | reverse complement strand
TGATTTCAATTGAAAGGAAATAATAATAATAATATGAATATGAATTCTACTGGTGGTGGTGAAGAATCTATGGATTATCTTAATAGTATTCCTAAAATGCCTCAAGAAGGATTTAAATTGAAAGGAAATAATAATAATAATATGAATATGAATTCTAGCGGTGGTGGTGAAGCATTTGATATGGTAACATCACAATTAAATGATGTTCCTCAAGCAACTACTTACCCAGAAGGATTTAAAGTATCAGGAAATATAAATAGTCTTAATTTATATGCACCTAGTGGTGGTGCAAAAAAAAATAAAAGAAATCATAAAAAAAATACTAATCACAAAAGCCACAAAAGCCACAAAAGTCACAAAAGTCACAAAAATCATAATAGTAAAAGAAATACTAACAAAAAACATAAAAATAAAAGAAAAAGTAAAAAAAACAATAACCATAACCACAATCATCATGTTATGCGAGGTGGTCATGCTTCAGACTGGATTTCTAGTCAATATTCTCTTGGTAGTGTTAATGGTACTTCGATGAATAGTAATACTAATGATTTTAGTTTATCTCAAGGTGTATCACAACAAAGTATAATGAATCCACCAACTTTAGGTCTTGCTGGTTCTGGATATCCTATGGGTGCACTTGAAGGTGCTAATGTTCAATCAACTGGAGCACCATTAGTGTAAAAAAATATATAAAATATTTAATTTAACAATTTTTATCTTTTTTAACTTATTCTGTTTGCCATTTATTACCACAATTCATACAAGTAATAAAATTTGTCATAGGTTCATCTGAGCTTCGGATTTGTACCTGTAAATAAATTGTTTTATTTTTATTGCATCTTGGACATTCAAATAAATCAGTTGCACATTCTTGTAATGATTCATTCAACATTTTATCTACTTTGGTTTTTTCATCAATAATATCTGCCCATCTTTCAGGAAATAATTTATGAGTATCAATAAAAGCTAAATCGTATGGTAATATTGTACCATTTTTAATTTTTTCTATTAATTTAACATTATTTACATAAGTTTTTGTATTGAGATTAGAGTATAAATTTTTAGATTTAGATAAATATATTTCTAAAAAACAGGGATTATCCCAGATAGGAATAATATCCTTAATTTTACATTTTTCTATTGAATAATTATATATTCCTTTTTCAATTAATTGAATTGTTTTTTTTGGTAATTTTAATTTTTCAAGTATTTTAATATTTATTTGTCTTTTAATATGAAGTTCAGTTTCAGGTATAAATATAGTATTACTTTCAAGTTTTAAAACATTTAAAATTATATTAAAATCTTCAATATTTGTTGGTAATTGACATTTAAGAGTTTTGATTTTCTTTTGCCTTACTTTTTTTTTTATTTCAAAATCAGTATCATCTATATTTTCTGCTATATTATCTTCTATATTATCTTCTGCATTATCTTCTGCATTATCTTCTTCATTTCCATTATTTTGTTCTTCAATTATATCATCCCCATCATTTTTAATAATTTCTTCATCTACTTCATCTACTTCATCTTCTTCATCTTCATCGTCGTCTTCTATATCATTATCATCAACTTCATCATCAATATCATCAACTTCATCAACTTCATCATCTTCATCGTTATCTGATTCAGTATCATTATTATCAGTTCTATCATCATCATCATCATCTTCATCATCTTCATCATCTTCATCATCTTCATCCTTAAATTCTAAATCTTGTTCATCATCATCATCATTATTTACATTATTTCTTTGTACATATTCAATATATTGATCAATATTAATTTTATTGAAATAATATGTTTCATTTGAAAGACAAAATCCATATACATAACCTTTAACTATTATTTTATCTTCTAAACATTCAATATTATAAGAACCATCAACAATTTCAATATTATTTAAACTAGGAATATAAGTATCAAAATTTAATTCTATTATATTAGATTTGTCATTAGATTTTTCATCATTAGATATATACATTAAGTATATTGTACTATCATTTTCATAATCAAAATATGCAAATACTACTGCATCATTTTGTGATTTATTTAATTTAGCGTCTTTTTCAAAAGCTGATTTTAGTTCTGCTTTTGGTCCGACTTTTTCTAAAAGCTGCTTTACTTTTGAACCATATTTAGTATTTAAAAATTCTATTGCAGATAAATCTTTTTTTTTACTAAGTGTTGCAATTTGTTTTTTCCATTCAATAGTTTTATTGCTTAATTTAACTTCACTATTACTATTATTAAATACTAATGGATTTATATTTAAACTGGTCATTTAATGATAAATATATTTATAATTATCTCAATTAATTCAATATTTCAAAATTATTTATTGAATAATAATTATTTATATAAAAGTAATCTTTATATTAAATATTTCAATTTTTAATTTATTTAAAAATGCAAAAAAAATAACTTAAATATAAAAATGGTTAAAATAATTATTTAATTAATTGAAAATAATTTTGTGTTTTTATATAATAAAATGTTTAATCTAAACGATTATATTAGTTCTGTATCTCTAGAAACAATTAATTTAATAACACTTAAATATTATTCATCAAAATCGGAAATTATGAATATATATGATACTAATTTTAATTTTGATGAAAATATTGTACCTTTGGTGTCGTCTGTTTTAGAACTCAAACCTAATATAATCAATGCAAAAAGATATTGTAATATACATAGTGAATCTATAATTACTATTAATAATGAAAATGAATTACCTAATAAATCTCAATTATCATTTCCATGTTTTTTTACTGATATACAAAAAAATAATTTAAATTCACAAACTCAAGGATATACACATAAATTAATAAATACGCAGCAGCTTTTAGAAAAAGCCTCGACAAAACAGCAAGATATACTTATTAGAATGTATAAACTAGAGACTAAAAAAGGCGAATTTAATTATAATATTTTAAATGAAGAAGAATTAATTATTATAATATGGAATTTAGATTTTGCAAATTTTCAAATAATAATTAATAAAAAAGACTATACTAAATGTCAAATGCAGATAAATATATATATTACTGAAGATAATACTATTATATTATCAAAATTAGAACAAATTAATAAATTAGTAGATAAAATTAATAAGATAAAATATACAATTATTTCAGATTTAGATTAAATAATATTTATGATAAATAATATCTTTTATAAATAATAAATAAGAATATAATAAGTATATAAGTATATAAGTATATATCATAAATAATAAGAATTATAATAAAAATTATAATAAAAATTATAATAAAATGCTGGTAACAGATTTAAATGGTTTGTGTAATAATTTAAAAAATAATCAAATATTTCTTTTATTTATTCTTCTAGGTGTATGTATTATGTTATATATGATGTTGTTAAATTATATGAAAGATAGAAATGATTTTACAAATTTAAATGTAAATATGTTATATGGTACTAATAGTGAAAATATACCTAATAATTATTGTAAAGGTGATATACCTAAATTAGATGAGGCAATTATTCGCAATATGATTGATTTGCCTAATAGAAATCCTGCTATGTTGACAACTAGTATGATAGTTCCAGAACCATCTAAACCAACAGATGAAGTACGTAGAAAAGCAAGAATGGATGTTTTAAATATGTTTTATTCTTCATTTGATGATGATTTAATAAGTATTAAAGCAAGACCTCAAAATTTATATATTATACCTTAAATTTTGAAATTTATTTTGTATTTTTTATATTTTTGATTTTTTATATTTTTGATTTTTAATTAATTTTTTAATTAGAATAAATATATTATTAGATTATAATAACTATACATCTATAATAAAAATGACTAAAAATAAAACAAAAAAAAATAATAAGTCTAGACTAAATAAAAAATCTAAATTAAGAAAAAAGTTTAATTTTAAAAATAGAACTCTTAGGGGTGGGGCTGGACAAAATTTATTTAAAGGTCCAAGAAGTAGAAAAGTAGCACTACCACCAGTTTCAGAAAATATTACAAAAACAATAAAACCAATTTATGAAGAAGAAGAAGGTGAAGAAGGTGAAGATGAATTTGGCTTTAATGATCCAATAAAATCAAAAACACTTGAAAACCTAAAAATAGTACAATCAAGATATAATAAACCATTACCACTACCAAAACAAGCAAAATCAATTAAGCATTTTTGGTATAGAAAATGGCCTGATAAAGGAGTACCAGATTTTACAGACATTACAGACAAAAAAGGTGAAGAAAATAAAAAAATCTTTATAGAATTTATTGATCAATTATTAGAAGATATAAAAAATATTGAAGGAAATACATTAATACATTGTAGTGCAGGTGTTGGACGTACAGGAACATTATTTGTAATTCTAAAATTGTGTTTATTAATTGGTAAACAATTATCTGAAATAGAAAATAGTAAAGACGAAAAAGATACAAATAGTAATATCGTTAATTTAGATTATATTAATAATATAATTCTAAATTTAAGAAGACATAGAATGAAAACAGTTCAAACTAAAGTTCAATATGAATTTATATTAAATTTATTTATTTTAAATATAAAAGGTATAGACACAGAATCAAATTTTAAAAAATTTGAAGATTATTCAGAATCACTCGAAAAAAATAGGGAAATATTTAGTATTGTCGATAAATGTCCTGAAATATTACATTATCATGATATTAAGCCTTACGACAATACTATTGTTAAATTTGATGAAGCTGTAACAAATGTAGATTGTGATAATTTTATTAATTCTAGTTATTTAAATAAGTTTAATGATTTAAAATCTTTTGAATCAATAAATATTGAGCCAAGTTCAATGACAATTGGAAGTGTTAGAAGTGGTCAATTTGGTTTTAATGCTTCGACTAATGTAAATAATATATATGATACTTTAGAACCTTTATATCTTAAATATCATCAAGACATAGAAAATACAGAAAATGAACCAATATATGCAATACCAAAAAAAACTTTTAAAAAGAGTGGAAAAACCTTATTTAATGGTAAAGTAATTGGTTCCCAATGCCCTTTTAATGATGTTGAAAGACAAAAATTTTTAAAAATGTTAGATAAAATAGATATTAAGAGAATTATTATGCTTACTGAATTAAAAGAAGGTATAACTACAAAATGTGATGATTATACAACTGATAAGTCTTTATTACAATATGTTTTTAATTCAAGTTTTGGAAATATAACATATTTTGATTTAAATCTAATGGATGGTGTTTATACATTTGAAAAAAATAAAGAAAATAATACAAGTATTAAGGCATTAGATTTAATAAATAGAAGAGTAATTATATCTCAATTATTAAGTTTTGTTTATATAAAAAATGCATTATTAACTATTTGTGATTGTAAAATTATATTATTATATATATTTTCATTTAATTTATTTAATGGTAATATTGATAAGTATTTAGAAATATTTACATTTTTAAAAATAAATAAAGATACAAATAGTATAGATGATGCTAATACTATATCAAAAACAAAACAATATATAAAAGAAATTTGTAATAATGATCAGAATAAATTTAAATATAATGATATAACAATTTTAAGAAATAGTTGTCAAAGTGAGAAATATTATATGTATCAAGAGAAAAACGCAGATACTTTAGCTTATTTATCTTTATTTAATGTAAAAACTAAATCTGATTATAATGCTATACTTGAAAAAATTAGTAAAATAATTTTTACTACTGGTAATAAACAGTCAAAAAATGTTAGTAATTTAATAAATGCTGAAATTAGTTTTAATGATTTCCAAACACAAATTATAGATTTATTTACATTAACCTAAAATTCCTATTTGAACAAATATTACCAAAAGTATAATAAATTTAAAATAATTTTTATATTTTTAATTAATTTAGAATAAATATATTTCTAGATTATAATAAACAATACCTATAATTTTAAAATAAAAATGATAAATAATAAAACTAAATTAAGAAATAAATTTAATGTTAAAAATAAAAATAAAACACTTCGTGGAGGTTCCAGTAGGGAAGTTTCTGTAACAGATTCTGGAAAAAAACCAGCAGCTTCTGGAAAAAAACCAGCAGCTTCTGGAAAAAAACCAGCAGCTTCTGTAAAAGAATCAACAGCTTCTAGAGAAAAACCAGCAGCTTCTGTAAAAAAAACAGCAGCTTCTACTAGAGTCAATCCATTTAATCCAAACCTTACAGCTTCACTAGCATCACTAGCATCACTAGCTTCACTAAAATCACCACTAAATTCAACATATGGTTTTGATAATGAAAACATATCAGGATTACCAGAAGAAGTTGTACCAAAAGTAAAAAAACTAGTATTTTCAGTAAATACACCAAGTTCAGTAAAAAAATCAAACAGAACTGAAAACTCGTTTCCTAAAAAAGCAGATGCTGGAAAAAAACATAACCGTGATAAAGCAGAAAAAATAAGCAGAATAATAAGTTTTATATATTCAAAAAATAATGTATTATCATTTTGCGATTGTAAAATTATTTTATTATATATTTTAACACATAGTTTAAATGATGATAAAAAAGATGATGTAAAAGATGAAGATTTATTAACTCTTATTAAAGGTGATTTTAATAAAGAAAGTACTTTAATATTTGATAAAACAAAAGAAATAATAGCTAAAATTTATAATACTGATATATTTAAATATAATAATGAAATTGAATCAAAAACAAATACTTGTGCTACAAAAACTTATTTTACAGAATCTAATAATTTTAATAATTATAAAATATTATTTAATATAAGAGAAATTCATGAATTTAATGAAATAATTAATAAAATAGAAACAATATTTAATTTTAGTGATAAATTTCAAATGGGTCAAATAAAAAATTCAAAAATAACTGTAAAAGATTTAAAAGATGCAAATGTTTTTACTATAGACGAAGAATATCATGTTCCAGAGGGTTTTTAAATTAAGTAACCTAAAAATTCCTATTTGAACTAAAATTACCAAAAGATTGTAATAATGGATTCAGATTATTTATAAAATTATTTACTTGTCTATTAATTTGACTATTAATTTGATTAGAATTTAATCTTGCAGAACTATTAGAACTGGAACTACTTATAAAACTATTAATAAATGGTGTTGTAATATTCACAAAATTATTAATATCATGCAAAATGGGTTCTGTATTAAACATAGATGCTGAATTTGATGAAGTTGAAAAAACACCAGTAAATACTTGAGGTATATACTGACTTTCAAAATTATTTTCACTTTCTACATTAATATTTTCTGCATTATTACTTTCTACATTAATATTTTCTATATTTTCATTTAAATTATGTTCTTCTTTTAAATCTGAATTTTCTAATTCTTCATCTTCATAGTCTTCATACTCTTCGTAATCTTCGTCATCTTCATAATATTCTTCGTAATTATCATTATTATCATCATTATTATCATCATTATTATCATCATTATTTGATACAATAATATTTAATAAATTATATCTACAAAATGGACAAGTAGTATGGTCAAATAACCATTTATCAATACAATTAATATGAAATATATGATTACAATTATTAATTATTCTACAAATATCAGTAGAATTAAAAGGAACTTGACATATAGAACAAGTATCAGCATTATTGTCGTTATTAGTTGTAATATCACAAAATCTCAATACATTTGTTATAACATTTATATTAGATAAAGGAATACCTGTAAGTATTTCATTTTGATAAGAATTATTATCTGCATTAATATCATTTACTTGTATATTAAAAGGTATATGTCTATTAAGCAAATCATTAAATATATTGTGTCTAAAATTAGAGAATAATGTAACAGATGGTAATTCAACAGGTGTTGTAAAAATTTCTATTGGTGTTGTAGCTTCAGGTGTATGTGTATTATTTATATTTTGCATATTTTGTGGTCTTTGGATTGGTTGATATAAATTATTAAATCTTTGATTAATTCTTTGATTAAGTCTCTGACTTATTATTGGAACTGTATTAGATGTATTATCTGTATTATCTGTATTAATAACTCTATTTAAATGAGATTGTAAATTAGCATTGGCATTAGATTCATAATTATATTGATTAAAATTATTTCTTAAAATTGGTATTTGTTGTGGATAATATGGATTTTGTGGAACAAATGGATTTTGTGGAACAAATGGATTTTGATGAAAATATGGATTGTGCGGTATATATTGATTTTGTATATTATAATTAAAGTATAATTCTCTATATAATGATACTGGTATATAATGTTTTTCAATAATTATTCTATCATCGTATGTAGGTCTATTACCAGTATTAAAATTAGTATTAAAATCCATATTTGATATATAAATTTATAATAAATTTATAATAAAATAATAACTAAATGTTTAAGCTTTAATAATATATTATTATTTATTATATTATTTTTAACTTGCAAAAATAATATAATAAATAATAATATAATTTAAAAAATTGAATTAATTAAGTAAAAATAATAAAATTAAAACAAAATAGTTAATTATATATTTTCATATATTTTCATAATGAGTTTATCTGGACTAGCTAATTTGGGAAATACATGTTTTATTAATTCTACATTACAATGTGTATCTAATACACCATTTATTCGTGAATTTATAAAAACATATGAAATTAAAGATATAAAATTAATAGAAGTAATTAATAAATTTAATCTTGGCAAATTTAAAGCACAAGATATTAAAATTGAATGTGCTAAAATATTATCAGAACATTCTGATAATATTCCTGATAATGAAAAACAAATATTAAAACATTTAATAAAGTTTAGTTTTGATATTTACATATACATTACATTCAAAGATATTATGAAAGAATTGATTAATAAAACAAATAAAGTAATAAATATTAGTTCATTTATGTCAATTACCAATGAATTAACACAAGGTACTGGATTTGAACATCTTTTTAGTGGTGAGCAAAATGACCCACATGAATTTATGATGTATTTATTTGATAAAATTCATAATTCAAAAGTCTCTCAAGTTAAAATAAATAAACCTTCAAACCTTTCTGATACAGATATATATTCAGTATTGCTTTTTACAGATTTTAAATCAAGATATGAAAATAATTATTCATTTTTAGTTAAAAATTTATACTATTATATATTAAATTGTATTGAATGTAGTAAATGCAAACATAAATCACACAGTGTTAGTCCTAATGATATTTTATGTCTATCAATACCTGAGACATCAGATACATCAGATACATCAGATATGATAACTATTTATGATTGTTTAAATGAAATGTTCAAAATTGATAAAATTAGTTATACTTGCGAAAATTGCAAAAATGATGAAGGTAATTTAATTGAAAAAAAAATATTATCTGAACCACCAACATCTTTAATTATTAAATTTAAAAGATATGCTTCTGTCAATAAAAGTAATAGAATATCAAAAATTAATAAAATGATTGCATATCCTAATATTCTTAATATACAAAAATATTTCTGTGGTAGCAATGTTTTAAGAGAATATAAATTACATGGTATTATTAACCATTCTGGTTCAATGAATGGAGGACATTATTATTCTTATGTAAAAAATTTAAAAGAAGATAATAAAACATTTGATGAACAATGGGTATGTTGTAATGATTCAAGAGTTAATAATATATCTGAAGAAGAAGCTATGACATCTCAAAATGCTTATATATTATTTTATTCAATAATTTAATCTAAAGAAATATTTTTTTATTATTTTGTTATTTTGTTATTTTGTTATTTTGTTATTTTGTTATTTTGTTATTTTGTTATTTTGTTATTTTGTTATTTTGTTATTTTGTTATTTTGTTATTTTATTATTTTATTATTTTATTATTTTATTATTTTGTTTTATTTTTATATAAATTATTAATTTTATTTTTTGTTTATAAAATAAATATATTTAATATATAATAAGTAATAATTAATAACAAATAGTTAATTTTAAATTTAATTATAAATAAATATAAAAATGAATTATCCGCAATTAACTGGAGAGCCAAATTTTGTACTAATAGGAGTATCTGCCGTTTTTGGATTATTAGTAATAATTATGGTATATTATATTTTTATTAGTAAAAATACATATAATACACAAACTAAAAAATATAATAAATCTGATAGTTATGTAGAAGAACCATCTCCTAGTTTTAGATTTTTAGAAGATCCTTCGGCTGCTATTCGGGAACATGCTCGACGCACCGGAGGTCAATCTGGAAGTACTTCATCCACTTCAGGTAATCCAATAATTACAAAAGCACAAAATCAAGGACCTGTACCTATTAATAGTGGAGGTAATTATGCATCTGTACCTACATCAGCTCCTGCAGCAACCGTATCTAATCCTAATATAAAACAAGTATTTAATATAAAAAATAATATTTATACATTAGATGATTCTGGCGGTGTTTGTGGTGCATTAGGTGCTGATGTAGCAACAATTGATCAATTAATTACTGCTCATAAAAATGGTGCAGATTGGTGCAATGTTGGATGGACAAAAGATGGATTAGCAGCATATCCTATACAATATGATACATGGTTAAATTTACAAGGTAATACACCTGATAAACGTAATATTTGTGGCGCACCAGGAATAAATCTTGCACGAAATGATCCAAATCTTTTATATGGTGTAAATTGTTATGGTGTTAAACCAGAACCTAAAGGTAATGAAAAAGTAAAACAACAAATATTAAATGATAGTCAACTTGCACTAAATGCAAAAATTGCCCAATTTCAAAAGAATATTAATGCTATTGGTGTTGCACCATTTAACTCTAATAGTTGGACTAATTAGAATTATTGTAAAATTATATGAAATTATATAAAATTATACTTTTCTATTTTTAATTGTTTTTCTTGTTTTTGATTTTTTATATTTTTTTTTATTCTTTATATTATTACTTTTACTATGAATATTTTTACTATGACTATATTTATTTTTTTTTGATAATATACCACAATTACATTTATTTTTAGTAAAACCTAAATTATCTTTTGTTATTAAATTTAACATTTTTTATAAATTTTATTTTTGTTTTTAATTAGTTATTTATATATATACATAAAAAATAATAATAATAATAATAATTAAAAATAAAAAATAAAATTACAATAAATATTTATTAAAAAAATATTCATTAAAAAATATTTATTAAATAATATGTTTATAAATTTAGACATTTAGATATTCTTCAGTATTATAATTATTAATTTTAAACCCTAAATAATTTTTAAATCTTCTAGCTAATGTTGTTTTATTTGCGCTATTATAAGAAGATTCATCTTGTAAATAATTATTTTCATGATTTTCATGATTTTCATAATTTCCAATAGTTATATATGAATCATTAACATTATTTACAGTATTTTCATTATTTTTTACAGGTTGAATAATTGTAGTTTGGTTAAACAAAGGTTTTGGTCTATTTCTACGTCTGCATGTATAAGTATTATATGGAGGATTATATATTTGACTAGAATATGAATTATATGATACTGCGTTATTTGGATTAATAGGAATGGGGAGAATAGGAGGAATACTAGGAGGAATACTAGGACTAATTGGACTATCTGGTAATCTATAAATAGAATTTGTACTATACGAAGTATTATATGATGATGGAATATTAACTATTACATAATCTTTTTGTTCCATTTTATTAAAATTAATTATAAAATTAATATAAATTATAATAAATAATATTATAAAGAAATTTTTAAGTTATTGTAATTCATAAATTAATTTCAATTTTTATATAGTTTAATTAATTTTTATTATAAAATATAAAACATAAAATAATAAAATAATAAAATAATTTTAAATACTGAGAGGCTAAAGTCTCTCTAGAGTTTTGGCGCAGCTTTTAGAAAAAGCTGCTTTTGACGCGGCTTTTGGAAAAAGCTGCTTAGTTTGTAAAAGCCAAACCAGCCATTCCACTCATTATTCTTAATACATTATAGTTAGTTGCATAAATGCGACATTTTGCGGTATCTGTACCACCAGTTGGATAAACATATGTTGAAGATGTAATAGTTAATAATAATTGTGACATATCAATACGTGAAAAATTACAAGTACCGCTAGGTTGATGTTCTTCAGGTTTTAATGCAAATGAATAAACATTAATACCAATCGCAGGACAATTTTCATGACATTCTTGAGGTATTACAGTATTAAAATAACGACCTTCTCTTTCCGTAAAACGATCATGGCCATTTAATTGTATTTTAGCAATTGTTGTAGGATTTTCACCAGAATCAAATACTGGTAGATTAGATGTCCAAGCTCTAGAAGATGCATTAGAAGTTGCCCCAAATAAATCATTAAAATGAAGTCCAGATATGCTTGTTCCTGAATTACCATATAATCCAGCAGTTGCTACACTACCGTTTGCAGTTCCACTTAAAGGTAAGCTAGAATACCAATTTCCTACATTAAATGCAGCTGTACCAATACCTCCACCTAATGGGTCTTGAGGAGTTCCTGAGAAATAAGTATAATCGAGAGCATCTGTAAAATTAAACCATTGTTGCCCACCATAATTTTTCATTAATGTAGAGTTTATTAAACTATCTTTTTGGATAGTCCATATTATTTCTTTAACTGGATGATTAAACGCCATTTTTAATTGTTCTGTTACTGTATTTATCGGCATATCACCATTAAACTGTAATTGTTCTATTAAATATTCATGACTAGCTTGAGCAAATCTGCGCCGTTCATCTGTATCTAGATATATATAATCAACCCATAAACTAACATCTACTAATTCATTTGGAACCCTAGTACTGCCTGAAGACCAATAACAATCTTTTAAATTAGCTATTTGTAAATTTACTTTAACATCATGATACTGTAAAGCTATTAAAGGTAATGCTAGACCTACATTACGATTAAACCAAAAACGCAATGGTACATAAAGTGTAATTGATGGTGTAGAATCAGTGCTTGATTGAACTAATTTAGGTACATTTCCTACCATTGTTGCATATCCAGCTTGGTGACCAAAAGTTTGTGTTAATTCATTCCATATATGAAGCCAATGTCCATAATGTCTATCTATTTTTTGACCACCAATTTCTATTTCTGCTTGTTGTACTATTATATGACCTAACCAATTTAGCCAACGAAATTGTTCAGACCCATTTGTAAGAACACTAGGAAGCTTTATTGTAATATACATTCTATATAATAAATCACCATTTCTAGATATAGTTGATGTAACACTACGTCCCCAACTAGCAATACCATTAAAAACCTGTTGAATTGATTCAATTGAAAAATTTGTATGACGTCGATATACTACTTTAAAAAATGTTATTTGTGGATTACCTGTTAAATATACATCTTGAGAACCATAAGCTACTAATTGCATTAAACCACCACCCATTTTAATATATTTATTATTTAGGTTAAAATATTTACTATTTTATTTTAGGTTAATACTTTGTTATTTTTTAATAAGATATTATTTTATCTGATTAAACTATTATTAAAATGATAAAATAATTAATTTACTAATTATCTAAATAAAAATTGATTTTTTAATATAATATAATTATGTATTATAAAAATACAAAATAATACAATATAATACAATATAATTTATTATATAATGAGTCTTGCATCAACTCCAGAAGAAAAAGACAATAAAAAAGACAATAAAAAAGACAATATTAGTGTAAAAATGAATTACATTAAACCAATTTCAAATGAAAAATATTCAGAACAAGGTAGTAATTTTACAAAAAAAGCATTATTAGAATTAAAAGAACAAATGATAACTTTCAAACCTAATAAACATGGTGCATTGAATAATAATTTAGATGATTATGATTATCGTGATGATGAAAGTGAAAATGAAAGTGAAAATGAAAGTGAAAATGAAAATGATGATAATATTCAATGTGATTCCGATTCAGACTATAATTTATTAGATAAAGAAGATACAAAAACAAATATAAACTTTATTATAAAAAATGGTAAATCTGAAAATAATAAAACACAAAAATTTAATAAATCATTAGTTAAAGCAGATAATTCGATAGCTAAAGCATTAGATATTACAAATTCTATACATAAACAATTTGATAAAGATAATAAAAAACTATTAGATTTAAAATCTTTATGTAAAAAAATGGATAAAGATTTACATTATCTAAAATTAGATTTAATCAATTGTCAATGTGATAAAGATAAATTAGAAAAAGATTTAAATATTTTGGAAAAAGATATTAAATTTTATAAAAATAAGATTGATTTTGTTGATAATATAATAAAATTTGATAATGAAAACATTATTAAAGAAAAAAAATATTTGAAATATTTGAAGATATTTATTATTGTATTATTTGGATTAAATATTTATTTAGAATATTTTAAATATTTTATGTTAATTTTAGGCATGATATTTTTATATTTTTAGAAAAATAAAACCTATTTATTAGTATTTATTAGTACTTGCTAATATTTATTTAATATATTTTTTAATATATTTTTTAAGTCTATCTTTATTTTTTTTACATTTACAAATATAAATAAATATAAAAGTAAAATAATCTAATATACTAATAAGTAAATTAAGAGTAAATAAAAAATATATAAACAATATAAACATTATAAACATTATAATAATTAAAATAATTAAAATAATACTAAAAATATAAAAATATAAAAATACAAAATTCCAAAAATACAAAATGAATCTAGAAACAGAAACTTGGAAAGTTATTGATGCTTATTTTCGTGATACACCTAATTATTTAGTAAGACATCATATAGATAGTTATAATGATTTTATACAAAATAAGATACCACAAATTTTCAAAAATACTGCAAAAAACCCGCAAACTAAAATAGTAATGTTTGATAAAGAAGATAATACATATGAAGTAAATCTTTATTTTGGTGGCAAAAATCACGATAAATATAAAATATCTAAACCTACTATAAAAAATTTCCCATCTGGTGAAATTAGACAATTATATCCAAATGAAGCTCGTCTTAAAAACCTTACATATGGTGTAGATATTTTTTATTCTGTAGATATTGAATTTACATTTAAAAAACAAAATACTACTGTATTTGAAAATGTTCCTATTACAAATACATCTTTTCTTGAAAATATACATCTTGGTAAAATACCAATTATGCTAAAATCTGATATATGTGTTTTAAATGAAGCAAAAAATGATATTCTTGTACAAATGGGAGAAGATCCTTATGACACAGGAGGTTATTTTATTCTTAATGGTTTGGAAAAAACCATAGTATCTCAAGAACGCAAAGCGGAAAATATTATTTTTCTTAATACAGTTCATATAAGTAGTGGTTCTGAAAAATATACACATTTTGCTGAAGTTAAATGTGTTAGTGATGAAACATTTGCAAATGCAAGAACTGTTAAAGTTCAACTTGAAAGAAAAGGTCCTATTACTGTACGTCTTGGTCAAACTAAACCCCTTCTTATTGAAAATCAACATAGAGATGTACCATTATTTATAATGTTTAGAGCCCTAGGTATTGAAAGTGATAAAGAAATTTTAGAATACATTATAGGGGATATGGATATGAATAATGATTTAACTAAAGAAATGATAGAACTTCTTAGACCATCTATTGTTGATCCATTTATTATGGAAGATAAAATATATGATAGAGAACAAGCAGAAATATATTTATCAAAATTGCCTTCTAGAGCCCAGAATGATAAAAATAGTTTAAATAATATAAGTTCAATAAGCGAAATAAGTAAAAACAAGGTTACACAATTAAGTTATTTATATAGTGAATTGAATAATTCTTTTTTTCCACATATTACAACATTAAATGGTAATTTAAATAAGGCAAAAGCATATTATTTAGGTCTCATGACAAATAAATTGCTTCTTTTAAAATTGGGTCTAATTAAAGATACTGATCGTGATAATTTTGCAAATAAAAGAATCGATTTATCTGGATTTCTTATGGCTACTTTATTTAGAAGTGCATTAGATCAAGTAATTCGTAATGCGCGTGTAGCAACAAACAGTATTTTTACATTTAATATGAAGGATTATAGTGATGATAAAATTGTATATATAATAAATGAAAATAATTATAGACAAATTTTCAGTATTGATAAATTTAAGGAACATTTTAATAGTAAATTATCAATAGGTGATATAGGTGAAAAAAAAGGTGTAGTGCAGTCATTGGATAGATCAACTAGAAATAATACAATTGCACAACTTCGTCGTATTATAGATAATGTACAAACTGGTCAAAGAATAACTATATCTAGACGTAGATTGCATGCAACTCAATATGGTTGTGTGTGTCCAGATGAAACTCCAGAAGGTCAAAGTGTAGGTTTAAATAAAGGTCTTGCTATTAGTTCTCATATTACATTTGGTTGTCTTACTAAACCAATTATTGAATTTTGTATAGAACAGGGATTAGAAGTACTTGATGAATTTACACCTAGAGATATATTTAATTTATGTAAAGTTTTTATTAATGGTAATTGGATAGGATGTCATCGTAATCCATTAGTATTTAGTAATATATGTCGCCTTTATCGTAGAAATGGTCTTATTAATATATATACTAGTATTTCTTGGGAATGTAGTAATAATGAAATTAAAATATATACTGATGGTGGTCGTTTTATCAGACCTTTATATATTGTTGAAGATAATAATACTCTAATTCAACCTAAACATGTAACTGCGATTCATTCTGGAGACTATAAATTTAGTGACTTTATTTTAGGATTTGGTAAAAGAAAAGAAGACTATAATTATTATAATTGTAGTGTAAAATCATTAGTAGATATTGGAATTCAAGGAAATGATAATAAAAATCAAACACAAAATATGGAAAATTTACTAAAAATAAAAGAAACACAGGCTATAATTGAATATATAGATTGTCAAGAATTTGATACTTGTCTTTTAACACTAGGATTTAATATATCACCTAAATCTTTACAAAAATATACACATACTGAATTACATCCAAGTATGTTTCTTAGTTTTAATGCTCACTTAATACCTTTTATTAATTATGAAATGGCGGCTCGTGGTATTTTTGCAAGCAAGCATGTTAAACAAGGTATTACAACATATGCTATGAATTTTAATAATAGAATTGATACTAGTTCTTTTGTATTAAATAGTCCTGAAAAACCATTACTTACATGTCGTCTAAATAATGTTTTAGGAGGTGATAAATTTGGTCATGGCCAAAATGTATATATTGCAACACTAAAATATTTATATAATCAAGAAGATGCTATTATAGGTAATCAAAATGCTATTGATATGGGTTTATTTGGTACTAGTCAATATAAAATGTATAAAGATGCAGAAATGACTGATATAAAAACTGAAGAAGAACATCATTTATATAATCCAATGAGTGAGTATAGAGAATCGATGAATTACCCAAATGAAACTGATTTACCTACTAAAATAAGATTAAATTATTCTAAATTAGATAAATATGGATTGCCGATGAAAAATATGTTTCTTAAAGCAAATGATTCTATTATAGGTAAATATATGAAAGGAAAAGATGAAAAAGGAAATGAATATTATAAAGATATGTCAACAATGGTAAAAAAAGGTAATGAAGGTAGTTTTATAGATAAAGTATATACTTGCCAAACTAATGAAGATGGTGATAGAATGGTTAAAGTTAGAACTTGTCATCATCGACCACCGGTAATGGGTGATAAATTTGCATCACGCAATGGTCAAAAAGGGACTTTTGGTATAGTATTAAAAAAGGAAGATTTACCTTACACTGAAGATGGAATTGTACCTGACATTATATTAGATCCTGCTGGTTATCCATCACGCATGACCATAAATCAATTATATGAAATATTATTTGGCAATATGGCAGCAGATTTAGGTATTTTTGGCTCTTATAATGCATTTGAAACATTTAATGTTGAACAGATAAATGAAATATTGGAAAATAAATTGGGTTTAACATCAATGGGAGAACGTATATTATATGATGGTATTACTGGTAAGCAAATTCAAAGTACAGTATTTACTGGTGTAATTTATTATCAAAGGTTAAAATTTTTAGTAGATGATAAAATAAATCATAGAACTGGTGGTGAGCGACAAAATGGCGTACCTATTCCAGGTGGTGCATATACTGTAAAAGAAAGGCAAAGTGTGGCTGGTAGAGCAAATGATGGTGGTTAGAGAATTGGTGAAATGGAGCGCGACGTATTATTATCACATGGTATATGGAGTTTTATTAAAGAAAGTTGTATTGAAAGATGTGATAAATTTATTATCCAAGTTAGTAAAAAATCTGGTGAAATAAGTATATGTAATCCAGATACTGGTTTATATTATGATAATATATCAGATGGTGTTGTATCATATCAATTAAATGAAGAAGTCAATAATAGTAAATCTATTAATATGAATAAAATTATTGGTGTAAATTTATATGGTCAAAAAACAATGGATTATGTACAAATTATAATACCTTATACATTTAAATTATTAATTCAAGAAATGCAAGGTATGTGCATGAATGTAAGAATGAATGTTGATTATGTTAGAAAAATGATTTATAAAAATCATAATGGTAAAAATGAATATAATGAAGAAATTGGCTTTGTCGAATTAAATGAAAATGATATTGACAATGATTTAGATGAAATGTTAGATAGCAACTATTTTAATGAAGAAGATAAATATAATAACGAAGATGAAAATGATGATATACAAGATGGTGGTGGTGAAGATGAAGATGAAGATGAAGATGAAGAAGATGATGATGAAAATAAAGAAAATAAAGAAAATGAAGAAAATGAAGAAAATAAGATACATAATGAAAACAATAATGAAGATTATGAAAACACTGATGAAAATTTAGAAGATAATAATGATAATTTAATTAATAATAATAATAATCAATCTGGTGGAAATAATTTTAATAATAATTTTAATAATACACAAATAGGAGGTAATAATATGCAGAATATGCAGAATATGCAAAATAATGAATTTCAAAGACCTAATTTAAATCCAGATATTACTAACAATAATTTTCAACAAAAACAAAATTTACAATTAAATCAAAATGGTGGTATGGAAATTAGAATGGATGAATCAAAATCTAATGATGAAGATAATATTGATTTATCAGCTTATGGTGGAAGTAAGCCAGAGTTTTATATTAAAGAACATGACGATAATAATGTTATTGAAAATATGAATTCTAAATTATTAGGTTTGCAAACTGGTGGCGAAGCAGAATTAATAGATAATGCAAAAACACAAGGTATTAATAATATATTAACAAATAATCAACCTATTCAAATGCAAACTATGCAAGGAGGCAATAATAATCAAAGGGGAAATAATAATCAAGGGTTGAATATGTCATTTAATGGTATGCAAAATGGTATGCAAAATGGTATGCAAAATGTTATGCAAAATGGTATGCAAAATGGTATGCAAAATGGTATGCAAAATGGTGGAATGAATGGTGGTATGCAAAATAATGTAAATTTTGATTCAAATATAAAAATAGTTGAATTAGATACAAAAGTTAGTGATGGTTTTTTTTATTCAGGAAGTAAAAATTTAGATCCATTTAGAAAATAATTAAAAATTGATTTTTAAATAATTATTTTTATAAAGAAATTATTATTAAAAAATTGTTAGAAATAAATATATAATTTATAAAATATAAAACATAAACATTTATATATTATAAAGTATATACTGTAAATCATATAAATTATATAATTTGTTCTTTTGTACTTTTGCAAAATAATATAAAATGTCTGAAATTTTAAAAAGTTATACTCAAGTTTTAAATTCACGTAAGCATTTAATAGAAATGCTTGAAAATAGAGGTTATAATGTAGATCATTTGAAAAATTTTACAGAGGATGAAATAAAAGAAATGATGTTAAATCATATAACTGGCAAATTCACAGTATTGTCAGATATAGGACCACTTGATATATTTCTTGAGAAAAAAAATGATAATAAATCAGATAATAAATCAGATAATAAATTAGATAATAAATCAGAAAAATCTATAAAATTAGAAACAAATGAAAAACCAAATGAAAAAATATATGTAAAATATCGCTTAGATTCTAAATTTAAAGGAACTGCTAATTTAACAACACAAATAATGGAAATATATGAAAAACACCTTTCATCAAAAGATACATTAATAGTCTTAAATTTAGGTCATATTATAATGAAAATTGGTGTTAAAGATAAAGTTGATGAAGAATATGTAAATGACTTATTTATTAAAAAAAATTATTTTGTTCAAGTATTTGGATTAGAAAATTTCTATTTTAATGTTAGTAATCATCAATTTGTACCAAAACATATAGTTTTATCAAAACAAGAAGCACAAGAAGTAATTAAAAAATATGATTGTAAATATTCAAATATACCTACAATTAAGAGAGATGATGCACAAGCTAAATATTTAGGTCTTAGACCTAAACAAATTTGTAAAATTATTGTTGAAAATGTTTCATCAGGTGTTACAGAGAAATATCGATACTGTGTGCATTAATTGTGTTTATTATATATTTTAGGATTTTTAGGATTTTTATAATTAAATTGTAAAAAATTGATTTTATATTTAAATTATTTTTTATTATAAAGATATAGATTTATCTAGAAGCTTTACAATGTCTCAGACGATTACTAAGAACATGACTATTGATGAAATTGCAGCATATGTTGATGCAAATTCTAAGTCAATTTTTCAAAATCCTATTATGATTAATAAAATTAGAGAAACTGTATATGATTCTGAAATACAAGAAGCTAAGAAAATATCCGAAGCTCAAGCTAAACGTTTTGCTGAAATTCAAGAAGCCAAGCGAATTGCTGAAGTAAAAGTTAATCATTCCGTGAAATCTAAATCAACTAACAGACGTTATAATAAAGGTGGGTCTGATTTTCGATTAAATTTACCATCTTTTAGGAATTCGACATCTCCTCCAAATACTCCTTTAAATGCAGAAGAACCAATGCAGATGCAAATTAATGAAAATGAAAGAAGGATGTTAGCGCATCAACAATTCATGAAACAACAATTAGCGCATCAACAATGGCAAGAGTGGCAACAACAACAACAATGGCAACAACAAATGCATTGGGAAAGTCAGATGCAAATGCATACAAATCAGCATGTACAAATGCAATCACCTACTCAACAGCAGCCAAAATTTGTGTTTATGAATAATATGATGCATATTATAAATTAAAATACTTATTTTAATTTATATTATTTATGTTTTAATATATTAATATTTTAATATTTTTTTATTTATATTTGTAAATTTATCTTTAGATAATAGTAATATATAAGATATAAGAAAATGACTATAAATAAAAAAACATTAAAACATAAATTATCTAAAACTAGATCTAAAACTAGATCTAAAACTAGATCTAAAACTAGATCTAAAACTAGATCTAAAACTAGATCTATAACTAGATCTATAACTAGATCTATAAGTAATAAATTTATAACTATTCTATCATATAATATATCTTGGGAATCTATGTCAGGTTCTGTAAAAAATTGGTCTCTGTGTAATAATAATACTGATAAAACTAATCCTAAACATGTTTCTGTATGTGTTAATAATATATCTAATGTATTTGATTCTAGTAATACTTTAGATTTTGTTACATTGCAAGAATCTACTAATTATAAAAAACTTATTGAACAATCATCTAGATTAAAAAATATGAATTATGAAGAGCATAAATCAGGTTTAGATTCTATAGTTACATTTTGGGATAAAAAATATAAATTACTAGATAAAATATTTGGAGAATTTGAAGAGGGTCGTCCGTGGATGGCAACACTATTTAATAATATATGTTTAATTAATGTTCATATGGGTCATTATAAAAAAGAAAAACAAATTAATATGATGCAAAATATGATGCAAAATATACATAAATATATAAATCAAAATCATAAAAATCATAAAAATCATAAAAATCATAAAAATCATAAAAAAATAAGATATATTATATCTGGAGACTTTAATTATGATATAAAAGAATTTGGTGGTTCTAGAAATAATTTTACATTAGATAATACAAATTTTTATTATAACAAAAAACATATATTAACTTGCTGTATTAATAGAAAAAAACATAATGATCATGTTATTGATAGTCTAGAATCACCTATAGATATAAATATTCCTAAAGTAAATTATATGGCATCTGATCATAAGCCTATATTAGTTCAATTAAAGATTTAATTTATTTTGCATTAAAATAGCTTGTTCAAACTCTTGTTCTGCTGACAATTTTAACCATTTTATGGCAACTTCTATATTTTTTTTTACACCTTTTCCTCTATAATAACACCAAAATAATCCATATTGTGAAGGTGCATATTTATTAAATGCAGATATTTTATAATTTTCAAAAGCTTGAACATAATTACCTGATATACAATAAAAACTTGCTAAATTATGTATTTTTGATACAGATAATTGTTTATCATTTTCATAATAAGATATTAAATTATCAATTATAATTTTTTTATTATTACAATAACATTTACATGTAAATTGAATATGTGTAATTAATTCACGAAATATTCGAATTGCATATTTTCCATCTTTTTCAACACCAATTCCATGTTTATAGCATAATGCTAATCCTATTTGATTTTTCATTGTTTTTTCATTATTTACAGAATTTTGAATATATTCAAATGCTTTTTTTTCATCTTTATTAACACCATCTCCATTTTTATAACACATACCAAGTTCATATAAAATTGCTGCCTTATTATTACAATTTTTAGATAAAGCTATTTCAAAGTAAATGTATGCTTTTTTTAAATTTTTATCAATATATATATTATTATTATTATATAAAATACCTATTTTATAGATTAAACCTAATTCATAATATGCTCTAAAATCTTTACTTATTTTATCTGCTTTTTCAAAAAATGAGAAAGCTTTCATCATATTTAATTCAGTTCCTTCACCTAATTTATAACACATACCTAAATCATAAAATGATTCTTTTACATTTAGGTCTGCAGATTTTTTTAGAAATGTAAAAGCTAAATCATAGTGTTTATCAAATAAATTACGCATACCTAATAAATATGTACTATAAGGATCACCTTCTTTTTCTTTTTTCATCAATGTTTTAATACTATATTTTTTATAAAAACTCATTGCGATATTTTATATAAGTTGTAATACAAGTTATAATACAAGTTATAATACAAGTTATAATACAAGTTATAATACAAATTGTAAAAATATAAATATATAATAAAAAAATAAAAATATAAAAAATCAATTTTTAAATAATATTTATGTTTTATGATAAATATTACATAATTTATCAACAATAATTTTACTAAATCCAAAACAAACTGTATCAATATCACTATACATTTTAAATCTATTTAGTTTTGAATCACTATAAATTATATTTTCAAAATATTTAATACCATTAATTTTCATTAATTCATATCTAGAAGTATCATCAATTAATTTCATACATTCATCGTATATATAATCCCAACTATGTTTATTTGTATCAAATACTAATGCAATTTCATTAAAATCATTAGAACCATTAGAACCATTAGAATCACTACCACCCCATGCTCTACCTAAAGGAGCGCTAAAATCATTAATTAATATAGGTATAGAACCACATGCTAATGCCTCTACAATACGCATACTACTATTACCATTACCTTTAGGACAAAGACATAGTTTTGAACTGATTATAGAATAATATGAATCATAAGCAGTATCCTCTAAATCGCTTTGAGTAGGTTTTATTAAAGATTCGCATCGCCATTTCCAATAATCGTTATTTTTTTTAATTAAACAATTAGGTCTATTTACAAATGCATCAAACATTTTTTCTCTCATACCATTCCATATAGTACCTTTAAAATATATATTAGTTTTGCGAATTCTTGTAGAAATATCATTAGAAATAGTATTATTTTTCATCTTAAACATTTCATAAAATTTAAAAATAGCTGGATTAGTTACAAATATTTGTGTTTGTTTTTTAGCTAATCCTGATTTATGTACAGCATTAGTAAACCAAATGCATTCATTATCAATATGAATACTTTGGTCTCCGCTAAGAATAAATACTAATTTTTCTTTCGGAAAAGTGTATTTAATTTTTTCAATAATTTGAACTGGATCACCATTACTTTCATAAATAATATAATCTACATCTGCTACATTTTGGGATATTTCTAGAATATCAGAATGCAAATTAAACCATTCATTAGAAATATGATTTAATAAACCAACTTTGATTTTTTTTTGGATTTGAGTATTATCCATTTTTAAAATTGTGTTTTTATTTAATATAAAATTATTTATTTTTAAATTCTAATAATATTAACTTAAAATAAAAATTAATTAGATATACAATATGTAAAATATAATATTTTTCAATCTAGAAATATATAAATAATTATAAAAATAATAAATGGCTTCTCGATTTGTAAATGGAATAGATACTATGGCTTTATCAAAACCTATAAATATTGTTATTGATACAGTTTTCTTTCAGATGTCATATAGTGGAATTACGCGAGTTTGGGAAACATTATTTAGAAATTTTCCAGCAAATAAAGATAATAGATTTTATCAAATTATAGTCCTGCAAAGGGGTAATGAAAATACATATAAATTTAAACCAGAATTAAATATTGAAAATAAATTTAAAGTATTAAAAATAAATGAATTCAATTATATTACTATGAATCAAGATGTTGATTATTTAAATCATATATGTAAAAAAGAAAAAATTGATATATTTATATCTACGTATTATACTTATTGTACAGTGATACCTAATGTTTTATTAATTCATGATATGATTCCAGAAACTTTTAAATTAGCTAAAAATCATATGTGGGTACAAAAAGATAAAGCTATTCTTAATGCATCTTCATTTATTGCAATTAGCAAAACAACTGAAAGTGATTTAATAAAATTTTATCCTCATATTAAAAATGATAAATATTTAATTGAAGTAATTTATAATTCTATTTCTAAAACTGATTTTGTTTATGATGATTCCTTTTTAATAAATAATAATATCAAACCTAAATCTTATATATTTGCAATGGCATCAAATAATGAAGAATATAAAAATATAAATTTAATTAAGTCTCTATCTACTATATATGGTAAAGAATTATCTAAAATGTTGGAAAATCATTTACCTATTATAATGTTATGTAAAACTAATGTACCAAATCGAGTAACTGTTGAAGGAAATATTGTATGTTTATCATATGCTAGTGATAATATGCTAAATTCATTATATAAAAATGCTCTGTGCTTTGTTTGTCCTAGCAAATATGAAGGATTTGGTCTTCCTATTTTTGAGGCATTTGCACAATCTACTCCAGTCATTGCATTAAAAATACCTACATTTGAAGAAATAGGAGGAGGAGGGATAAATTTTATTGAAGGTGGTGATGATTGTGCTAGTAATGCGAAAAGATTATTTGAAAAAATACAATTTATACATAAGAATGAAGGTAAAACTGTTTCTACTCGTGTAGAATTTGGATTAAAACAAGTTGCAAAATTTACAGAAGCAGAACAGGCTCATAAATATGATGAATACTTTAAAAATATTAGGAATAATTTACTTGAACCTAAACCATTTATTAATTTAATTATTCAATCTTATAAAGAAACTAATCCAGAACGATTAAAGGAATTAGAATATTGCATTATAAAGAATTTGGAAAATTCTTATATTAATAGTATTCATGACTTTGGTAATTTGATAGCAGATACTTATATTTCTGGAAACTCTACACCTAGTTTTGATATTTCTAATAGTACTGATAGTATTGAATCAAATTTTAATTCTAATAATAAAAATATATCTAGTAATAAATTTTATGATAATAAATATATTAAAGTTGATAATCCAAATAATAAATGGATGACTTATGAGATGGCTTTTGAATATGCAAATGATGTTGCTAAAATGGATTTTGGTAATTGTTGGTGCATTATAAATTTAGATATATTTCTAGATTCAGAATCCAGATGGGATTTAATAAAAGGTAAATTAAATAATGGATTTATATATGCTCAATCTAGACACGAATTAAATATTCCATATCATGGTGATATTACTGCAAAAATGGATGATAATTTTGCTAAAATGATGCATTCACATACACAAGATGCTTGGTTATTTAATACACCAATACAAATACATAGTAAGATTGATTGCGACTTTGAAATTGGGTTTCTAGGTTGTGATAATGCAATCGCAGATAGATTAATTAAAAGCGGATATAAATTGATTAATCAACCTATTACTTATAAAATATTTCATTATGATTCTGCAAAAGGAAAAACAAGTTCTAATTTTATAGAAAAACATTCAAAAGAAAGTAAAGCGATGGAATTAAAAAATGAAAAACCTAAAAATAAATATCCAGAAAGGATGGGTTCTTATTTAGTACCTAATTACGACCAATTATTGGGTTCTGAAAAAGATATTGATTTTATTAGTATTATTAATGGACTTGGTGGATGTAGTAATTTAGAACGCTATGATTTTATTAGCAAGATTATGAGTGATAGAATAATTATGAATAATCCTTGAATTTAATTAAAAATTATTTCTTCTTCCTCTGGTTTTACTAAACATTCTAATTTAACCCACACTTTTTTACTTAAATCTACTTCTAGAACACCTCTAATACGTATATTTAATTCTGGACAAGGTATATCAATAATTTTAGATTTATCAAAACAATTTTCTTTATCAGTAGTTTCTTTGTATTCAAGATTTTCTAAATCATGAGATATAATATAGTCTTTCATATACTGATATAATATTCTAATTCCATCATAAGAAGTATTTAAATGTAATTCTGTTAATTTTTTTATAATTATTTTAACTTCATTTTGTCTTTGTTCTTTTGTTCTTTTTATCATTTTTTATTTTATTATTTTATTATTTATATTTTTAATAATATCTCTAGATATATAAAATAAAATAATAAAGATTTTATAACATATTTTATAATATATTTTATGATATGTTTTATAACATAAATTGTATAATAATAATAAAAATTAAATATCTTGTAATATAAAGAATAATTTATTTTATATATCTAGAATCATAAATATAAAAAAATAAAAATATAATATAAAAATGAATTCTGAAAATAATAATAATTCAAATAATGTAAATACTACCGAAGATAGTTTATTTTCTGATATGCCAGAACTAATTAGTGATACTGAGTCTGAGTCTGATACAGAATCCAATTTTTCTGATATGCCACAACTAGTTAGTGATACTGAATATGATAATGTTAATATACCTGATTATAATAATGAAGATGAATATGATGATGCAAATAGTAGTGATGAAGAAGATAATAAGTCTGAAACAGATTATTCTGATATGCCAGAGTTAATTAGTCTGGAACAATTAGAACTTATAAATAGTCTATGTAAGCCATTTACAGATAATCAAAATTTACAAAATTCATTATATGAAATACCAATATACACTATCGATAGCGAAGATTACAGTGAAGATGACATCGAAGATGATTTTACAAATCCCTTATAAAATAATTATAATTTTTTTATTAAATCAATTTCATATTCATAACCATGAGAACCTTTATGACTACCTTCACTATTTGAACTTCCTGCACTATGTGTTTCTAGAATCATAGATATTTTGTTTTTAATACAAAAATTTTTAATATACTTTAATGCTTTTTTACCATCTTCTGTATTATATATAGTACCTTGTCCAATTCCTCGATGTTCATCAACTTTTGAACCCAATTTATATTTACTATCATTAATATGAAAATTACTGATATGTTTAATACCTATTAGAGAATCAAATTTATCTAAATAATCTTTAATACCTTTTTCAGTAGAAATATCATAACCACTAACAAATATATGCGCAGTATCTATACATATTCCAAGAAATTCAAATCCTTGAGATCCCTTGTTTTTCTTTATAATCATATTCCAGATTTGTGATAATTCTTCTAAATTCCATCCAAGTTGATTGCCACTACCTGCAGCAGTTTCTAAAGATAACATTATACCTTTTGGCATTTTTGATATAATATGATTAATATTACCAACAAGATTATTTAATGCTTCTTCCAAGGACAATTCTTTATTTCTAGATCCAATATGTAAAACTACACATTTTGCTCCCAGCATTTGACCATATTTTAAATCATATAGAATATTATCATGCGCATACTTAATGCGACCACTAGTATAAGGAAATTTACATAAATTAATAGTGTATATTGAATGAATTATAAAAGATATTTTGTTTCTAGAAATATATTCTCTAATAGTATTAATTTCATTTTGGTCTTTAAATTTGTGTTTATATTTAAGTGATGATTGTAATTTACTACCCATAAATATTTGTAATGCATTTCCACCTATTGACTCGACATATTTAATACCTTCTAGAATACCATTTGCAATACTAGCGTGACATCCAATGGATAATTTAGTATTAGATACTGTTTTTATTGATTTTGATTTTTTTTTTGATTTTGTTTTGTTTTTTGTATAATTATTCTTTTTTGTTTTTTGCATTTTATTATATTTTATATTATTATTATTATTATTATTATAATATAAAAAAAATATGTGTGTTTCGTTTTTATTAATTTATTTTAACGAATTTTACACATTTGAAACAGAATCCCAGTTTTGGCGTTCATCAACATTAAATTGAATTGTCGAAATAGTATTCACCAATTCAATGTAAGTATTATTATACTGAACTTCTGGAACTAGTGCTTTCTGTGTCTGAGGCTGAGGCTGAGGCTGAGGCTGAGGCTGAGGATGAGGCAGAGGCTGAGGCTGAGG
>Ga0214919_10002490_pt1 | contig 28961 bp, 28 predicted proteins | sample LL1503_MetaG_FD_177994 | JGI IMG/M metagenome (GOLD analysis project Ga0214919, IMG submission 177994) | Freshwater microbial communities from Lake Lanier, Atlanta, Georgia, United States - LL-1503 | ecosystem: Environmental > Aquatic > Freshwater > Lake | place: USA: Georgia | collected... | reverse complement strand
TTTTATGTGTTTTGATTTATTTTTATTTATTTTTATTTATTTTTAAGCAGTGGCAACAACTGCCTTCTCAGCCTTGGAGAAGTGAGGAGACATATAACGCTGGAGATTGAAGTAAGTAAGCTCATCGGTTTTCTTCAACTTCAAAAGAGTCTGAAGCTTAACATCAGGGTTAATCTTGCGACCGTTCTCCTTGTCCTGAAGATCGTGACTACGGATGTACTTATTGATTTCACGAGTGACATCTGTGCGAGCCATTTCTGAACCAACAGGCTTCTCTAAAAACTTAGCTAGCTCATCAGAAATCTTGGTAGGCTTAACGAAACCAGAAGGCTGACGATTTCCAGTCTTGCGCTTGCGCTTGGCATTAGTCTTCTGTGCAGTCTTAATCTCACGAGACCATTTCTTCTCAAGAGAACGATACTCAGTCTTCAATGAAGCAATAAGAGAACTCAACTGATTAAGCTTAACAAGGAACTCAGTAGATTGTGCTGCAAGGTCACTGGTCTCAGCTTCAACAGCATCAACAGGAGTAGTAACCGCAGGAGTAGAAGTAGCAACAACAGGAGTAGTAACAGAGGCAGTAGAAACAACAGGGGTCTCAGATTTTACAGCCTTAGGCTTAGTTTCTTTCTTAGCCTTAACTACAGGAGCGGTAGTCTGTTCAGAAACAGTGTTATTAACAGCAGGAGTGGTCTCAGTGACTTCAGTCTTAGATTTGCTTTGTCTTGGCATTCTATTATACTATATTACTATGATATCCTTTTAAATAGTTTTGAGCCTTAAATATATTATTTGTTATTGTATATGGTCTAAAGTATTTTAATGATCAATTTTATTTTTAAAAATTTATTCAAAATAGCTACCTACTTACATATAGCATACAGCTTGATATAACCATGGCATTGTTGTAGCAGCATCATTATTTACTAAAGTTATAGCACCCAAAACATAAAACGCACCCAAACATTTATTATCTTTATTGGTTCCTGTATTTACCATTTTATCGATAATATCTAAAACATTCTTACGAACATCGTCTAGATTTTCCATTGTTTGTAAAATATTATAATTTTGAAGTCTTGAAAATGGATTACCAGAAGGAGGACAGATTTCTTTTTTTGTTTCAATTGTTAATGGTGCTCTATAACTCCATATATCTACTAATTCTCTTACAAACTTTATTAATTGGTTTCTGTTTAAACTTAAAAACCATTGAGGGTTTGAATAATTTCCTAATGCGTCGATATTTTGAAATAATGTTACGGTTCTTAATTCAACCATTTTTTTATCAGATACATCATTTGATAGGTCTGACATATCGGTGCAAATATTAATTTTTAGTACTCTGCTAATTCTTAACAATGATCTGAAATCTTCAATTACTTTTGAGCTAATGGATTTTGTATTAAACGGATTTTTTACAGCACCATTACATTTATATATTAAATTATGAAGTGATACTAAATCAAATCCATATATAAACCCATCTTCGTCTTTAAAACTAAAAAATTGTTCATTTGGTATATTTGTTAGTTCATCCATTGATAAAAAGTCTATTGTATTTGTACATAATGATTTATTTTTAAAAGCAGGACCGTGGCTATTGTTATATTTTCTTTGGAGACATCCTCTAATTATTTTTTGGATTTTAATAATAGACCATGATAAATATAAATGTGAGTAAATTCTTGCAACTAATTGTGATTTATTTCCTGTTAGTTTTAGTTTATAAGTTTTTGCTATTAATTTTAATTGTTGGATATTATAATTATATTTTAACAATAATTCTGAGTCTTTAAAACTGGGAATATATAAAATTTCAGTTTCGAGTTTTTCTAATTTTTTTGGTGTTTGTATTTTTTTTGAAATATTATCGCAAATTTCACTAAAATACTCGTTTACATTGTTATCCTTTTTAGTCTTATCTTGATTTTCATCATTAGTAGAATGGATCATAATATTATATATATATTATATATATAATAATGTTTTTGTATTATTTTAATTAAATATATAAAATCGTCTCCTTTTATGATCTTGGGATACACGCACTTATTAAGCTTTTGAAACGAATTTATATTTAAAAAAAAAATTGATTTAAAGATAACACCTGTATATATTGTATACATACAGAATGACTGACTCTATCGTTGACGGTACTAATATTGATATTAATGTGTTCTCTTATTCCGCTCCTAAAGCTCACGCTTCGGGTGGAAAGGTAGTGAATTTATATAACAAACATTTCAAGGAATCTCTTACTTTATCTACTCCTCTTATGCTAACTTGGGGTGCTCAGGAAGGTCAAGAGCAAGGAACTGGAAAGCCTACTGGTAAGTGGACTATGTCATTACAGTTTCCTAGTTCTGAGTATACTAATGCTGATGCGGAGGCTTTCTTAAGGTCAATGAGAAACTTGGAACAAAAGATTAAGGCTGATGCAATGGCTAATTCTAAGGAATGGTTCGGAAAGGAGATCAAGAGTTCTGAGGTTATTGATGAAAAGTTTAATGTGATGTTGCGTCATCCTAAGAAGTCTAAGGGTTCCTCAGAAATTGATGAGAATAAGCCTCCTACTCTAACTGTTAAGATCCCACAATGGTCTGGTGTTTGGAAGCCTGAGATTTATGATGAAGATGGAGTGCCTTTATACATTAACGGAAAGGTTAACACTCATTTATCTCCTCTTGAATATTTGAAGCCTAAGACTCACGTAATCTGTTTACTACAATGTGGTGGTCTTTGGTTTGTAAATGGTAAGATTTCTATCACTTGGAATTTGAAGCAAGCAATTGTTCAGAAACCTAAGCAATCTATGGAAGGTACTTGTTTCTTGAAGCCTAAGGCATCTGATGTTAAGATGATGAAGGCATTGCCTCCTGTAGAAGACGATATTGATCCTGATGGCGCGTCAACCACTATTGTTGAAGATTCAGATGATGAGAGAGAAATTCCTGCTGTTCCTGTTCGTCGTAACCCTCCTGCTGCTCCTGCTCCTGTTGAAGAACCAGTACAAGAGACTGTGCAAGAAGCAGCACTAGATACTGTTGAGGAAGTAAAACCTAAGAAGAAGATTGTTCGTAAGAAGACTGATGCTTAAAAATGTTGTTGAATTGCCTTAATATATAACTTTAGAAAATAAATTATAAAAATAAACTAATCTCCTAAATAAATAAACAAAACTGAAAACTATAAAAATATTATTTATGCTTTTGTAAACTCTTTTTTAATTTCGTACTGATTACGATATTAAAATACTTATATGTCCCAATTAATTTGTAGTTCTGTATAACTTTTTAAAAATAAAATTAATTTGTTAATTTATTAATAAACTCTTGAATATTGTATAGGTTTTTTTTGGTTTGACTAATTAACGAAGTCGTAAACAATTCACATAATTCTTCAATACTAATGTTATTATAACCATAATGTATCAATACAGTTATCATCTCAGTATTATAAGCCCTATGTAAAAATACATAATCATCTGTATCATTATATTTAAAAATAGTTGAACATTCTGTTTTAAATAATTTACTATAATTATCTATATATATTTCATCCTTTTTTATTTCATAATAAGTATTTAACAAATACTGATCATCCAATTCATTTATGTTTTTACTATATTCTAACATCCAATCATATGCTTCTTTTAAAAATTTAACATAGCTAATATATGTTCCAGAACAAATTCCTATATTACCCTCTTTAATATTAAATCTTTTCTCATACAGATATTTACTTAGTAGTTCTTCTAGTGTTCTTACATCTAAAGCGCATATCATTTTGTAATTCGAGTTTCTAGTCTTTTCTAAAAACTTTTCTCTTAATTTATCTATATGTTGAACCATCAAAACATCATATGCATCTACAAAACAAACTATATCATCCTCTGGTATAGTTTTTAAAAAATCATTAATTAATACATACTTAGTAATATATCCTTTCCATTCTGCTCCCATTCCTAAAACAATTAATTTTGTTCCGTTTCTTATACACGATTCTTCTAACCATTTTAAATACCCTCCTGGTTTTGTAGCAACAGTTACTATATGTATATTTTGAATATATTAATATTAATATTAATATTAATATTATAATATACTATGGAGACCGATAAAATTTATATGATCAAATTAATGAAATATTTTAATTGTTGGAATAAAGATAAAACAGATAATGACAGACATAATAATAGGTTTTTAAACAATTTAAAATATATATGTGATGTAGAATTATGTGATAAATATATATTTGTTTATTATAATGAAAATAAAAAAAAAATAATAGTTGTTTTTGATGGGATAGATAATGTCTTTTTTGGGTTTTATAAATTAGATTCATTAAACCTTATAAAATTAAATGAATTATTTCAAGAATATATATTTAGGGTAAAAAAGGTAGTTAACTTTATTAACAATAAATACTCTGAATACAATAAGTTATATTTAGGTTATTGTTTAGGAGGATATATGATTAATAATTATGTTAGTGGTAAAAATGTAACTGGATATACATATAATGCTTATTTTTTTAGGCATAATAATGATGATATAAAAATTATAAATTATTGCGAACAAATGGATGTTACAAATATGTTATCTTCAATTATTGATAAAAAGATAGACCGTATAACCATAAATTCACACGATAAAAATATCAGTAAATGTATAGATAATTTACTTCATTTTAATTTTAAACCATTAGAAAAAATATATGATACTTTACATTCTATATATACAGTAGATGAAAATATAATTTCAATAGAGTTTTAAAATACCATTATTATTATTATTATTACATATTAAATAAACTATTTACATTTGAACTAATTGAAAATGTAAATAGTTTATTTGATAGAAATATAGATAATAATACTTATCGTTTAAACTTATAAAATAATTATATACTTATACAATTATTTTATTCCGGTTGCACTATATAAATAGCTATATTTTTAAAAATTTATATATAGATTTCTGTATATGGTGTACTACTTTATTATTTATTTTTTATGTTAAAAAAAGTATTTTTAGTATGGTGTATAAGTTTATCTATACAAATTGGTAAGTCTATTATTTTTAATTCTATTATTTCATTTATACTAATATTATAATTATATGACACTAATGTTAATACCATATCAACATTAGCACATCTATGTAAAAATACATAATCATCTTTTTCTTTTATTTCATGAAACGCAGTTTTTTCACATAAAAAAAACTGTTGTTGATTATCTATAATAATATTATTTTTAAATAATTTATAATATGTATTTAATAATAATTGATCATCAACTAATGAATTATCATTATGATATTTATCTAGAGTCCAATTATAAAATACTTTTAATTCTTTTGAATAACCAATATATGTTCCTGAATTTATTAATTTGTTACCATCTGAAACATCAAAAGACCATCTGCTTAAGAATTCTTTGTCTCCTGGATCTATAGCACATATAATTTTACAATTAGTTTTTTCTGTAATATTTAAAAATTTTTCTTTTAATTTATCTATATGCTGAACCATCAAAACATCATATGCATCTACAAAACAAACTATATCATCCTCTGGTATAGTTTTTAAAAAATCATTCATTAATAAATACTTAGTAATATATCCTTTCCATTCTGCTCCCATTCCTAAAACAAGTAATTTTGTTCCATTTATTATACATGATTCTTCTAACCATTTTAAATACCCTCCTGGTTTTGTAGCAACAGTTACTATATGTATATTAGACATATATATACTAGATATAATATTTTAATATTAATATTAATATTAATATTAATATTATAATATACTATGGAGTCGATTATAAACAATGATGCATATACATTTGAATTAATTCAAAATCAAAATAGTTTATTTGACAACAATATTGTTAATGCTACTTATGTTATACATTTAGAAGGCAATGGTAGATATGAAAATATTTTAGAACAAATTAAAGAATTCAAAACAACTAACAAAGTATATATTTTACATAATAAAGGATACAAAAAAGTTAAAAAACAAGATTATATTACTAAACCTCCATTAGATCTAGTTGATGCTTATTTAACTATTTTCAAGCACTCTTCTAATAATGGATTTAAAAATATTATAATTTTTGAAGATGATTTTATTTGTGATGAAAAATTATTAGATAAAAATATTACTAATGATATTTGTAATTTTATAAAAAATGAAGAAAATTATATTTATTATTTAGGTGTTATACCTGTTATTACAACAAATAAATTTGGTAATCATAAAATGGTAATTAGTGGTATAGGAGCACATTCTGTCATTTATTCATATGAATTTATAAAAAAATTATTAAATTACGATCAAACCCTTATTTGGGATTGGGATGTTTTTTTAGGTGAATCAATTTATAAACTTAATTTAAAAAAATATATGTATAATAAATGTCTATGTTATCAGCCTTTCCCAGAAACAGACAATTCAAAGTTTTGGGGAACAGATTATCTCATTATAGGTAAAATATTTGGTGCTACATTAAAACTAGCTTTTAAACTATTTAAATTCGATACTGAACCAAAAGAAGGATTTAATTTTATGTACAGTTTACATAAGTAATATTTTCACTATAATATCTGACTTATAACTAACATTATAAATATCTTTTTCTAAAATTCTAGATATACCTTGCCCTTTGAATTTATATAATTGCTCTTCTTTTAATTGTAACTTGTCCAAAGGAATAGAAAACCATTTTTCTCCTATTTCTATACTAACAAATTTATTATTTTTTATTAAATATAATAAGTCTGCATCCAATTTTATATGTTTCTCATAATAAATATTATTATTATCGTCTATTGTTAGTTGTTCCGGTAACTTAGGCTGGCATAATACTATTATTTCTGAACCGTCCTTTGCGTCAAAATATAACTCGTTATGCCATAATGGCACAAGATACAATTGATCGTCTACATATAATTTATAAATATTGTTATCCATTAAATCCTTTATTAAAGGTTTCAATATAAAAACTCTATCATTTTCTTTACCTTGTTGTAACTTCTCTTTCACAATCAAACTAACAAATTCTAATGTTTCATTTCCAATATACAATATATCCTTATACTTATACAATAGCTGATATAATTCAATTGCTTTATTTTTATCCACATCTTCAAACAGTTTTCTCAAATATGATAATGTTAATACATTATATCCTGTAACGATTTCTTTTATAATGCTCGTAAAAAGATCATTATAAGAACCTTTTATAGCCTCCCCAAATATTGAAGAAACAAATGTACTCAATATATTCATATACATTTTTGAGTCTTCTGAAGTAGATGAACTAACAAATGTATCAGAAGTATTTGAATTTTCTTGTCCATTGATTATACGTAATTCACCAGACAAATAATCGTATGCTTCATTTATTCTTTGGAATTTTTCTTTTGAGTTTTCATCGTTATTTTTATCTGGATGCCATTTTAACGCTAATTTATGGTACTTCTTTTTAATATATTCTTGATCCAAATTTGTTAGTTCAATATCGTCAAATGATATCTCTAGTTCATCCAATGCTGATTGTATATTTATTTTATCGTTATAGTTTGTATTCATGTATTATACTAGTTAAATAAAACAAATAACTCTCTAAGTGATAAATAGGACGATAATTATTGTTATAATATTTTAAAAAAACAAATGTTTTCAGAAGTATTTTCGATATATCTGACTTTTTTATTTTTTTTGTTTGTATTAAACTTGTTAGTATATACCAAATACAATCAGTTATATCCAAATTATAAATAAAAATATCATATAATAAATCACGAAACTTTAAAAACTTCATCTCATCTATTTCTATCATTTCCTTCATTATTTTATCACAAATTATTTTATATGGATACATTAATTCGTTAACATTCGCGTGTAAATATTTTATATTTACTATATTTTCTATCTTAAGATCACTCGGTAATTTTTCTTTAGAACATTTAGAATAAGATATCTTAGTTGGTCGCGATACGTTTATAATTTCACAACAATTTAATATTGGATCAGGAATAAAACTAATTTCTTCTGTTAATAATATATATTTAATATTTAGCGCACTAGCGTTATTGTCTTGCATATAACTGTAAAAATTTTCTAATAGTTCGCTATGAATATTATGAAAATCCTTGCATACAATTATACCACTCTTACCATTTTTAGCAGATAAAATGTCTACAATTTGTTGATAAATATCGTGCCATAAAAGCTTAGAATTACATCCAAGCAAAGACATATCTATTTCATAATGAATGTCACTAATCTTAAAAAAGTATTGTTTCTTATCATATGTTAGACTTAATTTTTTTTCATACTTTAGATCTGAAGGACTATACCTTTTTATAGAATGTAACATTTGACTGTATTTTCCGACTCCACTAGGACCATAAAATATTAAATTTCCTAATTTATCCAATGAACTAGGAAACATAGAAAACGTTTTTTCTAATTTAGGATGTAAATTAATTTTATCAATAGCATTTACATATTCTTCAAAATGTGTCTCGAGAAACTTCATTATTATTACATATTACTTATTCTTTATTTCATAAACTTGTAAAATTATTAAAACATACATAATTTTACAAGTAATACTGTTAATTAATATATTAAAAACATATCTATAATCTAAGTAATGATAATGAATATCGTTAAAAATATTGACCAATATAATGAAGACTATGTTTATTTTTGTGATCCTATTAAAAATAATATTATGAATGAAGGTAATTTTATTCGAATATTATATTCAACCCCATTATTCATTTTAAACGGTATTTATATTAATATAAATATTAATCATACATCTGTAGATAAATATTATAATAAATTTAAATGTACTTTTGATATTAATTATCACAGAGATATTTTAGAAAAAATAAGAAGTATTGAAGAGGGATTACTTAAAAAAATAAATATAAATGGCAAAATACCACAATACAAAATTTACGAACAACTTAGAAATGGTAATATTAAAGTGTTTTCTGACTCATATGATAAAATAAATACTAATTTTTTGTTAAAAATTGCTGGAATATGGGAGACTGAAACTGATTACGGGTTAACATATAAGTTTATAAATATCCATTAATCATTATAATAAATAATAATATTAGGTTATTATTTATTAATTATTATTTATCCTTGTGTTGAATAGAAATGTAAAACTATACCTATCGTAATTACTATAACTAAATTTATAACACCAAATAGTGACAACAGTGCAAATGTTTTATCTGATAATAATTTAGCATTTGGGTCTCCATTTTTACTAAACATTGCCGAAAATAATATTATTAATTGTGTTGCTAAAAAAATTGTAGACAATATGGAAAAAGATCCATAATAACTAGATACTTCCCCTCTTGCTATTTGATCAAAATATTTACTTAAGTATGCTATTAATATAGATACAATAACAATCACCGTTAAAAACGGAAACATATCCAGCCAATTTGTGGGCGGATAATTCAATATTAAAATAAAAATTATTCCCAATAATAATCCACTATATCCGCCTATTAGTGCAGATAATCCATTTGTATCTGTCATTCCAGTTGTTATTATTATTGTTAAAAATGATGCAATAATTACAGCCAAAGGGACATTGATTACCTTTTTATATTCATCTTTATTAAACATGATAATTAATATATAGATATATAATTATCTATAATTTTTTTACTTTTACTTTGTATTGTTATTTGTAACATTTATTGTTGCCTTTAATTCATCTATTTCCTTTTGCATTATTTGTATTTTATTAACTAACAAGGGTATTATTTCTAAATAATTTATAGCTTTTATATTTGCTAAATTTTTGTCTGGTTTAATAGTAACCAATTCAGGAAATTCTTTTTCAAATTCCTGAGCTATAAATCCATAATGGATATTGCTTAATGGATCATTTTTAAATGTAAACTGACTTGTATTTAAGTTCAATAATTTATCTACCTTATTTGTATCTATTGTTTCTATATGATTTTTTAAATTTACATCTGATGGGCTTATTATATTTCCGTCTACATAGAGGTCACCTGGTATATATACATTTTCAATTTTACTAGTTGTAGGAGTTATAACTGATACTATTGTACCATCAGCCTTAGTATACGGTATTACAGTCCATAAATTAGACGGTGTTCCGTAATAGAAATTTTTAATATAAGCGGAATTATTTGGTTGTCTTCCGCCATAATTAGCACCTGACATTATATACATTAAACAAATATTTATTTAAATAAATATATACTTATAAATTATATGAGCTTCAACACTTTCAATAACCACCCAATTATTCCAAATTCAAATCAATACTTCTATGAAAAAAAATATATTTCTATTCATTCAGAGGATAGAGATTTCGCTAAATTTCCTAGTTCATCAGAATTTGAAATTTTTTTACCACAAGAATATTTAAATGTAGCATCTGCTCGTTTATATTCTTGGTCATTTCCTGCCAATTATAATGTCTTTTCCGTACCCACATATAACATTACTATGACTTTTAAATTTATTGACTTGTATAACCCAGGAGAATTCGGAATTAGCGATCCTTTACTTGAAGGTATATTTGCCGCATTATATGCTATTTCCAATGCTCCAAATGAAGTAGACGCTCAAAACTTTGTTATAATTGAATCTGGGTTTTACAATCCTACTCAAATGGCAATTGAACTAACAAATAAATTTAACGAAGTTATTAGTAACAAAATAAAATTATTTTTAGCTGTCCCCGCAAACACAGCCCTTTATCCTGTAGCAGCTAGTACGTTTAAAGAATACAACCGATTTAACATTGTTTATAACACTGTTCAACAAAAATTATGGTTCGGCAATACTGCTGATAAATTTGTACTAACAAATGATTCTATTTATTTATATGAAAAAGATATAATAACCCAAGCGTGTATCAGAAGAAGGGAGTTACCTGAATATGCTAATTGGGGTCTACCTGCTTATTTAGGATTTAGCAGATGCCCCGCTCCTTCATATAGTGCAGATGAAGCTATATTGTTAAAATTAAATCCTGGTGTATTGGATTCTTCACTTCCTCAACAAAAAGTTCCTAGATTTTATTATGGAGATACCAGTGAGGGTAGTGGAGATAATGGTTATTGGCTACTTCCAGGAGCACCACAAGCAACAGTTTATTTTTTACAAGCACCTTATAAGATCAGCTTTATGGGAGCTCCATATATTTATATGGAAGTAGAAGGGATGAATTGTTTAGATGAAACATCTCCATGGAATTTGTCTGAATATACGACTCATAACAATCAGACAAATGGTGTAGTTAATTCTGCTTTTGCTAAAATACCAGTTCCCACAACTCCTATTTCACAATGGTTTGATAATGATATGGGACCATATAAGTATTGGAATCCTCCCGCCGAAAGAATAAGCAAATTAAAATTTAGGTTCAGATATCATAATGGTCAGATATGCGAATTCGGGCAATTCCAATTTACATTTATGCTTGAATTTAATTTGTTGAAACCACAACAAGAACGATCATATAGCATTAGAAATGCTTTCGATTTAGGACAAACACAGGGATATAGTAGTAAATTTTCTTAAATTATAAATTATAAATTATTCCACATTATATGTTTGTTTTATCCAATTCAAAATTAATATTTTATCACATTTTTTATAATCACTATCAAAGCCGTTTAATTTTAAAAATTCAGGTTTTGTTGCTCGTGGTTTCTTATAAAAAATGTAATCTCCATATTTCCCAGTTCTTATGCTTATATGTTTATTTAGCTCTCTTACGAAACCAACTGGTTTTGATGGATCTAAAATAGTATCCTTATCTAAATAACGAATTACATCTATATATTCTAATTGTTCAATTGGAGAATTTGTGAATTCTTCTTTTAGTGACTTTGTTTCATTTCCCCATTGAGCATAAACACCATATTTTCCTTTTTTAATAAATAAGTCCTGGCCTTTATATTTACCAATAGCATCTTTACTTACAATTGTATTATCAATAACATCCGATAAAGACAAATTAGGTATTTTTCTAATTTCTTCTAAATCTATAGTTTTCTTTACAGCCAAAAAGGTAACCTTTTTTGGATCCTTTGAATTAATACATTTTACAACCGGCCCATGTTTTCCGATAATTAAAGTGTGTTCTTTATCAATTTCTATACTAAATTTTTTTAGATCATTTAAGTCTTTCATAATATGCGTTAATTCATTGAAACACGTATCACATAAAGAGACCCAATTGGTTTTACCATTAGCAATAAGATCTAGACTATCTTCCATTCGTTTAGTATAATCATAATTAAAGAATGCATCAAACTTACCTAATAAAAATTCAATTACTATTATTCCTAGAGGCTGAATAATCAACTTATTCTTTTCATTACCAAATTCTCTTTTTAAAGTGGTCTCTGTAATTAGAGTATTATTCAACGAAAAATCAATACACTCGATTTCCTTACCAGTAATATTTTGTTTTTCAACATATTTTCTTTCTTGAATTTTATCTACAAGAGATGCAAAAGTAGATGGTCTACCTATACCTTTTTCTTCGAGTAATTGAACTAATCTAGCCTCTGTATAATGTGACTTTAATTCATGCATAGTAAATTTAGAATCTATTTTTTTAGGAGGCATACTAATATTTTGTTTTAAAGTAGTGATATATTGATAATTTTTATTATTCTCTATCTCATCTTTTTCTTTCTTTGAAAGATCTACAATTTGCCAACCAAGAAAAATAGGTTGTTCCGTTTTGTAAACAAATTCACTATCTACAGGTGCTGTTATTTTTGCACTAACAGAATTATATTGCGCTGAAGGCATACAAGTTTCTAACGTTCTTTTCCAAATAAGTTCATAAAGTTTAATTGATTTGGCTAGTAATTCAGTTGTAGAATCTTGAATATTAAGATCTTTAATATTTATATTTACTGGTCTAATAGCTTCGTGTGCTTCTTGGGGAGCAGGTATCCCTTTTTGTTGGGCAATAGTCTTTTTACTTGGTTCACAATCAGTTTTGTTTCCAACAATAAGGCTATCAATATTTTGACTAATATATTTTTCTCCGTGAGCATTTATAATATATTTTTTTACATTATCTATAAATTCGTTACTATACTTTTTGGAATCAGTTCGCATATATGTTATATATCCGGCTTCATATAGTTGTTGTGCATATTTCATAGTATCTTTTGGAGAAATGTGTAGTTCGTTAGAAGCTAATTGTTGTAGACTAGATGTAGTAAGCGGTTCAGGCGCCTTTTTAATTACTTTTTTAGGGGATGTAGTACTACATAAAAAATCCCAGCTTTTACTCTTTTCTAAAAAGTCTCTAACTTCGTCAGCATTTATAAATTGTTTGTTAAGTTCAAATGTTAAATTTAGGTTTGTAAATAGACCGGTTGTGTTATAAACAATTTTGCCAGGAGATGATTTAATGTCTAAATAATTTTCATAAACTAATCTTAGAGCGGGTGTTTGACATCTTCCAGCAGATAAACTAGCATTATGTGTTTTAGAAACACAATTCCATAAAATAGGAGAAATATTGAACCCAACTAACAAATCCAAAATCTGTCTTGATTGTTGAGCATTAACGATATTCATATTTATTCTTTTTGGATGAGCAATAGCGGATTGAATAGCTGTTTCAGTAATTTCGTGAAAAATAATACGTTTTGTGTTAGTTATAGAGAGGCCAAATAAGTCACATATATGCCATCCAATGGCTTCTCCTTCGCGATCATCATCAGTAGCTATGATTACTTCTGATGATTTGGAAATTTCTGAACGAATTTTCTCAATTTGTTTCAGTTTAAGATCTTCTTGAATAACAGAATATGTTGTTTTAAACTCGTTTTTAATGTCAATAGCTTCAAGACCAGAAATATTACGTAAGTGACCAAATGAAGCTATTACTTTATAACCAGGCCCCAAATAAGATTCTATTTTTTTGCATTTTGCTGGAGATTCAACAATAACAAGTGAATTTGGCATTTTATCGGTAATATATCTTATAAATTTACCTTTATTATTTTTTTATATGTGATTTAGATTGATAGTTTCATAATATATATTAAAAGGGTACTTAAAGACTAAGTAATTCTCTTTAAGTACCTTTAAGGATAATATATATAAAAGTGAGAAAGTAGAAACAAAAGTCCTGGGGGTTTTGGAAAATGGACATTTTAAAAATGTCCAAAATCGAAAATCTGAAAAAAGTCTTGAAATATAGTCATTTTTTGGGACTTTTAGACCATAATGCTCACAATCACAGAAAAAGTAAGTTTTGATTTGTGATGATACTTTTTTTCGAAAATTACTTAAAAAATTGTATATACATTATATATGGAAACTTTAGGAAACCAAATTATGCCAAAAATATGCCAAAAATTCTACTGTGAAAAATGTGACTATGGAACGTCTAAAAAAAGTAGTTATACAAATCACTGTGCTTCTGATAAACACCAAAATCACCTTCAAGGAAACGTTTTATCGACTTTTGGAAACCAAATTATGCCAAAATTATGCTATGTTACATATTCGTGTTGTAATTGTAATAAAGAATTTAAAAATCGTTCTGGTTTATGGAAACATAAACAAAAATGTGAAAGTAATAAAGAAACTAATAAGACCTCTGAAACTAAAATTAAAGAAACCGAAGCCAAAGAACTTATCCAATACTTAATGAAAGAGAATTCGGAATTTAAACAACTCATTATAGAACAAAATAAACAAATGATTGAATTATCTAAAAACGTTGGTAACAATAATAATAATAATAGTAATAATAACAGCTTTAATCTCAGTTTATACTTGAATGAAACATGTAAAGATGCTTTAAATATTATGGATTTTGTTAAACAACTTAATGTTGGAACAAAAGATCTAGAAGAAACAGGAAGACTTGGATTTGCTGATGGGATTTCTAAAATTTTTATTAATGGATTAAAAGATTTGGATTTTAATAATAGACCTGTTCACTGTTCTGATTCAAAAAGAGAAACACTATACATTAAAGATAATAACCAATGGAATAAAGATGATGATGATAAAACTTTGCTAACAAACGCTATAAAACACGTTGCTCATAAAAATATGAAACAAATTAGTGAATGGACGAAAGAACACCCAGAATACAATGATTATGAATCTAAACAAAATGACAGATATTTAAAAATAGTTAGCGAAGCTATGTCTGGATCAAGTCAAGAAGAAACTAACAAAAATTATAATAAAATTATTAAAAATATCGTAAAAGAAACCGTTATTAATAAATAATTGTTTTGTTATTTTTATAAAATTGAAAATATTTTAACATATTTAATCAAATATATTAAAATGGATAAGCATAAATCAACTGTAGTATATATTTATAGAGAACACGATAAAATATGTATACTCGAAAAATATCTAAATAACGATATACTATTAGAAACACTTGTTAGTAATTTTATTGATTATTCTATACAAAAACAAATATATTTAGCAACAGAATGCTTGAATAAATTGAAAATGTTAGTTAATAATGATACATTTGAGACAATTATGCAGATATCATTATCTATTGTAGAACAAACTCCATATAGGGTTACCTTTGAATTAAATGATAATATAAAATCTTCTTAGAATACATTAATCCTTCTTACCTTGCATTTTCTTAAATTCAGACCAAGATACATTCACTTGGGGACCCTTATATTCTTTCTCCTTTTCACCAGTTTCTGTGTTTAATTTTTCTGCCTTTTTTAATGCACTATCTACATATATTTTTCTTAATAGTAAACCAAATTGATACGCTCCATCGTGTTGATCTAATTTACCATCCTCAATATCTCTTAATACATCCAATGCTTGAAACAACACTTTTAAATCAATCTCGTCTTTTCTGATTTTATTGTATATATCAGTGTAATAAGTAAATAAAAAATTACATTCAGTCATACCTTCTAAATGAAGAGAATCAGGGTCATCTTGATATTTTACTTTTAACATTATTAAATTATTTACATCATCGCGTAAAACATGACTATGTTTAAGTTGTCTAATCAAATCAGTGTTATCGTCTACATTGTTAACCGATATCATTTTTTGTAAATGAAGTCTTTGATTATCGTCCATTATATTGTTAATTTAGAATACTATTTTTAAGCTATAACTTATTATATTATTTATACTGGTTATAAAATTATATTACTATATATTATAATGAGTAAACCAATAATTATTCCATCTACAGCAGTTCCTCCACAAATATTGCCTCCAATGCCTGCGGGATCTACAAGTATTAATGATGCTGGTATTAAAATACAACAACAACAAGCTCAATCCCAAACAGCACTTGCTAAAACTGGAGGGTTTAAAAGAAAAATGAGAGGTGGAGCTGTACCAGTAATGCAAGTTCCTAATCCACCATCATATGCTGTTAATAAAGGCGCAACTCAAGATAGTTATACACAGTTGACTAAGGTGGCTCAAGATCAACAAACAGGTTCTACTTTTGATAACGCTAAAACATCATCAGATACTGCTGCTTTACAAGCTCAACAGCAAGCACTTTACTCAGGAACTTCAACAGGTGGTTCTAAAAAAAGAATTAGAGGTGGTTCGTGGCCAGTATGGGGATGTTTAAGTGGAGGGAAACAATCAAGAGGAAGAAGAAGAGGAAGAGGAAGAGGAAAAAAAAGTAGAAAAAGAAAAACAAAAAGGTATCGTCATTAATTTTGTAACGCTTAAAATAAGAAAATAAATATATATAATAATATTATAGACTATGCCAACAATGAATAATTATTTAAATCTAATATATGTTAATTTAGGTTTTATTGCCCAAATAGCAGTTATGATGTATTTTAAATCTGCCTTGGAAATAAAGGAGAATTGGCCAAAATATAGGTGTAATCCTCCTTATTGGGTTTTTTCAGAGAATATTTCTGAGGACTTTACATATTGTGTTCAAAATACACAAACTAATATGATGGGTTATTTCCTTCAACCACTAAATTATATGGTATCATCTTTAACATCTATTAGTAGTGGTTTTAACGAATCAATTAATAATATTCGTGGTATGTTTAGCTCTATAAGAAGTTTCGTTTCTGAAATTATACAAAATGTATTCGGTGTATTTTTAAATTTGATTGTTGAATTTCAAAAGATCATTATCAGTATTAAAGATATGGTTGGAAAAATGGTTGGTATTGTTGTAACAATTATGTATGTTTTAGACGGTTCAATTAAAACAATGAATAGCGCATGGTCTGGACCACCAGGGCAACTAGTCAAAGCAATTGGATCTTGCTTTCATCCAAACACTTACATAACACTTTCCAACGGAAAAAAATATACAATGGAAAATATACCTTTAGGATCAGAATTGCCTGATGGAGGAAAAGTATTTGCTGTTTTAAAAGTAGATAATACTAAGAAAGAACCACTATATAAAATTAAAGGCGAAGAACAAGATATATTAGTAACTGGAGAACACTTTATATTTGACAAAGAAACTAACAAATGGATCCAAGTAAAAGACTATAATAATTCCACAATACAAAAAGATCATATTATTGATTATTTCTCATGTTTAATTACAACTAATAGACGTATCCCAATAGACAACGAATTATTCTGGGATTGGGAAGATGATGAACTAGCAATGCCTCCATTTATCAAAATAAATTAATTATTGAATAATCTAATATGTAAATTAAGAAATAATTCTTTATTATTATCCATTTATAGTATATGGATAATAACAAAAATATTCAAATAGATATGAAAACAACATCTCAATTTATAAATAAAACATATGATTCTTTATCCTATTTTGATTTATATGGCAATTCTGTTATGATTTTTATTTTTATTACATTATTTGTATTTTTGGTTTTTTCTTATTGTAAAGTTATGCAAACAAAAGAATCAATTGCAGATGATTGGGTAAATCAAAGATGCAAACCACAAAATATAGCTTTTGCTGGACTAATAACACATCCTGAAGGAACTACCGCATTTCAATATACTAACGATAATTTTCAATATTGTGTTCAAAATATATTAACTAATATAACCGGATACGCATTGGAACCATTTCAATTTATGATTAATTCATTAACAAAGGTATTTTCTTCAGTATCAACTTCTATTCAACAAATAAGAGAGGTGCTCAATAAACTAAGAAACAATATCAAACTCTTCGCACAAGACATTTTAAGTAGGATTTTAAATGTAATGATACCTATTCAGAAAATGTTTATAGCATTGATGGATACCTTCCAAAAAATACAGGGAGTTATGACTGGAGGATTATATACAATGTTAGGAACATATTATACATTACAGGCTTTAATGGGAGCTATTTTAGAATTAATTGTAAAAGTATTGATCGCATTGGTAATTATAATTGTTGGATTATGGATTATGCCATTTACATGGCCAGCTGCCGCTTCTATGACAGCTGTTTTTTTAGCAATTGCTGTCCCATTATCTATTATTGTATATTTTATGGCAGAAGTTCTTCATATTAAATCCTCTGCTATTCCTAAGCTAAGATGTTTTGATAAGAAAACCAGATTTGAAATGTTTGATAAAAGTTATAAATTTATTGAAGATTTGAAGCCACAAGATGTATTAATTGATGGAGCTGTTATTACTTCTAAAATAAAAATAACATCAAAATATCTTGATATGTATAACTTGAACGATATTATTATTAGCGAAAGTCACGTTATAAAATACAAAGATAAATGGATATATGTTAGAGATCATCCGGAAGCAATAAAATTAGATAATTACACTGAACCATATTTATATTGTTTAAATACTAGTACAAAAACTATACTTTTGAATAATATAATACTTACTGATTGGGATGAAGTTTACGATGATTCTTTAGAGTTTTTATTGAATTACAAATCCATTAATAAAACAGAAAATATATCAAAAATGGTAGATAAAGGATATCATCCTGATACAAAAATAAAATTATTGAAAAAAGAAAAGCCTATTAAAGAAATTAATATAGGAGACAATTTGTCAACCGGAGGAATTGTATATGGAATTGTTGAATTAAATGACAATAATTTAGGAAATGAAAAACTATATAGTTTGTTAGTTTCTAATGGAAAATTTGAAATTGGGCCTGTTGTTCATTTTGATTATAACTACAATATCGATTCTATCTTGGAATTAAATAAAAATATTATCTAAAGAATATGTATAATATGGAAATCTCTATTGGTTCATATAAATTTAGATTGGAAATTTTAATCCTTATTGTTGTTGTGTTTTGGATTATGTTTGGTCATTTATTATGTGGATGTAGTAAGGTTAGTATGATGGAGGGAATGAAAATGATGAAAGAGGGTCTTACCGGTACTCCTGGTAAAAAAGCTGTCGCTGTAGGAGTTTATAACAATAATAATCCTAGTACTACAACAGATGGAACTACTTCTACAACAGATGGAACTACTTCTACAACTGATGGAACTACTTCCAATGGAACTACAACCACTACCACTACTGAGGGATTTGTAGGATATAATAACTCTGCTTATGGACCAGAATTCGCTGGTGCTAAAACCCCTGATTATATAATGAACCCTTCTACATGGTCTATGCCAACATTGACATACAGTCCTGGATCTAGACCTGATGCGGGTGTTAAGGCTATTTGGGATCGTCCTAAACAGCCAATTCCTTTACCTAAAGACGAATTAGATATTTTTGCTACTACACCTTTTGCTCCCGAATGTTGCCCCAATTCTTATTCTTCTAGTATGGGATGCGCATGTATGACAGTCGACCAATATAATTACTTGCGAGAACGTGGATCAAATAATGTACCATATTCTGAATATTAATTTTTTTTAGATAATTCACATAATCTACAATAAGTAATAGTCTGAGAAGTATCCAGACCAATATCTATATTATCATCAATCCATTCGTGTTGACAAATATTGTTTAGCTTATGTTCAACAATATTTTTATAATCAGTCATTACACGTGTTAAGTCGGAAACAGCAATACTATCAAATATGTTTACTAATTGGGAATATACATCGTCTTTATCTTCTATAAAGTAGTTATTATCTAAAACATTTATAGCTCTTTTTACATATGTTATATTTGATTTAGCGTTATAAATATTATTTAAAAGGTCATCAATTAATTTATCAATACTAAGTAATATTTCTTTTTCAGTTGACATATCAATATATTAAAACAAATATTTATGTTGTTTTAATATATAGATGTCATCACAACCAGACCCATATTCCCATATGTCAGATGAAGAAAAAGGAAAAGCCGATGAAAAAATTCGTAAATTTGAAGAATTTATTAATGGAAGAGCTAATGAAATTAATAACAGTCAAGAGGAAGAATACGATGTAGAAGAAATTAATGTAACTGAAACTAACGGACAATCAAAAAATTTATTTTATTTTATAGGCCGATTAAATCCACCACATAATGGCCATATTGCGGCTTTACGAGAATTGGTTAATTTAGCAAAGGAATCTAATTCTAATTCTGTTCCATTAATTTTATTGGGAAGTGGTCCAGCACAAAAAAATGGAGATAAAAGAACTATGGATAATCCTATATCGTTTGAAACGAAAAAACAACTTATTGTAAGTAAATTACCAGGAGTTGAAGGAACGGATTATATTATTCAAGAAATGACAAACCCAGCAAGCGATGTATCGAAATATGTATCAACCCAATTAGGGGATATTTCCGATTTAGAAGATATAGAAATTAAACACATTGCTGGAGGAAAAGATGATGATGCTACTAAACTATCATTTGTCTTAAAATCAGCCGAAAACACTGCATCCAGATTAGCACCTAATGCTACAGTAACAGCATCTGTAGAAGCTATAGAACCGGAAGTTACAGATACTGGTTCTGCTATGTCTGCTACAAAAGTTAGAAAAGATGCTTACAAAACAATTTTAAATGGTAACGGATTTGAAGAATGGAACATCAAATATGGACAATTTTATGGTCCAATGGCTCAATCTATATATGACGAAATTTTAGTTCCAATAACAAAATCTGAAGTAACTCCAGAACAAATTCAAGATTATATAACAAATGGTACACTTCCATCAATCTCTAAAAAACGAAAAGAAGCGAATCCTGTAATCTCATCAAGCTCTAGTTCTAGTTCAACCCGTCCAAAACGAGGAACAAGAGGTGGATCAACTAAAAGAAAAAATAATAGAAAAAGTAAAAGAACCAATAAAAATAAACATAAAAATAAAGGTAAAACACAAAGAAGAAAGAAAAGAACCTATCGTCGTAGATGTTAAAATAATAATTACACTAAATTATAAGTATTATTTATTTAAAAATTTGTAAAAATTAAAATAATTTAAACTGTCCCCTTTCTGGGTTCTGTTTATAGTATCGGTAAATTTGTTTAACCGCTGCATAATTTTGGGTGGCAAGATATGCAAACGATTTATCCGAATTGGGGATACCTGCTCTATAAAAAATAGCATTAGTAGACAAATTACTGTTATGAATTTTAGGCATTATTATAATTACAATATATAAAATTTTTTAAGTATATTTTAACTGGCTCCATTCCTAAACATTTTTTATCTGGCAACGCTTATAAAATTTGAAATACTTTTTTGAAAGAATGGTGAATTAATTATTGGTCTAGTTGGTTGAAATACAGTATAATTTCCTGCTACTACTGTAGCAAAATCTGTGAAATTATTTGGAACCCCTCTACGATAAAATATGGTGCTGGTTTTTCCATGACTTCCTGATGGCATTGATATACATACATAACAAAAAATAAAAAATAACAATTTTGTTTTATATTTTTTATACAAATAGAATTATTATTGAATTTACATATACAAATGATATAACGATGGATTTAGACCATTATCTGTTTTCTTTATCATTTTATCAACAATTTCTTTAGTAACCGTGAATGGGAAAGTAACTTTAATAGACATCTCTTCTTCAAACAAATTAGAATCTGGACGCATTAAACGATATAAATTCAACTTTGTATAAATTATTTCTAAACATCTCTTCAAATTTCTAACTCCATCTTCCTTATTGCAATGATTTTCAATAATGTAATGAAGTGTTTGATCTGGAATAATTATATCTTGTACATCAAATTTTACCTGTTCCCTGATTTTTGGCAACAAATAATTATTTGATATTGTTGTCTTTTGCTTTTGATTATAACCCTTGGTTTGAATACGATACATTCTATCTTTAAGAATGGGATTTACTTTACTTTCATCATTGTAACTAAAGATAAATAGACATTTACTTAAATCAAAATCAATTTCAGCAAAGTACTTATCGTGAAACTGGCTATTTTGAGATGTATCTGTTAAATGAGTAAGAATGCCGGCAATTTCTTCCCCCTTTGGAGTGTCACTAATCTTATCCAATTCATCAAAGTAAATAACCGGGTTCATACACTTACTGTCAATTAATATTTGAACAATTTTACCCCAAGTAGAACCCTCATAAGTATAACCGTGACCTTCTAGGAAACTGCTATCTGTTGCGCCTCCTAAAGCAATAAACGCGAATGGTCGATTTAAAATTTTACTAATACCTTCCTTTACCAAACTGGTTTTTCCTGTACCGGGAGGACCGTGTATAGCAATAGCCGATCCAATTGCTTTTGGATTTGTTATTAACTGACCTAACATTTGCATTATTTGCATCTTTGCATCATTCAGACCATATACAGCATCGTCAAGAGTTTTTTGAGCTGTTGCCATAAAATTATGACAATTATCTACACCATCACTGATATTAATAGGCAATGTTTTATATTCACTAAAAGGAATTCTCATAAAAGTATCTACCCAGTTTTTGATTTTATAAAATTCCCCAGATCCTGGTTCCATATATCTGAGAGAACTTATTTTTTTCATAGCAGCTGCTTTGAATATTACTGGAATATTTGACTCTAACAAAGTTAAGCGATAAGGTTTTTCTATCCTAGTGATCTTATTTATTTCTCTTAATTCCTTAATTATTTTCTTTTGTTGTTCAGTTTCCAATTTATCGTAGAATTCAAAATCATTCATTGTATTTTTATCTCGCAATATTTTCTTAAATATACGTCCGTTTCTTGCCTTTACCTTTTTCTCTCTTTTTTCTTGTTTTTGCTTATTTACTTCCATCTTTGCTTCACATACTTTAAGACATTCATTTACTAAATCATTATTCTTGTTTCTAGTTTGTAAATCCTTTAACATAGTTATAACTTCATTATTTGTGTCAGTTTTTTCTATACTTTTTACACCAAGAACATCCCTTAATTTTTTAATTAATATTTCATCTTGTTCTGTTGATTTCTCTTCATCATTATTTTTATTCTCTTTTTCACGTTTATCATCTTTTTCACGTTTATCCTTTTTAATATCAACTTTTTTATTTTTTTGTTTATGTTTATCTTTCCTCTCATCTTCTTCCTCTTCCTTCTCAGTTTCTGATTCTGATTCAGAACTAACAGGATCATCTTCGTTTTCTGTATTTGTATCTGTATCATTATCAGTATCTGTTTCCCAATCTTCATCTTCTTCATCATCATAATCATTATCTGCAGCTTCGCCTCTTCCGCCAATAGTAAATATAATATTAAATTTACTTGATTTAGGACTAATTTCTTCTTCCTCATCATCTTCTTCACTATCTTCTGATCCTAATTCCTCTCCACTTTCTTCATCGCTTAAAACAATTTGTTTCTTTTTAGTTGACCTATTTTTTCCATATTTTTTTGGAGAAATAGCTTCATCCTCATCTGTCTCTACATCTTTCTTTGATTGTTTCTTTTTGGTTGCTTTTTTTTCTTTGGATAATTGCTTACTAACACTTCTTAATTTTCTTTTTTTTGTACAATTCTCTTCCTCTTCCTCTTCATCAGAAACTTCCTCAGAAACTTCATAAGACTCATCATCATCATCATCGTCTTGATATGAATCTTCATAAGACTCATCATCACTTATAACTTTTTTAAGTCGATCACCTGCTTTAATTTTTTTGTCTAAATGCTTAGATGGAAATATTTTTTTTAAAAATTTACGATATTCTTGAACATCCATTTCATTTTCACTTTCATCATCGGTATAGAAAGAATTATCGTCATCGGATGATTCTTCATTACGTTTCTTCTTTCTAGGTTCTTCCTCTCTTCTTTTAGCATTCTTCGTTTCTTTCTTAGACATTTTAGATTTGGTATCGCGTGACATTCTGTTATTATTGTATATTGGTATATATTTTTAAGTATATTCAATTTTTTATTATTTTTTTTATTCAAAAAAAGGGTTTATTTTATACGCATAAAAAATGATTGTACATTAAATATGTATTTTATCTTTTTAAATAAAATTGAAATAAAACAATCTAAATATTATTTGTTTATATATAAGAAGAATGTCTAAGAATTCTGGAAATATGAAGAATATAAATTGCTCCAAGATTATCGGTATTCAGTTTAGCATATTATCACCTGAAGAAATTCGTAAGGGTTCTGTGGCAGAAATTACTAGCAAGGAAGCATATCTTGGAAATAAACCAGTTATTAATGGGTTATTTGATCCTAGAATGGGTGTTTTAGAGCCTGGTTTAATTTGTCCAACAGATGGTTTAGATTATATGCAAACACCAGGATATTTTGGGCATATAGAATTAGCACGCCCAGTATTTTACATTCAGTATTTAAGTACAATTCAAAAAGTATTGAGGTGTGTTTGTTTTAAATGTAGTAAATTATTGATTTCAAAAGAAAAATATAAACAAGCATTAAAAATGCAAAATCAACATAGATGGAAATATGTTTCTGAATTATGTAAAGGGATCCGGCGTTGTGGAGAGGATACAGAAGATGGTTGTGGTTGTTTACAACCCAGAAAAATAAAAAAAGAGGGGATGTCTTCATTATCGGCTGAGTGGCCAAATTCAAATATAACCGAAGGGGATGATAATACTACTATAGTAATTCCATTGACACCAGAACTAGTATTAAAAATATTTAAGAGAATTTCAGATGAAGATGTTACCTTTATGGGGTTTAGTCCTATTTGGTCGAGACCAGATTGGATGGTTTGTCAAGTGTTAGCTGTTCCTCCTCCAGCAGTTAGACCATCTGTAAAACACGATGCACAGCAAAGATCAGAAGATGATTTAACACACATTTTGGTAAGTATTGTGAAGTCGAATAAAACGTTGCTAGAAAAAATACAAAACAATGCTCCTGAAAATATTATCAATGATTGGTCAGTAGTGTTACAGTACCACGTTGCTTCAATGGTTGATAATAAATTACCTGGTGCTAATCCTGCAGCTCAAAGATCCGGAAGACCTTATAAGTCTATTAAGGACAGATTAAATGGAAAAGGTGGACGTATGAGAGGTAACTTAATGGCTAAACGTGTTGATTTTAGTGCTCGTTCAGTTATTACTGCCGATCCTAATATTTCTATTAGGGAATTGGGTATTCCTATGAAAATTGCTAAAAATATTACGAAGCCTATCGTTGTAAACAGAATTAATAAATCTTTCTTAACTAAATTAGTACAAAATGGACCTGATGTATGGCCTGGTGCTAAAATATTAGAGAGACAAAATGGACAAAGCATTACCCTGCGTTATTTAGATAGAAAGAGTATTGTTCTTGAAGATGGGGACATCGTTCATCGTCATATGATGGATGGCGATGCAATCCTGTTTAACAGACAACCTACTCTTCACAGAATGAGTATGATGTGTCATATTGCTAAAATTATGAAGCAAGGCGATACATTTAGAATGAATGTAGCAGATACAAAACCATACAATGCGGATTTTGATGGGGATAGACATATGTAATTACATTTTGTCCCCAACAGGGAGCGTTAAAAGCGTGTTACTCCCTAGTTAGTTGTTTCAATAAATAATTGAAATTCAAAAGCACTTAAATAGAATAATGTTAATATAGTAATGGAACCGTCAAACCGACAAAAACTATCAAATATAACATTAGATAATCCAACCGAAAGATATTGTGAAATATATAAAATAATTAATTTATCAAATGGTAAAATATATGTAGGACAAGCAGTTTCTCATATATTGAATCATAAAAAATATAGACCATATGGACACGAAGGTAGGTTTCGTTGTCATATTTCAGAGGCTTTCTCAACAAAGAAAAATCAATCACATTATTTAAATAATGCTATACGAAAATATGGCGTTGAAGATTTTGTGGTCGAATTAATCGAATGTTGTGAAATTACAGATGCCGATGAAAGAGAAATATACTACATCAAAGAATTAAATAGTTTGTATCCCTCTGGATATAATCTAAAGAATGGTGGAAGTGTGTTTACTCATAGTGACGAAAGCAAGAAACGTGTTTCTAATGGTGTAATTAATTATTATAAAGATAAAAAGTTCGATAGATTTAAAAATGTCACAAAAATAGATGATGACATTGATAAATATATTAAACCTTTGAAAAAATACAATGAACAATATGGTTGGTATGTTTATATAGATAAATGTAAAGCCGATTTTGGCGGTATACATATTCCATTAGATAAAAGTAAAAATAGTGCAATTGAATTCATAAATTATTTAAAAACACAATTAGCAACATGACCAAATTGCGGGAAACCTCCTTAGAGCCTTTACTACCACTCACTATCGGAAACGTTAGTGAAGAACTCGGTTAATAGCCGAACCCAATGGTAAAAATGTAAAGGATTGGGCAATCCGCAGCCAAGCTCCTAATCTCGCTATGATAGAGAATGGAGAAGGTTCAACGACTAGACGGTTATGGGTATTATATGATGGCTTAATCAACCTGATAATGCTTAAGGTATAGTCTGTCCCTATTGGAAACTTTAGGGAAATTCATGGAAATGAATTTACATATGCCTCAGGATCCAGAATCTGAGTCCGAATTAAAAAATTTAGCGGCAGTACCATATCAAATTATTAGCCCTGCTAACAATGCATCAATTATAGGTATTTACCAAGATTCAATGCTTGGTTCATATCGTTTTACAAGAGAAGGGATTGATTTTACACAAAAAGACGCAATGAACTTATTAATGATGTTTAAGCGTGTAAATCCTGATGGTCTCAAAAGAAAAAGTAATGAAAAAGTGTCTAATTTCGAAGTTTTATCACAGATTTTACCTCCATTATCATTAAAGGTTAAAAATAAACATTATGATGGAGATAAAGAAAAATCAGAATCTTCTAACAATATCATTGAAATAATCGATGGTAAATATATTCGTGGTCAAATGGATAAAGGCATCTTAGGTTCTGGAACCAAGGGACTAATCCATAGAGTTTGTAATGACTTCGGTAATATGGCTTCTGCTCAATTCATTGATGACTTACAAAATATTGTTACTGAATATATGAAACAAAGTGCTTTCAGTGTTGGTATAAGTGATTTGATTACTGATTCTAAAACTAACGAAAAAATTGTAACTATTATTACAGATAAAAAAACTGACGTAAAAAATTTAATTGACCAAGTTAAAATTGGTGTTTTCGAAAATAATTCTGGTAAGACAAATGAAGAAGAATTTGAAACCAAGGTTAACAATATTCTCAGTAAAGCACAAAATGATGCTGGGCGAGAAGCCCTTAATAATTTAAGTAAAGATAATCGTTTCGTTGTTATGTTTAATTCTGGTTCCAAAGGTTCTGAAATTAATATTCAACAAATGACAGCTTGTTTAGGTCAACAGAATGTTGATGGTAAACGTATTCCATATGGGTTTGAACACAGAACACTTCCTCATTTCACTAAATATGATGATTCTGCTGTTGCTCGTGGATTTGTTGAAAGTTCTTATATCAATGGGCTATCTCCACAAGAATTATTCTTCCACGCTATGGGTGGTCGTATTGGTTTGATTGATACTGCTGTAAAGACTTCTACAACTGGTTATATTCAAAGACGATTAATTAAAGGTCTTGAAGATTTGATGGTTAACTATGATATGACAATCAGAACTAATAAGAATAAGGTTGTTCAATTCTCTTATGGAGATGATTCTATAGATACAGTAAAAGTAGAAAACCAAGATCTTCCAATTGTCGAAATGAGTATCCAGGATATTTATTCGCACTATGCTATAATAGACGATAAAACAAAAACAAAAAAAATATCCGGTATGTTTGTTAAGAGTGCTTATACTCGCCAAAAGAAGCAAGAAGAAGAATTAAATAACAAATGTGAGTTTTACATTAATTATATAATTAAAAAGAGAAACGAAATTGTGAAAAACGTATTCAATAATAAGTCTGATAAAATAGTACGTGTTCCTGTTGCGTTTGCTTACATTATTCAAAATATTATTGGGCAGCAGGGAATAAACAGCAATTCTCTTGTTGACATCACAATGTTAGAAGCATTTAATATTATTGAAGAAACTTATAAAAAATTAGAGAAAATTGTATTCGCTCCACCAACTGAATTATTCAAGGTACTGTATTATTATTATTTATCTCCAAAAGACTTATTAATTAATAAGAGATTTAATAAAAACGCTCTAGTTATCCTTTTAGAAACAATTGTATTATCTTATAAAAGAGCATTAATTGCTCCAGGAGAAATGGTTGGTATGATCGCAGCTCAAAGTATTGGTGAGCCGACAACACAGATGTCGGCAATGTTTTGTGAGCATATTAGGTGTGTAAAAATTAATAAGGTAAGTAAAAATATTTCGTCAGTCTTATCGCAAATTGGCGAATTATGTGATGCTCTCATTGAGGAAAATCCCGAATACACATTTAACACGGGACACGTAGACAGCGTTGAGACGTTGTTGGATGCTTTAGACGACGAGTATTATATTGTTGGCGTGGACAAAGAAGAGAAGACACATTGGAATAAAATCTCACACGTCAGTCGTCAC
>Ga0214919_10002489_pt1 | contig 28967 bp, 32 predicted proteins | sample LL1503_MetaG_FD_177994 | JGI IMG/M metagenome (GOLD analysis project Ga0214919, IMG submission 177994) | Freshwater microbial communities from Lake Lanier, Atlanta, Georgia, United States - LL-1503 | ecosystem: Environmental > Aquatic > Freshwater > Lake | place: USA: Georgia | collected... | reverse complement strand
TAAAGTAATTAACTGATCTTGTTTATCTACTTGAATCGAAGTAAGAGAATGACTTAGTCCTATTAACTGATCTTGTTTATCTACTTGAATAGATGTTAAACTATGACCTAAAGTAATTAACTGATTCTGTTTATCTACTTGAATAGAAGTTAAAGATTCTATTAAAGATTCCAATGTATCAGTATTAATCTCTAATGTATCAGTATTAGCAGTTAATTGATGTAATAAAGTAATTAACTGATCTTGTTTGTCTACTTGTATAGAAGTAAGAGAATGACTTAGTCCTATTAACTGATCTTGTTTATCTATTACGATAGACTGTAGATTAATAATACTATTATCAATAATACCTTCAAATGCATAAATTAAATTTAAAAAATTATTAGTTGTTCCTATTAGATTCTCTAAATGATCAGTATTCGAATCTATATTAGTTATGCTGGCAGTTAAATAATGACTTAGTGAAATTAACTGATCTTGTTTGTCTACTTGTATAGAAGTAAGAGAATGACTTAGTCCTATTAACTGATCTTGTTTGTCTACTTGAATAGAAGTTAAACTATTACCTAATGAAATTAACTGATCTTGCTTATCTACTTGTATAGAAGTAAGAGAATGACTTAGTCCTATTAACTGATCTTGTTTGTCTACTAATATTGATGTTATATTATATGATAATAATACCAATTCATCACTATTAAGTTTTATATTATTAGCGTCTGCTGTTAATGATAAAAAGTAACTCGTATATGCATCTATAGAATTTAAAACATATTGAATATTTGATGTTAGTGTATCTAAAAGAGTATTTGATACTATAATTAAAGATTCTACATCATCAATATATGTTATTAATTCGTTTAAATTTGTTGCATAAGTTAATTGAGCGAATAACGGTCTAGAAAAATCATTATCAATCGTAACCCAGGAATTATTAAATCCTACGTTTGAATTTAAGGGTCCCGTTGAAAGTATAGGAGTTATATTATATGACATATTTTTTAATACTTATATATATTTAATACTAATTATAACCATAGATTAACTTGTCTTTTGATAATTAGAGATTGCCAATCTAATCTCAATTCAACATTATATGCGTCGTTTGTTAATCTAAATGTTCTATATCCTATACACGTTTGCGCGCCTGATGCTTGTGGTATTCCGGTTGTGTGTGTTGCTACAACTATATTATTTACTTTGAAATCCACTTTGTTCGCAAATCGGTCAACGTTTATTTCAAAAACTCTCCAACTATTATCGCAAGGAATAAATGTATTTGTCGTTTGTGATGCGGCACCAGAAATTGTTACCGCTTGCCACGTCATACCGTTTTCCGATATAAAATAACATCCATTTTGAGCAACCGTACTATTTGTTAATAACTGGTCATGGAATCCCATTTCTAATTGTCCTAAAATAGTTCCATCAAACTGATTTGATCCAATTCTTGCTGAAAATATTAATCGATATTCGGTTCCCTGCCCGAAATGAATTGTTTTATTGGATGTTACACCTCCACGTTGAAATGTATTTGGAATTGTATTGCAATTTATAACCAATATTCCTTGTTTTGAATCTTCACTTTCAATATAAATAGTTCCGCCAGCATTTGCTCTATTTAAAAATGAATTCGGTAATGATATAGACGAATCTAATGTTAAAAAATCATCAAAAAATTCTTGAGTTTTCGGTAAATCGGATAACCAAGATGATGAATTTGTGTTTACTGTACTATAAATCGAATCAAAATTAGAACTATTGGAGTTTACCCATGATGTAACCGCTAATTCTGTAGAACTATTGGAGTTTACCCATGATGTAACAGCTAATTCTGTAGAACTATTGGAGTTTACCCATGATGTAACAGCTAATTCGGTAGAACTATTGGTGTTTACCCAAGTAGTAACAGCTAATTCCTTACTACTATTGGAGTTTACCCATGATGTAACAGCTAATTCCTTACTACTATTAGAGTTGACCCATGATGTAACAGCTAATTCGGTAGCACTATTGGAGTTTACCCATGATGTAACAGCTAATTCTGTAGAACTATTGGAGTTTACCCATGATGTAACAGCTAATTCAGTAGCACTATTGGAGTTTACCCATAATGTAACAGCTAATTCCTTACTACTATTAGAGTTGACCCATGATGTAACAGCTAATTCCTTACTACTATTAGAGTTGACCCATGATGTAACAGCTAATTCCTTACTACTATTGGAGTTTACCCATGATGTAACAGCTAATTCGGTAGCACTATTGGAGTTTACCCAAGTAGTAACAGCTAATTCCTTACTACTATTAGAGTTGACCCATGATGTAACAGCTAATTCGGTAGAACTATTGGAGTTTACCCAAGTAGTAACAGCTAATTCGGTAGCACTATTGGAGTTTACCCAAGTAGTAACAGCTAATTCCTTACTACTATTGGAGTTTACCCATGATGTAACAGCTAATTCGGTAGCACTATTGGAGTTTACCCAAGTAGTAACAGCTAATTCCTTACTACTATTAGAGTTGACCCATGATGTAACAGCTAATTCAGTAGCACTATTGGAGTTTACCCATGATGTAGCAGCTAATTCCTTACTACTATTGGAGTTTACCCATGATGTAGCAGCTAATTCAGTAGCACTATTGGAGTTTACCCATGTTTTAGAACTTATTAATGTAGCACTATTACTATTTGTCCAAGTTTTAGCATCTATCAATATAGAACTATTACTATTAACCCACGTAGTAACATTTTGCCAGTATGATGATAATGATTTTAAATCTGTACCTTGATAATTCCAATTAATAGAACTATTAGTATTAACTACACTATAAACAGATTGCCAAAATGAAGATAATCCTCTTATAGTTGTATCTACTGCCCATTTAGATGAATTATCTTGTACTAATGTTGATGAGTTATCCCATAAAGAACTTAATATTTTTAAATCTGTTCCTTGATAATCCCATTGTGCGGAATTATTACGCATCAACGTTCTCATCTCACCTATAGCATCAGCATTTAAAAAAGAATTTAATGTTGAAAACTTTATTTTCTTAGTTGTATTATCAACATCTACAATTGGAAATACGGCACTTAATGATGGGTATAATAATTCTGGTAAATCGGTAATTCTTTTATCTGACATATTAATATTTAGTTCTAATTGATACTAAATATTAATATTATATATTTTGTGTGTGTGGAACTAATATACTTGACTTCTGCACACCAGTATTAACGATTCTTAGATTGTTGTTAAGAGTTTGCAAGTTACCAGTGACACCAAAATCAATTGTATTAGTACCGAGAGCAATTGGAGTAGCAACTAATAATGTAGCTCCTCCTACCGTAACTCTTGCATATGCATAATTTGTAAATGTTATACCACTTACCGTAGATCCATATTTAAATCTGTAAATAGTAGCACTCGTTAGTGTAATGTTGCCGTTAACGTTATTATCTCTGTCTGTTGCATTTGGATAAAATGTAATTGAATCAACGGTATTAAAATAAATTTCACTATCAAGATTATTTGCTCTCAATTTAATACCATCAGAAATTGTATTTCCATTGTGTTGTGTAATACTCCCGTTTGTTGAAACTAATGTGATATCATCAGTCAAATATGTTGAATTTAATATTGTAGTGTTACCAGACAAGGATACCATAGAAGAAGCATTTGCACTCAATGCAAGACCATTAGTAAATGTGATAGTTCCAAATGATTCGGATTCCAAATCACCAAAATTAATTCCAGTAGATAAAGTTTGGAAATACATAAGATAGTCATGTATTTCAGATGCATTATTTAAATCTGTGTAGTTTACTACATTGGCTTCAAGCGCATCAATGAAATTATCTGGAATGTAATTTGGAGTAATAGTAATTGTTGCTCCCGTAGATGAATTTATAGTAAATGATTGATCTATTAAATGGAAACCGTATTTTGCAACTTTATACGACCACGTACCAGTAGCATCAAAAGGAAGAACTATGGTCGATGTCGTAGTAATAAAATATTGTCTTACGTTTGAATTATCATAGATTGCAACACTACCCCCGTTTGGTGTTATGTTTATAATTGTCGGTGCATAATCATCAATCTCCGGATCAGTTGCATTATTAATACTGGAATTAATTCTTTTAATTAAAACAGTACCAGAACCATTATTAACCACAGTCGATACTGTTGTATTGGTATATGTAATTGTTGCTGGTGAATTAGTGTTGTAAGCTAACGTACCATTGATATTAACGTTTGTTAAATTGGCTGGTGTTTGATCGATTACATCTGTTGTTAATGTAATATCAGAAATTGAACTATTACCAGATAAACTTATTGTACCAGTTGTTGTAATAGCTGCACCAGACAGATTTAAAGTATTTAAAGTAAATGTAGAACCATTATAACTAAATGCTGGTGAAGCAGAATCAAACAGAATAATATTTTTAGAACCAATATCCAATGTAGAAATGTAAGAATTTAAATCTCCAGAAGACAGACCAGCACTCGTTGTTCTGTAGTATGATAGATAATCATAAATTTGCTGAGTCTTATAAAATGTTGTATATGATATTACGTTTCCAACAGTATCAGAGACATATATATCTTGAACATAGATTGGTGCAATTGTTACTGTTCCACCAACAGCTGAATTAATAGTAAATGAACCAGATGCTAATTTGTAACCATATTTAGCAATTTTATATGTCCATGTTCCCGTAGCAGCATACGGTAATTCAATTGTTTGATCGGAATTTGTATAATATTGCTGCACACCATTGTTATCATAAATTGCAATATAACCACTTTGTAAGGTTAAACTAATATATGTTGGTTCAAATGATTGAATTTGTGGATCAGTAGCATCTGTAATAGATGAATTAATACGCTTAATGTTGATTATACCAGTACCATCATTTTTTGCAGTTAGTACATTAGTATTAGTGTAAGATATGTTGTACGATGTATTCGTATTATATGTTAAAATTCCGTTTACGTTTACTGTATTTAAACTATTAACAGCATTTGAAGAAACGTTGGCATTTAACGTGATATTTGAAAATGTGTTTGATCCGGATAAAATTATACCACCAGTTGTTGCTATGTCTCTACCTTGAATAGATGGTGATTTTATAATAAATTTAGAACCATCATAACTAAACGCTGGAGAAGCAGTATCAGATAAAATTAATCGTTTAGAACCAATATCTAAAGATGAGGAATATTGATTTAAATCTCCATATGCTAGACCAGCACTCGTTGTTCTGTAGAATGAAAGATAATCATAAATATTCTGCGTAGTAGAAAATGTATTATAAGCAGAAACCAGATATACAGATAGTTCTGTCAAATAAAAATCCGGAGATACTATTGGAGCTATTTCGTTAGTTTTTTGGTTGATACTAAATTGGCCTTGACCTAATTTATATCCATATTTTGCATATTTATAAGTCCACGTGCCAACAGAATCCAAAGGTAACGTTATAAGTTGATCTTGATTAGTGTAATATTTTAATTCACCTATATCATCATATATTGAAATATAACCGCCATTGAGGGTTAAATTTAAATAAGTCAAATCGCTCACAGGAGCGATGTAATTTGGATCTAATTTAACATCGATAGCTGCACCAAAAAACCTTTGATCATATGTGCTATTATAATAGTCTTTAATATCTCTAATGACATGTACTTTAAATTGTACTTGGTTTTTTATTCTAGTTTCTGCTGGAAGACTGGTGAGAGCACTATTTAAAGTATCAATAGTTTTGCTAGGTATATATTCGTATTGGTTAGTAAAAACATTTGACGGGGGCACGTAGCCTGTAGTAATATTTCTTATACCTTGTGCTGTACCGCTCAGTCCTGATGTTGTTACGTTATCTAAAAAATGACCCCATAGATAATTTGGGTTTGGTGTTGAGGAAAGTGTTGTGATGTTGCATATTCTTAATTCTGAGGAATTAATAAAATCCACAGTTCCAAATGCAGTTAGTCCGGTAGCTATAGTTTGAGCAACAGTGTTTCCAACGTTATAGTTTGCTACTTGACTAGCTCCACCAGTAAGCCTAGAACCATAAACCAGTACTGGAGTGGTATATGCCCCATTAGGACGCCTCATTGAAAGAGCATATTGATATGGAGTATCAATAGTAGAAGCAAAATCCTTAGCCTGTACGGTTCCCATCGAATCATCTCTTGCACAGAAGCTGTCTATACCTGTAATTCCTCCATATACAGACGTTTCATAGGCAACACTATCACCAGTATTTCTTATATACAGTTTAGATTCTTTTACTGTATAAGGTCCAGTGTTTAATGGACTCGGTACCATAGATAGAATGGAGGCTGATAAAGAATTGAGAGCAAACACTCTACCTGTTGTTTTGTTTATATTTGTAAAAGCAAGTATGGAAGGAGAATCAATTCCAGTATAGGAAAAAGTATATCCAAAATCAGTAGCTGGTGTATCTTCATCCAATAACACACGTTCAATTCTTGATCCAAAATAAGTATATGTTCCACCTTGATTAGATATTTGAGATGCTGATAAACTAGTCCAATTGGCAACTACTATACCATAAGATTCTTGGTCTAATTGAAAATTTCTTTGTGCGTATGTAGTGCCTGTAGAATCGGTTATTGTTACTTTATTATATGTATTATATGTACCACGTTCAACTAACATTGGAGCTGCTCCGTAATTGCTTTGTAGAGAAAATGTACAGTTAGTAAATGTGTTATAGTTGTTTCCAGTATTTGAAAAAATTGTATAAATGCCTCGATGTAATGTTCCGTGAGTCGGATCCACAGGCACTTCATATGCTGGTATTATAGAAATGTTTGTAAGTACGTTTTTTGTTGCGTTATCTGAAACATAAAATAATGTCCTGTTGTTACTTGCATAGCTATTTGCTATACCAGTAGCAGAAGTATATGTACCACTAAATGAACTTCCAATTAAATCAAATTGTGTATTGCTAATTTGATTTATTCTCCACGTACCATTTGCATTAGTAACACCCCCTACACCGGTAATTTTTACAATTTGATTAGTGCCGACAATTATATTTGCACTTGTGGTTATTCTTATTAAGCCCGAACCATTATTTGTAACATTAGATATTGATCTACTAAAAAATGAAACAATATTCCCCGTAGGGACTATAACTATATTGTCATATGTAGTACCAGTAGTATTAATACTAAAAACTTGACTTGCGGATCCAAGATAAACATCATACACTTTTCCAGCTGGACAAGAAATTTGTAACAAGATATTGTTACTGTTACCTGACGTTGGATCTCCACAATCGTCTTTATCAAAAATTGAAGTATATTTTTCTATATATAATCCTGGTCCTTGGGCTGTTGGGTAAATACTCCCAGCATGTAGGTTGGATACATAATAAACATTTTTTATTACTGCTCCAATAGCACTACCATATATATCCAAATAATATGACCAGTTAAACCCAGTATTTAAAATAGTAACCCCACCAGCCATTCTTCTTGAGTTTGAAAAAGATGTAGTTTGACAGAAACCTAATCCGCAATAATTGAGTTTAAAATCTACCGCTCCGTTGAGAAAAAAATTAACAATTTTGCTAAGAGAAGTGTAGTTCAAATTCATTCTTCCAGCATTTGAAAATGCAGAATTTGAAACATGCGTTCCAATTATTTGTATATTCGGTACATAAACCTTACAGCCGTTTGGAACGGGTTTTAAAAAAGTAATTGTGTTTGCTGTTGTATCTTGAGAAAAAACATCGCCAAATGTATAAGCGGAAAGCTTATTACTTAAACTAGATACTTGAGCGTAAGTTGTTTTATATGATGTACCATCTCTAAATGTAGCTCCTCTATCAACCCAACATGCTCCTAAATCACTATACTTAGAACTACCAGCCCCTGTAGGTAGATTGTATGTTCTCGTTGAACCATCTCCAGTTCCTATTTCAATAAGATTCCCATTAGATTCAAAAATAGCATCTCTGACCAGAGTAATAGAACCAGAAACTTTTATAAAAATCGGCGTTGTAGTTGAAGTATTATTTATAACAACTTTTCCAGCACCGTTTCCACCAAAAGTAATACCACCAATTGCGGAAGTATCCGTAGTTATTGTGAGAGTTGCCAAATAGTCAACATATATTGTATCATTATCAAGAAATGTTAATGAGCTATAATTGGTATCTGTGTATACTTGTCTTTGTGCCATAAAATTATAAAATTATTTTTTTGGTTGTTATCAGATTACTTAGACTAGGGTTGGTGAAATTTCCATAGAAAGAATCTTCACTTCCATTGGTTGCTATGTATCTATAATATGTTTTATCGGATGCTGTGGTTGCATATACATATGTATATACTTCCCCAGTTCCTATTGTTGCTAATAATGTTGGTGTTGTCTTATATCCTCTAACTAATGTCATCCAATCAATTAAAGTTCCTTGAAAGTATTTCGCAGAAACAGTATCAGTAACTGTTAAATCATTTGTAACAAAAATATTATTAGCTGTTAAATTTACAGAATTAGCACTAACATAAGCATAAGCTGTTTGCCAGTTTGCAGAATTGGATTGTACATTTGTGTACGTAGAATCCCAGTTAGATGACAATGAGCTTACTGTTGAATATGTAGAGTTCCAATTTGATGTTAGTGATCGGACTTCAGTATCGGTGGAACTAGAACCAGATCCAGAACCAATTTCAATCCAAGTGTCTTTTGCTGTATTTAATTGATATATTTTTTGTGTTTGTAAATCTGATACAATTTGACCCGCATATCTAAGAGGGTTGGTTAGATATGTTAGTCTATCAGAAGTATTCGTAAACACTTGGTCTTGATCAAGTGGTCCGCTATACTGTCTTTCAAATTGAAGTGGAAATAATAAACTAGCCATATTATATTGTTACGTTATATGTTGCTGCTTGTGTAAAAGATGCAACTGGTGTATATTTATAAACTTTATAGTTTGTAGCACTATATCCATTTGCACCTTCAACAGAAATTGTAGTTTGTGTAAAGTTTGCTTTAACGTCAGCATCAAATCCTTCTTGATATAAAACGGAATTTACATTTCTTAATGAGCTTGGATATGCAAATACAACATTAACTGTTCCTATCGGAATAGATATTGTAAAAGTTGATCCGTTTGATGGGTTTAATAATGATCCAGCAAGACTTCTTATCTGTGCGCTATTTGATGCTGTATTATCAACACCATAAAATGCTTTTCTTCTTCCATAAACTGGAGTCGATATAGCTATTGTATTAGATGCAAGTGGTGATAGATAGTTTTGTCCTTTGCTGTCAACTGGTTGAGGTCCGGTTGCATAAGTTACGCTTCCGTTGAAAGTATTTGTTCCTTCTTGTATTATCGCAGTAGCTGATGTATAAGCTGATGTTGTTCCATTGTTTACACCAAGTATTATATATTGAGTTGCTGTTCCTGATCTATAATCTTGTAATGTATTGGGATCCCAAATACTAGAAACGGTTTTTCCTGTTATTGCTCCTCTATTTAAATTGACTGTTAATGTGATTCCTTCTGTTCCAGCTTCAACATTTGTTCCTATACTGGAAGACATTGTTGCTGATGGTGCTGTTATTGTTGGATAATATATTTTAGTTAATAAAGTTTCTACAAATTGTTGTAATGATGTGCTTATTGGTAAAATTTGAGACATTGTGATTCCACCAACCTCAACGTCAGAGGTTACTGAACTTGTTAAAGTTATAATTGATGATAATGAACTTACAGTCGTATATGTACTTTGCCAATTAGATGTTAATGCCCTTACTACAGTATCAGGAGTAGCCGCAACCGATAAATTTGTTAGACCACTACCATTACCATACAATACTCCTTGAGCACTAATGTTATTAACATAAGTAAAATTAGGAGCATGACTTGAGAGATTTGAACCAAGTGTAAAAACATTTTGATGGTTTATCAAATTTCCAGAACCAGCAGCAATAAAAGAATAATCTCCACTAGAATTTATTTTGTTTTTTAATCCAGATCCTATTAAAGAAAAGTCACCAGATATATCATTGTCTTCACCATTTATTACAGAAGATCCCCCACCAGATATATCATTGTTATAACCACCAAGAACACCGGCATATACTTGATTTACTGTGTTATTACCATATTTAAAATTAACAGAGCTGTAGTAATGATTTAAAGTATAAGGATAATCATTATCATTTAAAAAAGAAGCAATCGATGTTATTGACCCATTAATGGTTTTAGTAAAAATTTTACCATCAGCAGTATTCAATGATAACTCGCCAACCTCTATAGAGGATAACACCGGAATACAATTCGTGTTATTATTTCTTTTAATTAAAATTTTATTATATCCCGATGACATAATTATTTTTTAAGTTGTTTTATTTTTGGTATATTTATTGTTGATGCTTCGTTGTGTTCAACCAAAAATACTTCTTTTTTCCTATTGAAAAACTTTTTATATAAACCATTAACCATATCTTTTATCTTTTTAAAAAACATGTAATTACTTATACGGAAAATATAAATTTCAAACTTATATTTCTTTATAATTAGTTTATTTATAGTTTAAATATAAAAAAGAAAACTCTAGATTTAAAATCTAGAGTTTTCTAATTTTATTTACTTTATTTTTTAGAACGAACCACCATCTATAGAAAACCCTGTAATTGAAGATGTTACATAATTACCAGATAGACTACTGTTTAGAGCTAGTGTAGAATTTACAAATAATGTTCCGGTTAGATTGGCACTTACTCCATAAATATTTCCAGTAGCAGAAACATTACCACTAACTGTTAACTTTTCATTTGGGGTTGCGGTATTAATACCAACATTACCACCATCTTTAATGATTAATGCTGTAGTAGAATCATCTAAGAATGTAGCAATATCATTAGCACCAGTCTGAGTAATTGTTAATGCTGGGCCAGAACCACTATTAGTGACTGAAAATGCACTTGTGGTGGTTACGATAGTGTCAATTACTGAACTTGCACCGAATACTTTGAAATCACCTTGAACCGTTAAATTACCAGAAGCATCAATGTTCGCAAAGCTCGCATTTTTACTATTATCGATAACCACTGTGTTATCTACTTTATATGCGCTAGTAGAAACGTAATCGGTTACGCTTATATACTTTTTGAAAATCGTATTGTCAAAGAAAGTTTTAACGCCCGAAACATCTTGAGCATTTGTTCGGTCAACAAAGTTCGACGCAACTGATGCTGCTAAATTATCAACATAAACTTTATTTGCCGCGTCGTTGTTAGCACTTGGAGTTGCGACGTTGGTTAATAAATTACCACCAACATTGATTAATGAATTAGTTGAAAATGTTGTTGATGATAATGTGGTGGATCCAAGGAAAACTTTATCACCAAGAATATTTTGATTTAGCGTTCTGCTTACAAATGCTCCATCACCACCTATAGCAAGAGCACCTCCAGTTGCTCCATAGTATAGAGTGTTATTTTTTTCGCTGAATGCCAACTCACCACCAGATAATACTGGTAATGAATTTAATAGACTATCAGCAAGACGACGTTTGATTAAGATTGTATTGATTGTAGACATAGTGGTATGTAAAAATACTTACACTTAATCTATTCCATTTAATTAAATTTTACTAAAACTTAATCTATTCCATTTTAATTCATTTTTACTAAAAATATCCCATATCAATAACGCCTTTACTGATATATTCTGTCGTGTCTTGCCAGCCGCCACTAAATCCAATTTGTAATGTATCCATTTCTATAGCGGTTTCTACCCACTTAGCAGTTGTTGAATCTTGTAATGTATCCATTTCTATAGCGGTTTCTACCCACTTAGCAGTTGCTGAATCTTGTAATGTATCCATTTCTATAGCGGTTTCTACCCACTTAGCAGATAACATCATTACATTATTCGTAACATTAGAAATATTATTGTAATTTGAATTTATATTGGATAATAATGTGTAATAAACTCCCAAATTTGGATTTTTATCGTCTATTATGACATTTATATTTTCTATATTTTGATCTATAACAACATTACAATCACTCATCTTGTTATACTTGGGATAATTTCCCAATCTCCTTGTAAATAAGTTTTAATAACCCCTGTTGGGAATTTTACCTTTAAATCATACCGGTATAATCCAACAGGAATATCAACTATTTGCGGAGGTATATTTATAACTCCTAATGTTGGTAAGATAATTAATATATTATTCGTTATTGTTGAAAATTCAAATACAATTGGTGATGCTAAATTTTTCCAAGATCTTATTTGTACATTAACATCACAATTAGTTAAATCTATAGCAGAACCTTGTGATAATATAGTTATTGAACTTATACCATCCCACGTATCGCCAGTTATATGTTTAGGAAACTTATAATTCATATTATATTATATTGGTTGTGGAGTTTCACTTGTATTTTGATCGGTTTGTGTTGTTTCGCCTTCTGATGTTGCCTCTGGCGTTTCTCCAGTTTCTGCGTTTGTTGATGCTTCGCCAAAATCAGGTATTGATGTGCCTCCAGAAGCTCCCCCCAATCCGCTTGGAGATGCTTCTGGACTACCACCCATAGCTTCTGCTTCCGTATTCTCAGTCGCTTCCATATGTTCTCTCCAGTTAGGTCCTAATTGAGCTATTTTATCAAGTTCCCATTTAAATGCTGCATCTTTTCTCAACCATTCCATATTTTCACTAATTTTACTATCTCCGAATGATAGATAATGTCTTTGAGCAAAAGTTTTAGATATAGAATCTGTTTGAGATATGTCTGAAAATATTTTATATTTTAATTCAAATTCTTGATTTTTTCTAATTGCAAAAAAGTTTGATGGTGGGTTAAATTCTAAATTAAACATAGTTTCGTTTAACTTTAAACCCTTCCACATATTTTTTAATTTTAAATGTACGATAAAAGATTTTTTAAATGCTTCCGCAAATTGATTTTGTAATCTTATTACAAATTTTGCAAATTTTAATTCTTCTCTTAATATTTCAGAACCATCTTTATAACCAGATTCTGGATTAATTCTAGTCAATGGTACCTTTAAAGATTTGTATAATTTGTTTACAAAATACATTAGATCCTCAAGTTTACCCAAATTAGCACCGCCCTGTAACATTTCAACGTCAGAACCAGTTTCTCCTGATCTTTTAGCAAACCAAAACGAATCTAACATCGATTGTGGGTCATATACATTACCCGCACCTTGAGTTGAACTGGAATCGTATGTTTTTTTTGACCAATATGATTGCATTAATTGTTTTAAATATGCTTCTGCTTTAGCGGGTGGCATATTTCCTACATCAATTTTAAATTTTAATCTTTCTGGCGCTCTAACCATTCTATATATCACAATAGCATCCTCTAATAATGATAATTGTTTATATGCTCGTCGTGATTGTTCTATAAATGGCGTTCTAACTGTTAAATCATCATTCCACGAACCGGAATGAACATATGTAACTTGATTGCCCTCTAGTGTTATTAGTTGCTGTTGAAGAGTATTGGCTGGATTTTGTTGATTATTTATTGGTTTATGATCTTTATCTTGTAAATTTATAGGTTTTTGAAAAATAAAATTTTGAATAATTTCATTTTGAATATTGTCATAAATTGGATTTATTAATTCCCCCGGAATGACTAGCGCCCCAATCACACCTAACTCTTTCTTTTGTTCATGGACCACGTTTTCAAAAAATAATTCACCTTCAGTTAAAAACTGTCTACAATATCCCCAGCCTCTAGAATCAATATCGAATATTTTTATAAATTTGTAAAATTCTTTTTCTATTTCTGTTCTTGCTTCCGAATCTAACTTACCAATACCGGTAAAAATTATTTTTATAAATTTACCGTTTTCATCTTTTGTTAAAAATTCATCACATATTTCATCTAAACAATCTGAAATTTCAGCATATGATGCCATTCTTCTATATTCCGATAATCTTCTCGTTTTATCTGAGTCTACATTTGCATATATATACTTGTGATATGCTCTATCAGATCCAAATGTCCCCGCCGATGCATCATCCTGATAATATGGACCCGTTATTACGGATTGTTTCATCACCCGTAATTGTCTGTTTTTAGATATTCTTTCGAATAGTTCGTATCTTGGATTATTTACATCTGCTTCTGTTGTAGACTGAACATATGGAAGTTTTTGTAGTATCGATGATACAAAACTTCTACCAGAATCTAATTGCTTATTTGGTGTTGGGATTATAGAAGGCATTTTTTTATTTATTACTTATTATTTTTTAAAATAAATCATTATTTTTATAATATAATTCTATCATAGTTTTCTTGTAATACAAATCCAGAGTAATCTTGTAAAATAAGGAAAGGGAAAATTAAATTTATATATACTCCATTTATAGTTGGACTAATATATTGTGAATTTTGTTTACATGTTGTATTTAAAACCGAATCATTTGTTAGTTTGGTATAACTATATTCATTTTCAATTATTATATCTACGTAACCGCTAGAATTTATTTCTTTTGGTATATCAAATATTAATATATTTTTACAAAAAGTAAAATTATTTATTTTTTTAGCAAAAAATGCTAAATTTCCAGCTGAAAGATTTTTAATGCCGGAAAATGGATTGTAATATGTTGCATCTAAAAACATATTGGTTTCAGACGAACTTAAATATACATTTGAAATATTTAAAAAATTACCTTTTAATATTATTTCAAAATTATTTGATGATGATAATTCAGTTCTGAATAATGTTATTTTTTCTTTATTAACTGTTTTAATTTCAGGTTTTACTGAAAATTTTGAAACTTCTTTTCTACATTTCATATATTAACAATTTTTTCCTAAATCTTCAAGATCTTCCATTAAATCATCAAAATTTAAAATAGAATCGTCTTGTAAATTTTTTTCTATGCAATTTAAATCTAAAAACTCAGAATCTATATTATATATTTTCTTGTATATATCATCAACATGTTTAAAAATCCAGCCTTTGATTGTAAATGATGTATCTGCAACTACTCTAAATGGTTGATTTCCCTGTATATCGATTGGATACTGTATATTGATATCACCGTTCCATAAAATTTCAGTTCTTATTTCGTAATCAACTTTCGATTTTTGTAATGCTGGTATTTTCCATGAAATTATAATATATGGGTCGCAATATGGTACAAAATTTGTTATTATCTGATCCATATCAGATTGATATTTTGTTATTATAGACATATTTAATCCTATGTTTATAGGTACGGGTGGCGGTACCTTTTTAATTAATTGTTCTGAGTTGCTTTTTTGTGTGTAATTTATATTAAACCCCTCGGTTTTATTAAAAACTCTATCCTGATCTCTTGATATTCTATTTATATTTACAGCAACTATAGGAACGGTCATTCCCCCAGGTGCTGCATTAGTTAATGATGAAAAAACTCTCTGTTTGGGTGCATAAACAAAAGAAACCTTATGCTGACTGATTTCAGAGTCTGGTGTTTTTTCATTAGATGTGTATCTTTTAATGATAATATCGTTAAAAGCTGAAACAAATTGTTCTACAAGTGTTTGTATCTCCCAATTATATGTATATCTTTTCACGCTATTTATATTTAGTGTAAAAAAGATATTTTATTTTAAATATTTGAAATTGGGATATTTTTTTTAATTAAATCTAAATCTATAATATTTTTAATACAACTACATATTGTATATGTAAAATTATTTATATCTCTACCGAGATGACGTTTATTAAAACATTTTTTACAGTTATTTTTAGGGTTATGTATTAGAGGTAGATGTCCTATATCTAATAAAGAAACGTCATCTTCCGGTGTTTCATATAATGTTCCGGAAAAAACACTATAAATTAATTTTGTTTTTTTAGTTTGCATGTATAGTTAATATATTATCCCAAAATTTATTTCCTGTTGTTTTTTGAGGATAAAATAACAAATTTGGTTCTATTTCTGGTGATTGTTTTGATAATGTTTTAATTCTATAATCGAAGAAAAATAAATTCTCATCAATATGAGATTCTACATCATATGGTATCGGTATCTCAATTTTATCGTTTATTTTTTTATCATTAGATAACATAAATGTTATATAAAAATTTTTTTGATGAAAAATTATTATTTTTCCTCTTTTAAAAACTTTATTGTTAATTTCAAACGAAACTTCTTTCTGTAAAAGAAGTTTGCATATTTTTTCTAAATTTGTTCCGGTTATAGACATTATTTGACCTTGTAAAATTTACCACCATAACTTCTAATATTATAAAACTTTTGACCAGACGGCTTTGTTCCGTATGATGTCGTTGTTGCTTCTCTAATAAAATCTTCTTTAGCTGCGGAAGACATTGGTTTAATTTTTAAAGAAAACCATTTCCAAAATCTATCCTGTGGTTCAACAGATACTGCGGTTATAACTTGACATGCTTCAGCTGGAATATTTCTCCAATCTTGTAATAAGATATCCCATACGGTTACTAATCCTTTACTGGGTGCGTTATATGGATGGGGTTGAGTTGGTTTTTTAAAATTTAAAATCTCCTGTCCTAATGTGGAATTTAAAAGAATTCTACTTCTAGTACATAAAATTCTTCGCTTAGGTGGAAATCCATTTTTTACTCTACGTCTCGCAAAATTAAGTTCCACTACGTGAGTGTCGCATATTCTTTCTAGTCCAATAACAGTCATGTAATTTATTTAGGTTCACATACACCAAATATTCTAGACTCATTTAGGAATACAATATGTTTTAAATCATTCAGATTGGATACTTGAATTCCTTTATCATTAGGGAAAATGATAGTATCTCCAGTTTTAACTGTTTTACAGTCTGGACCCGCTAATAATACTTTAGCTAATCTCCATGTGAAGTTAACAGTGTTAATAGGAACCCATATGCTGCCCCTTTTTACTTCAGTTCCATCATCATTAACGTCTATATATTGACACATTAAAATATCATCAAGTACTTTTGTTAATCTCCAATCTTCTAGATTCATAGTGCTTCCTATGTAATGATCTAATTGAACTTTACCGCCGATTTTATCTTCTTGTTTTGGTCTGGATATCATATTAACTACTAATTAGTTTTCATACTTAAAAAATCAAACATTTCTTCATATATTTCAACCTCTCGCGTAGAGATTTCAAAATTATTTGCTATTTTAGATAAGTCTTTATCTTCTAATTCTTTATTTGTTGATGTTTTCTTGATATATTTTATACTTTTAGTTATTTTTGGTAAAAAAATTCTATAAAATTTTAAAATATCAATATTTTTATTATTTAAACACCATCTATTTGTTATAGTGTTAACTATAACAGCTATATTTGGATCACTCATAGACAACCATCTATTAATTAAATAGAAGTTATTAATATTTATTTCTGAAATATCAATTTTTGTCTTTTTTAACGTAAAATCTAGTATACTGAATATGTTATTTTGCATTTGTATATAATTGTTTAAATAAACTTGCAGACATTCTCCAATCGTCAGACATCATGCTATCCCCAAGACCAAAATGAATCACTCTGATTGGATATACACCCATTTTTAACTTATTTTTATTAGCATTCAAGCAAAATGTTATATCATAATGGTGAAATTTGAAGTTTTCATCGAATCTTGTTCCGCTATCAAGCAATTTAGAAACATCCACTGCTATAAATAATCCATCAAGTATTAATGCTCTGGAATCCGTGTCTCCAAAAATACTAGTCCATACTTTTTTATCTTTACTATGTGCTACTTCGCCCACCATGTCTTTTCTATCACACATTAAATGCCATGCTGGTATTTCAGCGTTTATATTACAAGCTTTTGATCCCGCTAATCCAATTACATCATATTTTTGAAACGCTACATCAAGTTTCTCGAACATAAACATATCTTCTATTAATACATCATCATGTACAAATATAATTTTTTTACCTCTATTTTCTTCTGTTATATAACTATTGTATATTTTAGGTAAACCTTCTTGATTTTCGTATGTAATAGATGAAATATCATTAATATTTTGTTTATCCAAAAACAACCCTAGTTGACTATCATTAGTAAATAGTGTTTTTGTTTTTGGAGTAGCGGACACGATTTTATAAAAATTAATAGTATTTGTCATATATTAAGATAAATAATACTATACATTTGTATGAAAAGCAACACCATTAAAGTTAAAAATATTTTAAATAAAAATTCAGCGCGTTATAATATAACCGAAGATTCGGATATTCCTTACGTATCAAGATTTTTATATTCACTTTTAAAGGAGCAAGATGCCTTACCAGATTCTGAAGATGTTTCTCCAAGTGATGTTGCGAATTCTGGTGTTGATTCTCAAAAAAGTCCAGATGAATTTACACCAGATGTAAATCAAAAAGATTTTACCGATTCTTTAGATAAAGAAACCGATCCTAATCAATTTAACACTAAAGGTGTTTCACCGGAGTCAACAGCCGAAACTATAAGCACTATTAGAGAATGGTCTATAAAATTAGATGAATTTGCTGAATTTTTAAATAATCCAGCCAGAATAACTAGTGAAGGTAAACCATCTCTTCATAAAGTTTTATCCGATGGTGATAGAAGCGGAAGCTTACTAAGAGGTGTAACTAGAAAAGCTTCAGATTCTATAACTAGAATAGCCGGAGAAGTAGAAAAATTAAAAGAAATACTTAATACTTATATCATTACAGCTCCTAAGAAATTGCGTGACACTGAAGGTCAAGCTGGTTGGAATCAATTCTAATATAAAGAATTCAAAATAAATTCTGAAGATATTTCATTTAGTTCTTCAAACATAGCCATTTCATTAAAATCTTTATAAGATCCGGACGTCCATTTATAAACGGATTCTCCCTTATTTATTAACTCGGATATTTTACTCCGAGAAGATTCATCAACATATGGATTATCCAAAACCCATATTCTTTTATGCAACGGAAATTGTGCTAGTTGTAAATTCTGAGACTTGGTTAAATTTAAACCCGCAGATGATACTCCATTTTTAACAAACATCGAATCGATTGGACCCTCAAATATAAAAATATATGGTATATTCACATCAATCTTATCCAAATTAAATATACTTTTTTCATATCCGGTTTTTCCAAGATACTTTGGATTTGAATTATCTAAAGCTCGTGTTTGATAAAATATTACTTTTTTATTTCTATCGTTAAATGGTATACATAATCTATTTTTATGTAAAAAATCAGAAAGAGATATATATAAATTATTAGGTCTATTAATGGCTCGATTCAATCTTCTTTCTCTTATATATGATAATGCGTTATTAAAGGAAATATTTTTATTGTAAAATTTTATTTGAGATTCATCAAACAGATTAATTGAATCGAATGGTAGATCGGGTAATTCTTTTTTATTGGGCGACATAACACCTAATAAACGTTTATCGATACTGATAAAATTATCATTTGTTAATATCTCCGAATCCATTTCATCTTTTGAAATACCGCATACTTCAGTTATCCAATTAAAAGACGACCATGTTTTAGAACAATTGAAACAGTGGAACGTGTTTGATTCTGGATAGAAAAATAATCTTTTTTTCTTACCTAGACTTCTACCTTCTCTACATATGGGACATCCGGCATTATATGTATTATCACTTTTCCTATGAGTTGGTTCGAGTGAATATGATAAAAATTTATTTAAAACATATTGAGAAGGTATCTTCGCCATAACTAATATAGAATAATAATTCTATATGTAAACGTCAAGTAATATTTTCCGGTAAATGTATTTTTGGCGTGACTTGAACGATATCAGACATTAAACTTTTATCCTCTCCGTATGAGGTTCCATCCGGTAAGATATACATCTCCGTCATCGTCATGCGTTCCTGTGGGTTGCCATATATTTCAATTAATGCGGGGCAGTCGTCAGCTGGGAATACTCTACCGTCCGCTTTATTATAAGATATTTGAAATACTTTAAATAAATAGTCGATTTCTTGTCTATATGCCTCATCTATACTTCGCACTCCATCATCTTGAATTTCAATCTTTGAAAATTTTGTAAGAGGAAGAAAAAATAAAACATCATATAGTTTCAATGTTTCTTTAACTATTATTCTCGATTGTTCGAAGAATTCATCTGATACTTTCCCATCCATATTGAGCCAAGCTGTATATGCAAGATTATCTAGTACACAACGATCTAATATTACAAACTCATCATTAGAACATTCAATAGCTTGATCAACTAAATAATCCAGAATGATCTTTTGAGATGCTTCTGTTCCGTTTTCGTTTAAAGTTAAGTTTTTTTCTTTGATTAAATCACGATATGATTTCTCCGGCCTTTTATACATCGACCATTTTTGTAAAAAGTCATTAACATACGTTGATTTACCTATACATTGAGTTCCTATTACTGCTATTTTCATACGTCAAGGTTTTCTATAACTATTTCAGGGAATAAACTTACAATTTGATTTGAATGTTCATCTTCAAACTTGCTATTGTCCATTTTTAATAGTTCTAAATTTTCTAATAACACATCAGTATTTAAGGTTCTAATTTTTTCGGCGAGCGTTAAAAACTTTTTACAGTAATCAATATCAAATTGTCCCATGACATCAACGCTTGATGAGTATAATAAAGATTCTATTATTAATCTAATTTCATCTTTATTACAATTTAAAATATATTTTTTATCAATCATATAAAAATATTATATATATATTTTTATAAAAATCAATTTTTTATTATGTTAAATCAGAATTTGGTACTAATTCGGGTTTAATCTCAGAGTTTTTATCGATATTAAAGATAGTATTTAATTGTGAAAATACTTCAAATGCATTTTTATCAGAAACTATATTAGGCATCATTGAAATTTTATTAATATCCAAATCATCTAAAATTTTTTCGTTAACTAGAAATTTTTGAAGTTTATCGTTTTGTAAAAACCTTTTAAGAGATTCCGCTACTGATATTATTTGCTCGTTAGGTATTAATTGCGTTTTAGTTTCCAATTCATCCGATACTTTCATTTCTTCGGCGGGTTGAACATCTGGATTGTCATTCGTTTGACCCATCATAGTATTATTTCCACCTCCAACTATTGGATTAACTGTTCCGTTATCGGCTTCATTTAATGTTTTCCGTATCTGTTCACATATTGTTAAGAATTTACTATTCATTTATGACTATTTATCTTTTTTATCCAAATTTAAATATCTTTTTAAAAAAAAAGATAAATATTTATATGATAAGCAAACTATTAACAATAGCTAAAGAAGCTACGTGGTTCATGCATAGTGGTATACCGCCTAAAAATACATCAGACAAACACAAAAAAGATTTACAAGATATTAATCATATGTCATCTAAAAAATTTGCAATGACTATGGTTGCTATTTTTGTAATAGCATTCATGTATTTCTCATCTTTAGCTTGTTTGTTTTTATTTAAAGCGGATCCTCATGTGTCCGCTTTGGTGAGCATGTATAAAGATATGATTGTTGCTATAGCAACAATCGCCGGAACTTTAGTCGGTATACAGGGTATGGTTGATTGGAAACACAACTCATCAACCACCGTAGATTTAAAATCTGAAACAATTAAAGAAGAAATAATAGAAAAACTAACTAACAATGCTAAAGAAGACGACTATACGACAACCATCGCCTAATACTCTTGATTTATTACTAAAACATGAGGTTGGGGGTGGACAAAAATATTATGAAAAATTTTTATCTGGTTTTACTTGGCCGGGTGAGGCAAGCGGACCCACTATTGCTATAGGAATTGATTGTGCCTATTACACTCAAGACGAATTAGCTGACATTTTTTCATTTTTAGATGATAAACAAATCAAATTAATACAAAAATCATCTGGGAAAACGGGTTTAAAGGGTAAAGAATATACTAAAATTTTAAAATCAGCTCATATAAAGGTTAGTTGGAATGATGCTCTTTCAATTTTTAATAATTTAACATGGAATAAATTTTCAAAGTTAGCTGAAAAAACTTTTCCGGGTTTAGAAAACTTATGTGATGATGCCTATGGTGCTATAGTATCACTAGTTTTCAATAGAGGCACCAGTTTAACGGGAGAGAGGAGATTAGAGATGAGAAACATTAAAAATTTAGTACCGAAAAAGAAATATAAAGACATTGCAAACGAATTTCGGAAGATGAAAAGAATCTGGGTTGGTAAAAATGTTGATGGATTATTACGTAGACGAGATGATGAAGCATCGTTAGTTGATAATTGCATTTAAATTATGTTTAGTGGATTTAACACTCAAATGATACACCGAGAAAGAGATCCTATTTTCTCGGATATCGAAAGGAATGTTTTTGATCAATTAAGAGAACTAACTAAAGATGATGTTATTGTAGTTCAAAAACGAGATAGCGTAAGAACAGTTTCTTTCGAAGATGCTATAAAGGAACTCGCAGAATTAAAAAAAAAGTTCCAATAAATTATAATATATTATAATAGTAGTATTATACTATAATAACTTAAGTATTTTATTTTTACTAAAATGAACTATAGAACTTAAACACTGACATTATTATCTTACAAAAAAAAAATTCAATGTCAAGTGTTTATTTTATCTTTTTTATTAAATGATGTAATAAGTCCTCATCTTCACCTGACGGTATCAAGCAAGGAATTTCACAAAATGTACCTTTTTTATTTTGAAATGAAACTAAAATTTCTTTATTTTCAATGAAATTTGGTAAATTTTTCTTACAAATTGTTTTACATAATTTGATAAACTTATGTGGATCATCAAAATATGAAGCCCATTCAGTAAAACTATCTTTCATAGTAAAAAAACATAGAATCCTACAATTTATTTTAGTAGAATGATTTATAATTTTTTGAATATCATTTTTAATTTTATTTTCTAAAAATTGTTTTATAGTTTGAGATTTAAAAACTACTTTATTATTTTTAAATAGATTCCACTCATACATAAAATCAATATTATCAGCACCCAACTGTTCTATATATTCAAATACATCAAAAATGATAATATTCTCTTTTATATAGTAAGAAAAATATATTCTATCATGTATGTTCATACATACATTATATGAAAAATATATTAATTATCAACAATTTTTAATCCCTTGGGTGGTCTTCCAATACGTAATTGAATTGTTCCATTATAATAATCATCTCGTAATAAAACATTGAAATCTATTTGAAATTTACATTCATAATATGACAATTCCCATTTAGAATTACATATTTTTAATATTTTAAATGTGAAATTTTCAATTCCATACTTTATAATATCGGAATTTAAATCATTAGATGATCCGGTATAAGATTTCCAGTCTGATTCTTTAAAATCTATTCTAACTCGTTTTTTACCTTTTAGTGGTTTTCTCCTTAATTTAAAATTCAGTTGTTTTTTTCCTAAATATTTTTTTTTATTTATATTATTTTCAATACAATATATAAAACCAAAAGACTTTTGTTCTATATTAACATTTTCTTCCAATATCCAATGTCCAGTATCCATTAAAGGGAGGTGTCTAATGTTCTTCTAAATGTAGGAAATTTTCTTTTACTGTTCTTTTTCTTTTTCTTTCGTTTAATATTAGTTCCACCAACAATAGACATTGCAACCTTAACGTTAGGATCCGTTACAACATTACCCGTAGCTTGATTTCCTGACATGAAAACATCACCTACAGAATTCATATTTTCCAGTAAATTATCCACTAACAGTTGAAAATTATTAAACATATGCTATTATTATCCTACCTTAATACTTATGGATATTTTATCAAAATATAATGAAGAATTGTTAGAGGATCTAAAATTAGATCAAATAAACATTCTCGATAAACAACTAATGCTTCCAGCATTAAAACATAAGTGGGTTTCGCGGTTAATTTTAACTAAGAGACAAAAAAACGAATTAGAAAAAAAGAAAAAATCATTAAGAGAAGATGTTCTTAGAAAATTTGAAGAAACGGGACTTCCAAAAGGTGTTCCGAAGGTTGCTATAAAAGAAAAAGTAGATTCTACTAAAACTATTTCGGAAATTTCTTTAACTATAGAAGAATGTGATTTATTGATTGAATATTTAGAAAAAATTGAAAAAATATTCAGTTCTATGACGTTTGACATAGGTAATGCTTCTAAATTATTAGCGTTAGAATTATCATAATATGATAACTTTAGAATTATCGAAGAATAAAAAACAAGCTCAGATTTTAACATCTAATCAGAATATATTTTCATTAATACGTGAAAATTTTTCAATTCCATTCAAATCTTTTTCTAGAAATAAAAGATTCGCACCCCAAAGGAAATATGCGATAACTCCATCTGGAAAGTTTGACATAGGACTTTTGTATGAGATAAAACAATTCCTTTGGTTGAATCAAATAGAATTCAATATAGATTCGGATTTATCAAAGTGTTTCGATATTGGATTTGAAACGCCATATATTAAGATGTATAATTTATCATATAGAGAACATCAACAGAAATCTATATATAAAGCAATTAAACAAGGTAGAGGAGTAGTCGTAATACCTACAGCGGGGGGTAAAACACTCATCATGTGTTCTATAATAGAGAGTATGAGAAAAAATATTAAAGATAATGACGCAAAATCGCTTGTTATAGTACCATCAATACAACTCGTAGAACAGACCGCAGAAGACTTTAAATCATACGGTATGGGTAAAGTCACTAAATGGTCGGGAAACAATAAACCAGACCCAGATGCGACCACTATTATTGCTGGTTCGCAGATATTATTATCAGAAAAAACGGATTTATCATTTTTAGCGGATGTTAAAATATTTTTAGGAGATGAGTGTCATGGGAATAAAAAAGATAACCAAATAAATAACATTTTTAATTTTTTAACAACGAATTATAGATTTGGGTTTACGGGAACAATGCCTACATGCAAATTGGATTGTTGGAATATTATTGGAAAATTTGGACCGATTGTATATGAGGAAAAAACAGACGATTTAAAACAAAAAAACTACATTTCAAATTTTAAAATTTTTATATTAAAGGTAAATCACAGAAATATTCCTAAAATTAAAATCAATAGAGATAAACCAACCGAAGCATACGAAAACGAATTAGAATTTCTAATGAATAATGTCAGAAGAAATGAAATTATATGTAATTTATCTAAGAAATTAAGTAACAATACAATTATAATGGTAGATAGAATAGATCATGGTGTTAATATTTTTGATGAACTTCAAAAAACAACCCAAAGACCATGTTATTTTATTAGAGGATCTACTGAAATCGAAGAAAGAGAAAAAATAAGAGCTTTAATGGAGGAAAGAAATGATGTTATCGTAGTGGCGATTTCAAAAATTTTTAGTACGGGTATCAATATACCTAATCTACATAATATAATTTTTGCAACTGCGGGGAAAGCAAAGATAAAAATCATGCAATCGATTGGTCGAGCATTGCGTTTACATCCAACTAAAAATATGGCGTTTATATTTGATATAGCAGACAATACATTTTATGGTAAAAAACATTTAATCGAACGAGAAGAATTATATATGATAGAAAAATACAATTATGAGAAAAAAGAAATATAAAGCGGATGATAATTACGGATTTGAAGAATTAATCGAAGACGATCAATTATCAGAAATTGAAAATCTAGATTTAGATGATGATGAAACCGAACAATATTCACGTTTAGGGTTATTACCAATCGAATCTTACGAAGCGGATGTTGATATCGATGATATTGACGAAGAGGATACCCCAGAAGTAGAAGAAATATTAGATAAAAAACAAAAAAAATCTTTAGATAAGAAGAAATTCTACGTAGACCCAAAAGAGTTTGACGAGGAGATAATGAATTATTATGATAGTGGACATATAACAGATAATTTAGCACAAATGATTAGTAAAATATCAAATAAATTAAGTTTTGCTAGTAACTTTATAAACTATTCATATCGAGAAGAAATGGCAGGAGATGGAATCATTCGAATGATGAAAGCATTAATAGCACAAAAATATAATAGAGAAAAAGGAACGAATCCATTCTCGTATTTTACTAGAATTGCATTTAATGCATTTAGAAATAGAATTAAAAAGGAAAAACATATACATGAAACTCATGAGAAATATAGAGAAGAGTTAACTCTGCTTTCTTGTAATTACAACAATATAGTTAAAAATAAAAATTCTACTTCAAATAAAAATTTTAATTGATGTATAACATTAAAAATAAAAAAATAGGCATTTTTACATAATTCTTACATAATCATTTATAATTTTTCCGTTATATATTTTATTAACAAAATGTATAGACATATTTAATTCATTTTTACAATTAGTTAAACTATAAAAACAAAATTCTTGTTTTGTTTTTATATTTAAAACTTTAAATTTTTTATTTTTAATATTTGAAATACTCATATTTCTTTTAGCGTTTATTGATTTTTTTTTCCTACATCCAAAAAATAAATTTTTTTTAGTAATTTCTTTCATTTTTTCATTCCTACCAATTTTCCATAAATTCTTATCAAAATTTTTTAATAAAACATTTAAAATATATTTTTCTTCTTTGGTTATCATGTTATGAATCCATATCCTTGAGGTATTTGATGGTCTACCATATTGCCATTCGTTAAAATTTATTTTAAAATTAGGAGGAACCATTTTCGATTCCATAGTTTTTTTATTAAAAATATGTCTATATCCCATCATTTTATTACTTCTTTTAATTTTTTCATCATTTGACATTTTTTTACCGCTAGTAGAAAACTTAAAATTTGTTTGTTTAGCTTTATTGTAAAATTCATTATTAAGATTTATATTATACAAATTGTGATAATATACTTCCTTCTCTCTAACATCTTTTAATTTTCCTATAAAAAGATAATCTCTTTTAAATCCATTCCACCCCATTTCTTTAAAATCTTTTAATAATTCTACATTTTTAGAACCAATGTACGTTTTCCAATTTGATTCTTTTCCGTTGTATTTAAAAAATGATTTATAACCTATATATTTTTTATTATAATTTTTATGATTTTTATTTATATTAGTATGCATATAAACAAATCCTTGATTTATTTTTGGTATTATTTCCATATAATAATATTTATACTAACAATCATGATTCAATTGATTTTTTTAAAAAATATGTTACATTATTACTAATGAAGTTAGACAGAAAAATAGGAATATTTTCGGATATTCACCTTGGACTATATCAAGACGATGAACTTTGGCATAATACTGCTTTAAATTTTGCAAAATGGGCTAGTCGAGTTTACTCTGAAAGAGATATCAATCAAATATTGATACCGGGTGATATATTTCATAATAGAAATGAAATAAATGTTAATACGTTATCGGTTGCTAAAAAATTTTTTGATTATTTTAAAAACTTCGAGATATTTATTTCGACCGGAAATCATTGTTGTTATTTTAAAAATAATAGCATAGTTAACTCAATATCTATTTTAGATGGGTGGAATAATATTAAAATCATTGATAATGAACCCATAATATTAACATATAAAAATAAAAAAATATCAATGATCCCATGGGGCGTTTCGTTTGATAAAATACCAGAAACTGATATTTGCATCGGTCACTTTGAAATATCATCATTTTACATGAATTCATATAAAGTATGCGAGCACGGAATGAAGTCTGGTGATCTTTTAAAGAAGTCTCCATACGTCATATCCGGTCATTTTCATAAAAAAGACCATAGAACATACTCAAATGGTCAAATTTTATATGTAGGTAGCCCATATCAACAAAATTTCGGCGATTCTTTAGATGAAAGAGGTATATATGAGTTTAATTTAGAAGAAAACACGTTCGAATTCATTAAAAATGACATTTCACCTCAATTTTTTAAAATATCTATTAAAAAATTAAAAAATAATCAAATTAAAACCAAAGATTTAATAGAATTAAGTAAAAATAACATATTAAGTTTAGTTATTGATGAAAAAACAACACCAGAAGAGATTATTTCATTAAAAGATAAGATCAATACGTTAAATCCACATTCATTAAGAATAGATTATGATGATAATGATGCTGAAATATCATTATCATCTGATAATAACGATTACAACTCGTCAAACATTCTAAAATCGATAGAAGATTTTATAGAAACTTTAGATATGGAACATAAAAAAGAAGTTGCAGAATATATAAAAGACCTTTATAATAAATTAACATGAATATGGAAATAGGAATAGGAATTCTTGATTTATATGATCAAGATAATTTAAACGAATGTTTAAATAGTATAAAAAATATACCACAAGAAAACATAATAGTTGCTTCATTAACAAAAAATAGTTCTATTCTCAAAAATCATAGAACGTATACAACACAAACACCCTTAGCTACATTAAGAAATCACATAATATCACAATTTAGAATTAAAAATCTTAAATATTTCTTTATAATACATTCAAATCAAACTATTAAAAATGAAAATTTATGGAATGATACTATAAAATTAGCAGAAACATTCGGCACTTGGTTTTTAACTGGATTTGAAAATAAAGCATTAACCATAGAAGATGATTCTAATTTAGAATTAAACGTTTCTTCAAAATTAAATAGTGATTTTTTATTTTTAGCTAGTGGTATTGTAAAAAATAATGGTTATTTTGATGAACGTTTCTTTAATGGTAAAGAATTGGATATTTTAGATTATATTATTAGACTCAGAACTAAAAATTTAACAACTCCACATAGTTTTTTCGCAACAATTCCTCAAGATTGGATGAGAATTACCGTAGTAAAAAATAAAGCAATTGGATATTTAGATTTTCCTGAATCGGATAAATCAGTACAGCTATCATATGGATATTTTATGCATACTCATAAGTATGTGCCAACTCAAAATGATCCAGCTTCGGTATCTTCTGATGAATTATTTAAAAATATAGAAA
>Ga0214919_10002488_pt1 | contig 28977 bp, 28 predicted proteins | sample LL1503_MetaG_FD_177994 | JGI IMG/M metagenome (GOLD analysis project Ga0214919, IMG submission 177994) | Freshwater microbial communities from Lake Lanier, Atlanta, Georgia, United States - LL-1503 | ecosystem: Environmental > Aquatic > Freshwater > Lake | place: USA: Georgia | collected... | reverse complement strand
ACCTACACGCTTGGTAGCTTGAATGAGCAATTCATCACTCCACATTCGATCTACTTTGTAGTGTTGTGACATTAGCGCAAAGCGAATAACCATTGGATCTGTGCCTGATTGAATGAGTTTTGAGACAAAGATTAAATTACCTTTGCTCTTGCTCATCTTCTCTCCATCCAAACCAATCATTGCTGCATGAACATATATCGCTGCTAGATCTTTACCAGTGAGAACTTGTGCTTGGGATGCACACATTTCATGATGAGGGAAAATCAAATCACTTCCACCACCTTGAATATCGATACATGTCGCATCCGAATCAAGTGGCTCTAAATACTTTAGGGCGATTGCGGTGCATTCGATATGCCAACCTGGTCTACCGACTCCATGTATAGATGGCCAACCCGGCTCGTTCTCACGCTTGCCCATCCACACCAAACAATCCAGTGGATCAGATTTTCCGGCAAGAGTTGGATTGCCTCCACGCTGAGAGAAAATTTCTTTCATACTTTCTTTATCAAGATGTGACAGAGTGCCGAAATCTGGTGAGGAATAGTTCTTGAAGAAAAGATCCTGATCGATGGAATAGATGGTGCCAGCGGCTTGAAGAGCAGTTACAGCCTGACTCACTAGGTCTATAGTCTCGACTGCTCCTATGTAATGAGCTGGTGGAAGAACCCGCAACTTCTCCATATCTCCTCTGAAGAGGTCGATTTGAGAGTGAGCTAACTCTTCCCAATTCACATTATCTCTTGCTGCTCGCTCAAGAAGTGGATCATCAATGTCTGTGATGTTTTGGACGTAAAGAACATCAGATCCGGTAGCTCTTAAGTATCGGTTGATGAGGTCAAATGTTAAGTATGTAGCGGCGTGGCCAAGATGCGTTGCATCATATGGGGTGATTCCACAGACATACATACGATAGGTGTCTTTTTTTGCAACCAACTCTTTCTTGAGAGTTTTCGAGTTGGTCAGTGATATTTGAGGAAACTTGATTGAACTATTCAGTCGTGGGATGAGAACTGACGACCAAGAATTCATGAGTGGATTCTAGTTACTTTGCCGCTAGAACGCAGGCCAAGGAATAGCTGGCCACTCCGGGTTTGGTATAGGCATGAGGCCGTTTTCTAACAATCTCATGACACGGGCACGCAAGGCCTCTATCTCCACTTTCGTAAGGTGCTGTGATAAATCAAACTCTTTGCCTAGAGAATCTTTCAGCAAATTCAAAGAATTTAACTCTTCGTTACTTAACTCATCTCCGGCCCATTGCCAAAGCACAGTTCGTAGTTTGTCCTCTTTATGAAATGTCACTCCATGATCGCACCCATAGAGATGACCTTTCAAATCTGGTAATAGATGACCAATCTTTCGATCAGTATTATTAATTATCGCATCAAAGAAAGCCATGGAACGAAGCTGAGGCAGATCTTGAGAAAAGTAGGTAAGCAAATCAATAGATTCATCAATGTCGATCCATTGTTGCACCATCCCCATTCCATATGGACCTTCTCGTAAAATTGTCAGTGGAACCAAATCCAATCCTAGGAACTCACTGACTAAATAAGCAGCATATTCACGATCGGCCAATGTGCCATCAGGGAAATCCCAGAGTGGGCGCTCCCCTGCGACAGGTTTATATATGCAGGCTATTTCTTGCGAACCATAATTAACGGTTGCAAAAAGCGTGGCATTGGATGCATCGACCAATCGCCCTGTAACTGACATTTGGCCTAACGTCAGAATTGAACGGTTATCGCCTGTAGCCATTTGCCCTAGGACATAAGTGGCCACGTGGATCAATTGGAATTGCACAAAATGGACATGGGATGCGCCCTGCGTTAACAACAGCATTTGTTCTTGAGATGAAAGCTTTAGCTTGACCCAATGTGATGTTTAAGGTTATCTCTGGGAGTTCATCCTCAACGTCAACTTCTTTAATAGAGAAAAGTTCAAGGCAAACTTTTTTTGATTGATCATTCCACGCAATCGATATTGCCCCTATGATGAAATCTCTCTCCACGGGTGACTCTAAGGCAGCATCATCTCGCTCAATACGATCAACAAGTACTGTTGCATCTTCCTTTGTTACTTGCTTACAGAGAATTTCCAACCTTTGGGCCAAAGTCGAGGCTTGAGATTTTTCTAACGCCGCACTTACGAGCAAACTCCCAGAGCGCACTTGTAGGTAGAACTCACGCTCGCCTGGTTCACCAATAGTCCCGCAGATAAAGCGGTCGACGTTTTCAAACTCATGGCTCATTTTCCTGATCCACCACCAAGTAGATTCTTGACCCGCTTAGGTCCAGATAGTGCTTCATTAAGGTTTGAGCGAACGTCATTGAGTAAGGTCAATCGCGCTTTGCCATGTGTGTAATCCAAGATAGTGACCGAAGCTGGGTCGATGACAATGCGCTGAAAGTCATCAAGATGCATCCCTAGCGCTGAGGCAACAATGGCTTTAATGACATCACCATGACTAACGAGAACCCCAGCTCCTATTTTTTTTGATTTCAAAACCTCATGAACTGCCTGCATAGCCCTTTGTTGCATATGGGCTAAACCTTCACCCTCTGGAAAATACATTGCTGAAGGATTTGCCTGAACAGTTTTCCACAATTTATGGCGGGATAGAGCAGATAGTTTCTTGCCACTCCAACTTCCGTAATCAACCTCTGTCAAGTTTTCTTCGGTAACCACCAATTTTTGGGATTCTTTTGGTAAAGCTGCTACCCAAGGCGCAATTGTTTCGAGGCATCTTTGCATGGGACTTATGCGAATTTCTGCAACTGGGAAAACGCCTAATCGCGCAGCAAGATCGTGAGATTGCTGCACTCCTTTTTCAGAGAGTGAGATATTGGGTAGCCGACCAGATAAGACCCCTCGAGCATTTGCCTGAGAATGGGCATGCCTAATCAAAACTATCTGCATATCGCAAAGGCTATCGCAGGTTTTACTCTCATGACTTGCTAGGGTCACTCCATGCAAATGCGCAAAGCAGGAAATAGCGGGTTGATGCTCTCGCGTTTAGCGTTGGGAACGATGACATGGGGTCGCGATACTGATGAACATGAGGCTGCAGATCAATGCCGCGCTTTCATAGATGCTGGTGGAAACTTCATTGATACGTCTACAACCTATGGGGATGGGGACAGTGAGCGAGTAATCGGTGGTCTCATCGGCTCTCTCTTTCAACGTGATGACGTTGTCATTGCAACTAAAGCCGGTCTGACTTTCCCTGATGGTGTGAGAACAGTTGATAACTCCCGTCACGCACTTATCGCTGATCTTGACCGCTCTTTAGCAAGACTTGGCAGCGATTTTGTTGATATTTGGCAAGTTCACACCTGGGATCCTTTCACGCCAATCGATGACACTCTCTCGGCACTTGACTATGCATACAGTTCCGGACGAGCTCGATACGTCGGACTTTCAAATTTTAACGGCTGGCAACTTGCGCAATCTGCAACAAAACAAACCAGCAATTCGGCCAAGGCCCCTATCACAACAGTTCAATGTGAATATTCATTACTTAATCGGGATGCTGAAATTGAAATACTCGATAGCGCACAAGCTTGTGGCGTTGGCTTTCTTGCATGGGCCCCACTTGCTCGCGGCGTACTGACTGGAAAATATCGCAATGGTATTCCAAGTGATTCACGTGGTGCTGCTCCCCACTTTGCCAAAGATATTGCAATGTATCTAGATTCACGAAGTAGCAGCATTGTTGAAGCAGTCTGTGTTGCGGCAAGTGGTTTAGGCTATTCCCCTCTTGAAGTTGCTTTAGCATGGGTGCGTGATGCTCCTGGAGTCACCAGCACAATCATCGGAGCAAGAACTGGCGCACAACTTCGCGGTGTCTTAAAGAGTGAAGAGATATCTCTTCCTGACATCTTGCGCAAGGCACTCGATGATGTCAGCCTTTAAGCATTCTCTAAGAAATCCTTTAAAACTCTGACACCAAAAGTGAGTCCCTCAACTGGTACTCGCTCATCAACGCCATGAAATAGAGCCATGAAATCAAAATCTGCGGCTAATTTGAGCGGTGAGAAACCGTAACCAATAATTCCAAGTTCAGCCAACGCCTTGTTATCAGTTCCACCACTCATCACATAAGGAACTGGAATGCCTTCAGGATCTTCGACCCTGATCGCTGCGCACATCGCATCTACTAAATCACCCTCGAAGGGAACTTCTAAGGCTTTATCCGTAGTGATTGTTTCAATCGTAATGTCAGGGCCAATGAGTGATTTGATAGTGTCGTTGAGTTCATTTTCAAAACCTGGAATAAAACGACCATCAACAACTGCACTGGCAGAACCAGGAATAACGTTTGCCTTATAACCCGCTTCTAGCATTGTTGGGTTAGCTGTGTTTTGCAAGGTTGCTCCAACCATGCGAGCGGCAAATCCCAACTCACTGAGTAATGGTGTTAGATCCTTTTCGTTGTATTCCTTGCCAGTCTCTGTTGCAACCTTTTTAAAGAATGCTTTAACTGTTTGGCTATATCGCTGCGGCCATTGGTGATTGCCAATTTTTGCCACTGCCTCACTCAGACGTGTAAGTGCATTTTCATTATTTGTTACTGATCCATGTCCAGCACGTCCATGCGCTGTCAAACGCATCCAGTGAATACCTTTTTCTGCAGTCTCAATTAAATAAAGACGTTTGCCACCGGCTACAGTTACTGAGAACCCACCAACTTCTGAAACCGCTTCAGTACATCCGGCAAAAACTTCTGGGTGCTTATCCACCATCCAATGCGAACCATAGATGCTGCCCGCTTCTTCATCGGCAAAGAATGCTAAAACAATGTCACGCTTTGGTGTATAGCCAGTTCGCGCCCAATCGCGCACGGTCGCCAAAATCATGGCATCCATATTTTTCATATCCACTGCCCCGCGGCCCCAAATCATTCCATCGCGTATTTCTCCACTGAAAGGATCAACTGACCAATCAGCTGCATTTGCTGGAACAACATCTATATGGCCGTGAAGAACTAACCCGGGTCGTGTCGAATCTTTTCCCTTGATGCGTGCAATGACGTTGCAACGTCCAGGTGCTGCTTCATACATTTTTGCTTCAATACCAACTTCAATGAGCAGTTTCATCACATATTCGGCTACTTCCTTTTCATCACCTTTTCCATCTCCATAATTGACTGAAGGAATTCTGATCAATTCCTGGCAAATGCGGATGGCTTCATTTTCAAGTTCGGTGCGTGATGTTGTAGTCATTTCGCCATTCTCTCACCCAATTGCTATCCTTTCCCAGCACTTAGTCCGGGTGGCGGAATTGGCAGACGCGCTAGCTTGAGGTGTTAGTTCCCGTAAGGGATTAGGGGTTCAAGTCCCCTCTCGGACACATTCGTTAGGATGAGCATATGAGAATTGATGAGGCCATCTCACTCATCAGAGAAATCCCTGATTATCCAAAGCCAGGAATACTCTTCCAAGACATCACCCCACTGCTTGGCAACGGGGAGGCTTTCACTGCAGTAACAGAACATTTCGCACAATTTGTTAGACCTTCAACTTCGATTGCAGGTATTGAAGCTCGTGGATTCATCTTCGCGTCCGCACTAGCCAACAGGATGAAAACCGGATTTGTTCCAATTCGTAAAGCCGGAAAACTTCCCCACGCTGTTTTTTCACAGAACTATGGTCTTGAATATGGGACAGATATCTTGGAAATTCATGTGGATGCAATTCCATTTGCTGGTGAAGTACTACTCATTGATGATGTTTTGGCGACAGGTGGAACCCTCGATGCTGCTATTAAACTTGTGAACCGAGCTGGCGGAAGTGTGTATCAAATTGTGGCACTACTAGAAATTCAGGCCCTTGAAGGCCGAGCACGATTGGCGGCTAAGTATCCACAGATTCCAGTTCACTCACTGGTAGTTTCATAACTGTGCGCATTACTCAAATACAAGGCCTGCGCGCACTAGCTGCAATATTAGTAACAGTTTTTCATGCACGTCTTGTTCCAGGTGGCTTCATTGGCGTGGATATCTTTTATGTTATCTCTGGCTACCTCATCACAGGCCTAATCCTTCGTGAGATTGAGATGACAGGAAAATTAGATCTTAAAAGTTTCTACCAACGTCGCATCAAAAGACTACTCCCGACCTCTGTCTTCGTACTATTCGTAACGGCGTTTTTTGCCTGGATTCTCTTTCCTCCTATAACTCGTGATGTACTAGGAAGAGATCTCGTCGCCGCCGCAGGCTATATTTCTAATTATCTTTTCGCCTGGTGGGAAAATGATTATCAGAATCTGGATTCCACACCGTCACCCTTTATTCATTATTGGTCACTGGCGGTTGAAGAACAGTTCTACCTTGTTTGGCCACTCTTCCTACTTTTCCTAGCACGATATGGAAAGAGAGTTATCTTTGCTGGAATCGCAACCGCAACTTTGCTCTCACTGCTTTTCTCTATTTATCTCACTCAAGTTGCACCTATCTGGGCCTTTTACTCTTTACCAACACGTGCTTGGGAACTAGGTTTCGGAGCTCTACTTCTTTTCTTACCAGAATCTAAGAAGAAGATTCGCATCCTTCCTTGGCTTGGATTTTTTGGAATTGCAATAACTTCCTTTAACTTTAATGAGAACACAGCTTTTCCTGGCAAGAATGCATTGGTACCTGTTCTAGCAACAGTTGCTTTGATTACTTCAATCAAATACTGGCCTCCACTCTTTAACGATTTAGCAAATTCCAGGTTGAGTCAATGGTTAGGGGCTATCTCCTATCCGCTCTATCTCTGGCATTGGCCAGCCTTAATTCTTCCCAGCAGCGCTATGGGGCGCCCATTGCGCTTTTATGAGAGATTTTTATGCATTCTTTTAACTATCGTACTTGCTCACTTCACCAGCAAATATGTGGAGGAACCTCTACGGCATAAAAAGTTAGCATCACGGACAGTATTTAAAGGGGCTGCTATCACAACGGCAGCATCAATCGTGGCCGGTGTGCTCATTTCATTTACTTCGTCCTCCATCATTACTACCAAGGGTGAGATTTCTTACCAATTTGATTTAGTCCAAGTTATGGAAAAACCGGCCGTGTATGGTGATGGATGTCATGTGAACTACGGTGAAACAAAGTCTGGAGATTGCACGTACGGTGACAAAAAATCCTCGAACACAATAGTTCTTTACGGAGATTCACATGCTGCGCAATGGTTTCCAACGCTAGAAAAGATGGCCAACGAACGAGGTTTTAAACTGATCTCACTCACTAAATCTGCTTGTCCTGCAGTTGATGCCAAGCGACCAGATCAAGGTGCGTTCAAAATGGTGCATTGCACGAAGTGGCGTGAAAATTCCATCAAGAGAATCGCCGAGATAGAGCCCTTAGCAGTCATCACAAGTAGCTTCCAATATTTCACACCGGGGAACAGCACTATTACTCGAGCGCAGTGGTGGAACGAAGGACAAAGAAAACTACTCAGGGAACTAAGGGGGTCGACTAGTAACCTGATCTATATCAGTGATACTCCCCGACCACTTCGAGATATCCCTAATTGCCTAGCCTCGCGCGATTCCAAAGTTTGTGACTCAACACAGCGCTCTAAGGTTTCAGTTATCCCAGGTTTTGAAGTGATCAATCCGAACCCATGGTTGTGTGCGTCTTATTGCCCTGCAATAGTTGATGGAACCGTTGCTTATCGGGATGCGTCTCACATTTCGGTCGATATGGCACTAAAACTTTTACCTAAACTTGAAGCAGCCCTGATAGCAAAGGGGCTCTTTGCCTAACTCTATGGCAAGATGCATTCCATGGCTGAGTTGACCTACTACTGCGGAACAATGGACAGTGGAAAATCCACCCTTGCATTGCAGACGGCGCACAATCATCAAAGTCGCGGTCGAAGTGGTCTGATTTTCACTAACAAAGATCGCGCAGGCAGCGGAATTATTTCCTCTCGTTTAGGTCTTTCCTCACCTGCAATTGAAGTCATCCCTACCCTAGACATTCACAAATATGTTGTCGATGCACTTTCTACCGGAGAGCGCATTGATTACATCATTTGTGATGAAGCTCAATTTTATGAACCAGTTCAGATCGAGCAACTGGCACGCATTGTAGATGGTCTTGGAATTGATGTTTATGCTTTTGGAATTTTGAGCGATTTTCGCACAATGCTGTTCCCCGGATCTGCTCGCTTAGTTGAACTTGCAGATCGAGTAAATACATTGCAGGTTGAGGCTTTATGTTGGTGTGGTTCTCGTGCAACCCACAACGCTCGTACCGTTGGTGGCGTTATGGTTGTTGAAGGTGAGCAAGTTGTTGTTGGAGATGTTTCACCGGGCAGTGAAGTTGGATATGAAGTTTTATGTCGCAGGCACCACATGCGCCAAGTTACAGCGCGCGCATCTCGCGCCGGTCATGTATCTTCTCAGCCTCTACCTTTCAATCAATAAACTATTCAGGGAGTTATCATGAAAGCACGCGGACTAGCAGCGCTCACGCCCAAGGCAGCGCTCACACCATATGAGTTTGAGCGCCGTGAATTGGGTGCACACGATGTAGCTCTAGAAATCGCCTATGCCGGGATCTGCCACTCAGATATTCACCAGGTTCGAGAAGAATGGGGTCCTGCAATATTTCCGATGGTGCCTGGACATGAAATTGCAGGAACTGTAAGTGCCATTGGCAGCGCAGTAACTAAGTTTAAAGTTGGCGATCCAATTGGCGTTGGTGTTTTCATTGACTCTTGCCGCACATGTGCAAGCTGCTTAGCCGGATTGCAACAGTACTGCGAAGAGGGAATGACTGGAACATATAACTCGATGGAACGCGACGGTAAGACAGTTGCACTAGGTGGGTATTCCAATCTCTTTGTTATTAATGAGGATTATGCAGTTCATATTCCAAGCAATCTTTCACTTGACGGTGTAGCCCCATTACTTTGTGCTGGAATCACTTTGTACTCACCACTTCGTAAGTGGAATACCGGTATAGGAAGCAGAGTAGCTGTTGTGGGTCTGGGTGGTCTTGGACATATGGGCGTAAAATTCGCTGTGGCAATGGGTGCTGAAGTTACTGTTTTTTCGCACTCACCCTCAAAGAAAGCTGATGCGTTGGCGATGGGAGCCAAGCATTTCATCGATACCAGTGTTGCCGGAGCTCTCAAGCCTCTACACAAATCCTTCGACCTGGTTCTCAATACTGTCAGTGCCTTTTTAGATATTAATGAATATCTAGATCTTCTAAAGCTCGATGCCACTTTGGTTGTCATAGGACTGCCAGGAAAACCTTATGAAGTCAATGCTGGATCCTTGCTCAATGGACGCAGGCGGATCGCAGGTTCAATGATTGGTGGTATTCCAGAGATGCAAGAGATGTTGGATTTTTGTGGAAAGCATTCGATTGTTAGTGATATCGAAGTTATTGATGCCTCTTATGCAAATAAAGCTTATGAGCGCACGATTGCTAGCGACGTGAAATACAGATTTGTTATCGATGCATCAACTTTCTAGATAAAAGAATGCATCAGCATCGCTAAAAACGGTGCTACGGCCAGAGCCGGTAACAGGTTGCCGACAGCTACTTGTTTGATATTGAGAAGTCGCAGGCCAATACCGATGAGAAGCACGCCGCCAACGATTGTCATTGCATCAACTTGGTATCCCTCAAGGATCTCTCCAAGTGCAAAGCCGATAAGGGTCCAGAATCCTTGATACAAAGCAATTGGAATTGCAGCTACTGCTACTCCCCAACCGAGGGATGAAGCAAAAGCCATGGCTGCAAAGAAGTCGAGTGTGCTTTTGAGCAGGAGTTGATCAATTCCCTGAGACATTCCATCACTAATGCTTCCGAGAATAGCCAGAGGACCAATTGCAAAAAGTAAAGATGCGGTAACAAAGCCTTCGACGAAAGGACTCTCCTTAGATGCTTTGAACTTTCTGCGTAAGTTCTCCCCTAGATGATCTAATCGATCTTCTAAACCGAGTGCAGAACCGATTAACCCACCAAAGATGAGTGAACCTAGAACAACGAGCAATGGCCAACCTGTTGGAAGTGATTCGACATAACGTGCAGACCACAGTGGGATGAGCGCTGAAGCTGCGCCTAAAAGCGTCGCAAGGCCGAGGACATCGGTAAGAAGATTTCTTGTTTTGATATTAAGTCGATGTCCAACAAATATTCCAAGACCTGCACCACCAATTATCGCAACGACATTGATCAACGTGCCAATTCCTGGAAACATTGGTGAAGAATAGCCTGATGCAGCGCAACTCCTTGCACTAGACTCCCCCAATGTCATCAAATGCATTCATGGAGTTTCTCCGCCCCCACCGCACCGTTCCTATTACTCCATGGACTGCGAAGTCAAAATGGGATTTAGGTGTTAGCCGTGTATTAATCCTCTGGGTTGGTCTCTTCATCTTCGGACTTGGTGATGCATTCGTTATTCAAAGCAATATCGGAAATGGCCCTTGGTCGGTTTTAGCTCAGGGTATTTCAAAAAACCTCGATATCACTATGGGCTGGTCAACTTTTGGAATAAGTGCACTTGTTTTACTCGCTTGGATTCCACTTCGAGAAAGACCAGGGTTTGGAACAATCTCCAACATAGTCATCATTGCCCTGGCTATTGAAATTGGCGTTACATACATTCCACTCCAGGACAATTACTTCATAGGAATTATTTACACATTGCTAGGCATCGCAATGGTTGGTGCAGCATCGGCCGTCTACATCACTTGTGGCCTAGGCCCTGGACCCCGAGATGGCCTGATGACTGGGATCCACTTCAAAACCGGGATCCGAGTGGGCCGCGTGCGCTTGGCCATTGAAAGCACGGTCTTTGCCCTTGGATGGATGCTTGGCGGCACTGTTGGCCTCGGAACACTCCTCTTTGCAGGCTTAATCGGGCAATCAATTGCCGTGGCCCTGGGTGTTGTTTCCCGACTTACGAGCAAGTAACAACTACGCTCAAAGTATTCCCTCGGCGTGCGTTGGCCGTTTTCTTCGCACGGGGTCGCAAACACCCCCGTTAACAAAATTAGAAAGGCGTTACTAATGCTGGATTCCTATTTCAAAATCTCAGAACGCGGCTCTTCTGTAGCCCAGGAGGTTCGAGGCGGACTCGTAACTTTCTTCACGATGGCCTACATCGTGGCCCTTAATCCAATCATCTTGGCCTACTCACCAGATAAGAACGGTCAGTTCCTCTTTGGTGGGGCCACACCGGCACCTGCAATGGTTGCAGCTACGACAGCCCTTGTTGCTGGCGTACTGACAATACTCATGGGATCGATTGCTAACTATCCTTTAGCACTTGCGACAGGCCTAGGTCTTAACACTTTCGTTGCTGTTGGTATCGCATCGAAAATGACATGGGCTGCAGCCATGGGTCTTGTTGTTCTTGAAGGTTTAATTATCTTGGTACTAGTACTGACTGGCTTCCGCGTTGCGGTATTCAAAGCGGTTCCACCACAGATCAAAATTGCTATCTCAGTAGGTATCGGCCTCTTTATCGCACTTATAGGTCTAGTTGATGCAGGTTTCGTTCGCCGTACTAGCAGTGGTCCAGTTCCTGTTGGTCTTGGCGTAAATGGAAACCTTGTTGGATGGCCAACGGTTGTCTTCGTTTTTGGAACACTTCTGATAATTGGACTTATGGTTCGCAAAGTTAAGGGCGCAATCCTAATCGGAATCTCATGCGCTACCATCTTGGCAGTTATTCTTCAGAAGATGTACAACATTGCTCCAGGATTCACTCCAGGAAATCCACCAACAATCGTTGACGGCGGCTGGGGGCTCAACATCCCATCAGTGCCTAAAGAGGTTGTTGCAGTTCCAGAGTTTGATTTCACTGGACAATTTGATCTGTTGGGTGCTTTCAGCGTCGACAATGTTTCATTGATCGCTGCAATCCTGCTTCTGTTCACTCTTTTGCTCTCTGACTTCTTCGACACAGTTGGAACAGTCACTGCTATCGGACATGAGGCTGGCCTCGCCGATAAAGATGGCAACGTTGATAACATCCAGAAGATTCTTCTTGTTGACTCAGTAGCAGCTGCAGCAGGTGGAGCAGCTGGTATTTCATCCAATACTAGCTATATCGAATCTGCAGCCGGTGTGGGTGAGGGTGCTCGTACTGGACTTGCTTCAGTCGTGACCGGAATTGCATTCCTGCTCACTACTTTCCTAGCACCACTTGTAGCAATCATTCCTTATGAGGCTGCAACTCCTGCTTTGATCATCGTAGGTTTCCTCATGATGTCTCAAATCAAGAACATCGAATGGGATGATTTGGGAATTGGAATTCCAGCTTTCCTAACAATCATCTTGATGCCATTTACTTACAACATCTCTGTAGGTATCGGTGCAGGATTTGTTACCCATGTGGTAATCCGAATAGTTCAAGGACGTGGCAAGGAAATCCACCCATTGTTACTTCTTGTGTCAGGATTATTTATGGTTTATTTCCTCTCCTCCCCAATTAACGCTTGGATTGGCTAGAGGCAAAACTTGTTTAACGCTAAGGCCCCGTAGAGAGATCTGCGGGGCTTTAGTTTTCCTACCAAGCTATTTCCGTCTTTCCGCTCTGACGAAGCAGGGCATTGGTTTTTGAAAATGGTGCTGAGCCGAAGAATCCCCTATACGCCGATAACGGACTTGGATGCGCCGAATAAATTGAGAGTTTGGGATGAAAGTACTTGGCTAACTGTTGCGCCCGTGTGCCCCAAAAAATTCCGACAGCCCCAGATTCTCCAACTATTTTGGCGGTAGCTGTCGTGAACTCCTGCCACCCATAGTTTTCGTGAGCCAGAGATCGAGTCGGACGCGTTGTAAGGATCTGATTGAGCAATAAAACGCCCTGATCAGCCCAGCGATGGAGATCACCGTTAAGTGCAGGCTTCACGCCACAATCACTCTCGAGCTCTTTAAAGATATTTCTTAGTGATGCTGGAAGCGGTTGCGTGTTTTCTGAAACAGAAAAAGCTAAACCATGAGCATAGCCAGGTGTGGGGTATGGATCTTGTCCAAATATTGCGACCTTTATCTCATTCGGTGGTAATTGATATGCGGCAAAGATGTTGTCATAAGCCGGAGTGACATCATTTTTATCAATGAGCGAATCTATTCTTGCTACTAATGGTTCGTATTCAGCTAAACGCTTTTGCCACTCTGGATGAAGCTGGTCAAAAATGCCCATGATCTATTGATATGAACGCGCGAAATATCGCCCTGCGTCTTGAGTCACTTCGATTTTTTCATTAAAGATAGCTGAGATATGTTCTGAAGTAATTACCGCCTCAACTGGACCGGAAACTGCTATCTGACCATCTTTGAGCAGCAAAGCATGGGTGGTTCCTATAGGAATCTCCTCAATATGATGTGTAACTAATATCGTTGCTGGAGCAGTTGGATCTGCTGCGAAGTTTGCAAAGCGACGAAGTAGATCTTCTCGGCCACCAACATCTAATCCTCCAGCAGGTTCATCTAGAAGTAACAGTTCCGGATCTGCCATTAGAGCCCTTGCGATTTGAGTGCGCTTCTTCTCACCTTCACTCAGTGATCCATAGAGACGATCACCCAACTCTCGGACACCAAAGGTTGTCAGCAAAGCCATCGCTCGAGACTCATCCCATAAATCATAATCTTCATTCCAGCGACCTAAGATTGCATAGGCAGCGGTTAGGACAACATCTCTTACCTTCTCTTCACCTGGAATATCTTCAGCAATAGGTGCTCCGCAAATTCCAATACGAGTTCGCAGTTCAAAAAGATCCACTCGACCCATTTGCTTTCCCAAAACACTCACAGTTCCATGAGTTGGGAAAATCTTGGTTGCCAGGATCTGTAAAAGAGTTGATTTACCCGCGCCATTAGGTCCCAAAATTACCCAACGCTCTCCCTGCGCGATTTGAAAATTCAAAGGTCCCAGAATTAGCTTTTCACCACGACGTACTGAAACATCGCTCAATTCAAGTACTGGTGACGTGGTCATAGAGCAAGAAGATACTGGTTAGAGAGCATCAATGGCGTAATTAATGGCGATTACGCGATGTGATTTTAAGATAATCTTGGCCTCATCATGAGTACTAGCGCAGATACAGAGCAATACACCGGTCTCATCCTTCTTAGTGGCGTAGACAAGCCTGGTATCACCGCATCCCTCTTTGAGGTCCTCTCACCCTTTTCCATAACTATTGCCGATGTCGAACAAGTGGTTATCAAAGATCGACTTATTCTCACCGTGTTGATTACCCTTAATCCAGCTCATGAAGATGCAATCGTTGCCGATTTAGAAACCTGTGCGGCGAGTCTGGATGTGGACATAGCTTCACTTTTCTCATATACAGATAAGTCAACATTGAATATCAAAACAAACCTTGTGCGCCTTTCACTTTCCTCCGCGAAGATTCTTCCCAGGACTATTGAAGAGCTAGCTGAGGTGATTCATCAAAGCGGTGGGAATATTGAAAACGTTACACGTCTGGCCTCAAATCCTGTAACAACAATTGAGTTTGTAATCTCTGGGGCTAAGAAAGAAGCTCTCAACCAAGCACTTGCCCCGATTGCATCAAGCAACGGCGCAGAGATAACTATTCAATAAGGGATTAAAGACGACAAGCGTGGATATCAGTAACTAAGATTCCACGTGCTCCAAGTGCCCACAGTTCATCCATAACGTCATTAGTTTCCTTGCGCTTAACCATGGCACGAACTGCAACCCAATCAGCATTTTGTAGCGGAGAGATCGTTGGTGACTCTAAGCCTGGAGTAATAGCGCAGGCTTTATCGACTAAAGATTTCGGAATGTCATAGTCCAAAAGAACATACATCCGCGCAGTAACAACTCCTTGCAGACGTCGAATCAAGATCTCTAGTTCTGCTGGGATAGCGGCATCTTTTCTGGAGATGACAACAGCTTCGCTAGTAAGGATGGCATCACCGAATACCTTTAATCCCGCCTGACGCAACGTGTTACCGGTGCTTACGACGTCTGCAATCAAATCTGCAACCCCTAAGCGAACACTGCTTTCAACTGCCCCATCTAGTCTGACAACATCGGCATTGATGTTCAACTGGACTAAGTGGTGATTAACAAGACCTGGGTATGCTGTTGCAACGCGCTTTCCTGCAATATCGGAGATCTTCCATTCGCGATCTGCCGGTCCCGCAAACCTAAATGTCGATGCACCAAAATTAAGAGAGAGACGTTCCTCGGCACTTGCCGCTGAATCAATTAAAAGATCACGGCCCGTAATTCCAGCTTCTAATTCCCCAGAGCCAACATAGATTGCAATATCGCGTGGACGCAGGTAGTAGAACTCAACTCCGTTATCGTTATCAATAAGAACTAAATCGCGGCTATCAGTGCGCTGTCGATATCCAGCTTCTTTGAGAATCGCACTAGATTCTTCGGCAAGTGAACCTTTATTGGGGACAGCAATACGCAACATGTGTGAACTCGATTCGATTAAAGGTAGGTATAGACATCATCAAGAGTCAGACCACGCGCCAACATCAATGTTTGCACGTGATAAATCAGCTGACTAATCTCTTCGGCTAAGGCTTCATCACTCTCGTGCTCAGCAGCCAACCACACTTCTCCAGCTTCCTCCAAAACCTTCTTACCTATTGCATGAACTCCAGCATCTAAGGCTGCAACAGTTCCTGAACCATCAGGGCGTTGAAGGGCTTTCTCACTTAATTCAGCCCATAAAGATTCAAAGGTTTTCATGGCCTTAGTTTACTAGAGAGCCTGGTACCAGCGTTGCCAATATTTCTCCTACTTATACTGCTTACGAACTAGCCTTTAGTGCAAGAGAACGTAATGCATTAACCATGTGTGCTGGGTCATCTGAGTTAAAGACCGCGCTTCCTGCAACAAAGGTGTCAGCTCCAGCCTCGACTGCGATTTCGATAGTTTCAAGGGATATTCCACCATCGACTTGCAACCATATAGGGCGATTACCAATGATTCGACGAACTGCTCGGACTTTCTCCATCATCTGACTCATAAACTTCTGACCGCCAAAACCGGGTTCAACGGTCATAATGAGAAACATATCTACAAGATCGCTGAATTGTTCATACTGATCTATCGCAGTATTTGGCTTTATTGCTAGACCAGAGCGAGCTCCTTCGCTTCGGATAGCACGCAGAGTCTGAGCAATATTCTCACTGGCTTCAGCATGGATAGTCACACTTGCACAACCTATTTGGGCATAGCGAGGGCCAATTTCATCAACATCAGAAACCATAAGGTGGGCATCAACCCCAATAGGACAAGCTTTAATGATTGCGCTGGCGCTTTCAAAATTAAAAGTGAAGTTAGGGACGAAAATATTGTCCATCACATCTAGGTGTATCAGATCTGAGACACCTGCAATCTTTGCGATCTCTTGATCCAGGTGATCAAAATCAGCGTTGAGAATGCTGGGTGTAATCCGAATCTCGCGCGTCATATCTCTAGCCTAACTTCCATGGAGCTACTTCTTACGCAGCAGAGCCAGGAACATCGCGTCCGTGCCGTGTTTATGGGTCCAAAGGGACATTGATTTGCCACGAATGGCGTCCTGCAAGTTAGCTGGTAGAAACTCACCAACATCTAACTGCTCTAACTCTGGATGCTTCTTCAAAATATCTAAAACTTGAACAGTTGTTTCTGCCAAGTGGGGTGAACATGTTGCATAGCCCAAGATTGCCCCAGGATTTAAAACAGCGATAGCTGCATCCAGAAGTTCTCTCTGCAACGAGGTGAGTTCACGAAGATCACTTAGAGTTCTTCGCCATCTAACTTCAGGGCGACGACGTAAGGCTCCCAAACCCGTGCAAGGGGCGTCAATGATCACCGCATCAAATCTTTGATTGTGGGTAGCGATATCGCGCCCATCACCACACCAAACAGTTGCTCCATGCACAACTTTCTTCACTAAATCTGCGCGAGGCTCTGACAGTTCATTTGCAGTAAAATCGATTCCTCGCACTTTAGCAATACTCGAAAGAATCGCCGCTTTTCCTCCTGGTCCTGCGCAAAGATCTAGCCATGACCTACCGCCTGCTGCTGCGGCAAAAACAGTTGCAACTAACTGCGAACCTTCATCCTGCACGCCAGCCAAGCGATGTTTAACCAAATCTAGATTTCCGGGGTTGCCCTTCAGACGTGCGCCTAGCTGGGAGTATTTCGTAGGTTCTGCTCCAAGTTCCACTAACTCTGCTTGAGTCGAATAGCCTGGCCAGGAAACTAACGTTGGAAGTGCAGGGACATTATTTGTTGCAAGTTCTGCTTCGACTGCCTGCCAATCCTTCAATAAATCAAAGTAAGCAGAAATAATCCAGTGTGGATGCGAATATTGGATTGCCAACCGCTCTACTGTGTCAGTGATCTGCTCAAGAGGTGCAAACCATTCCTCATAGCTCTTTCGAGTCACTGAGCGAAGGAGCGCATTAACAAAACTGGCTTTAGACTCCCCCAGACGTTTTCGTGCTACTTCAACTGTTGCAGAAACCGCTGCGTGATCTGGAATACGAAGCTCATGAATCTGATGAACACCCATCCGTGCAACATCCACAATCCCTTCATCGACTTGAGCCCAAGGTCGATCTGATATCTGGGCCAATATCCAGTCGTGCTTTCCTTGCATGCGCAATGTTCCATAAACGAGTTCGGTAACTAGATTGCGATCTCGATCTTCCAATGACGACGTGTTAAGAGCTGCCGGAAGCAAGAGATTTGAATAACCCTCATTGCGATTAACCTCGGTAATAACGTCAAATGCCAGCAAACGAACTGCATCTGGTTTAGGGGCTTTGAATGTATTGCGTCTGGCCTCAACCACAGCGTTCTGCGTCCTCAAAGCGAGCTCCGCGCGACCAATCTAACGCCGACATCTCTTTCTTGCCTGCCGGAGTTACCCTCTCCAAAATAATCGCTTTATCTAGAGTTCCAATAACACAATCGCTCCCAAAAATTCGCAACTCGCCTTGCTGCAAATCTGGCACTACATCCGACACTCTTGCCCAAGAAATCTTTAGGGGTTGCCCACGAAATAGCGTCCATGCTTGAGGTTGCGGATAGAAAGCGCGAATTTTATTGACCAATGAATGAGCCGGTAAACTCCAATCTAACCGTGCTTCCTCACGAGTTATCTTTGCGGCAAGGCTCGATTCACCAGTTTGTGGAATAGGTTGCGTACCTTTCTCAATTTCTAGCAAAGCTTGTTTAAGTGCATCCACTCCAATATGTGAGAGTTTGTCCAGCAATTCAAAGCTGCGCATTGTGGGTTCAATAGGTGTTGTTATGGACGTGTAGATGGGGCCGGTGTCCATTCCAGCATCAAGTGCAAAAACTGTGACTCCGCTTTGTGTTTCACCAGCTTCTATAGCTCTTTGAACTGGTGCTGCTCCTCGATATTTGGGTAAAAGTGAGAAATGTAGATTGATGCACCCAAACTTAGGTATGGATATGGTGGTAGGAGGCAGGATTCGTCCATAACCGATAGTGATCAATAAATCTACATCGGCTATCGCCGCATCAATTTCTCCAACAATTTCTGGCCTCACTAAATCGACTGAGTTGGCCATAGCCCAGTTGCTAACTGGAGATGCGTGCCGTTCCTGTCCGCGTCCTGAGGGCTTATCAGGCTGGCTAATGATTCTTACTAAATCATGCTCACTTGTTTGTAACCAATGAAGAGCTGGCAAAGCAACTTCGGGCGTAGCGGCTACCGCTATGCGCATTAAGTGTTCCGTCCGAAAACAGAGTGCGGTGATGTCTTTATAGTTGGTGTCTTTCCCATTTCGCTCTGCGCATTGAACCATTCGGATTCGCGAATCTCTCGCATGGCTAGTTTGCGATCCTCCGGTGATAGCCGATCAATGAAGAGAATTCCATCGAGATGATCGGTCTCGTGCTGCAGCGCTCGTGCTAGAAATTCAGTCCCCTCGATTACGACTGGTTCTCCAAACATATTGAAGCCTCTAGCAACTGCGTTCATCGCTCGTTTAGCATCATAACGAAGCTCAGGAAACGATAGGCATCCCTCTTCCCCATCTTGGATTTCATCGCCAAGAGTTAGCGTTGGATTAACCAGATGACCTAAAACATCGTCAACATGCCAGGTGAAGACTCTCAGCGGAACACCAATTTGTGGCGCAGCAAGACCTGCACCGGGTGCTTCAAGCATTGTGTCAGTCAAATCTGCAACTAGATTTCGCAGCTCTTTATCAAAGTCGACTACAGGCGATGCCGGAGTTAACAACACCGGATCACCAAATAAACGAATTTCTTGAATCGACATGGGTGAAGTCTATCAAAAATACTAAAGTGAATATGGATCTATTCGAAGGCTGGAATCACTCTTCTTAGCCATACTTCTGCGTCGCATTAACTCATGCAGAAATGCTGTCAGAGCAGTCCTAGAGTCCGATGAAGAAAGAACCACAACCTTGCTTGATTCACCATCAATCTTGGTTGGACCCAAAACACGAGTATCACTAGCCAAACGTGCATCCGAAATAGCTTTGTTAATGCCACTAACTAGTGGGCTGGCTTGCGCAGTTGGAAGAATCATCACAGCACTATTAACAGATGGTGGGAAAGAAATCTCTGCTCGCTGGGCTAATTCTCGCTTCAAAATTGTAGATGGATTCCAACGGATCAGAGAAGAAACTATCGGGTGAGACTCATCAATTGCTAGAAGAACTACTCCCCCTTTCTTTACTGATCCTGCTACTTCAAAGAAGAGTTCAATTGCTCGCTCACTTGCTCGTAAATCATCGTGACTGAAATAAGAAAGACCTTCTAGAACTACAACAGCGCTGTATCCACCCTTTACTTGCGGCATCGCACCAGGAGTTGCCAACACTATGCATGGTTTACTCTCAACATGCTCTTTTATGATATCCCCAAAGGATAAAACTATGGCTGTATTTGGAAAAGCGCGTGCAATCTCTTCCTGGGCTCTCTCTATTCCACGAGAGACAACGAACTTCTTATCTCGCGCACAAAAACTGCATTTCCATTCTTTAGTTACGGTTCCACAAATCCGACAAGCCGGGTCAGCATTCTTGCTAGTCAGATGCACTCGACCCCCACAAGCACAAAGGGCAACATTCTTGCAATGCGCACAGAGAATCCCATTTGCATATCCCTTACGAGGTAACAAAAATAGAACTGGACCTTGTGAGATGTTGGAGCGAATATCGGTAAAGATTCGACCAGGCAAGAGAGAAGAATCAACTGGTGTGAATGCTTTCACTGAAACCTTTGCATTTGAATTGAAGTAGGAGATTCTCTTTGTATCTATGAGTGCAGCTACATCTAGTGATGGAACAAATCCACACAGAATCACTCGAGCAGAGTCTATTGACTTTCGCATCATGGCGACATCACGTGCATTCCAGGCAGGCGAGCGAACCTCATAGAGATCTGGTGAAGACTCCTTAAAAACTATGATGGTAGATCCTTGCGGTAGCGGAGCAAACACAGCACTTCTTGAACCAATAATAATTTGATTCTTCTCCTGCAAAGATTGCAAGAAATTTGCATATCTCTCATTGCGTGAGAGTCCACTATCAATACGCACAACGGATACAGATGAGTCTTGAAGATGTGTGCAAATGGTAATGATGTCTCGTTGATCCGGCGCAACTATTAACACCGGTCCTTTGCGAATCGAATCAAGTGCTATAGATGCAACTTGCGCATGTGCTGAAATATGTGGCTCGAAGGCTCGAAAGCAAACATCAGATTGGTTGCTATATTTTGCACTCTTTAACACAGTTGGTGTAAAAGCTTTATCAACTGCTGCAACTCTAGGTGGGATAGCACTTCTAATCACATCCCACGGATTCGCGGCCCATCTTTGGGCGGTCTGAGCTATCAGCTCGAGGGAATTAGGTGTTGCAACTAGATGATGAGAGAGAACTTTCGTAATGGATTTGAACCCACTGATAACGCTAGGCGCTCCAACTCGCTCGATGACAAGGCCTTCTACCTCGCGGTTTCCAAATGGAACTTGCACACGCACACCAGTTTTCACTATCTCAGAGAATTTCTCTGGGACTTCGTAGTCATAAGGTTTATCTAAATGAAAGACACCTGTATCAACATAGATGCGTGCATAGGGTAAATCTGTTGCGACAGGTCCATCCGGTGCAGGTGCGAGCTGAGACTTGAGTCTAAATAGCCGTGGCGTTGCCACAGTGATTACTTAATTGCGTCTTGTAGCTCTGAAACGCGATTAGTGCGTTCCCAAGCAAACTCTGGAAGTTCACGGCCGAAATGACCATAGGCACTGGTGAGTGAATAAATAGGACGCAGTAGGTCTAGATCGCGAATAATCGCTGCTGGTCGAAGATCAAATACAGTCGTTACCGCGCTTTGAATCTTTGCAACTGGAACTGTTTCTGTTCCGAAAGTTTCAACAAAAACTCCCACAGGTTGTGCCTTACCAATAGCGTATGCAACCTGTACCTCGCAACGACGAGCCAAGCCAGCTGCAACAACGTTTTTTGCAACCCAACGCATTGCATAAGCCGCCGAGCGATCAACCTTTGAGGGATCCTTTCCACTAAATGCGCCTCCACCGTGACGGGCCATTCCACCATATGTATCAACGATAATTTTGCGCCCAGTTAATCCGGCATCTCCCATCGGACCACCAATAACAAAGCGTCCTGTTGGGTTTATTAATGTGCGCAAATCCTTGCGAGGTAGATCAATCGTTGCAAGAATTGGCTCGATTACATGCTCAATGATTTCAGGAGTGAGCTTCTTTGCCACATCTACTTCTTCAGCGTGCTGACTTGAGATAACGACTGTATTGAGTGCAACTGCACGGTCTCCGTCATATTCAATGGTGACTTGAGTCTTTCCATCAGGGCGAAGATATGGAAGTAATCCGGATTTGCGAACCTTAGTTAACTGCTGTGCAAGTGCGTGAGCCAACCAAATTGGAAGTGGCATTAACTCTTTTGTGTCATCGCAGGCATAACCAAACATCAAACCTTGATCTCCAGCGCCTTGTAGATCTAAAGGATCAACTTGTGAACCAACGCGATGCTCATAAGCATCATCAACACCTTGTGCGATGTCTTGAGACTGCTGCCCGATTGAGATTGACACACCACAGCTATTGCCATCAAAGCCCTTATCAGATGAGTCATAGCCAATATTTAAAACAGTATCTCGAACAATTCCCATAACATCTGCGTAACCATCAGTTGTAACTTCACCAGCGACGTGGACCTGTCCAGTGGTGATCAGTGTTTCAACTGCTACACGGGACTTTTTATCTTGTGAGAGTAACGAGTCCAAAACCGCATCTGAGATTGCATCGGCAATCTTGTCTGGGTGGCCTTCTGTTACTGATTCAGATGTAAATAAACGTTGTGACATTGTCCTAACCTAACTGCTCCAGGGCGTAATCAAGTAGATGATTGGCAAGCGTGTCTTTAGATTGTCGTGCAATAGGAACTAAATCCCCGTTACGAAGCACAATAGTACCTTCTGTTTCATCCTGACCAAAAATGGCTCCTCCGGTGACATCATTAACATAAATCAGGTCCAAACCTTTGGAGACGAGTTTAGATCTTGCAGATGCAATAAGTTCGCTTGTTTGGGCAGCAAATCCAACCATTACTTGCTTTGTCTTCTTAGCTGACAAGGTAGCCAAGAGATCAGGGTTAACTTGCAAATCTATAGAGGTGAAATCACTCTTATCTATCTTCTCACTTGAACTATTCATCGGCCTAGCATCGGCAACGGCTGCACTCATCACCAAGATATCTGTGTCAGGAAAGCTTTTCTCTAACTCAGCTAGCATTTGTTGCGCACTTTCAACTTGGGTGATTTCCACACCATGAAATTCAGGCACTTCCACATTTGCCGCTATAAGGTGAACATTTGCTCCCCGAGCAGCAGCCGCCTTTGCGATAGCCACACCCTGTTTGCCAGATGATCTGTTTCCAATAAATCGCACCGGATCAATTGCCTCGCGAGTTCCTCCAGCTGTAACCAACACCTTCTTGCCAACAAGATCTCGTTTTATTCCGCTCATAGCAAAGAACTCCTCAATAATCTTTTGCGTTTGAGGAAAGCGGCCTTGACCAGAGTCAGCGCCAGTGAGACGACCAACTTCTGGCTCCATCACTACAAAACCGCGCGCCCGCAACGTTGAAACATTTGCAACTGTGGCTGGATCTAGCCACATTGATGGGTGCATGGCAGGTACAACTAATTTTGGAACCGCACTTGCCAGAACAAGATTAGTGAGTAAATCATCGGCTCTACCCATAGCTAAGCGCGCTATGAGATCTGCCGTTGCTGGAGCAATTATGAAGAAGTCAGCTAACTTAGCTAGTGAAATGTGACGAACTTGATCTACGTCTTCCCACACTTGAGTTGTAACAGGACGACCAGAAAGTGCCTCCCACGTAGCAGCGCCAACAAAGTTGAGTGAATTGGGAGTCGGAACAACAGTTATCGCAAACCCATTATCTTGAAGGCGGCGCAAAAGATCAGCCGATTTATATGCTGCAATTCCACCACCGATGCCGAGAATAACCTCGCGGTTAGTGGCGCTCATAGAGTTAGTGCTTAAGCTGTTGGTTCTAGATTTTCAATCGTGAGCAAGCCTTCATTAATCTCGCGAAGTGCGATTGATAATGGCTTCTCATGAACATGTGTCTCAACCAGTGGCCCGACGTACTCAAGGAGACCTTCGCCTAGTTGTGAGTAATAAGCATTGATCTGACGAGCGCGCTTAGCTGCATACAAAACTAAACTGTACTTAGAACCGCTCTTATCTAGAAGCTCATCGATAGGTGGATTTGTAATGCCATCCATGTTTATACCCCGCTCAGATCTAGTGTGCTGTGAGAACCCGTTTGCGGACTCAAGAGGCCAATGCTACCAGTTGGGCAACCACCCGCTCGACGGCATCATTTACGATGACATGGTCGAAAAATGAGGCTGCCGCAAGCTCTTCTTGGGCTAACTGCAACCTTTGAGCCCTTCTCTCAGGATCATCTGTTCCACGACCTTCAAGACGAGCTACCAACTCTTCCCATGAGGGTGGCTCAAGGAATACAAGAATTGCCTGAGGTAAATGTGCTTTGACTTGCTTAGCACCATCTATTTCAATCTCTAACAAAACGTTTTCTCCGCGCAAAAGCGCATCCTGTACCTCAACACTTGGTGTCCCATAACGATTTCCTGCAAACTCTGCCCATTCCAAAAATTCATCTTCTTTGATTCTGCGATCAAACTCATCGTTAGAAATAAAGAAATAATCAATTCCATTGAGTTCATTGTTTCTTGGTTGTCTAGTTGTTGCAGAAACACTGACCCAAAAATCCCCTGATTTGCGCAAAAGCGCTGCAATCGTACTTTTACCTACGCCCCCTGGACCCGAGAGCACAATGAGTTTTCCAGGTCGAACTGCGTGAGTATTTTTCATAAATTCGCTTCGCAGTTCCTTAATTTGATGGCGACCTAGTCCTGCAATTCTACGCGTTGGTGAGATGTTTAATCTCTCCATAAGGCCTTGTGCTCGAACTTTTCCGACGCCAGATAGAGCCTCTAATAGCTCTCTCACCCGCATTTTTGCAACTGCATCATCTGTGTTTGCTAATTCAAGAACTGTATCAATTGTGTAGTCACCAGATTTGATTTTGGCTTTAACCTCAGCGCGTCGCTTTCTGGAAGCTGCAGCCTTTGCCAACGCATCAGCGCGCTGTTGCGGTGTAAGTACTGGAGGTGCTCCCATGCGCTAACCCTAACTGCATGTGAAGTTAATTGAGAATCTGCTCTGCCAGTTCAAATGCTCGTTCACGCATGGCTTGGGCTCCATTAGCAAAACTTTGCGTGATTGGGCGGCCAATGACAACGTAATTTGCGCCTCGATCGATAGCTTCGCGCGGCGTCATAGTTCGTACTTGATCATCTGCGCCCACAGAATCAGCCGGTCTAACGCCCGGAGTGATTATTGCTATCTCTTCCCCCACATTTTGACGGATGGCCAGGATCTCAAGAGGTGAACACACAATAGCTCGGGCGCCACCAGCCACCGCAATCTTTGCTAAGCCAACTGCTGAATCAAGAGCATGAGATTTAAAACCGATATCGGCAACATCTTTCTCCGATAGAGAAGTAAGGATTGTTACACCTGTTATGTGAGTTGAAGGCATGGCATCTGCAGCTGCCTGAACCATTGCACTACCACCGGCTGCATGCACGGTTAAAAACTTGGGACGCAACGCTGAAACAGCCCTTGCTGCCCCTGCAACTGTGTGTGGAATATCGTGGAGCTTTAAATCTAAGAAAATATCAGTATTGCAACTATCTGCAATGGTCTTGACACCCTCATTCCCAAATGTTGTATAGAACTCAAGACCTAACTTAACAACTGAGATAACACCATCAGTTGCACCCACCCAAGCCGTAGCAACCTCTAAATCATTTGTGTCAACGGCTAGAACTATGGGAGCCAGTTTATTCATCGCTTACTCACTCTCTGGTCTATGTGCATAGCCGATTGCTTGGCGAAGTGAGGTAAAACCCTTAGCAATCAACAAATCTTTAAGCTCGTTTTGAATAGACATGATCGCTGTTGGATTACCAAAGCTGGCAGTACCAATGGAAACACCACTTGCACCTGCTGCAATCATCTCTAGTGCATCACGTCCATTAGAGATTCCTCCCATTCCAAGAATAGGAACTTGTGGCATTTCAGCGTGAACTTGATAGACAGCTCTTACCGCAATTGGTTTGATCGCAGGTCCTGATAGACCGCCAGTCTTCCCACCAAGGTGTGGTCGCATAGTGTCAAGGTTGATAACCATCCCTAAAACAGTGTTAATCAATGCCAAGCCATCTGCGCCCGCATCAACTACACCTTTAGCAATAGAAACTAAATCAGTTACATCGGGTGAGAGCTTGGCAATAATGGGAAGTTCTCCCCCAATCGTTCTGCGCACGCCATCAATAACGCGTCTGGAAGCTTCAGTATCACAAGCAAAAACTAAGCCTCTATTTTCAACGTTAGGACAGGAAATATTGACCTCTATTGCACTAATGCCAGAGACTGAGCGCAATTTACGCGCCAGAGTTGAATACTCTTCAACTGTCTCACCAGCTATTGAGATAATGATTCGAGCTTTTTGTTCAACTAAATACGGAACATCCTTAGCTAAAAATGCATCGATGCCTGGACCCTGTAAACCGATGGAGTTGAGCATTCCGCTTGGTGTTTCTGCCATGCGCGGTGTTGCGCGGCCATTGCGAGCTTTGAGCATGACCGACTTTGTTACAACACCACCCATGGCTTTGATATCAAAAAACTGGGATAACTCACGGCCAGAGCTGGCACAACCACTTGCGGTGAAAGTTGGCGCAGGAAACCAGGCATTACCTAACGTGGTAGAGAAATCTAATGCGGTCATAGCGCTTTGCCAACCTTGTCCCACTGAACAAAGGATCCATCCATAACAGGGCCATCTATGCATGAGCGCAGCATCGAGATGTTTCCATCAGCATCTGCCACAGGTAAAACACAAGTCATACATATTCCAATGCCACACGCCATCGATTCTTCTACTGCGCATTGATGAACAACATCAGTTCCGCGTGTTATTTCATCGATAGCCGAAAGCATGGCCATAGGTCCGCATGAATATATAACTGCGATATTGAGATCTTGAATCAATGCTGCAATAGGTTCAGTGACACGGCCGGTTTGGCCCATCGATCCATCTTCGGTGTAGATGCGAAGTGAATTAACGGCTCGTTTTCCCTCCATAGGTGCATAAATCTTTGAGGCAGTACTTGCACCAAGCAACATATCCACGCGACAGCCCTTAGCGTTGAGTACTTCAGCTAGTCCAAACAGCGGCGCTGACCCATAGCCACCACCAACAAGTAGAACTTGAACAGGTTCTGTTGGAATTCCAAAAGCAGTTCCAAGTGGAACGACGATATCTAGAATTGCGCCTTCGCCCTGGGCGCATAACCATTTACTACCTTGCCCGTGTGGTGCAACAATTAACTCCATTGTTCCGCCAGAAACTGAGTTGGCCGAGACGCGAGATATAGCAAAAGCTCTGCGCAAAACCATGCGCGAATTCTCGCCACCCACACTAATTGCTGCGAAGTTTCCAGGTCGACAAGTTTGGGCAAGATCGCCAATATTGATGATGAGTTGGTGATATTGACCCACGCGCTTGTTGCTAACAACATTTGCGCGAATCTGTGCTGCATTCTTATTAATGCCAGCCATTTAGCCCAACCACTTCTGAAGAGATTTAATCGACAAACTATTGCTTTGCAAGAATCGAATTCCTTCAACAGCTGCTCTAAAGCCAGCTGTTGTTGTGATAATTGGAATTGAACGTTGAACCGATGCTGTGCGAATTGCCCAACCATCTTGACGCGTTCCACGACCAACGGGAGTGTTGATTACTAAATCAATATCCCCTGAATTGATGATTTCGACGATGGTTTTTTCACCCATAGGCCCGGTTCCCTCGGAATTCTTTCGCACAGTCACGCACGTTACGCCATGCCTATTTAAAAAGCCTGCAGTTCCCTCCGTGGCTAGGATTCTAAAGCCACATTTTTGTAAACCAAGGGCTGCTTGAATCCCAGATTCCTTGTCTTTATCAGCCAATGAGATAAAGACTGTCCCAGACTTAGGCAATGGACCAAAAGCTGCAATCTGACTTTTTGCATAGCTCTCACCAAATGTGGGAGAAATACCCATTACTTCTCCAGTAGACCTCATCTCTGGTCCAAGAACTGAATCAACACCACGACCATCACTTCGACGAAATCTGTTCCAAGGAAGAACTGCTTCCTTGACTGAAATGCCCTTTGCAACTCCATCCCCACTAGCTGGAAGAAGTGACTCGGAGCGTAGTTCGGCGATGGTTGAACCAACTGCAATTCTGGCAGCAGCCTTAGCTAACGCAACTCCTGTTGCTTTACTAACAAAAGGAACAGTTCGGGAGGCGCGTGGATTTGCCTCCAGCACATACAAAACATTCTCAGCTATTGCGAACTGAATGTTTATCAAGCCGCGAACATCAACACCTCGTGCAATCTTTTCAGTTGCCTGTCGAATTTCAATGAGCTGGGCTTTTGTAACAGTCATCGAGGGTAGAACGCAGGCACTATCTCCACTATGAATTCCTGCTTCTTCTATGTGCTCCATCACGCCACCCAGAAACAACTCTCGGCCATCAAAGAGAGCATCTACATCTATTTCAATAGCACTATCTAAAAATCTATCGACTAAAACTGGATGATCCGGTGTTATATCGGTGGCACGTGTGATGAAACCACCTAGCGCCGCATCGTCATAAACGATCTCCATACCGCGACCACCCAAAACGAATGAAGGGCGAACGAGCACGGGATATCCGATCTTTTGGGCGATTGTAACAGCCTCTAATTGCGAAGCAGCCATACCAAACTCTGGTGCGGTTAAACCCTGTTCTTTGAGAATATTTCCAAAAGCTCCACGTTCTTCAGCCAAATTAATTGCATCAGGAGAAGTTCCAAGAATAGTAATTCCGGCAGCCTTCAACCCTGCAGCAAGGCCAAGAGGAGTTTGCCCGCCTAATTGTGTAATAACTCCAAGCACTGGACCAGCAAGTGACTCTGCATGCACGACTTCGATAACATCTTCTAGAGTCAATGGTTCGAAGTAGAGCCGATTACTAGTGTCATAATCGGTTGAAACTGTCTCTGGATTACAGTTCACCATAATTGTTTCAAAACCTGCTTCACGCAAGACAAAGGAGGCGTGCACACAAGAATAATCAAATTCAATTCCTTGCCCGATTCGATTTGGACCACTTCCCAAAATGATTACTGCGGGAGTCGTGCGAGGCTTAACTTCACTTTCTTCTTCATAAGATGAATAGTGATAAGGCGTGAAAGCCTCAAACTCTGCCGCACATGTGTCCACAGTCTTATAGACCGGACGAATTCCTAGATGATGACGTTC
>Ga0214919_10002486_pt1 | contig 29012 bp, 23 predicted proteins | sample LL1503_MetaG_FD_177994 | JGI IMG/M metagenome (GOLD analysis project Ga0214919, IMG submission 177994) | Freshwater microbial communities from Lake Lanier, Atlanta, Georgia, United States - LL-1503 | ecosystem: Environmental > Aquatic > Freshwater > Lake | place: USA: Georgia | collected... | reverse complement strand
AGCCATCGAGGCGAACACCGACCACATCTCCCTGGAACGCCATCCCTTGGCCAAGCGCGCCAAGGACATGGGCAGCGCGGCGGTCTTCCTGACCATCGTGATCGCCCTGGCCGTCTGGGGGACGATTCTCTGGCAGAAGTTCCACCCCGCCGCCTGAGCCGGCTCAGGCGCCCGCGGCAGGCGGGCCGTCGGTACGCTCGTTGATCTTCTCGCTCAAGCGCAGCATCCGGGCACGGGCATCGGGACCGGAATCGTTGTTGAGCACGACCGTGACCCAGTCCAGCAACCGATGGCGGACCTCGCCGAGGGTGTCGCAATCCCGGAACGACTCGATGCCCCCGGAGGCCATGATCGCCTTGGCCAGGCCCGACATCTCCTTGAGGAAGCCGACCCGCTGGCAGTCGGGGATCCAATAGGCGATGACAAGGTGGACGCGCCGGCCGTCGCCGGCCTCGTAGTCGATGCCGGCCTTGGACCAGCCCAGCGCGCAGTAGATGTCGGCGGTGATGCCTTCGACGCGCGCGTGCGGACAGGCCACGCCCGGGGCGATCGCGGTGTTGCCGGCCGCCTCCCGCGCGTGCATGGCCTCGACGACGCCCGAGTCGTCCGGGATCTCCGGGATCGCCTCGAGGACCCGGCCCAGGAACTCGAACGCCCCCTGCTTCGAGGTCTCGGTCAGCTCGAAGAGACGACCGGCCTGCAGGGCTTCGAGGAGGATGCGCATGGGGACGTGGTGGTCAGGCCGCGCGAAGGCGCGGGCGGGCAATCAAATGGGCGAGGGCGACGTAGGCAACCGTCATCGCCAGCAGCGAACCCCAGTAGACGGGGCCGAGGCCGGCGCCGTTCAGGCCCAGCGCGCCGACCCAGGGGGAGAACGTGAGCCAGACCGCGAACGACACCGCCGCCAACGTCGTCAGGCTCAGTTGCCAGGAGGCCCGCGAACGGATGAACGGGATCTCGGGGGAGCGGATGACGTGCACGACGAGGGTCTGGGTCAGGATGGATTCGATGAACCAACCCGTCTGGAAGAGGATGATGAAATCCAGCTGCCCGCGGGAGAGCCCGGCCTGGCCGGGCACCGCGAGCTCCGCCCAGGTGCCGTGGCAGGCCGCGGGGCAGACCACGAACCACATGAGGGCGAAGGTGAGGTAGTCGAAGAGCGAGGAGACCGGCCCGAGCCAGACCATGAACCCGCGGATGCCGGAGATGTCCCACTGGCGCGGGCGGGCGATCTGGTCGTCCTCGACGCGGTCGAACGGGATCGCCGTCTGCGAGAAGTCGTAGGCGAAGTTGTTCAGGAGGATCAGGATCGGGGTCAGCGGCTGGAACGGCAGCAGCAGCGCCGCGCCGAGCACCGAGAACATGTTGCCGAAGTTGGACGAGGCCCCCATCCGGATGTACTTCTCGATGTTGCAGAAGATGCGGCGCCCCTCGTCGATGCCGGCGACGAGCACGAGCAGGGACTTCTCGAGCAGCACGGCGTCGGCCGACTCCTTGGCCACGTCGACCGCGGTGTCGACCGAGATGCCCACGTCGGCGGCCTTGAGCGCGAGCACGTCGTTGATGCCGTCGCCCATGAAGCCGACGGTGTGGCCCTGGGCCTTCAGCGAGCGGATCACCTGCTCCTTCTGGGCGGGCGTCAGGCGCGCGAGGATGTCGGCCTCGCGCACGGCCTCGGCGAAGGTCCGCGCATCCATCGCGGCGAGCTGCGCGCCCGTGAGGACGCGGCCGACCGGCATGCCGACGTCGGCGCAGACCTTGCGGGAGACGAGCTCGTTGTCGCCGGTGAGGATCTTGGCGCGGACGCCGCGCTCGCGCAGGCCGGCGAGCGCCGTCGCGGCGGTCTCCTTGGGCGGGTCGAAGAAGGCGAGGTAGCCGAGCAGCACGAGCCCGGACTCGTCCGCCGTCCCGAAGACCTCCTTGGTCCGGGCGAACTCGCGGTAGCCGAGGGCGATCACGCGGAAGCCTTGGGCGGACAGGGAGCGGTACTCCTCCATGACCTCGTCCTTGATGAGGGGGATCATGGTGTGGATCTCGTCGTCCACCTGGTAGCGGTCGCAGACGGCGAGCAGCTCCTCGACGGCCCCCTTGCAGATCAGCAGGTGGTCCCCGTCGTGGTCGACCACGACCGACATCCGGCGGCGCTGGAAGTCGAACGGGATCTCGTCGACCTTCCGGCAGCTCCGCTCCACGTCGAGGTCCGTCCGGGAGAGGATCGCGCGGTCGAGCAGGTTGCGGAGGCCCGTCTGGTAGTAGGCGTTCATCCACGCGTAGCGCAGCACGTCCTCGGAGTCGCGCCCGATGACGTCGACGTGGCGCTGGAGGACGATGTGGTCCTGGGTGAGCGTGCCGGTCTTGTCGGTGCAGAAGATGTCCATCGCGCCGAGGTTCTGGATGGCGTCGAGGCGCTTCATCACGACCTTGAGCCGGGCGAGCGAGCGGCCGCCCTTCGAGAGGCAGGCGGCCAGGATCATCGGCAGCATCTCCGGCGTGAGGCCGACCGCCACGGTCAACGCGAACAGGAACGCATCCATGACCTCGTGGGTCCGCCAGGCGCTGAAGGCGAAGGTGAGGGTGACCATGACCAGCATCATGCGGATCATCATCCACACGAAGGCCGCGGTGCCCTTCTCGAAGGCGGTCCGGTCCTTCCGCTCGACGAGGCGCGCGGACATGGCGCCGAACTGCGTGGCGCGGCCGGTCGCCAGCACGAGGGCCTTGGCCGAACCGCTCTGCACGTTGGCGCCCATGAGGCAGCCGTTGGGGCACTCCTGCGCGGGGAGGTCGCCCGGCACGGAAGCCAGCACGACGCGCTCGACGGGCATGGACTCCCCGGTCAGCGCCGACTGCGAGAGGAAGAAGTCCTTGGCCTGCAGGAGCCGGCAGTCCGCGGGGATGATCGAGCCGGCGGCGAGCACGACGACGTCGCCCGGGACGACCTGATCGATCGGCACGGTGACCTCGACCCCGTCGCGCAGGACGTCGCAGGTCGTCTTCACCATCGCCTGCAGCTTGGCGATGGTCTGGGCCGAACGGCTTTCCTGGAAGTAGGAGAGGAAGACGGAGAAGAAGACCATCCCTCCGACCAAGGAGGTGCTGAGGATCCGCTTCGTCCCCTCGTCCTCGAAGAGGAAGGAAAGGACGCAGATGACCATGAGCTGGATGACCAGCGGCTCCTTGAACTTGCGCAGGAGCTCGACCCAGCCGCTCGGGCGGGGGGCGGCGACGGAATTAGGGCCGAACTCCTCGAGCCGGGCCGCGGCCTCGGCGGAAGTCAGCCCCTCCCTGCGGCCACGGACCGCGGCGAACGCCTCGTCCTCGGTCCCGCGCAACCAGCGGCAGGTGAGGGCATTCTCTTCAAGGGCGGGCTTCTTCTCGGGCATGGGACGAAAGGAAACCTCACCCTAGGAATGGGGGAAGCTTCCAGCCAGCCCATACTCGACCGGCAGGTGGCAAGTAGGCGACGGGCCCAAACGAAAGGACCCGCCGGAAGGCGGGTCCTGTACGGAGCATCAGGCTGGGCTTAGGCCTTGGTGACGAGGCCGGCCTTGAGGGCCTTGACCGAGACCCACTGGCGCTTGACGCTGCCGTTGGGCTGCAGGACGCGGATACGCTGGACGTTCGGCTTGAACGTGCGCTTGGTCTGCTTGACGAGCTGGAAGCCGATGCCGCCGCTCTTCTTGGACTGACCGCGGTGGATGATGCGGCGGCCCTTGACGGGGCGCTTGCCGGTGACGCTGCAGATACGGGACATGGTGTTCGAGCTCCTTTGGAAAGTCGGAGCAAAGGACTGCCGGGACGCTTGGCAAGAGGTAAGTGACCCTTTCAACTCCGGCGCAAAGCCCGGTCCAAGGCCGCCAAACCCTGCGAAAACGCGTCCGGATTGGTCAAAAGGCTCAAAACCACGCAAGGGGTGGCCGCGGGCATGCCATAGAAATAACCCGGGTGAGCCCAAACCCCCTCTTCCACCCCGCGCAGCAGGAGACGTTCCTCCGCGACCCCGGGAGGCAAGGTGAGGATCGCCGACCAACCCGCCGGACGCGGCAACACCGCGCAAGGCTGTCCGCACGTCGCGACCCAGGCGCGCAGGGCGGCCTCGTTCTGGGCGACCCGGGCGCGGACGGCGGCCCGGAGGGGCTCCGCGCGCCGCAGCAGGTCGACCGCGGCCAGCTGCACGGGCGTGTTCACGGAAAGAAAGGCGTCCGCGACATGCTCGAGGCGGCGGCTAGCCTCCCGGATGAATTCCGCGGGGCCGGCGACCACGACCCAGCCCAGTTTCAACTGCGGGACGAGGGCGACCTTCGAAAGGCCGCTCAGGACGAACAGCGGCACCTGGCTCTCGCCCACCCAGCTGCCGGGCGAGACCGTGCCTTCGGCCGGGTAATCCAAGAAGACCTCGTCGCAGACCAAGGCTAGGCCGTGCTTGAGCGCGAAGCCTCGCAGGACATCGCGGTCGCGCCGGCCCACGAAGGCGCCGGTCGGGTTGGACGGATTGATGCAGAGGATGCCGCGGGTCTGGCGGCCCATCGTGAGGCTCGCCGTGTCGATGACCCACTCGCCCGCGAGCTGAGCCAGGCGATACGGGCGCAAGGTCACGCCCTCGAGCGCCGCGATGACCTCGAGCAAAGGATAAGCCGGCTCCGGGACGAGCAGCTCATCGCCCGGATTGCACAGGAGCTTGAAGACCCAGGAGTAGCCCTCGCTCGTGCTGGCGGAGAGGAAGATGCGATCGAGGGGGACGCGCTGCCCGCGGGCGGCATAATAGTCGGCGACGGCCGTGCGGGCCGCCGGGAGGCCGCGCGCGTCCGGATCCTGCCGCTGGATCCCATCCCGGCGCAGCATCGGACCGAGTTCGGCGGCGGACCAGGCGAACCCCGCGTTCGCGGGGTTGGTGTCGGCGAGATCGACCAAGGGCAAACCTGCGGCGAGCCGGCGATCCTTGGCCTGGCTGAGCGGGTTGGCCGTATCCGCGAAAGCAAGCCGGGTGCTGAACATGGGGTAGGTGATGACCGAAACGAGGGCTGAGTCGAGGGAAGAGGGATATGTTTGGAGGAAGGCGGAGCGGGATAACCGCGGGCGGAGCCAGGCCTCGGGCCAAACCATCGAAAGAAACCCTCCACCCTTCTGAATCATCCCTCTCCCCGCATCCCTCTCCCCCCACCGTCCTAATTCCCTATTGAACCCGACCCCGCCCCCTCCAAAAGTCCGGCCATGTCCCTGCAAGTCCTGAAGCCCCGTGTCCGCGGGTTCATCTGCATCACCTCCCACCCCGAGGGCTGCGCCGCTCATGTCCGGGAGCAGATCGCCCACGTGAAGTCGCGCCCCGCCCTCAAGGACGGCCCGAAGTCGGTCTTGGTGATCGGCGCCTCCACGGGCTACGGCCTCGCTTCCCGTATCGCCGCGGCCTTCGGCTCCGGCGCGGCCACGCTGGGCGTCTTCTTCGAGCGCAATGGCGAGGGCGACAAGCCCGGCAGCCCCGGTTGGTACAACACCGCCGGCTTCCACGCCGAAGCCAGGAAGGCCGGCCTCAAGGCCTTCTCGCTGAACGGCGACGCCTTCTCGGCCGAGCTCAAGGCCCAGGTCATCGCGGACATCAAGGCCAAGATGCCCGGCGGCAAGGTCGACCTGGTCGTCTACTCGCTCGCCTCGCCCCGCCGCACCGCCCCCGACGGCGTCACTTACAAGTCCGTGCTCAAGCCGACCGGCGCCCCCTTCCACGCCAAGAACCTCGACACCGACAAGAAGGTCGTGAACGAGGTCACGCTGGAGACCGCCTCCCCGGACGACATCACCCAAACGGTGAAAGTCATGGGCGGCGAGGACTGGGAACTCTGGATGAACGCCCTCGACGGGGCCGGCGTGCTCAAGGAAGGCTGCCAGACCGTCGCCTACTCCTACATCGGGCCGCAGGTGACCTGGCCGATCTACAAGGACGGCACCATCGGCAAGGCCAAGGAGGACCTCGAGCGCGCCAGTCGCAAGATCGACGCGCTGATGAAGCTCCACCGCGGCCGCGCCTTCGTGTCCGTCAACAAGGCCGTGGTCACGCAGGCCAGCTCCGCCATCCCGGTCGTCCCGCTCTACGTCTCCCTGCTGTTCAAGGTCATGAAGGCCAAGGGCACGCACGAGGGCTGCATCGAGCAGATCCAGCGGCTCTTCGAGAAGCAGATGTACGACGGCAACGCGCTCGATTTCGACGACCAAGGCCGCGTCCGCATCGACGACTGGGAGATGGCCGCCGACGTCCAGCAGGCCGTCTTCGACGTCTGGCCGAAGGTCACCACCGAGACGTTCGACGCGCACGCCGACTTCGCGGGCTACCAGTCCGACTTCCTGAAGAACTTCGGTTTCGGCGTCGCCGGGATCGACTACGAGGCGCCGACCGAGGTTGAACGCCCCATCGAGGACGCCTAAGGTGACGAAAGTCTTCGCCATCGCGAACCAGAAGGGCGGCGTCGGCAAGACGACCACCGCCGTGAACCTCGCGGCCGGCCTCGCGCGGCTCGGCCTCCCCACCCTGCTCATCGACCTGGACGCCCAGGCCAACGCCACCAGCGCCCTCGGCCTGGAGAAGACCGAAGGTCGCTCGATGTACCGCGTGCTCCACGGCGAGGCCAAGGCCGCGGACATGGTCGTCGCGACCTCCACGGAGAAACTCGACCTCATCCCGTCCGAGCTGGACCTCGCCGCGGTGGAGTCGGAGCTCGCCCAGGCCGAGAACTACCTCGGGCGCATGCGGGAGGCCCTCGCCCCGCTCGTGGCGTCCGGCAAATACCAGGCCATCCTCATCGACTGCCCGCCCGCGCTGGGCATGCTCTCGATGAACGCGCTCGGCGCGGCGGACCACCTGATCGTCACCCTGCAGACCGAATACCTCGCGATGGAAGGCCTCGGCCAGATCCTCGGCGTCGTCGACCAACTCACGGCCGCGGGGGCGACCGACAAGCTCACCGTCGGAGCGATCGTGATGACGATGTACGACGTGCGCACGAAGCTCTCCCGCCAGGTCGTCGAGGAGGTGAAGACCCACTTCCCGGCGCTCGTCCTGGAGACGATGATCCCGCGCACCATCCGCCTGTCGGAGTGCCCGAGCCACGGCCAGACCATCTTCCAGTACGACGTCCACTCGCCGGGCGCCGTCGCCTACGAGGCGCTGGCCAAGGAATTCGCCGCCCGTTTCGGCCTGAAGTGAGCGGCGGTGCGCCCCACGGCGTCCGCTTCGTCGCCGGTTTCGCCGAACTGCTCGGCACCCCGTTCACGGCGGAGGTCAACGCGCTGTGCTGGCGACGGCACCTGCCGGGCGACTTCGCCGCGGTCGTCGCCGCCCTCGGGCCGGGCCAAGGCATCGTCGAGCTCGCCGAGGAGCAGCTTATGTCGCTCAAGTTGAGCCCGGCCGGCCGGATCGCCGTCGAGGCAATGCTCGGGGACCTGCGGCTCCTGCGCGACCATGACCTCGCGCCGTCGCTCAATGGCGTCCACGACTGCGTCCCCTCGCCCGACGCCGGCGTCGTGCCGACAGACGTGACTTCGTTCCACGTCGATAGCGCGCCCGTCGAGGTCGACACGTGGCTGTGCACCTACCACGGCGCCAGCAGCGAGGGACTCGGCCCCGGGGACGCGGTACCCAAGGTGGAGTTGCCCGAGATCCGCGCGGCCCTGCTACGGGAATACGGCGGCGCGGACGACGCCGGCTTCGCCGAGTTCCTGCACGAGCACAGCTACGTCTCCCACTACGCGCTCCGGCCCGGCGCGACACCCTACGCCTTCGGGACCTTCGCGCTCTGGCGCATCGCGACCCGCTGGCCAGGCTCTCCCGCGCCGCCTTGCGTCCACCGCGCCCCGGTCAACCCGCCGGGGGCGCCGCGCCTATTGCTGATCAGCTGAGGGCGGCCCTTGCCTTCCCGCAGGAGAAGTCTTGGATAAGCAGCACGATGCTGCGCCTGTACGTCAAGTCCCGCCCGTACCTCGCGACCGGGGCCATCCTGTTCCTCGCGGCCTTCAACACCTCGAACGCCCTCGATGTGCCGATCGCGCAGGTACCCGACGAGATCTATGACCGGTACCTCAACCCGGTGAAGGCGGACGATCCCGCGGCGTCGCTGCGACGGGAAGCCGACGCGGGCAACGCGCTGGCGGCCTATTACCTCGCCCTGCGGCATTCGAGCTACTGCCCGCGGGACCTGCGCATCGTCGCGGATCGCGACCTGGCCTTCGCCTACATGCGGCGGGCCGCGGAACTCTCGAACCGCCCCCGGGCCGTCGCGGTGCTGGCGCTCTACCACCTGAACGGCTGGGGGACGCCCCGTGACCTCGACCGGGCCGCGGAACTCGCCACCCAGGCCAAGGCGAAAGGACAGACGCTCGGCTACCGCGTGCTGGGCGAAGTCCACCTGCAACGGGCCGAAGCCCGCTCGGCGGAGCTCACCGCCCTGCCGCCGGGCGCCGACCTCGCGCCCGCCGCGCGGGCCGGGAAATTGACCGGGCTCGAGACCGACATCCGGACGGCGCTGGAGAACCTGACGGTCGCCGCCGACCGCGGCAACGCGGGAGCGCTCAAGGCGTTGGCGCGGATCCACGACCAGGGCGACCTTGGCCGGCCACGGAACCATCGACTGGCGACGGAATGCTACCAACGGGCGGCCCTGCGCCGGGACGAGCGGGCGGCGCGGACCCTCGCCGAACGCTTCGCGCTGGGCGAGAAAGCCGAGCCCGACCTCAAGCTGGCCTACGCCTGGACGCTGGTGGAGGCGCAGTTGACCGAGGAGAAAACCGAGCCGCGCCGCCGCCGGGACGAGCTGGAGAAGCGGCTCGCCGTCGCGGAGAAGCTGACCGCGCAGGAACTGGCCGCGCAGTGGCTGGCCCAGATGCCGTCCGAGGAAGAGACCGCGCGCGCCCGCCTCGACCCGGATCGCTGAACCGGCCCGCCGGCGTTTTCCGCCTTTGTGTCGAATCCGACGCGGGATCGACACAGTGCGAGGTTACGCTTCGGCAACATGGAAGACCAAGAGAGGTTCGTCAGCCCCCCGCAGGACCCGCTGCCCCCGGCCAAGATCCACTTCCGCACGCTCGTCCTGTCCGACCTCCACCTCGGCACCAAGGACGCGCAGGCCCGCGAGCTCCTCGACGTGCTCCGCGGCATCCGCTGCGACAAGCTGATCCTGAACGGCGACATCATCGACCTCTGGTCGCTCCGTCGCAAGAACCACTGGACCCCGGCGCACACGGCCGTCCTCCGCCGGATCATGAAGATGGCGGAGAAGGACGGCACCAAGGTCGTCTACCTGCGCGGCAACCACGACGACTTCATCCGCTACCTGATCCCGATCACCCTCGACCGCATCGAGCTGGCCGAGGAGCACATCCACGTCGACCTGCACGGCCGGCGCTTCCTGTGCATCCATGGCGACGCCTTCGACACGGTGACGGCCAAGATGCGCTGGCTCGCCGTGCTGGGCGACATCAGCTACCAGGTGCTGCTGGACCTCAACCGGCTTTACAACAAGTGGCGCGCCTGGCGGGGCAAGGAATACTTCTCCCTGTCCCAGGCCATCAAGGGCAAGGTGAAGTCGGCGGTCAGCTTCATCTCCAGCTTCGAGGAGCACCTGCAGACGCTGGCGGCCCGCCGCGGCTGCGACGGCGTGATGTGCGGTCACATCCACAAGGCGGAGGACCGCCAGATCGGCGCGATCCGCTACCTCAACTCCGGCGACTGGGTCGAGTCCCTCACCGCCCTCGTCGAGGAATCCGACGGCACGTTGCGCGTCGTGGAACGCGCCGAGCTGCGGGAGCGCATCGCGGCCCAGCGCTCGCTCCACGAGGCCGCGCTCCAGGCCCGCGAACTCGTCCCCGCGCGATGACCGAGATCCCGGTCTTGTCGGCGGGCTTCGGCGAGGGCCACAACGCGGCCGCCCGCGCCGTGGCCGAGGCCCTGGGCCGGGTCTCCTCCGGCGAGCTGACCGGCCAGGTCCACGACCTGTTCCTGACCGCCTACGGCCCGGAGAAGTCCCGCCGCCAGCGCGACGCCTACATCGGCGTCGCCAACCGCCATCCGCGTCTCTGGGGCCTGCTCTACGCGGGACTGGACCGCCTGCCGCTCGTCGGGGCCTCCCTGCCCTTCGTGCGCCCCGTCGAACGCGCGCTGAACGAACTGCTCGACGCGACCCGCCCGCCGGTCGTCATCTCCGCCTACCCGCTCTACAACTACATGATGGCCCGGCGGTGGCGCCGGGACGACCCCGCCCGCCCCCGCCTGATCACCGTCGTCACGGACTCGGTCTCGGTGAACCGGGCCTGGCACCGGGCGCACTCCGACTGGTATGTCACCCCGAACCAGGCGACGGCGGACGTGATGATCCGCCAAGGCGTGCCCGCCGCCAAGGTGCTCCCCTACGGCTTCCCGGTCTCCCCGCGATTGGCGCCGCGCTCCTCCGCGCGCGCAGGCGAGAGACCGCGCGTGCTGCTGATGCTCAACCCCGGCAAACGCGACGCCGTGGCGCTCGCCGCCAGCCTCGCCGAGCTCGACGTCGAGCTCACGGTGACGGTCGGCAAGGACGCCGACTTCCGCGAGGCGGTGGTCGCGGCCACGGCGGGCAAGGCCGAGGTGCTGGGCTGGACGACGCGCATCCCCGAGCTCATGCTCTCGTCCCACCTGGTCGTCAGCAAGGCGGGCGGCGCGACCACGCACGAGTGCGTCGCGGCGGGTACGCCGATGATCGTGACGCAGGTCATCCCCGGCCAGGAAGCGGGCAACGCCCGCCTGATCGTCGAGCATGGCGCCGGCGCCTACGGGCTCACGCCGGCGTCGGCCAAGGCGGCGGTGGCCGCGGCCTTCGCCGACGACGCGAAGGTCTGGCGGGGGTGGAAGCAGGCCGTCGAGAACCTCGGCGATGCCGGCGGCGCGGACCGGGTCGCGGAACTCGCCCGGTGCGAGCTCGCCCTGCGCTGACACCGGAACGTCACGCCGCCGTCGCCGACCCCGCACTTGGCGCAGGCATGATGTGCCGCCATGCCCACGACGACGCGCGCCTCGAACCTCGCTGAGATGAAGCGACGCCTCGGACCCCTGGGCTGGGCCACGCGTTCCCTCGACGGTTTCCTGAAGGTCTCGCATTTCGACGCCTTCCTCGCGCGGATCCACCAGGCGGGGCGGCCCGACTTCTTCGCCTCCGCGCTGGAGCAGGCCGACATCAAGCCCAGCTGGGCCGACGAGTGCCTGGCGCGCATCCCGCGCACCGGGCCTTTGCTGGCGGTGGCGAACCACCCGCACGGGCTGGCCGACGGGCTGGTCGCGATGGAATTCCTGCTGCGCGCCCGACCCGACACGTTGGTGGTGGGCAACGAGTGGTTGGCGCAGATCCCGGGCATCCGGCCCTGGCTCATCGAGGTCGACCCGGACGGAAAGGCGAACCTCGCGGGGACCCGTCGCATCCTGGACCATCTCAAGAACGGCGGGGCGATCCTGATGTTCCCGGCGGGCGAGGTCTCCAGCCTGCGTCCTTGGCGCCGGCGGGTCGAGGATCCGCGCTGGGCGGACAGCTTCGTGCGGCTGGCGCGCCGCGCGCGGGCGACGGTGCTGCCGATGCACATCGCCGGCCGGAACTCCGGGCTTTTCCAGGCGGCCGGGCTGGCCCACCCGCGGCTGCGCACGCTCCTGCTGCTCCGCGAATTCCTGGGCCAGCGCGGCCAGGTCATCCGCCTGCGCGCCGCCAACCCAGTGTCGCCCGCGCAGCTCGCCCAGCATCCCGATGACGCCGAGGCCGCCGAATTCATCCGCCTGCGCTGCGAGCTGCTGCCGCGTCGGGAACGCGCGCCGCGCGCCGCCGCGCCCGACACCGCCAAGCAGGCCGAATTGATCCCGCCGGTGAACCCGCTGCTGGTGCGGGCGGAACTGCAGAGCCTGCCGCCCGAGGATCTCCTGCTCAGCTCGGGCGACTTCCGCATCTACCGCTTCCTCGGCGCGGACCTGCCGCACACGCTCCGCGAGGTCGGCCGGCTCCGGGAACTCACCTTCCGGTCCGTCTCCGAAGGCACGGGCCTCGCCTGCGACCTCGACGCCTTCGACGCCTGGTATGACCAGCTCGTGCTCTGGGACGAGAAGGAGGGCCGGATCGTCGGCGGCTACCGCCTCGGCCCGACCGACCGCATCCTGCCGTTGCGCGGCAAGCACGGCCTCTACACGTCGACGCTGTTCGAATTCAAGGGGGACTTCTTCAAGCGGATGGACCCGGCGCTCGAGATGGGCCGTTCCTTCATCCGCCCGGAATACCAACGCCGGCCGACCAGCCTGCCGCTGCTCTGGCGCGGCATCGGCCGCTACGTGCTCCGCTTTCCGCAGTATCACCTCCTCTTCGGGCCCGTCAGCATCAACCCGGAATACGGGCAAGCCTCGAAGGAACTGATCCTCTCCTACCTGCGGCACAACCGGCTGGCGGACGACCTGGTGCCGTTCGTCCGCGCGAAGAACCCGCCGCGGGCGATGAGCCTGCACGAGGCCGACCTGGATGTCCTGCAACGCTGCGCGTTCGACCTGGAGCATGTCTCGGGGCTCGTGAGCGACCTGGAGCCGGACGCGAAGCAGGTCCCCGTGCTGCTGAAGCACTACCTGAAGCTGAACGGCCGTCTGATCACCTTCAACGTCGACGACTCCTTCGGCGGCTGCCTCGACGGCCTCATCGTCGTCGACCTGACCAAGGTCGATCCGAAGCTGCTCGCGGCCTACCTCAGCGAGGAAGGCGCCCGGAGCTTCCTGGAGTACCACGACTTCCACGCCTGAGGACCGCCAGGTCATTTGCGTAGCCAAGGCCGCCCGGGCGGCTTAAGTCCCGGCATGCCTTCCGCGCCCTGGACCTCCCGACATACCGCCGCGGCGCTCGCGGGAGGCCACCTGCTGATCGCGGGCGCGCCCGGGACGGGAAAATCGCGGTTGCTCAACGGCACGCTGCTGCCGGCGTTGGTACGCGCCGGCGACCCGCTGCTCGTGATCCAAGACCCGGCCACGGGACACGGCCCGACCCTCGGCCTGCGCGCCGCGACGTTCGGGCGCGAGTCTGCGGTCGGCGACCTGCTGGCCAAGCCCACGCTGGTCACCTTCGCCGGGACGCACCCCGCACGGGAAGCCCTGATCGAACGACTCTGCGCGGACCTGCCCGCGGCGCTCGCGGCGGCCCCGGCGCCGGCCGGCACGCGCCGTTTCCTCGTCATCGACGTCGCCCCGCTCACCCCGGCGTTGCGCTCGTTCGCACCCCTGCTCCGCCAGGCCCGGGCGCTGGGCTGCACCTTGATCGTGACCAGCCAGTCGCCGAGCGCGCTCGAGCCCGGCCTGCCGGCGCTCTTCACCAGCCACGTCGCGTTCTACCATTTCTACAAAAGGTGCCTCCGGGGGATGGCCGAGAACCTCCTCGCCGCGACCGGCGCGGAGGAGACCAACCCGTCGGGCAAGCCCACCCCGATCAACCGGTTCGGCCAGCCGCTCGCCACGCCGGTCAGCCGCCTGGTCGGCCGGCTCGCCGAACTCAAGGTCGGCGAGTGCTTCCTCGTCACCCCGGGCGCGCCTTACGAGCAGCTGCGCGCCTGAGGGCCGGGTCACTTGACCCAGGTGAGCTTGAAGGGATAGCGGCGCTGCGCGTTCCACTCGCCGACGTAGATGTCGCCGGCGGCGTCGACGAACAGGTCATGGGCATGCTTGAAGACCGGCTGCGTCTGACCCAGCGGCTGCAGCTTGCCGTCGACATACCGCGGCTCGCTCCCGCCCGGGGCGCTGAGCACCCGCTTGGTGGCCCGGTCCAGCACGACGACGAAGCCCGACTGGTTCAGGCGACGACCTTGGGCGTCCTTGCTCCAGCAGACGGCGGCGTAGGCCTTGTCACCCCGGAAGCACAGTTGTCCCGCGAACGCGCCCGGGAGCTCGAGGGTGTCGACATGCCGACCTTCGAGGGTGAAGGCCTTGAGCTGGTTCTGGCCGCGCGAGGGCACCCAGACCAGCGGGCCGCGCGGGTCGGTCGCGTCGAGGGAGATGCCGTGGGCGTTGTTGAGGTTGGCGCCATCCTTCGTCGGCCCGCCCCACTTCCGGAGCAGTTTCCCGTCCAGCGAGAACTCGTAGATGAAATTGGAGCCGTAGCCATCGGCGACGAGCAACGTGCCCGCCGGCGTCCACGCGACATCGCACGGCATGAACTTGCCGTCGCCCAGGCCCAGCTCGCGCGGCGTCGGGAACTTCCGCACCACCTGCCCCGCCGTCGTGAGCAAGGTGATCCGGCCCTCGACCGCCGTGGGGTTCCACCCTTCCGCGGCCATGTGCCAGCCGGAGTCGACGTGTACGAGGTACTCGACGCCATCCTGCACGAAGATCTCCAGGCCGTGCCCACCGCCGAGCCCCGCGGCGATCGCGCGGACGAAGCGGCCGTCCTTCTCGAAGACGAGGAAGTCGTTCTTCGGGTGGTCGGTGACCAGGTAGATCCGGCCGTCCTTGCCTTCCGCCAAGGCATGCGCGTTGACGATGGGGGCGACGGCGGGATCGACCTTGGCCCAATTCCGGTCCACCCGATACCGCGCGGGCCCGTGGCCGAGCAGATCGGACTCGTCGGCGGCGGTCGCGGGCTGGGCCGCCAGGGCGCCGTTCAGCGTGAGGAACAGGAGGAAGCGGAAGGCCATGGACGCATGACAACCCAACCGCCCGCGCCAGACAAGACCAAGCCGGTCAGAGCCAGATCCGCTCCACCACCCACCAGAGTCCGGCGGCGGCGATGACGGCGGACGCCGGGATCACGACCCAGCGGCGGTAGCGCTCCTCGTCGCGCAGCCAGCAGGTCGCGCCAAAGGCCAACCCGATGATCGTGAGCTGCGCCGCCTCCACGCCGACATTGAAGCCGGTGAGGGCGGACAGGAAAGACCCCGAGGGGATCGGTTTCTCGGCGAGGCCGCTGGCGAAGCCCAGGCCGTGGACGGCGCCGAAGAGGAAGACCACCAGCAGGCGCCAGCGGGTGTAGCGCGGGAAGAAAAGGTTCTCGAACGCGAGGAAGGCGATGCTCAACGCGATGACCGGCTCGACGACGGACTCCGGCGCATGCACCAGGCCAGCCGCGGCGAGGGCCAGCGTCAGCGAGTGCGCCAAGGTGAAGGCGGTGACCTGGGTGATCACGGGCCGCCAGGAGCGGCTCAGCAGGAAGAGCCCGAGCACGAAGAGGATGTGATCGAGGCCTTCGGGCAGGACGTGCCGGAAGCCGCTCCGCAGGAAATTGACGAAGACGGCCCAGCCGCCCCCGGCCGGCGGCCCGATCGCGGCGACCCCGGCCGGGGGAACCGCCGTCAGCCCGGTCAACGCGAAGGTGTCGCTGGACTCGCCGGGGAAGAGCGTCTCGATGCGGGGCTGGGGCACGCCGTCGACGGAGTTCAGGAACAGCACGGAGACTTTATGCCCGGGCAAGGAACGGATCCGCCAACCGGTGATGCCGGCGGGCACGATGGTCTTCCATCGCCCGACCATGACGACGGCATCCTCAGGTTTGTAGAGGGGTTTGCCATCCTCCGCCCCGAACGTGAACGCGAACTCCGGCTGCACCCGGCCGAGCGGCTCGAAGCGGAACTCCACGGCGCGGGCGACATAAGCCGCGGCTTGGCGGATCAACTCGTCCTGCTGGGCCGGGGAATACTTGGCCCAGGTTTTCTGCTCCAAGGAAGGCGCCTCGGCCGGGGAAGCCGCCCAGTTACGGGGATTGATCTCGATGGAAACCTCGACGGAGCCGTCCCGACGGAAGTCGGCATGGACCGGGATTTCCGGGATCGAGTGGGCGCTCAGGAAACCTGGAAAAAAGGCCAAAAAACACACCCAGAGGGCTTTGGCATGCGAAAAGGGCCTAACCATAAGGTAAAGATGGGAGGCGGGTCTAGGGATACAACCCCATTGTCGGATTGCCTTTTCCCGGGGAAGCCTCCAGCAACGGAGGCCTCAACCCAACCCTACCATGAAGAACATCCTCACCATCCTCGCCGCCCTCGCCCTCGCCGCCTCCGCCCAGGCCGGTTGCGGCAAGACCTCCACCGCCGAAGGCACCCTGAAGGCCTTCGACGAGAAGACCAAGGAGCTCACCATCGCCCCGAAGGAAGGCAAGGCCACCAAGGTCACCCTCACCCCCGAGACCAAGGGCGCCGATGGCGTCAAGGACCTCGTCGGCAAGGCCGTGACCGTCGAGGTCTCGGTGCACGCGAAGAGCAAGGCGCTCTCCGTCGCCGCCGCCAAGTAATCCCTCCGGGATCCTCCGCATCGGGCCGCGTGAAAACGCGGCCCTTTTTGTTGCCCGGGTCAGGCGCCGCGGCCAGCCTCGGCGCATGACCCCGGCTCAACTGAGCGCCTCGGCCCGCGCGGACGCGACCCCGCCGGCCGGACTCACGCCCGCGGGCCGCGCGCTCTGGTTCACCCGCCGGGGCGACTGGGAGCCGGCCCACGCGATCGCCCAGGACCTGGATACCCCGCTCGGTTCCTGGATCCACGCCTTGCTGCACCTGATCGAGGGCGACCTGGGCAACGCCCGTTATTGGTTCAGCGTGGCCGGGCGTCCCGCGCGCAAACCCTCCGAGGCCGACGCCCTCTGGGAGGAGATCGCGGCCGAGGCGCTGAAGTGAGGGGTTGGGTTTGACGCTTCGGGCCTTCCCGGCTCGATGAAGGCATGCCTGTCCAGCCACGCCGAGCCCTGACCGGCGTGCCCGCGCACGCCCAGGCGGCCGTGACCTGCTCCGAGGCCGCCGACCGCGGGGTCATCGTGCTGGTGGCGTCCAACCTCGGGGCGGCCGAGACGCTGGCGGAGGAGACGGCGCAGCTGCTCACGCTGCTCAACGACGCCCAGCCGACGGCCCGCACGCTCACCGAGGCCGACGCGGCAGTAACGTCCTTCGAGGCGGACTGCGACCTCCTGGGGGTGCTCGCGGCGTTGCGCCACGGCGGCCATGACCCCCGGCGACCGCTCCTGATCGCCTGCACGCCGGCCGCCCTCGCGCGCCCGGCCCCCGCGCCCGAGGCCGCGGCGCGCGCGGAGCTCGTCGTCCGGAAAGGCGACCGGCTGGAGCTGCGCGAGCTCGCGCGTCGGCTCGCCGAGGATTTCGGCTACGACCACGAGGCGCTCTGCGAGCAACCCGGCGAGTTCGCGCTGCGCGGCGGCATCCTCGACGTCTACCCGCTCAACGCGCAGATGCCCGTGCGGCTCGACCTCTTCGGCGACACGGTGGAATCGCTGCGTCCGTTCGACCCGGCCACGCAGCGCAGCGAGGGCGAGGTGGAGGGGCTGGTGGTCTGCGCACCGCGGGACGACGCCGGGACCGCGCCCGCGACGCCGTTCCACCGCCACCTCCCGCCGGGAGCCGTGCTCGTGGCGGTCGATCGTTGCCAGGACGACCCGCTCTACGCCGCCGCGCGCGCGTCGACGACCGCGGAACTGGTGCTCGAGGAGACCGACGAGGCCCCGGCGGGCTACCCGGCCGAGGCGCTCGAGTGCACCCCCGCGGAATCGCTGTTGATCGGCGCGGCGGGCGACGGGAACGCGGCGCGCCCCGCCCTGCTGCGCGCGGCGGCGGCCCTCGCCAAGGATGGCCGCCCCTGCCTCCTCGCCGGCGACACGGAAGGCTCCCTTGAGCGGCTGCGGGCCGACGTCGCGGAGGCCGCGATCCGCGGCTTCGCGCCGCGGATCCGCGCGGGTCGCTTCGGCGGCGGCATCGTGCTCGCGCCCGGCCGCCTACCCGGGCTGCTGCGCGACGGTTTGGTCCTGCTCACGGAACGCGAGCTCTTCGGCCGGCGCCAGCGTCCGCTCGCCGCGCTCCCGCGCCGGCGCACGGCGGTGCGGGCGGCCCTCGGGCGCGCCCTCGACTTCGGGGAACTGGCCGAGGGCGAGGCGCTCGTGCACGCCACGCAGGGCGTCTGCCTCTTCCGCGGCATCCAGGCCCACGAGCACCAAGGCCGCACCGAGGACTTCATCGGGCTCGAGTTCGCCGAAGGTTCCCGGCTGCACCTGCCGGTGCGCGAATCCCACCTCCTCTCGCGCTACGTGGGGCTCGGCCGGACGCAGCCGAAGCTGTCGAAGCTCGGGGGCGGCGGCTGGGAGCGGTCGCGCAAGGCCGCGGAGAAGGCCACCGCCGACCTCGCCGCGCAGCTGCTGGCGATGCAGGCCGAACGGTCGACCAAGCCGGGCATCGCCCACCCGCGGGACGCGGACAACGCCTGGATGGGCGAGTTCGAACGCTCCTTCCCGCACCGCGAGACGCCGGACCAGGCGCGGGCGATCGCCGACGTGAAGGCGGACCTCGAGCGGGCGGCGCCGATGGACCGGCTCGTCAGCGGCGACGTGGGCTTCGGCAAGACCGAGGTCGCCCTCCGCGCCGCGTTCAAGTGCGTGCTCGGCGGCCGCCAGGTCGCCATCCTCGCGCCGACGACGGTGCTCGCGCAGCAGCACTACGCCAGCTTCCGCGAACGGCTCGCCCGGTGGCCCGTGTCCGTCGAGCTGCTCAGCGGCTTCCGGACCGCCAAGCAGAAGGCCGCCGTGCGCGCGCGGGCCGCCGCCGGGACCGTCGACGTCGTGGTCGGGACGCACGCGTTGCTGTCCGACGGGACGAACTTCGCGCGGCTGGGCCTCGTGATCATCGACGAGGAGCACCGGTTCGGGGTGCGCCACAAGGAACGCCTGAAGCGGCTCCGCACCGAGGTCGACGTCCTCGCGATGAGCGCCACGCCGATCCCGCGCACGCTCTACCTCGCCCTCGTGGGCGCCCGCGACCTGAGCGTCATCGAGACCCCGCCGCGCGAGCGCCTGCCGATCCGCACCCTCGTGCGCGCCTACGACGAGGCGTTGGTGCGGGACGCCGTGAAGGCCGAGCTGGCCCGCGGCGGACAGGTCTTCTACCTCCACAACCGCGTCGAGACCATCCGCGGCGTCGCGGAACGGCTCGCCGCGCTCGTGCCCAAGGCCCGGATCGTCGTCGGCCACGGCCAGATGGGCGCGGGCGAGCTCGAGGAGGTCATGGCCGCGTTCGTGGCCGGCGAGCACGACGTGCTGGTCTGCACGACGATCATCGAGACCGGCCTCGACATCCCCAACTGCAACACGCTCATCATCGAGGGGGCGGACCGGTTCGGGCTGGCCCAGCTCTACCAGCTCCGCGGGCGCGTCGGACGGTTCAACCGCCAGGCCTACGCCTACCTCTTCCTGCATCGCCACGCGGCGCTGGTGGGCGGGGCGGGACGGCGGCTCACGGCGATCCGCCAGTACAACCAGCTCGGGGCCGGCTTCCGGATCGCCATGCGCGACCTCGAGCTGCGCGGCGCGGGCAACCTCCTCGGCGCCGCGCAGAGCGGGCACGTCGCCAACGTCGGCTTCGACCTCTACTGCCAGCTGCTCCGGCGCAGCGTCGCCAAGCTGCGCGGGGACCGGGGCGCCGGGGTCGAGCGCTGCGAGGTGCGGCTGGACTTCATCGACCACACGCAGGCCGTCCTCGGCGTGGAGACCGGCCGCGGGGGCGACGGCGACGTCGCCCTGCTCACGGCGACCCTGCCGTCGGACTGGATCCCGGAGACGCGGTTGCGCATCGAGGCGTTCCGCCGCATCGCCCTGGCCCTCGACGTCGCCGAGGTGGCTGACCTGCGGTCCTCGCTGCGCGACCGCTATGGGCGGCTGCCGCCGGAGGCCGAGGCGATGCTCGGCCTGGCGGAGATCCGCTGCCTGGCGGAGTCGCGGAACGTGGTCGCGGTCGCGACCGACGGCGCCTTGCTCCGCTGCCTCGAGGCGCGCCCGGGACGGGCGCCGGAGCCGATCCTCGTCGGCAACCGCTTTCCCCGCTTGACCGTGAAGGACCCCCTGCGGAAACTGAAGGAAATCCGCGGCTTCCTGTCGCGGCTGCCCGCGCCCGCCGCCTGATGAAACTCCTCCTTCCCGCCGCCCTGCTCCTGACCGCGACCATCGCCCGGGCGCAACTGCGCAAGCCCACGCTGGAGGAGACCGCCGCCCAACGCTGGTCCGAGACGAACAAGGACCAGGTCGTCGGCATCGCCGCCGGGACCCCCATCATCCTCTCGGAGGTGCGCCGTCAGGTCGAGCCCATCGCCGGCCAGGCCCGCGCCAGCGCGAAGTCGGACGCCGAGTTCTTCGCCACGCTCGAGCGCGCCAGCCAGGAGACCCTGCGGAGCATGGCCGACCGCCAGCTGGTGATCGCGGAATTCCGCGCCGACCGCGGCAAGCTGCCCGCCTCCTATATCGACGCGGACATCGAGGAGACGATCCGCCGGGACTATGCGGGCGACCGCAACCGTTTCGTGGCCTCGCTCCGGGCCGCGGGCCTGACCCCGCTGTCCTACCGCAAGTTCATCGAGGACCGCATCATCTTCGACTACATGGTCGGGCAGATCCGGCGGTCGGCGACCGAGGTGGGCCCGGGCCGGACCAAGGAGTTCTACGACAAGAACCCCGACCTCTTCACGCGCGACGAGCAGGTGCGTTTCCGCCAGATCGCCGTCACGCAGGGCGCGGCCGAGACGGCCGAGGCCGCGGCGCTCCGCGCGGCCGACTGGGCCGAGGCGGCCGCCCACCCGGAGAAGATCCCCGCGCTGCTCGCGAAGCACAAGGTCGCCGTCCCCGCCGGCGCGAAGGTCGAGACCTTCGCCGACCTGGCCAAGCTGGTCAGCACCGACGACTTCGCGGCCCGCGGCGGCGATGCCGGCTGGCTCGGCGTCGCGAACCTCACCGAGCGCATCGTGGCGACCTTGCGCGGGCTGGCCGACCAGCAGGTCTCCGCGCCCCTCCGCTTCGACATCCCCGGCGCCAAGCCGGTCTGGTTCATCCTGCGCCGCGAAGGCTGGCGGGCGCGGGGGGCCGCGCCGCTGAGCGAACCGGACGTCCTCGCCGAGGTGGAGAACCGCGTGCGAGCCGCCGCGATGAAGGAAGCCGTGGACGAATGGCTGCAGGGCCTCCGCGCCAAGCACCACCTCCAACTCGACCGCTGAGATGCCGGCCCGACCCGCGCCCGACGACGCCCCGGCGCCCCGGGTGCCGCCGTCCGCCTACCGTTGCCGGGCGTTCCCGCGGCGCAGCGCGGGCGTCCTGCTGCACGTGACGGCGCTCCCGGGCGAAGGGCCCGTCGGCGCCCTGGGGGCCGAGGCCCGCCGTTTCGTGGATTTCCTCGCGGCCGCCGGCTTCGGCTGGTGGCAGGTCTGCCCGCTCGGTCCGACCGGGTACGGCGACTCGCCCTACCAGGCCTTGTCGGTCTTCGCCGGCAATCCCTACCTGCTCGACCTCGCCGATCTGCAGGCGCGCGGCTTGCTCTCCGCGGCCGAGCACGCGGCGCTGCGGACGGCGGAGACGGGGCGGGTGGACTTCGGCGGGCTGTGGACGGGGTTGCGACCGTTGCTTGAGCAGGTGGGGCGTCGCGCCGCCACCGCCTTGGCGGCGGATCCGGCGTTCGCGCGCTTCCGCCGCGAGCAAGCGGGCTGGCTCGACGACTGGGCGCGCTTCGCGGCCTTGCGCGAGGCCAACGGTTTCACGGCGCCGGCCACCTGGCGGACGACCACCGCGCCCGCCGACATGATGACGGCCGCGGCGGCGCTGCAATTCCTCTTCGCGGAACAGTGGGCCGCCCTGCGCGCCTACGCGGCGGCGCGCGGGGTGCGGCTCTTCGGCGACGAGCCGATCTACGTCTCCGCGGACGGCTGCGACGCGAAGTTCCGGCCGGAGCTCTTCCAGCTCGACGCCGCGGGCCGCCCGACGGCGGTGGCGGGGGTCCCGCCCGACTACTTCGCCGCCGACGGCCAGCTCTGGGGCAACCCGCTGTACGACTGGGATCGCCACGCCGCCGACGGCTTCGCCTGGTGGCGGGCGCGCGTCCGGCACGACCTCGGGCTCTTCGACGCGATCCGCATCGACCACTTCCGCGGGATCCACGACTACTGGAGCGTCCCGGCCGGCGCGCCCAACGCCCGCGAGGGCGCCTGGCGCGAAGGCCCGGACCTCGCGTTCACGCGCGCGCTCGGCGACCTGCCGCTGGTGGCTGAGGACCTCGGCCTCCTCTCGCCGGGCGTCGAGACGCTGCGCGTCGCCGCGGGCCTGCCCGGCATGGCGGTGCTGCAGTTCGGCTTCGGCGGGGAGCTCGAAGGCAACCCGCACCACCCGCCCAACATCGCCGCGGACCGGCTGGCGTACACCGGCACCCATGACAACGACACCTTGGCGGGCTGGCTCGCGCAGGCCTCGCCGGAGGAACACGCGCGCCTGACGGAACTCTACGGGCCGGACCCGACCCCGGCGACGCTCGTCGCCGCCGTGCTCGCTTCGCCGGCGATCGCGGCCTTCATCCCGGCCCAGGACCTGCTGGGACTGGGCGCGACGGCGCGCTTCAACACGCCGGGCGACCCGCAGGGCAACTGGACGTGGCGCCTGACGACCGCGCAGCTCGCCGCGCTGGCGGCGCAAGCCCCGGACCGCCGCGCCGAACTCGCGCGGACGGGCCGGCTCAACGCGTGAGCCGGCGGTACTTCGGCCGACGCGGGGTGTCGGACGCGAGCCCGAGGCGCTTGCGGCGATCCTCGAGGTAGTCGCCGTAGTTGCCTTCGTGCCAGACGATGCGGCCGTCGTCCTCGAAGGCCATGATGTGCGTGGCCACGCGGTCGAGGAACCAGCGGTCGTGCGTGATGATGACGGCGCAGCCGGCGAAACCTTCGAGGGCGTCCTCGAGCGCGCGGATCGTGTTCACGTCGAGGTCGTTGGTGGGCTCGTCGAGCAGCAGCACGTTCGCGCCGGCCTTGATCAGGCGGGCGAGGTGGATGCGGTTGCGCTCGCCGCCGGACATGATCCCGACCTTGCGCTGCTGCACGTCGCCGGTGAAGCCGAAGCGGGCCGCGTAGGCGCGGGCGGGGACGAGGACCTTGCCGAGGTGCACCATCTCCTGGCTGTCCGAGATCGCCTCCCACAGCGGCTTGTCCGCGGGCAGCGCGTCGCGCGTCTGGTCGACGTAGGCGATCTTGACCGTGTCGCCGAGCGTGAGCGTGCCCTTGTCGGGCTTCTCCTGGCCGGTGATCATGCGGAACAAGGTGGTCTTGCCGGCGCCGTTCGGCCCGATGATGCCGACGATCCCGCCGGCGGGCAGGCTGAAGTTCACGTCCTCCATGAGGATCCGGTCGCCGAAGCCCTTGGTCAGGCCGCGGGCCTCGATGACGGCGCCGCCGAGGCGCGGGCCCGGCGGGATCCAGATCTCCGCCGCCTTCTCCTGCGACCCCTGGTCCTGGGTGAGCATCTGCTCGTAGGCGCGCAGGCGGGCCTTGTTCTTCGCCACCCGGGCCTTCGGGGAGGCCGCGGCCCATTCGCGCTCGCGCTCCATCGACCGGGAACGCGCGGCGGACTGCTTCTCCTCCGCCTCGAGCCGCTTGCGCTTCTGCTCGAGCCACGAGGAGTAGTTGCCCTTCCACGGGATGCCGCGGCCGCGGTCGAGCTCGAGGATCCAGCCCGCCACGTTGTCGAGGAAGTAGCGGTCGTGCGTGATCGCGATGACCGTCCCCTTGTAGCCCTGCAGGTGGCGCTCCAGCCAGCCCACCGTGTCGGCGTCGAGGTGGTTCGTCGGCTCGTCGAGCAGGAGGATGTCCGGCTCCATGAGGAGCAGGCGACACAAGGCGACGCGGCGCTTCTCGCCGCCGGAAAGCCCGGCGACCTTGGCGTCGGCCGGCGGGCAGCGCAGGGCCTCCATCGCCATCTCGATGCGGGCGTCGAGGTCCCAGCCGCCGCGGGCGTCGAGGATGGACTGGATCTCGCCCTGGCGGGCCAGGATCCGCTCCTGCTCCTTCGGGTCGTCGGTCTCGGAGACCTTGATGAAGGTGTCGTCGTACTCCTCGAGCAGGGCCTTCATGCCGGCGGCGGCCTGCAGGACGCATTCCTGCACGGTGAGGTGCTCGTCCAGGCGCGGCTCCTGCGCGAGGTAGCCCAGGGTGTACCCCGGCACCTGGCTGATCGAGCCGTCGAACTCCTTGTCCTCGCCGGCCATGATCTTGAGCAAGGTCGACTTGCCCGAGCCGTTCAGGCCGAGGACCCCGATCTTGGCGCCGAAGAAATAGGAGAGGGAGATGTCGCGGAAAACCGGCTTCTTCTCGAAGAACTTGGTCACCCCCGTCATGGTGAAGATCACTTTTTCGTCGGCCATGCGGCAAGGGTTGGGACAAGCCCCCCGGGGGCAAGCGGAACCAGCCGACGCCCTTGGGACGGCACTTGACAACCCCCCGGGGGGCTGGGCTAAGTTGACCGCAGTCACCTTTCATCAAGGTGGGTCCAGCCGGACCCGCCTTTTTTGTCCCCCGAACTTTCACCGCACCACCCGCACACCCATGAGCGTCGACATCAAACCCTACCTCCAGTACCTCGAGAAAGAGAAGCGCATCCCCAAGGACGAGGCCTGCGCCCTCATCGTCGAGGCCATCAAGTCCTCCGTCGAAAAGTCGGTCATGGCCGGCCAGAACGTCGAGGTCACGGCCGACCCCGCCACCGGCAAGCTCGAGGCCCACGTCCTCTACTCCGTGACCGACTCGGTCTCGGACCCCCTGCGCGAGATCAACCCCGTCGCCGCCGGCCTCCTCCAGGCGGGCGCCGCCGTGGGCGACCAGGTCCGCAAGCCGATCAACGTGGCCGACCTGGGCCGCATCGCCGCCAAGACCACCCAGCAGCTCCTCAACCAGCGCTTCCGCAAGATCGAGAAGGACCAGGTCTTCCAGGAGTACAAGGACAAGGTCGGCGACATCGTCACCGGCACCGTCCGTCGCACCGAGCGGGGCAACGTGATCGTCGAGCTCGGCACCGCCGAGGCCGTCCTCACGCACAAGGAGCGCTGCCATGGCGACGAGTTCCGCACCGGCGACCGCATCCGCTGCCTGCTGCTCGAGATCCGCGAGGACCCGCAGCGCGGCCGCGAGTTCGTGCTCTCCCGCGCCAACGACGGCTTCGTCCGCCGCCTGCTCGAGCTGGAGGTCGCCGAGATCGCCGACAAGACCGTCACCATCGCCAAGATGGCCCGCGACCCGGGCTACCGCACCAAGATCGCCGTCGACTCGAGCGACCCCAAGGTCGACCCCGTCGGCGCCTGCGTCGGCGCCCGCGGCGCCCGCGTCCGCAACATCGTCAAGGAGCTCGGCGGCGAGAAGATCGACATCATCCGCTACCACAAGGAGCCGCTCAAGCTCCTCGAGGAGGCCATCCGCCCGGCCCGCCCCCGCAACGTCCGCATCGACGAGCGCAACCGCTCCATCCACTTCGAGGTGGACGAGGAGGACATGCGCATCGCCATCGGCTCCAAGGGCCGCAACGCCCGCCTGACCTCCAAGCTCATGGGCTGGGGCCTCAACATCGCCAAGGCCACCCACGCCCCCGAGAGCGTCGAGGCCCAGCTGGGCGAGAAGGCCACGCGCATGGCCGAGCAGCTCGGCCTGCCCTTCGACCTGGTCGCCAAGTTCGTGCAGCTCGGCCTCACCGAGCTGTCCGTCGCGGCGAACGTGACCGCCGAGGAACTGCAGGACACCGGCCTCCCGGCCGAGGAGATCCAGACCTTCCTCGCCGCCGTCGCCAAGGTCACCAAGGCCTGACCCCGCCCCACCCTCCCCGCCCCTTCGCCGCACGCCCAGCCCGCGCCCCATGACCGAGAAGAAGAAGAAGCCCGAGGCCAAGAAGGCCTCCACCACGCAGCGTTACAGCGACGTGGCCAAGGAGCTCGGCCTCGAGGTCAAGGCGCTGCTCGCCCTGGCGGATCAGTTCGTCGAAGCCCACCCGGACTTCAAGGACCTGGTCTATGCCGAAGGCAAGAAACCGGCCGCCTCCAGCAACTTCAGCAAGTTCTACCGCGACGACTTCCTCAAGTTCGCCGCCGACAAGCTGCCGAAGAAGGAAGAGCCCGCGCCCGAACCCGCGCCCGCCAAGGTCGAACCGCCCAAGCCCGCCGAACCGGCGAAGCCGGTCGCCGCGGCCGCCCCGGTCAAGCCCGCGACCCCGCCGCCGGTCGCCGTGCCGAACCGCCCGCCCGTCGCGCCGCTCCCGGCGACCCCGGTCAACCGCCCCCCGGTGGCGCCCACGCTGCCGCCGCGCGCGCCGCTCGCGCCGACGCCCCCCAAGAGCGAGCTGCCCCCGATCGTCATCACGCCGACCGCCGCGCCTTCCGCCCGCCCGAGCACGCCGCCCCCGCTGGTGCGCCCGCCCGTGGCCCCGATGGTCAACCGCCCGGCCGCCACCGGCAGCAACGTCGTCCCCGGCAGCAAGGGCGTCGTGACGGTGCGCCCGCCGATCGTGGTCCGCGACTTCGCGATCGCCCTCAACCTCAAGCCTTTCCAGGTCATCGGCAACCTGATGGAGCTCAACAAGGTCGTCAGCGCCACCTCCGTCATCGAGGAGGCCGACGCCCGCAAGGTCGCCGAACGCCACGGCTACACGCTGGAGATCCGCCACCGCGGCGAGGGCGCACAGCCCGTCAAGAAGGTCGAAAAGCCCTCCGAGGACGACCCGGCCCTGATGGTCACGCGCCCGCCCGTCGTCTGCGTGCTCGGTCACGTCGACCACGGCAAGACCACGCTCCTCGACTACTTCCGCAAGACGAACGTCGTCTCGGGCGAAGCCGGCGGCATCACGCAGCACATCGGCGCCTACACCGTCGCCTACCAGGGCGAGAAGCCCGAATACAAGGGCCGCACCGTCACGTTCCTCGACACCCCGGGTCACGCGGCCTTCGCCAAGATGCGCGAGCGTGGCGCCTCCGTCACCGACATCGCGATCCTCGTGGTGGCGGCGGACGACGGCTTCATGCCGCAGACCGAGGAAGCCCTGAAATTCGCCCAGAAGCACGCCAGCGCGATCGTCGCCGCCGTGAACAAGGTGGACGCCAAGGGCGCCAACGTCGACCGCGTGAAGCAGCAGATGCAGCAGCGCGGCATCACCCCGGAGGACTGGGGTGGCGAAGTCATCACGGCCCCGGTGTCCGCACTCAAGGGCACGGGCATGAACGAGCTCATCGAGTCGATCCTCCTCCAGGCCGAGATCCTCGACCTCAAGGCCAACCCCAAGTGCCCCGCCCAGGGCTCCGTCATCGAATCCCAGATGGAGACCGGCCGCGGCCCGACCGCCACCGTCATCGTCCAGAAGGGCACGCTCAAGGCCGGCGACTCGTTCGTCTGCGGCGAGACCTGGTGCAAGGTGCGGGCGCTCATGGACGACCGCGGCAACCGCCTGCCCAGCGCCGCTCCGGGCACGCCCGCCCTCGTCCTCGGCTGGGACGCCGTCCCCAGCCCCGGGGCCAAGTTCCGCGTGGTGAAGAACGACCGGGAGGCCCGCGAGCTGGCCGAGGAGGCCGCCCTCGCCGCCCGCAAGGAAGCCGAGGCCAACCAGCAGGCGCCGAACACCGGCGCCCGCCCCGGCATGTCCGACCTCGAGCGACTCATGGCCGCCCTGGCCCAGGACAAGGAGAAGATCCTCCGCATCCTGCTCAAGGCCGACGTCAACGGCACGCTGGAGGCCCTCCAGGGCTGCCTGCAGGAGATCCAGTCGACCAAGGTCCGCCTCGAGATCGTCGGCGGTTCCGTCGGTCCCGTCACCCAGGGCGACGTCGCCCTCGCCGAGGCCGCCCGCGCCAGCATCGTGGCCTTCGACACCAAGCTCGAGAACGGCGTGCAGCCCCACCTCAAGCGCACCGGCGTGCGCGTCATCGGCCATGACATCATCTACGAGCTCATCACGCTCGTGAAGGAGGCCATGTCCGAGCTCCTCGACCCCGAGATCCGCGAGAACAAGCTGGGCGCCGCCGAGGTCCGCGCGGTCTTCCCGCTGGGCAAGGAGCACAAGGTCGCCGGCTGCATGGTCACCGAAGGCCTCATCCGCCGCGCCGCCAAGGCCCGCGTGGTGCGCGCCGGCAAGGTCGTGCACCACGGCCCGGTCGAGACGCTCCGCCGCTTCAAGGACGACGCCTCCGAGGTCAAGGCCGGCTTCGAGTGCGGCATCAAGCTCGGCGGCTACGACGAGTACCAGCCCGGCGACGTCATCGAGGCGATCGAGCTGCTGCAGATCCGCCCCTCGCTCTAAGCCGCATGTCGCAACGTCAGCTCCGGGTCGCCGAACTGGTCCAGCGCGAGGTCTCCTCGGCGCTGCGCCAGGGGTGGGCCGCGGAGGCCGCGCTCATCACCATCACGCGGGCCGCGGTGACGCCGGACCTGCGCCAGGTGCGCGTGAGCTACGCCGTGACCGGCGACGACGCGGCGCGCAAGGCCGCGCGGGCGCTGCTGCGGCGGATCCGCGCCGAGCTCCGCGCCACGGTGGGCTCGGCCCTCCAGCTGAAGAGCACGCCTGAGCTGCAGTTCGCCGAGGACGACGTCACCGGCGGCGTGGCGCGCGTGCAGGCGCTGCTCGACGAGATGGCGCGACGCGACGCGGCGCCGAAGCCCCCCGCCGCGGAGTGATCAGGCGGTCGGCGGACCGACCTCCGGGAAGGCGCGCAACGCCTCGCGCATGACCATCGCGCGCCGCAGGTCGCGGCCGTCGCTGTCGAGCGGGGACCCGTGGCGCACCTGGACGTGGGCGGGCTGGCCCTCGATGAGCAGGCGGTCCACCGGGTCGCGCAACGCCTCGGGCAGGCAGCCGAGGTCGCAGGCCAGGCGCAGGTGGGAGAGCATGTTCATGGCCTCCGAGCTGGAGAGCAGCCGGGCGTGCCGGAGCACGCCGAAGGAGCGGGCGAGCCGGTCCACGAACTTCTCGCCTTCATCCAAGGCCAGCTTGCGCCGGGCGTTCCACTCCTGCTCGACGAGGTGCTTGATCCAGAAACCGAGGTGCTTGAGGATGTCGTCCTCCGCGAGGCCGAGCGTCTGCTGGTTGGAAACCTGGTAGATGTTGCCGGCGGCCTCCGTGCCCTCGCCGAGCCAACCGCGGACCGCGAGGCCGTCCTGGTTCAGGGCGCGCGTGACTTTGTCCATCTGGCCGGCGAGGCAGAGACCCGGGAGATGCACCATCGCGGACGCGCGCAGGCCGGTGCCGACGTTCGTC
>Ga0214919_10002485_pt1 | contig 29016 bp, 25 predicted proteins | sample LL1503_MetaG_FD_177994 | JGI IMG/M metagenome (GOLD analysis project Ga0214919, IMG submission 177994) | Freshwater microbial communities from Lake Lanier, Atlanta, Georgia, United States - LL-1503 | ecosystem: Environmental > Aquatic > Freshwater > Lake | place: USA: Georgia | collected... | reverse complement strand
GGGGCCTTGAGCCCCCTAAAGAGTCGTTCAAGACCAGGACGTTGATAGGTCAGGTGTGGAAGCGCAGTAATGCGTTAAGCTAACTGATACTAATTGCTCGTGCGACTTGACCCTATAACTTTGGCTTAAAGCCAAGGGTGTTGTGCCAAGTGACGCATTCAAAAACCCAAAAGCTGATTTACTCTATGAATTCTTTGTCTTGATGGTATCAAGACAATAAAAAGTTATGCCTGATGACCATAGCGACGTGGTACCACTCCTTCCCATCCCGAACAGGACCGTGAAACGCGTCAGCGCCGATGATAGTGCGGATTGCCCGTGTGAAAGTAGGACATCGTCAGGCTCTTACAGCCCAGAAAGCCCACCTTTAACGAGGTGGGCTTTTTGTTTTGATGCAGCCAGAAAACGTTGGCGGCTATCAATGAATAAAAATCACGTATTGAATATCAGTTGATCTTGGATGCGGGCGGCGCCTGATTGAACCAACTGATCCAAAACAGAGCGAAGCCACGCCTCTAAATCAGGCTTGTCGACGGGACACATGGAAACCAAAAAAGGGCACAAGCTGGCCCACTTCAGAAAGTCGTGCAAAGGCAGTGACTGAAACTCCATCAGCTTGAACTTCAACAAAACCTTGGTTGCATAAGCAATGTGCTTTTGGGGGTTGTGCACGAATTGGTCGAGTCGACTGCGTGCACGCGTGATGGCTTCGCGAACATCGGTGAAAGCACCACCATGCCCAGGAAAGACTTTGGTGGCATTAAATTGTTCAATCAAATCCAACGTGGCAGCCACTTCATCAAAGGCATGAATGCCATCGAGCTCGGGAAACACAACCCCAAAACCGTTTGACCAAAGTGCATCTGCAGAAATCAAATGCCGATGACTGGGCTCAAATAAAACAACCGAATGCGGATCGTGACCTGGAGCGGCATGCACCTCCCAGGTCAGATCGCCCGCCAAAAACTCAGTGCCAGGCTTCAAAACGTGATTGGCTTCAAAAACTGCACACTGTTGCCCGGTGGCCTGAAAGGTCAAAACATCTTCATCCCAAAGTTGAACTGCTTCGAAGTGACCAGGTGGGATCCAAGTCTGAACTTCCGGGTAGGCTGATTGCAATCGGGCATTCCCACCGCAATGGTCGCTGTGCAAGTGCGTATTCACAATATGGCTGAGATTGCGGCCCTTTAAATGTGATTGAACCAAAGCCAAAGTTTGATCGGCGTGTGTCACATAACCGCTGTCCACCAAAGTCGCATCTTGTGCACCCATCAACAAGACATTGTTAGAGGACAGCCAACCTCGTTCAAAAAAGTGGAAATTGTGCTCTGGCAATTCGGTATGCATTCTGGGATATTAAACCGAACTTGATTTGGGCTATGCTTACCATGTTTAGACAAAAGCAGTGCAGAACTGGCAAACAGTGAGCGACTTACCGTCACCCGCAAGAGTTCCTAAGCCAAGCACAAATTGGTTGCAACATTGGTTGCAAAAATGGAACAAGACACCGCGCAGCAAAGCGGACTTGGTGCGCGCCTTGCTCGCCGCACAAAAACAAAACATCATCGACATGGACAGCCGCCACATGTTGGAAGGGGTGTTGTGGATGGCTGACAAAACCGTCGCCGATGTGATGGTGGCCGCACCCAAAATGGATTTGATTGACATCAACGCCACACAAGACGAATTACTGGCCTTTGTAATTGATAAGGCGCATTCCAGGTTCCCTGTTTTTGAAGACGACAAAGAAAAAATATTGGGAATTTTGTTGGCGAAAGACTTGCTGAAGCTGCAACGCGCTCCTGAGTTGAACATCCGAGCTTTGCTTCGCGCACCTGTGTTTGTGCCGGAAAGCAAGGGCTTAAACGACTTGTTGCGTGAATTTCGACACACCCGCAATCACCAGGCCGTGGTGGTCGATGAATTTGGCAGGGTGTCAGGCTTGGTCACGATTGAAGATGTTTTAGAGGAAATCGTTGGAGAAATTGAAGACGAATTCGATATCCAAGAGGCCGAGGCCGATATATTTGCCTTGGCCGATAACGTTTACCGTGTCAATGGGGACGCGGCACTAGAGCGCATTCAGGCCGAATTTGAAGTCAACTGGCCCAGCCTAGGCGATGAAACTTTCGAAACCATTGGTGGTTATATTTCGCATGCCATGGGCCATGTTCCACGCCGTGGCGAGCACTTGCAAATAGATCAACTGCGCTTTGAAGTGCTGCACACCAAAGGCGGTGCAGTCACTTGGTTTCGCGTGACAAGAAACCCTGGAACACCCATAGCGTCATGAAAACAGCGTTGTGGCTGGCCGTGGCAGGTCTGGCGCAAGCACTGTCACTGGCTTGGCCATGGGGCGGGCAATCACTACCGGTATTGCAAGTGTTGGGCATGGCCGTGATGTGCCGCCAACTGGTTCAAGCAGGCACAAAACGAGAGTTGATAAAACGCGCCTGGTGGTCTGCCACGGTGTGGCTCTCAGCCACATTTTGGTGGCTGTTTATCTCACTGCACACCTATGGGGGCATGCCTGCCATCTTGGCTGGCCTGGCCGTATTTTTATTGGCAGGGGCATTGGCCATGTATTACGCGCTGGCAGCACTGGTCAGCTTTTCAATTTCATCTGGTATTGCAGACGCCTCGCCCAAGTGGCTGCAAGCCGCCATATTTGCCAGTGCATGGACATTGGCAGAAATCGCCAGGGCCTTGGTATTTACGGGGTTTCCTTGGGGTGCTGTGGGTTACGCGCATGTGGATGGGGCCTTGTCTGCTTTTTCGCCGTGGCTTGGTGTTTATGGGGTAGGTTGGGTCGCGGCAGTTGTGGCCATGGTGTGTGCACAAGCAGCGCAACTTTCGATGCGAAGTGGGGCAATGCGCTACCGAGGGTTGGCTTTGGGCTTGGCATGTCTGATCGCCGTCCAAGTGCCCGCGCCCATGGGCCATGCACCGACAACATCAAATTTACCTGACCTGCAAGTCCATTTATTGCAGGGCAACATACCGCAAAGCGAGAAGTTCCAAGCCAGCACGGGTATTGCCCAAGCCTTGACTTGGTATCGGGAAGAGCTCATGCAAGTCAAAAGCGGATTGGCCATCGCGCCCGAAACCGCATTGCCCTTGCTTCCGAATCATTTGCCACCCGGATACTGGGAGGGACTGCGCGCACATTTCACCCAAGGTGAGTCAGCTGCTTTGATCGGCGTGCCCTTGAAAGACTTGGGTCCTAATGGGCAAATGGTCTACAGCAATTCGGCCATCGGTTGGCGTTCCGCACAAGCACAAGATTATCGTTACGACAAAGACCATTTGGTCCCGTTCGGTGAGTTTGTGCCCCCCTTGTTCAGGTGGTTCACCGATTTGATGAGCATGCCCTTGAGTGACTTCAAAGCAGGGGGCCATCACCCAGACACTTTTGACTGGCAAGGCCAACGCATTGCGCCCCATATTTGCTACGAAGACTTGTTTGGCGAAGAGTTGGCGCGCGGCTTCATTGACCCCAAACGCGCACCCACCGTGCTGGTCAACATCACCAATATCGCTTGGTTCGGTGACTCCATCGCCATCGACCAGCACCTCAACATAGCGCGCATGCGCACCTTGGAGTTGCAACGCCCGATGGTGCGCGCCACCAACACCGGCATGACCGCAGTGATTGACCACCAGGGGCGGGTCACGGCCCATTTGCCCAGACACCAAACCGGTGTGCTCAGCGCCCTGGTGCAAGGGCGCGATGATCCGCCCACATTCTTCGCCATGTGGGCTGCGCGATGGGGCTTGTGGCCTCTCGTTGGGGTTTGCGTGTTGGTCGTCGGCTTGTCTTGGCGCGGTCGCCGCCAAAGCCATGTGGCTGGGGCATAAAATCAACGCTTTCATCCCACCACAGATGAACAACACACACAACGGCCCATGCTGACCTTCCAAAAAATCATTCTCACCCTCCAAAATTATTGGGACCAGCAAGGCTGTGCTTTGCTGCAACCTTATGACATGGAGGTCGGGGCTGGCACATCACACACCGCCACCTTTTTGCGTGCCATTGGCCCAGAGCCATGGCGTGCCGCCTACGTGCAGCCCAGCCGACGACCCAAAGACGGCCGCTATGGTGAAAACCCAAACCGTTTGCAACACTATTACCAATACCAAGTGGTGCTCAAGCCTGCACCTGCCAACATCCTTGACCTCTACCTTGGCTCTTTGACGGCCTTGGGCTTTGACCTGAAAAAAAATGACATCCGCTTCGTCGAAGACGATTGGGAAAACCCCACATTGGGTGCCTGGGGTTTGGGGTGGGAGGTCTGGCTCAATGGCATGGAGGTCACTCAGTTCACCTATTTTCAACAAGTCGGTGGCATCGACTGTCGACCCATCACAGGCGAAATCACCTATGGGCTAGAGCGCTTGGCCATGTACTTGCAAGGCGTTGACAATGTCTACAACTTGCAGTGGACCGACCAACTTAAATATGGCGACGTCTATTTGCAAAACGAAAAAGAGCAGTCAGCCTATAACTTCGAGCACAGCGATGCTGAATTTTTGTTCACCGCATTTGCCGCACACGAAAAACAAGCCCAGTATTTGATCGGCCAACAATTGGCCCTGCCCGCTTATGAGCAAGTGCTCAAGGCAGCCCACACCTTCAACCTGCTTGACGCGCGCGGTGCCATCAGCGTTACCGAGCGGGCCGCCTACATCGGGCGCATCCGCAATTTGGCGCGCAGTGTGGCGCAAAGTTATTTCGAGAGCCGCGAGCGTTTGGGTTTTCCCATGGCACCCCGTGAATGGGTGGCTCAAATGAACCAAAAGGCGGCTTGAACATGGCAAATTCACAAAGCCTGCACGCGCCATTGCTGGTCGAGTTGCTCGTTGAAGAACTGCCGCCCAAAGCCTTGTCCAAGCTGGGCCAAGCCTTCGCACAAGGCGTGTTTGCGCAACTTCAAAGCCAAGGCTTGATCGTGGCGCAAGCCGTACTCAAGTCCTACGCTTCTCCTCGCCGATTGGGCGTTCACATCGACCATGTGCTCAGCCAGGCCCCGGCCCGCCAAGTGCAACACAAGCTCATGCCTGTGGCTGTTGGATTGGACAACCAAGGCCAAGCCACACCGGCACTGCTGAAAAAACTCACGGCCCTTGGTTTCGACGACAGCATGGTGACCCAACTTCAGCGGGTGGGTGAGGGCAAATCCGAGGTGCTGGTGCTGGACCAAACCGTCAGCGGTGTGGATTTGGTGCAAGGTTTGCAACAGGCCATCGAACAGGCCTTGGCCAAACTGCCCATCCCCAAAGTGATGAGCTACCAACTGGAGCAAGGCTGTGAACTGCCCGGTTGGAGTAGCGTGAGCTTTGTGCGCCCCGCCCATGGCTTGGTGGCCTTGCATGGTGACCAAGTGGTGCCCGTTCAGGCCTTGGGCTTGCAGGCTGGGCGTGCCACACAGGGGCACCGCTTCGAGGCGGCTTGCAACCCGGTGCTCATCGCCCACGCAGACGCTTATGCAGACACATTGCGCACAGACGGTGCTGTCATTGCCGACTTTGCGCAGCGCCGGGCAAACATCGTGCATCAGCTCAATGCGGCCGCCACCAAAGTCGGTGGAGGTGTGCGCCCGATTGAAGATGATGCTTTGCTCGACGAAGTCACGTCCTTGGTCGAGCGCCCCAACGTGCTGGTTTGCGAATTTGAAAAGCAATTCCTCGGCGTGCCCCAAGAGTGCCTGATCCTCACGATGAAGGCCAATCAAAAATATTTTCCCTTGCTAGACACGTCGGGCAAGCTCACCCACCAGTTTTTGGTGGTCAGCAACATCACCCCCGACGATGCTTGCGCTGTGATTGGCGGCAACGAACGTGTGGTGCGCCCGCGCTTGGCCGATGCCAAATTTTTCTACGACCAAGACCGCAAAAAAACCTTGGACGCCCGCGTCGCAGGTTTGGACAAAGTGGTTTATCACAACAAGCTGGGCACCCAGGGTGAGCGCATGCAGCGCGTGTGCGCCATTGCCCAATCCATTGGCCTGCAAATGGGCGGGAAGGCCTTGGCCGACAAAGCCAGCTTGGCGGCGCGCTTGGCCAAAACCGACTTGCTCACTGACATGGTCGGCGAGTTCCCAGAGCTGCAAGGCATCATGGGCCAGTACTATGCGCGCCACGATGGCCACAGCGAAGAAATCGCCCAGGCCATTGCCGACCACTACAAGCCACGCTTCGCGGGCGACGAATTGCCAGCGCACGACGTGGGCACGGCCGTGGCATTGGCCGATAAATTGGAAACCCTGGTCGGGATGTTTGGCATTGGCAACCTGCCCACTGGTGACAAAGACCCGTTTGCCTTGCGCCGCCATGCGCTGGGGGTCATTCGCATGCTGATTGAAAAGCAATGGCCGTTGGCTGTCTCACCGCTCATCGTGATGGTCTATGGCGTCTTTGGCGGCAAGTTATCGCAATCGGTCGATGACGTGCGCAAGGAGCTCCTTGACTTTTTCTCCGAGCGACTGCTGGGCTTGTACAAAGACAGTGGTGCGTCCATCCATGCCGTATTGGCCGCCGAAGGCTTTGACCTGTGGTCGGATATTCCGCGCCGTCTCGAAGCGGTCAGCGCCTTCGCCGCCTTGCCCGAAAGCCCAGCCTTGGCCGCGGCCAACAAGCGCATTGGCAACATCCTCAAAAAAGCGGGCGAGGTGGACGCCCATGTCAACCCAGCGTTGTTCGGCGAAGCGGCGGAGAAAGACCTTTACGCCGTCATGCAAAAATTGCTGCCCCAATCCGAGGCGCAATTCGAGGTCGGTGACTACACGGCTTCACTGCAAACCCTGGCGGCATTGCGCGCGCCGGTGGACGCTTTCTTTGAAGGCGTCATGGTCAATGCCGATGAAATGGACCTGCGCTTGAATCGCCAAGGTCTGCTCAAAATGCTCCATGTGGCCATGAACCGCGTGGCCGATTTATCTCGTTTGGCCGCTTAGGGCCGATGCCAGCGGGTTTCACATGAGCACCAAACTCGTCATCCTCGATCGCGACGGCACCATCAACCAAGACAGCGACGACTACATCAAGTCGCCGGAGGAATGGATCCCGCTGCCCGGCGCTTTGGAAGCCATAGCCCGACTCAACCATGCTGGCTGGCATGTGGTGGTGGCCAGCAACCAATCGGGGCTGGGCCGTGGTTTGTTTGACATGGCCACGCTCAACGCCATGCACGCCAAAATGAACAAACTCTTGTCGGGCGTGGGTGGGCGCATTGACGCGGTCTTCTTTTGCCCCCATGGCCCGGAAGACCAGTGCCACTGCCGCAAGCCTTTGCCGGGCTTGTTTGAGCAAATTGGTGAGCGCCTGGGCGTGGACTTGCATGGTACCCATGTGGTGGGCGACAGTTTGCGCGATCTGCAAGCCGGTGTGCAAGTTGGGTGCGAACCACATTTGGTCTACACCGGCAAGGGTGCTGCTTTTCGCGATCAGCCTTTGCCCGACGCATTTCCCAGCCACACCCGCACCCATGCCGATTTGGCTGGGTTTGTCGACTGGTTGCTTGACGAAGTGCCCATCACCCCAGCGGCCCACTGAGACCATGGCCTTCATCCGATCGTTGGTGCATGCGCTGTGGTTGCTGATCACCGTCGTGCCCTACGCATTTCATATTTTGGGCTTGGCCGCGCTGGGGGTGCGTGGCGACCGCTTGTACTGGATCGCCGCTGCTTGGTTGCGCCAATGCATCACTTCAGCCCATTGGTTGTTGGGCATTCGCTATCGCATCCAAGGGGAGCAACATTTGCCCGTGGGCCAAACCAGCCCAGCGATCTTGCTCGTCAAGCACCAGTCGACGTATGAAACGTTTTTGTTTCCCGCCATCATGCCGCACCCATTGGCCTACGTGTTCAAAAAAGAATTGTTGCGTTTGCCCTTTTTTGGTTGGGCCATGTCGCGCTTGGACATGATCCACATCGACCGCAGCCAACGCGCGCAGGCGTTCAACAAAGTGGTCTTACAAGGCCGCGAACTGCTCGCGCGTGGCATTTGGGTCATTATGTTTCCCGAAGGCACGCGCATCCCGCGCGGCGAGCAAGGGCAATATAAATCGGGCGGCACACGCTTGGCCATTGCCACCGGCGCGCCCGTCATCCCCATTGCAGTCACCTCAGCCAAATGCTGGCCGCGCAAAGCGTTTGTCAAGCATCCCGGTTGGGTCGATGTGTCCATTGGCCCGCCGATTGCGTCTGAGGGGCGCGAACCCGAAGAGATGATGGCGCAGGTGCAAGCCTGGATCGAAGCTGAAATGCGCCGCCTCGACCCCGACGCCTACCACTGAGCAAGCCGCATGAAATCCTTGGTGCAAATGGCACTCGACTTGTTCGACCCACCTGCGCCTGCGCCCATCCAAGTGCGCGAGGCAGACCCCCGGCCTGCGCTGTCGCTCAGCGATGCCTTGCCCCCGGCCCAGTTTGCACATCCCCAATCCAACCGCAGCATTTTGTTGCGACACACCCGCGTGGCCTATCACTTCAAACGGGCCAAACGGCGCACCATTGGCATGGTGGTGGGGCCAGACGGTTTGGTGGTCAGTGCCCCACGCTGGGTGGGCTTGGCCGAGGTAGAAGCGGCGCTGCATGAAAAAGGCGAATGGATCGTGCGCAAGCTCGACGAAATGCGCGAGCGCAGCCACCGCATGTCCCAACAAACCATGGTGTGGCGCGAGGGCAGCAGCCTGCCCTTTTTGGGTGAGCCCCTGGTCTTGGTGCTCGACCCCCAGCACCAATTCCACGAGGCCGGTGCACGCTTGCAGCCGCGCGACCCCAGCGACCCGACTGCCTTGACGCACCGCTTGTGCCTGGGCCTGCCCCACCACGCGGATACCGCACAAATCCGCGATGCGGTCCAAGCCTGGTTGATGCGCCAAGCCAAACGCATCTTCACCGAGCGTTTGGACCATTTTGCGCCGCGCTTGCAAGTGCAATGGCAACGGCTTTCATTGAGCAGTGCCAGTACACGCTGGGGCACGGCCAGTGCCGATGGATCGATACGGCTCAACTGGCGGTTGGTCCATTTCAAAATGGATGTGATCGACTATGTGGTGGCGCACGAACTCAGCCATCTGCGTGTCATGAACCACGGCCCCCAATTTTGGGAGACCGTCGGCACCGTGGTGCCCGATTACGCCCAGCGGCGTCGCCTGCTCAAAGACGAGGCGTTGCCGCGCTGGTAAAGCGCCACACACCACGGGTATCGCGCTGGCGGACCAATTGACCCGCATGCCACAGGCAGTGCAAATGCGCCACAGCTTCACCCATGGCAAACGTGGTTTGATGCAAATCCAACGCTCTTTTGAACAGCACCGGCAACACATCGTGTGCACTGCATGGCTTTTGTGCGCAGGCTTGCAGCACCTCGTCCAAGCGATCGCGGTGGTGGTTGTGCAATTGCTCAATGCGCTCGTGCAAACCCACGAAGGGCTTGCCATGCGAGGGCAGGGTCAGCGTGTCGGCACGCAGCGGTTTGAACTTGTCAATTGAATTCAAAAACAAGCGCAGGTTATCGGCCTCGGGTTCGGCGTCGTACACGCTCACATTGGTGGATATGCGTGGCAACACCATGTCTCCACTGATCAGCAAACCCCTGTCAGCCTGGTACAGGGCCATGTGCTCGGGCGCATGGCCAAAGCCGCTGATGCATTGCCAGGCTTGTCCGTTGATCACCACCTTCAGGCCATCTTGCAGTCGGTGAAATTGCGCAGGAATCTTGGGCACCATGCCAGCGTAATACGTCACCCGCGAACGAACTTGGTCCAAGGACGCGGGGTCGTGCAATCCATGGCGCTCAAAAAACTGGGCCGCACCGTCACCGCCAAAGCTGTCATGGTGCATCGTGGCCAGCATCGCCGCTTGGTAGTCGGTGAAGCTGATCCACAACTGGGCATTCCAGCGCTCACACAGCCAGTGGCCCAAGCCCAAGTGGTCGGGGTGCATGTGGGTCACGATCACCCGCCACAAGGGCGCACCTTGCAAGTGCTTGTCCAGCACCGCCGCCCAATGCTGGCGCGTCAAAGCGTTGTCTATGCCGCAGTCCACAGCGGTCCAGCCCACCACGCCGTCTCGCACATCGCGCAGCAACCATAAGTTGATGTGGTCCAGCGCAAACGGCAAGCCCATGCGCAGCCAAAAAACCCCTGGCGCTACCTCCAAAGTGTCGCCAGGGGCTGGCAATTGGTCGCCCAACGGGTAGTGGAGTCGGTTTTCTAACGGTGTCATGGTCGATTTCATGGATAATTGACGTTTACGTAAACGTCATGGGCATTGTAGGCGGCGACAAGGGTGTCGCCGCTCGGGCCCTGTCACCTCGGGGCCAATTCCCTACACACGCACATGGCAACCACTTACAGCATCAGTGACCTGGCCAAAGAGTTTGACCTCACCACCCGGGCCATGCGCTTTTACGAGGACCTGGGCTTGCTCCAACCCATGCGCACCGGTCCGGGCGGGCGCAGCCGCACCTACACCACGCGCGACCGCACCCGGCTGCGCCTGACGCTGCGCGCCAAGCGTTTGGGCTTGTCGCTGACCGAAGCCCGCGACCTGATCGACATGTACGACAGCCCACGCGACACTGTGCCGCAGTTGGAAAAGTTCTTGCTGATCCTGGCCGAACACCGCAACCAATTGGAATCCCAATTGGCTGAAATCGAAGTCAACCTCGACGAGGTCAAAGCGCACGAAAAAGAAGCCCGCGCTTTGCTCTCTAAACACCGCAAAAAGGTGAAACCATGAGCCCCGATGAAATTGCCCACGCCCGTGTGAAAGAAAGCTTTGACCGACAAGGCATGTTGCGCCACTTGGGCGTCGAGTTGCTGCAAGCCAAGGTCGGCTTGGTCGAATTGCGACTGCCATATTCAGACAAGGTCACCCAGCAACAAGGCGGATACCACGGTGGGGCCATGGGGTCATTGGCCGACGTGGCAGCAGGCTACGCCGGATTGACAGTCGCCCCCGCTGGCAGCGAGGTTTCTACCGTCGAATACAAAATCAATTTTTTGGCTGCATTCCAAGGTGGCCATTTGCATGCCATCGGCAAAGTGGTGCGCGCTGGCAAGCGCATCATTGTCACCACGGCAGAGGTCACCCACCAAGCGCCTGACGGGCAAGTGCGCGACTGCGCACTCATGCAGCAAACCTTGGCCACAGTGACCAAAACATACTGAGCCCCACCACCACCCATGACCACCGAGCCCACATCATGAGCCACTTGCCTGGACTGAACTTTCAATTGGGCGAAGACATCGACGCCTTGCGCGCAGCGGTGCACGACTTTGCCCAAACCGAAATTGCTCCGCTGGCCGCTGACATCGACCGCAACGACCAATTCCCCATGCACTTGTGGCGCAAGATGGGCGACTTGGGTGTTTTGGGCGTCACCGTGCCCGAGGCTTATGGCGGGGCCAACATGGGTTATGTGGCCCACATGGTGGCGATGGAAGAAATCTCTCGCGCCAGTGCCAGCGTGGGCCTGAGTTACGGCGCGCACAGCAACCTGTGCGTGAACCAAATCAACCGCAATGGCACACCCGCGCAAAAAGCCAAATACCTGCCGCGTCTGATCAGTGGCGAGCATGTGGGCGCTTTGGCCATGTCCGAGCCGGGTGCGGGCAGCGATGTGATGGGCATGCAACTGCGCGCCCAAGACAAAGGCGGTTACTACCTGCTCAACGGCAACAAAATGTGGATCACCAACGGCCCCGACGCCGACACCTTGGTGGTCTATGCCAAAACCGAACCCGAGTTGGGCGCGCGAGGTGTCACCGCTTTCTTGATTGAGAAAACCATGCATGGGTTTTCTGCCGCACAAAAACTCGACAAGTTGGGCATGCGCGGCAGCCACACCGCTGAGCTGGTGTTTGACAACGTGGAAGTCCCCGCTGACCACATCCTGGGTGGCCTCAACCTGGGGGCCAAGGTGCTCATGAGCGGGCTCGATTACGAGCGCGCTGTGCTCGCCGCCGGCCCCATTGGCATCATGCAGGCGGTGATGGACAACGCCATCCCTTACACCCACGAGCGCAAACAATTTGGCCAAAGCATTGGCGAGTTTCAGCTCATCCAAGGCAAGGTGGCCGACATGTACACCGTGCTGCAAGCCGCCCGCAGTTTTTGCTACACCGTGGGCAAAAACCTTGACGCCTTGGGCAGTGAACACGTGCGGCAAGTGCGCAAAGACTGTGCCTCGGTCATTTTGTGGTGCGCCGAAAAAGCCACCTGGATGGCCAGCGAAGGCATCCAATTGTTGGGTGGCAACGGCTATATCAACGACTACCCCATGGGCCGTTTGTGGCGCGATGCCAAGTTGTACGAAATCGGTGCAGGCACCAGCGAAATTCGCCGCATGCTGATCGGACGAGAACTTTTTTCAGAAACCATGTGAGGCGTTTCAGCTGATGAGTAAAAACCTTGAAGAATTGTTTGACCGCAACCGCCAATGGGCGGCCGAGACAGAGTCGCGCACGCCAGGATTTTTCACCGGACTGCTGTCGCAGCAACAACCCAAGTACATGTGGCTCGGCTGCGCTGACAGCCGCGTGCCCGCCAATGAGTTGGTCGATTTGCTTCCTGGTGAGTTGTTTGTGCACCGCAATGTGGCCAATGTGTTGGTGCACTCCGACCTCAACGCCTTGAGCGTCATCCAATACGCCGTCGACGTCTTGGGCGTGCAACACATCATCGTGGTCGGCCACAGCAACTGCGGCGGTATCCGTGCCGCCATGAACAACCAGCGCGCTGGTTTGGTCGACAACTGGTTGCGCCACGTGCAAGACGTGCGCGACGCGCAAGCTGGTTTTTTGATGGGCCTGCACGACAGCCTGCGGGTGGACGCTTTGGTCGAGCTCAATGTGCTGGAGCAAGCGCGCAACGTATGCCGCACCACCGTCGTCACCGACGCTTGGCAACGCGGGCAAAGCGTGGTGGTGCACGGCTGGGTATATGGTTTGCACAATGGCTTGCTGCAAGACATGGCGGTCACTGCAGACAGCGCCGATGAGGTGGCCCCCGCCCACGAGCGCGCTTTGCGCGCATTGCACCTGCGCTGGCGCGCGCGCCACCAAGCCCTTTCGTCCGCCCCGTGACACCACGCGCCGAAAGCAATCTGCATGTTTCCCCAGCGACTCGACTCCGCCTTGGCTTACGACATTGCCAAGGCCATGATGGATGGGTTCAACCACCATTACCGGTTGTTCCGGGCCGAATCGGCGCGTGCCAAGCACCGCTTTGAAACCGCTGACTGGCATGGCCAGCAACGCGCCCAGCGCGAGCGCATCCAGTTTTACGATCTGCGCGTCAAAGAATGCTCTAACCGCTTAGAGCGCGAATTCAAAGCCCACGAACAGGCCATGGAGGTGTGGCAGCAAGTCAAACTGCACTACATCGGTTTACTCGTTGATCACCACCAGCCCGAGCTGGCAGAGACATTTTTCAACTCGGTCACCACCAAAATACTGCACCGCAGTTATTTTCACAACGACTTTATTTTTGTGCGACCAGCGGTCAGTACCGAGTACATCGAAAGCGACGACCCCAACGCCCAGCCCACGTATTTATCTTGGTATCCCCAACCCAATCAACTGCGGCCGATGCTGCTGGAAATGGTGCGCCACCATGGATTGCGCCGCCCCTTTGAAAACCTAGAGCGTGACATCGATGGTGTACTTGAGCAGTTCCATCTCATACTGGGGACCACAAAAACACGCGCCAATTTTCAAATCCAAACTCTGTCGGGCTTGTTCTACCGCAACAAAGGCGCATACCTGGTGGGCAAGGTCATCAATGGGTTTCAAGAGATTCCCTTTGCGCTGCCCATTTTGCACACCATCGATGGGCGTTTGGTGATCGATGCCGTGCTCAGTGGCGAAGATGACTTGCTTATCTTGTTCAGTTTTGCACGGGCTTACTTCATGGTCGACATGGAAGTGCCCTCGGCCACGGTGCATTTTTTGCGCGGCTTGATGCCGCGCAAGCCCAGGGCCGAGCTGTACAACGCTTTGGGCCTGATCAAGCAAGGCAAAACCTTGTTTTACCGCGACTTTCTCTATCACCTGCGCCACAGCAGCGACGCGTTTCGCATTGCGCCGGGCATCAAGGGCATGGTCATGCTGGTGTTTGACTTGCCCTCTTTTCCCTATGTGTTCAAGGTCATCAAAGACTTTTATCCGGCCCCCAAAGACACCAGCCGAGAACAAATCAAGGGCAAGTACCTGCTGGTCAAGCAACACGACCGGGTGGGGCGCATGGCCGACACCATGGAGTACAGCAACGTGGCTTTTCCACGCGCGCGCTTCAGTGACGAGTTGCTCGCCGAGATCGAGCACCACGCCCCCAGCCAACTTGAGATCACCCACAACGCCACCACAGGCAGCGCAGAGGTGGTCATCAAACACGTTTACATCGAGCGGCGCATGATCCCGCTCAACCTGTATTTGCAAGAGGCGTTTGACGCACCACAAGACCCACATTCTCAGCAGCAAATGGCCCGCAGCGTGGTCGAATACGGCAACGCCATCAAAGATTTGTTGGCCGCCAATATTTTCCCGGGCGACATGCTGTGGAAAAATTTTGGCGTCACCCGCCATGGCAAAGTGGTCTTTTATGACTACGACGAAATCGAATACCTCACCGACTGCCACTTCCGCACCGTGCCCGCCCCGCGCAACGAGGATGACGAACTGTCGGGGGAAATTTGGTACCCCGTGGGCCCACGCGATGTGTTCCCCGAAACCTTTGCCCCATTTTTATTGGGCAACCCCGCTGTGCGTGAAGTGTTCATGCAGCACCATGCAGACTTGCTCACCCCCGCATACTGGCAAAGCCACAAGGAAAAAATCCTCGCTGGCCATGTGCACGACGTGTTCCCCTACGACGCCGACAAGCGCTTGGCGCACCGGCGGACCATCGCCACCGTTTAGTTTCCACAGGAGATTTTGATGTCTGAATCCATTGTCATCGTCAGCGCTGCCCGCACACCCATGGGCAGCTTCCAAGGCGACTTTGCCAGCCTGAGCGCGCACGACCTTGGCGGGGTTGCGATCGCCGCCGCCTTGTCCCGTGCAGGCATTGCCCCCGAGTTGGTCACCGAGGTGCTGATGGGCAACTGCCTGATGGCCGGTCAAGGCCAGGCCCCGGCCCGCCAAGCGGCGTTCAAAGGTGGGTTGCCCGCCAGCGCAGGCGCGGTCACCTTGTCCAAAATGTGTGGCTCGGGCATGCGTGCAGCCATGTTCGCCCACGACATGCTGCGCGCCGGCAGCCACGATGTGTTGGTCGCCGGTGGCATGGAGAGCATGACCAATGCGCCCTACCTCATGCTCAAGGGCCGTGCGGGTTACCGCATGGGCCACGACCGAATTTACGACCACATGATGCTCGACGGCTTGGAAGACGCTTACCAAGCTGGGCGCAGCATGGGCACTTTTGGCGAAGACTGTGCCGCCAAATACCAATTCAGCCGCGCCCAGCAAGACCAGTTTGCCACCATCAGTGTCGAGCGCGCCAAAGCCGCCACCGCATCGGGCGCTTGTGCCACCGAAATAGCCCCCGTCACCGTCAAAGAGCGCAGTGGCGAGCGCGTGGTCAGCATCGACGAAGGCCCGGGCAAGGTCAAGCTCGACAAAATCAGCACACTCAAACCCGCCTTTCAAAAAGACGGCACCATCACGGCCGCATCCAGCTCATCCATCAATGACGGTGCAGCCGCCATGGTGCTCATGCGCGAGTCCACAGCCCTGCAACTCGGCTGCAAACCCTTGGCACGCATCGTCAGCCATGCCACCCACGCACAAGCCCCCGAGTGGTTTTCGACTGCACCTGTGGGGGCGAGTCAAAAAGCACTGGACAAGGCTGGCTGGCAAGTGGCCGATGTGGACCTGTGGGAAGTCAACGAAGCCTTTGCCGTGGTTCCCATGGCCTTGATGCATGAGCTCCAGGTGCCGCACGACAAAGTCAATGTGCATGGGGGCGCTTGTGCCTTGGGTCACCCCATCGGCGCTTCAGGCGCGCGCATCATCGTCACCTTGTTGCACGCATTGCAAACCCGCGGCTTGCGCCGTGGCCTGGCCACACTGTGCATTGGTGGCGGCGAAGGAACGGCCTTGGCGCTCGAGCTGATTTAAACCCTGCCCAACCTCAGCATGGGGGCATTGCGTGGCATCGGTCGGGCGGGAAATAGCTGCGCTTGGATAGGCACCACATAGCGGTGCGAATGCGTCAGCACCTGCATCAAGCCGGGGGTGCGGTTAAAGCGAATGGCGTTTTCGCAGCCCTGAAACGCCACCTGCAACTCGCAAAGGCAGTCCACCTCTTTTTGGCTGGACAAATGGCCTATGAAAAAATTCTCTGTTTGGGCCAACAAGTCGGGGCTCAGTGTTGATGGCGACTGCGTGGCATAAGCAATGCCAATGTGAAATTTCGCCCCCTCTTTGGCAAAGCGCGAGTACACCTGTGTCATCAGTGTGCCTTGGATCGGGAAAATATCATGTGCTTCTTCAAAATAAATTTGCACGTACCGCCCGGTCAAGGTGTTGAGCTTGAACTTGTGCTCTTGCGATGCAAAAATGGCCCAACATATTTTTTGTGCAAAGTAACGCACCACCTGATCGGTGGCATTGCTCAAGTCAATGATCACGGTGCGGCCTTCGTCCAATGACGCCATGATCTGCGCTTCAAAGTCATCGGCCTTGGCGCTGTGATAAATCAGGCACGGGCGCAGCATATAAGGGTGCTGACCATTGCCACTCGAAATGAACGACATCAAAATATCTTCTTCGTTGTCGAACAGTGGTGCGCCGTTGGCCATCAAATGCGGGTCGTTGCTGTAAACGTGCCTGAACTTGGCAATCGTGTTCACCTCGGTCATCAAAGTGCGCATGTTGTGTGGCACCGCTGGGGGAGGCGCATTGGCAACGGCTTGGTAAGCCGCTTGGCGCAAGCCCGCACCAAATCCCGGATTGAAGTTGGCTTTCACGCCCAAGTCTGCCATCCAAGCCTTGAGGCGATCCGAGTCGTGCTCAAAACCGGCCGCATCCAGCACCGCCCAAAACAGCATCACTTTGCGCAAGCGGCGAACTTTTTCCACCTCAGGCAATGGGGCCAGTTGGGTCATCTCTGGCATGCGGCAAGTCAGCAATGTGGTCACCGCCGCAGACGCCAGCGCCTCTGTCGGCAGCAGCTCACGCATCACTGCAAATGCTTCGCCGGGGATTTGGTAAAAATTAAACCTCAGCAATCGGCCATCGGCGTTGCCTTGGCGCTCGGTCAGAAAGTAAGCGCTGCACCGTTGTGGGTTGAGCGAGGCCAAGGTCACCTCACCGTCGGCAGGGTTGGTGTTGGAGTACTCGCCACTCACATCAAACAATAACTGTCCCACGTTGTGGGTGTGTTGGGTGTAGTCCAGCATGCTCTGGGCAATCAGCTTGACCACGTTGGACTTGCCCAAGCGTGTCTTACCCAGCATGGCGGTGCGCTTGGTGACCATGTCGCTGATGGCAATGCGCGCCGTGATCGGTGATGGGCCGGTGTCAATGTGTTCGTTGTAGCGCAAATGCCCAAAGTCAAATTGCCCGTCTCGTGTCAGCGTGCCATTGATCAATGCATGCAGCACCTCAGGGCTGGGCACGTGCACATGAAACCCGTGCGGCAATTGGTTCAAGCTGATGCGACTGGTAAAACCCCAGTCAGCTTGAGGCTTGTCTGGCGGGGTAAAGCTGCCCAAAATGGCGCAGCGCAGCAATACGGTTGAGGGCTGGGTGATCGTCAGGCCGGGCTCTTCCCAATCTTCCACGCGCAACACATATAACGGACTGTCGGCATAAGCTTCGACGCTGGAGAGCATGACCAGAAACTCAGACTGTGCCACCGGGTGGCGTGACAGCGCATCGCTCAGCAACGAAAGCCATGCGTGGCGAAACTGCAAGCGAACGCAGTCGCCCAGCAGGGGCAGTTGACGCAAGTCCTCTTGCGAAAACCGCACCCCCAACGGCTCAGTGGCCGTTGCTGAGCTGGACAACTCATGTTCACTGAAAATCATGGCCAGTTATTTGCGCGTTGAACTCTTGATCACCACTTGACACTTCAACGAAAGCAGCGGGGCGATATTGAATATCTTGTTGGTCAAAGCGGTGGGAGTGGCCGCTTCGCCGGAGGTCATGCGGGCAGAGATGTTGTGGGTGGCAAAAGGAGCCTGGAAGATATAGGGATCCACATTGCGCAAATTACCGGTTTGTATGAGGTCCACTTGGTTGTTGAATGTGGCGGTGTCACACCCATCGGCATTTTTCATGCTGATGGACGAGTCCGCCGCATTGATTGAAAAAGCAGGACTGCATTGGCTGCGCGTTTTTGCGTCTGTCGCAGCAGCATTGACAGCGCTGAGGCTGCGGGTGACCTGAAAAATCAGGTTTTCTTCCGATTTGCCGGTCACGCAGGCCGTTGATGAGGCGCTGGTCTTGGGGCAGCTGTTCCAGCGCAATTTGTATTTGTCCACCACCGTTTGCACGCCAGACGCAGCAGAAGACAACAGGGTGAGCATGTTGGGGGTACCCGTGTTGTCACTGCCCAAAGTCAGTCGAGGGCTGCTGATCACATCGTCCCTGAGTAAAGTGCAACCCGTCAAATTGGTTTGGCTGGAAAACGAACCGATCAGCTTAGACACATTGTTGGTGACCAATCCTTCGGTAAACGAATTGGGTGGCGGCATTGGATAAGAGGTGGTGTTGCCATTGCATCCATTGATGAAAGGAGCTTTCAACTTATACGTATTCCACACCAAGTCCACCGACGCAGTTTGGTAAGGCGTGGCTGATGCGCCTTGGGCAATTCCAAATGTGAGGCCACCCATTTGGGCTTTAGAAAACGAATACTGGGTGACTTTGTTGCTGGGGTCGGTTGTTTTAACCGTGCTCAACATGCTGTCAGTTTGAGTGGTGGCCAGGTTGGCTACCAATTTTAGGTATTTACAGGCACTCACATTTGAATAAGAGACCACGCCATTTTGGTCTTGTGAAATGGTTGCAGTGCATGGATCCATCAACCCTGGTGTGGTCGTCAACACCAACAGTCGGTAAACCAGAAAATCAATCTTTTCATCCAGTATGGGGTTGCAGTTGGTGCATGGAAAACGATAGGTTTCTTTGTAAAAGGGTCTGACCTCTCCCATGAAAGCTTCGCTCTTGACTTTCTTCAGTGGGCTGTCGCTTGAGCCAGCGCGTGGGTATAGATAGATGTAATCATTCGGGGCAAAGTTGCAGGGCCCAGCGGAGATGGAAAAGCCGTTGGAACTGATTTGAAAGGGCATGGGCCCCGTAATGGATGTGGTGAATTCGGTTGAACCGCTTGGATTGCTGAAAGTCACATTGCGACAACCCCAGGCGGTGATGGTTGCTGCAGGCAATGTGGTGGTGTTGTCGGCGTAGTAGCCGCTGTGATTGGCAGAGTGTTGGCCCGCTGCCATGGTGTAAAAGCTCAAACCCACCAAGTCAGGGCTCAGACCTGTGGCTGATGTTGAGGACGTCATGTATGTGCCTTTGTTCCAGCCATTGATGCCCGCATAACCAGATGCCTTGTAAAAGGGCTTGAGCGACGTGACGTTGCTGCCGTCGTAAGTGCCTTTGATGGTGAAGGGCACATACATGGTGTCACTGGCGCAACCCCATGTTTCGTAACCCACGCCTGAGGCAGTGAACATATTTCCCCACTTGTAATCATTGCCACCGATGACTGGGAAAAACGTCCCGCATTTATAGCCGACGGCTGAACCTGTTGCCGATGTGGCTGTGTAAGTGCCATCATGCTTTTGCACCTCGGCGTTGCCAATCGTCAACACCAAGCCGCCGCCAATCTCGTAGGTGCTGCCTGGGCGTGGAAAGGTAAAGATGCAGGAGTCACCTCCTTCGTGATAATCAATATTGATGGTGAATGTGAAGCGCCCATCCTGCGCGACTTGTCCAGGCTTAAAGCTGATATTTCTTTTGGTGTATTCGTAAACCACACCAGCCTTGGTGCCGACCTCGGTTTTGAAGTAGGCACTTCCCGTGTGCGGACACGCTGTGGCGTGTGCTTGTGACCAGCCCATCAGGCAAAACAGCAGGGGCCATAAATGCTTAAACAGTCTGAAGAGGTGTTTCATGTGGTCCTCCCATCAGTTGGCAGAACAGCGCCATTCAGCTGCATTTTGCACTGCCAAAATGCCGGCAATGCCTTTGCGTGTGCTGCCTGAGACGTACTGAATGGGGTTGTCGGTAGAGGTTTTTTTGCCCACGCCATAGAGTTTGCCCAGGTTGTCTGTGTCCATATTGGTGTCCAAAGACATCAGGCCATCGCCGCCCATGGTGGCAATGGCCGCACCCAGCAATTGGTAGCGGGTCAACTTGAAAAAGCCTTCGTTGTCGGTGGAAAACGGCTGTGCATTGAAGGTCAGGCTCTTGAGTTGCACTGCCACGTTGCAGGTGTTGGTGTCATCGGTGATCAACTGGCCCTGGCACCAACGTTGAATGCTGTTGACATAAACGGCGGGCACCAGGTTGGCGGTGGTGCTGCAATTGACGGTGCATGACGCATTGGGCGCGTTGACCACCTTGTCCGTGCTGAACAAAAAGCTGTCTTGAAACCCTTTGTCCAGCATGCCCAGTTTTTGCAATTCGCCCACGCTGGGCTGCATGGCGTTGGCCGGGCTGCTGGTGCTGACCGAGGCCAATTTGCAATTGGTGCTGGTGGCCATGGCTGTAGGGGTTTCCCCAGAGGTCAGGCGCACCACTGAGCAGGCCGAAGGCATCACCTTCAAATCGTCGTAATAGGTTTGCATGTACTTGCCCACGGCATCGTTCACGGTCAGGTAATAGCCCGCCTGCACCTTGGCGGTGGCGGTTTGGGTGTCTTGCGATTGGTTGTACAGATAATTGATCGATACCAAGGCCGCCAATGCCAGGGCAATGGCAATTTCCAGCAGGCTAAAGCCTTGTTGGCGTTGTGGGAAATGAAGGTGGGCGAAGGGTTGGGATTTCATTTCGAGACTCCTTGGACGGTGGGGTTGCGAATGCCAGACTGCAATGACATGGTGGTGGAAAAAAAGGCGGCCATCATGGTGCCCAGCATCAAGCCGCAGACCACCAATAAGATGTTGTTGAGTTGCTTGGCGCGTTTCTCGATGCGCATGGTCATGCGGTCGATAGAGCCCACGCCAATGTGGATAAAGGCCTCTATGGGGTTGCTGCGCTCGGATGCATCTTGGATGCGGTCTTCCATTTCTTGGTCGAACAATCCGGTGGAAAACGCCTTGCCAAACGACCCGCTGCTGGGTTTGGACAGGTTGATGAGAATTTGGCGAATGTGCCACTTGCCCCACGGCGAGCTGTTTTTGTAGGTGCGCTCCAGCGAAGAGCGCAAAGAGATGCCCGAGCGCATGAGCGAGGCCAGCGAAATCATCAGCATCGAACTGGCGAAATCGCGGTACAGGTTCAGCGGCAACCAGTTGTCAAAGCGTTTGCGCACGGGGCCCGTCCAGCGCGGCAAGCTGAAAAAAAATGCCAGCAACAATCCCACCATGCCCACGGCCAACCACACGCCAGACTCGGTGATGAACTCCGACACGCTGTAGAGCTTTTGGCCCATCATGGGCCATTGGCTGGGCGGTGACAGTTGCGACAAGATCGGCACCGCCTTGAGCGAAAACCCCACCAACAACAAGCTGAACACCGACAACAAGCCCACGGGGTAAATCACGGCCTTTTTCATGGTGCCCACCATGGCGTCTGTTTTGACCACCGTTTCAGACAAAAACAGCAACCCCTCGGCCATGGATGCGTCGCCAGCGGCTTGGGTGGCGTCGATCATGGTCAGCTCCACGGGGGCCGCGATGCCTTGCAAGGCTTTGGACAAAGAGCCGCTTTCCAGGCCTTTGAGCATCTCCATGTACATGGGCGCTTGCATGGGGGTGCGTTGTTTGGCGCGCGACTCGAGTTTTCTGATCGTGGTGAACAAGGGCACCCGGTCTTTCAAGGTGGCGGCCAGGTCGTAATAAAAGTCCGATCGGCGCTGGTGCAAGTCGCGCCGCGCCAACCACAAGGGTATGGACATGACCATGTGCTTCATGCCGTACCCCGCATGGGCGAGAGCTGGCGGGTGCGCGCAATCACCGCAGGCGAGCCAAAGGTGCGCTCGAAGTGGTAGGGGTCGATGCGGCCTTGCGAGATGTCATACAAGGCGTGTCCCCATGCTTCTTTGCCCAGCATGTCCTCTTGGTCAAAGCGCGATTGGCGCAAGCCCAGCCAATGTTGGCGTGCCGCCAAGTCGTTGTTTTGGTGCAGCAAGGTCAGCAATATGGCGTCCAAAGGCATCACCTCGGCACACACCTTCACGCCCTTGACGCCAGCGTGCGCATGGTTGGCGTTTTCCAGTCCCTCGACTTGGCAATGGGGGCAACCCGCATCGCTGGCGCAACGCATGGTGGCGACATCGAGTTCAAAGTATTTTTCGTACTCCACCAAGGTTTGCACGGGCAGCGCTGAAATCGCGGGCACTTTGCAGTGCTCACAGTTCAAGGGCATCAGCACCTGGTAGACCAGCAGCGACAAAAATTCGGCGTTGCACACGTCTTCGCGCAACAAGCCGATGTGTTGGGACGTCAAGCGTGCCACGATGCCCAAGGCCGAGGTGGCGTGCACCGTGGTCAGCAATTTGTGGCCAGTTTGGATGGCTGCGTGGGCCATTTGACCTGACAGCCGGTCGCGAATCTCGCCAAACATGCCCACATCGGGGTCCATGCGCAAAAAGGCCATCATGGCCGCTTCAAACGGATTGTGGCTGCTGTCTTTGGCCTGGCGCTGAATGGAAAAATGCGATACCCCCGGCACCATGTACTCGACCGGGTCTTCGATTGAGATGATCTTGCGCTGCCCTTGTGCGGCCAATTGCGACAGCAAGGCGCTGAGCGTGGTGGTTTTGCCCGACCCGGTGATGCCTGCAATGAACACACCGCCCCACGCCGACTGGGTGGTCTCGTGCAATTGCGCCACTTGCCAAGGTGTGTAACCCAGATTTTCGATTTGGGGCAATTCGGCGTGCGTTTTTTTTCCGGTGCGCAAGATGCGAATGGTCACGTCAAAGCCGCCCACGCTGGGGTGGCTTTGGTAGCGCAACTGCATTTTTTGGCCGTTCGCCTCCATCGGGATCATGGCCGACTGGGGCAACCCGGCGTTGAAGGCCACCTCTGAGCTGGAGCCCTCTTGCGACAGCACGGTATAGCCGGCTGATAGCCCACTGATGACCATGCGCGAAGGCAGGTGTTTGACCAGGCGCATCAAGCCATCGCGGCGCACCCGCAGCGCCGTGATGTCGCCGCGCACCTCGAAGTGGATGTCGCTGCTGCCCAACTCCAAGCACTGCGCCACGATGCCCGTCAGCCATCCCAGGGGGGCCGAGTCCTGGATGATTTTGGCCATGGTCTCGCGCTCATCGATCAGTGCTTGCTTGGTTCGGGCTGCGTCTTTTTCGTACACATGCTCTTGCAGCAAGGTTTGCAAAATATCGACCGAGCAGGTGTAGGCCCCCGCAAAACTCAGCTTGAGCCGCTTGCCCTGCTCGATCAGGTTGAACCAGGCGGTGCTGCGGTACTGTGCGGGCAAGCACAACACAATAAAGCGGTTGGTCTCCACCCCCAAAGCCATCATGCTGTTGCTTTGGTCTGCCGCCAACTTGAGCACGGGTTTGTTGCCATGCGAGAGCAGCTTGTTGAACTCGGGGATGTTCAAAAAGTCATCGATGTGGTTTCGCTTGATCGAAATCGGCTCTCCACCCAAGCGGGCGGTTTTGTTCTCGGGCGCGAGGGTGGGCGTTTTCATGGCCTGGGCATCCCGTTCTCAGGGGGCATGGTGAAGCCAGTGGGCAGTGGCGGAAAACTGTTGGATGCCGTGTTTTGACCAGGCACTGCGGGCATGGCAGGCATGCCAGGCATCAAGGTGTCGGGCAAAGCGGCGGCATACTTGGACAGGCTGGCCCCAATGCGGGGTGCTGCCAGAAACAGCTCTGGGCCTTTGGGGTCTTTGCGATCGGGCGGGCGCTTGAGCAACAATCCATTGACCCCGTAGCGCTCGATCTGCCACGGGCCCACACTGCGCTCGCCTTCGTGCAGGCGCAAGGTATGCACCACCTCGTTGTAAATGATCTCGGCCACCAGTTGGTGGTTGCTGCCTGTGAGAGACCACAACTCGGGCAGGCGCTCTTTGGCCGGGCTGATCCCTGTTGGACCTTTGTTCACCGGTGCCCGCGCTTGCGATTGCTGGTTCTTGGCCTGTTTGATCAGGTCACCTACGGTTTGTGTGGGCGCGGTTTGCGCCACTGCACCGGCCGTGCCGAACAAGACGACACACAACGCCAGGCAAGCGTTAAGGCGCATCGGTGCGGGCATAGTGGTCTCCCGATAACTGGTATTGGCCATTGAGCGTCATCTCCAGTTGGTTCACGGTGGTAAATGGGGGCAGCACCAAATCGGGTGCGAGGTTCAGGGGCAACTCGGCCGACCAGCTGCCCTTGAACAAAGGGGTTTTCAGTTTGGCCGGGTCGGCACCTTCGCCCCAAATATTGCTTTTGTCCACTGAGACACGCTTTGCGCCAATCAGGCTCAGGTCTTGCAGCCATGTAGACATGGTCCGATACCCGCCGCTTTGCCCCGGCAAGTCGGCCAACTTGTCCACGCCAGTGGACGGTGTGGACAGTGGGGCGGGGTGCACGGTTTGCAAGCGTTGGCTCAAGGGGTCTTTGTCCGCGCTGATGTGCGTGGTCGACTGCGTGCCCTTGGGCGGTTGGTCGTAAAAGTCACCCACGCTGCCGTACTTGCGCACCCAATCGGCAACACATTGGCTGGCGCTGCACTGCAGCTTGGTCAAAGCCCAACCTTGGTGCGACAGCGGTATTTGGGTGGCCACTTGCACCCATGCTTGATACAGGGCTTGCCCTTGGGCACCCATGCCTTGCACCTGCTGCTGGGTCTTTTGGTTGTAGGCCGGGTTGGGGTCTGGTGGTGGGGGTTCGGGCAAATCGGCCAGCATGGAGCTGCGCTCTTTGATCTGCCAGTAATACACACCGGCCAGCCCAGCCACCACCAACCCAAGTACACCAATCACCCGCAACAAGGCGCGCAGGCTGGGCAGCTTTTTCAGTTTGCTGCTGCTGCCGGGTTGGTCAAAAACGGTTTGCGCGCTGAGCTGCTCTTCGCCCTCAAACAAGCCCAAGTCGCCCACATAGCGGACCGGCTCGCCCGGGTAGATGGCGTCAAACTCTTCGATCAAGGCGCGCGCTTCGTTCAGGTCGCCAATGAAGTCAAAGCCCGGCACGGGTCTGCAGTCGTGCAAGGCCACCACCGCCACGCGATCCTGGCCCATGCCAAAGGCAAACAACTCTAGCCCCGAGCGGCTCCACTGCTCAGCCAAATGCAGTGCTGCCGAGTGCATGGGTTGGCGCGCTTGCGGGATGCTGTTGCAAATGCCGACAAAATCTTGCACCCCGCTGGTGGCGTACCAGTGCATGCCCTCGCGCTGCAATTTGGTCAGAGAGGCGCGCACCAGCTTTTCGGCCGGCTCCAGGATGCGCCACTCCATGCCCAACACAAAACGGTGTTGATCAAATTTGACCCACAAAGCGTTTTGGTTCATGGCTTCATTGCTCCAACAACCGAGGGGTGATCAGCACCACCGTGGTGGTGCGGTCTTTGGAGCCCTTGCGCGAGCCGGGCAAGCGCTGGATCAAGGGATCGGTTTGCTCACTTTCGAGCATTTCGGCATCAAATCCACTGAGCACAATGGTCTCGTTGGACTTGGCGACCAAACGTTGTAGCACGCCAAAGTTGCCAATGCTGGGCTGCTGAATGGTTTGCAAACTCGAACCGCTGCCCGAGTTGAACGAGGTCAGCGACTTGAGCGAACTCAGCGACAGCCCGCACTCGATCAACACATGGTTGGAGTCAAGCAAAATGGGCAACAGCGACAGCGAAAACCCGGTGGTGATCTCCCCTGGTACCAAGCTGGGCGCACCGTACACGGTGGAATTGGTGCTGCCCACAGTGGACATCAGGGTGGGGGTGACTTGCTTGAGGTAGCTTTGCGTGGTTTGGTTGCCCACCGGCACGGGTTGGCGGTTGACGGTGGTGACCACGGTGGAGTATGACGAACTCACGCGGCCAAACTTCTCCAGCGCTTGAAACAACAACTGGTTGGTGCTGCCCGATGCGTTCTTGAGCACCAGACCCACGCTGGTGGCGGTCTCGGCGCTGGTCACGGCGGTGGGCCCTTTGAGCTGCAACTGCCCCAACTTCATCGAGTTGGAGACGTAGTTCCAGTCAATGCCCGATTGAAACTCGTTTTTCAGGTTCACTTGCAACACCTCGACCGTCATCGAAACTTGGCGCATCAAGGTTTGGTTCAGGCTTTGGATGTACTGCTCAATTGCCTCGACGTTGCGAAACGCGTCACGCACGGTGACAGTGCCAGTGTTGGGGTCGATCACCAACTTGCCCGTCACCGACACCATGTTGGCCAAGTTCTTTTCGATGCCGGTCCACACGTTGATGTCGCTGGCGCTGCTCGATGAAGAAGATCCGCCCCCGGTGGAGGACAAGCTCAACGACGAAGCCAGTTTCAAGCCGCCAGGCAAGGTTTTGACGGCGATGTTGCGCGAGACCACGCGGTAAAACAATATGCGGCCCGATTCATAAGACCAACGCAGGTCTGAGCGCAAGGCCACTTGGTTGAGCAAGCCGGCCAAGCTGCCCGAGTAGTTCAACTCAATGTCGCTTTGGCTGGCGATGTCGGTGGGCTCGATCAGCCGGGCCCCACCTGCGCGCTGCACGCGCTCGGCCACCGCTTTGTCGCTGCCCGTGCCCGCCGTGGCCGCTGCGCCTGTGGTGCCTGTCGCCGCTGGCAGCGCACCCATCGTGGCCGCGCCGGGGACGGCGCCGGTCAGCGTCATGCCAATGGGCACAAACATGGACGGCGGCATGGTGGCGTCGGAGGACACATTGACCGGAATATCCGTGGTGCGCTCGATCAGCGAGGCAATGGTTTTGATGCTGTGGCGGCCAGGCACGCGCAAGGTCACCGACGCAATGTGGCTGGGCAGCATCTCGCTGCGGTCCAACGGGATCGAGTGGGTGGTAAAGCGCGGCGTTTGGCTGGTCACCACCGACGCCGTTGGCCCCGGGTAGCTGCGCAGCAAAGCGTTGGCCATGGCGGTGCGATCGCTCATGTCGGTATGGGTGTCGGCGATGGTTTTCTCAAAGCGCGACACAGAACACGCGTTGAGAAAAACGCACAGACACAAACACAGGCAAAAGCGCCAATGCAGCGAAGTGTGGCGAATCAAATAGGTCATGGTGGGTCAGCGTGCCAATGGCTGTTGATGGCGGACGATGCTGATGATGCGGGTGGCATCATTCATCACGGCTTGCAAGGGGTAGTCGGTGTTGCTCAAAGCGTTCATCACCAACTGAATGGCCGAGGTGAAATTGCCCTCGATGCTGATTTGCGCCTGGATGGGAAAGTCGCGCTCGGCCTCCCACATCAGCTGCCAGTTGGCCACTTGTGCCCAGCGGCTGATGCTGTGGTACAGGGTTTTGTCGTTGGTCATCAACGACCAAACCGCCGAAGGCTCTTCGGCGCTGGGTTGGGGCGGTGCGTTTTGCCCAGGCAGCGGGTTCAAGGTTGGCTTGGGTGGGCGCGCCCACTCGACCGAAATGTCCAGCTCGGTGGCCGGCCCTCGGCTGGCGCTGCGGGCGGTTTTATCGGGCACCAAGATGGGCGGCAAAGCCTGTGCAGCCCCTGGCGGTTTGGCTTCCGGGGCTGATGGTGGCGGGGCAGCCGTGGCTGGCGTTTTTGTCGCTGGTGCCTGCGCCGGTGCGGCCAGGGGCACTTGCGGCGCAATCACGAACATGCCTTGCGTGGGCACCAAGCTGAGCTTGCGCTCAGCCAGGACGTGGGTAAACATGTCCCATGCCACCGATGGCGTCACCGCTTGAGGGCTTTGCAAACTGATGGTGCCCTCGACCCGCGTGTCCACCAACACCTGCCGCCCCGTCATGGCCCCCAAACTGCGGGCCACGTTGGCGATATCGGTATTGACAAACTGCAACCACACCTGCGCTGCCCCAGCGCTGGGCGGCGCAGGGGCAGCGGTGGGCGCGGCCATGTTGGCCACCACCGGCGTGCGAAACGGCACAAACTGCGCCCCCAAGTGGGGTGCAGTTTGTGCCCCAGCTGAAATACAGCCACCCGCCAACATCAAGGCGGGCAGCCACGGCCTGGGCCAACTCCAAACATGGGGCATGGTTGGCGCTCAGGGCTTGAGGGCGATGATGAAGTCCACCGACGACGTGCTCAGAGCGCACGCCGTGGCCAAGCTGATGTTGTTGATGGCCGCGCCGGGGGCTTTGACTTCAATCGCAGAGGTGGCGAGCCAGCTGGTTTGGGCTGCTGCGGTCGCGGCGGCGCTTTGAATTTTCAGGGCATAAATGACATTGCTGATGCCGGTGGCCAAATCTGCACAGGCGCCCGTGGGCACCTTGGAGATGGTGTAGATCAAACCCGCGTTGAGTGGCAAGTCAGTGATGGCAGCAGGGTTCGTTGCCACGAACTCAGAAGTTGCAAAAGAGGAAGTGACCGCACCATTGCTGCTGACTTTTGAGGTGTCCCAACCCCCCAATCCAGCCATATTGGCAGTAGTGATGCCGCTGGTGGAGGTTGTTGCAAAGGTGGCGCTGACCTTGGAGCTCAGCCGGGCCACGGTTTTGATTTGGTCATTGACCTTGCTCGATGTCATGATGTTTTGCACACCCGATAAACCAGCGACGATGAGGACGGCCAAGATGGCCACGGCGATGGCCAGTTCGACCAGGGTGTAGCCCCCTTGTGCGGGCTTTTTGGGGAAAGAAACAGATGCTTGCATGGATTACTCCTTTGGGGTTAAATTTGATACAAATGAATCAATGATTAAAACTAAATAATCATTAATAGGTAATTTA
>Ga0214919_10002484_pt1 | contig 29019 bp, 22 predicted proteins | sample LL1503_MetaG_FD_177994 | JGI IMG/M metagenome (GOLD analysis project Ga0214919, IMG submission 177994) | Freshwater microbial communities from Lake Lanier, Atlanta, Georgia, United States - LL-1503 | ecosystem: Environmental > Aquatic > Freshwater > Lake | place: USA: Georgia | collected... | reverse complement strand
TTCTACTCCACTGAATGTTTTAGCGGTAGTTTTATTCGCCACTTAACACTTCTTGTATTTGAGCATTTAATTCGGGAATTTTATTAATAAGTACATCCCAAACAATTGAATAGTTCACACCTATGTAATCATGGATTAGTCGGTCTCTCATTCCTGCCATACTTTTCCATTGGATAGAACTCCATTTTACTTTAAAATCGGCTGGAATTTTCTTGGTTGCTTCTCCAACAATTTCCAAACTTCTTACAACAGCTCTCTTTAAAGTTTCATCATCTAGAAAAGTGTCTTTAGTTAATTCTTTACTAATCGAAAGTAAATAAGTACATTCGTCGGCAATATGTTTCAAGAATTCAATTGGTTCTTTAGACATACATCACCTCATTTAAAATTTTGGGGCCTATATATTTACTCAAGCCATTCTTTGTGACAATTTCAATTTTCTCATTTTTGAATAGGTTCTCAAAAATATCATAAACCGCCATATAATTATCGAAGTTTTCTTGATCTGGTTCGAAGTCTACAAGAAAGTCTATATCACTTTTAGATGATTGTTCATTCCGAAGATATGAGCCAAATAACCCAATGCTAGAAACCCCGAATTTAGAGAACTGGGGTTTGTGATTTCGTAAAATGGTTAATATGTTTTCTCTTGTTGTCATTAAATAATGAAAAGACAAATGTAAGTTTCTTTTTGAACTTGAGATTCTTAAAAATTACAGCTAACGTCCTGGGCTTTGCGCAGTTTGGATATTCTGTGATCCAATTGCTGGCTTGGCCACTAAAGTCGCGATTAGCTAAAGCCAAATTACTGAAGTTGATTAGCAATACCAAAAGATAAAGATGAAAACTAACATACACAAATACACCTAAAGAAAAGCAGTGTTAAACTCTTGTGTGCGCTGAACAAAGAGTAGCAAAAATGCCCGTTAACAGATGAATGGTCGGGGCATTTTTTCTACTCCACTGAATGTTACCTACTGTACTTCTAGTTAATTGCGTCATGCCATGATTGATAAGGGTTCCCCCTTCTGCTTGAAGGTGTCAAACAATACTTGATTTGATTAATGTCGTTTATGCAGCGGTTGGTAAGTAATGATTGATTTATTGAATTTCTAATTAGACGTAGTCTTTGAATTTCACTTTCACTCCAAGTCAAAAAGTATAAAACCTTATTGGAAGTTATACCATTAAAGGCGTTTGTAATATCAAAATGAGCCGTATTTGATAAGTCGTAGTTTATTTTGCAATCAACTTCTCTGTCACCAAAGTTTGGCAAAATATCATTTATATTTATGGTTTTGATTAGGTCTATTATTACAATTTTGTTGTCAATGCAATATTGTTTCCAGGTCTGAGGATAGCCCACATGATTATCAATTGGGTAAAGTGATTCCAGTTAAAGCTGTCGGCAAATACTTCCAAAATTTGCTTTGTCAGCCACCATAGAACCATTGTGCGTTGTTTTGCATCTAGCAGCTTTCGTCTGAAGGATTAAATGTCCCAATTACTAAAATATTTGAGTTTTAGTTTATTGAATGACCACAAAATTGTCTTTGTTGCTCGATGACTTCTAAGTCTTTTATGTATCTGTGTATTATTGGCATAGTTGTCGTTTTAGTATAACAGGTAACCAGTAACTTATTTTTTTCTCAGATTAAGCAATAAAACAGGAAGCAATACAAGATTTGTAATGGTAGCTACTAACAAGGTGATAGAAGTTAGCCAACCCAAAGCAATGGTGCCTCCAAAACTGCTGAAGCAAAATATAATAAATCCCGCTATTAAAACAAGAGAAGTGTATACAATACTAAGTCCTGTGTTTTGGATGGTTGCATTGACCGTTGCCTGAATATCGTTTTGATAAGTAGGTAACTCCTGCTTGTAATTTACTAAAAAACGAATGGTAATATCAATGGCTATTCCCAATGCAACACTAAACACTAATACGGTAGAAGGTTTAAGTGGAACACCCACCCAGCCCATTACCCCTGCAGTAATCACCAATGGAATCAAGTTGGGAATCAAAGAGCAAATTAATATTCTTGCCGATTTAAATAGATAAAGCATACAAAGCGATATCAATAAAAATGCCCAAACAATACTTTCTTTTAAACCACTAATAATAAAACTACTGCCCTCTAAAAAAGTAATGCTCGTTCCGGTTAACTGCACCTTAAATAAGCTCGTATCAAATAATTGACGTGCTCTTTCATTGATGCCATTTAAAACTATTGGCAACTGCTTGGTGCCAATATCTGCCATATTCACACTGATACGAGTGGTTTGTCGAGCGCTATCCATGAAAGAAGACAACATCTTTGAAAAATTATTCTTTCTACCACTGTCACTTTTGTTGGGTCGCAAATACTCTCCTACAAAAGCACCGTCAAAAGTATTGGGTAACCGATAATTGGCAGAGTCACCTTCATAAAAAGCCTGCTTAGCAAATTTCAATCCCTCAGCAAGACTCAAGGGTCGACTCATGTCGTTTTGAGCTGCTATGTATTGGGACAAAGAGTCTACTTTTTCAAACACTGAAAGCGATCGCATTCCAGTCAGTCCATTGCGTTTTTTTGTGTCTACCAAAATTTCTAAAGGCATAACTCCCTTGAAGTTTTTTTCAAAAAACTTCATGTCCGTGTAAATTTTATCTGTCTTTGGCAAATCATCCACAATAAAAGCGACTGTATTTAATTTGAAAATTCCAACAATTGAAAACACTAGTACGATTCCCGTAATAACATAGACTAGCCTTTGACGATGAACTACCCATTTCTCGATATTTAATAAAAAACTAGTCAGCCATTTATTCTCAAGATACTTAGTGTGAGCTGGTTTAGGCGCCGGTAAATAACTCAATGCAGCGGGTAATAAAATAAACGAAATCACAAAAATCAACATGATGCTAATCCCTGCTACTACACCAAATTCCTGCAATACAGCGCTTTTGGTAAGTGCAAAAACTGCAAAACCAATGGCTGCTGAAATGTTGCAAAACAAGGTAACCACACCCATTTTACTAACCATATCCACTAGCGACTTGTTTTTATCTCCGCTGGTTAAATAAGAACTATGATACTTATTAATAAAATAAATACAGTTGGGAATTCCAATTACTACTACCAGTGGCGGAGTTAATGCAGTAAGCAAACTTATTTTATATCCGCACAATTGCAATACGCCCAGACTCCAAATTACCCCCAATATCACCACCAACAATGAAAGCATCATGGTACTAAAAGAACGAAAAAATGCCAATAAAATCAATGCACTCAGCAATAGAGAGCCTATTAAAAATATTCTCATTTCCTTTTGTAATCTATCTGCTACCACAGTTCTTATTAGTGGTAGTCCGCTCAGATGAACTTCAATTTTGGTATTTTTTTCAAAATCATTGGCCGCTTTGGTGATGTCCATCACAATTTTTGAGCGCTTAGGGGAATTCAAAGAATCTTTGTTAATTCTAACCCCCATTAAATACGCATTGGTTTGCATATTGTACAAAAGAGAATTATAAAAGGGTAGATTCAAAAATATTTTTCTGGCAGAATCAATTGCAGCCTGATTTTCGATGTCATCCGAAAATATTTTGACTGCGTTTAATTTCTCAGTTACTGAATCCTTTTGGAGATTGATAGAGGTGGGAACACTCAACACATCCTCTACATCCTTTACTTTCTTTAATTGCTGTTGTAGGTGATTGTAGGCTGAAAAAGTAGCGAGATCAAAAAAATGATCCGTTTGAATACCCAACACCAATACATTGCCATCATCACCAAATTTTTCTCTAAACTGCTTATACTCCTGGTATTTTGGATTGTCAACTGGAATAGCTTTGGCAAATTCATAACTCAATTTTACTTTGCTAGCAAAATATCCCATTACGCCAGTAACAGCAAACAGTATGATTAATAATGATAAGCGGTTTTTAATTACAATGGTTCCTAAGCGTTTCCACATATTAAACTGATTGATTAAATAGTTTTGCAAAGAAAAACTATTTAATTGAATTCAATTAAACGGATTTTAAATAGAAATCTTGAATTCATTTTTTATTCCTTTTGAATATTTAAAAGAAGCCTTCATTGGTTAGTTTGTTGGAAGGGGTATTTTCAAGTTTTATTAAAGAAATATTGATTGCTTCAAAATCGGTAGCCAAAACGGTAATTCTGCGCTCATTATATTTACAATCAATTAATCTAATGAGCAGACCAGCCGAATGTTTCCTATTTTTACTGTCCATTAACCTATCCAGACCAGAATAATTCGCAGAAGAAAAAGTTACATGACTCATAAAACAAAAGGAATCGTTTTAAGAACCATCAAATATGGTGAAACTAGTTTGGTCGTAACTGTATTTACTGAACTTTTCGGTCTGCAAACTTATATGGTCAATGGAGTAAGGACTACTAAAAAATCTTCCGCCAAAGCAAATCATTTTCAACCAGGTGCCATTTTGGATTTGGTTGTTTATCACAGTGATCAAAGGGCAATGCAACGTATCAAAGAATTTAAATGGGACTTTTTATTTAATGAAGTCTTGAGTGACGTAATTAAAAATAGTCTTGCCCTTTACATTGTAGAACTGTTGCAAAAATGTCTGAAACAGCCAGAACAAAACATATCCCTCTTTCATTTTTGTGAAGATATTTTAATACAGTTGGACGTTGCTGAAAAAGAAGTGACTGCCAACTTTGCTTTATATTTTTCACTACAACTTCCCCAATTTTTTGGGTTTAAGGTGAATGATAATTATGAAGATGAATTAAATATTCTAGATTTATTGGAGGGTAATTTTGTTGCAAGAAATCCAGAACATCCGCATTTTATTGAAGGAAAATATGCTGAAATTACCTCTCAGCTTTTAAAAGTGATGCACCCTGATGAATTATCTCAATTTAAATTTCACCACGATATTAGAAGAGCCTTGTTACAGCATTACCTTACTTACTATTCCCTCCATATCAGCGATTTTGGACAAATGAAAACACTGGCTATCTTACAAGAAATTTTTTGATGCTATACTATTCGTCTTGCAGAAGACAGTTGATTTAATTGAAGCTGTTGAATATTTTCTATTAAAACCACTCCAGGCTTTTTCCCTTTCTCAAAACTGCCTATTAATGAATCAAGCTTCAAAGCCCTCGCACCATTGATTGTTGCCCATTTTAAAAGAGTTGATAAAGGAAAAATAAGATTGTTTGTGAGCTGAATAGTTTTTAATTCTTCTAGTATGTCCAACTGATGATTGCTCGCCAGACTATCGGTTCCAACCACTGTATTACAATTCCTATCCATTAGCATTTTTATAGGTGGATTTTTTTGCTCGATATAATTATTGGCATTGATACAAATACAATGGCTAATTAAGGAGGAATATTTTTCTGAATATTTAATTAAAAAATCAATGTCAGTTTCACTGGTATAGGTATTGTGAACTGATAGAATTGATTGTTGCTTATTAAAATAAGGTAGCCAACTTTGAAAACTCGATTTGCCAGTAGGCTCAAAAGAACTGATGTCAATTCCGAAATTTTTATATAGGGTCAAGAAACCACCTTGCTTACTTAAATAAAGCTCATCCTCAGCAGCAGATTCCTGGTTATGGATGGTAATTAATTGCCCGTCAGTATCCTCATTAAGCAAATGAAAAAGTTTTTTTGAAACACTATAGGGAGCATGGGGCGAAAGGGTTGTCGGATGAGTAGGGAGTTCATTTTTGAATTGATCGAATATCAATTTCATCGCCTCCAACCTAGCATTAGCTACTTCGCCGACAAAGCCACTTACCTCAATAAAATTATGCCACAAGATTTTGCTTGATTGCTTTACAGCAATCGAATCCGTCGAATTACAAATATCTCCCACGGCAACAGTGCCCGTTTGGTACATTTTGCTATCTGCTTGCTCCATTGCTTCTAGTCGCAGCTCATTGCCTTTGGACCGATTACTCATAACCTGTTGTACAAACTCAACCAGGCCAGTATTTTCAGGAATTCTTCCTTTTAAGTGGCTTAATTCTAGGTGACAATGGGCATTTACAAAACCAGGACTAATAATTCCTTTAAATTCTTCAATTCCATCGCCTGCTTCATCAATATTTACTAAGTCGATAACAAGGCCTGAAGCATCTGTAATCAAGACCTTAGGCGCTGAAAGAATTTCATATCCGGTAAAAATATGGTCGGCTGTAAATTTTCTGTACAAAATGATTCGTTGATATATTGTAAATTTGCGGCTAAATATAAAAGCAATGCACTCTTATATTTGCTAAAGTTCTTAAATAAAAAATAAAAAAGGCCAATAAAGCTTTTTAAAAAATAATGCGGGCGATCAAATTAAATCTTTGAGGTCTGTCAATGGGTCAGCTAATATTGGACAAATCCAATTCAGATCCATGAGCAGATTTTTTAGCCCCTATTTTTATAGAGTAGGTTTCAAAAATAAAGTATGTTAGATAAATTAGATGCGATAAAGGGACGATTTGATAATTTAGGAGTGGCTTTAACCAATCCTGAAATTGTAAGTGACAACAAAAAATTTACTGCAATTAGCAAAGAGTATCGCAGTTTAGAAAAAATTGTATTGGCAAGGAATGCCTATGTTAGCCTATTAGACGATATTGAATTTAACAAAGAAGTATTGAATGGTGATGATGCAGAAATGAGAGACCTTGCCAAACAAGAATTACCCATTTTAGATGAGAAGAAGGAAGCATTAGAAAAGTCGCTTCGAAATATGCTTATTCCAAAAGATCCTTATGATGAGAAGAATGCAATTTTAGAAATTAGGGCTGGTACTGGAGGCGATGAAGCTTCCCTTTTTGCCGGTGATTTATTAAGAATGTATTTAAAATATTGTGAAAAAAAGGGTTGGAAAACTGCTTTGCTAAGTGAAAGTGATGGAACTGCTGGAGGCTATAAAGAAGTTCAGGTGGAAGTAGTGGGCGATGATGTATATGGCACGATGAAATTTGAAAGTGGTGTTCACCGAGTTCAAAGGGTTCCTGATACTGAGGCCAGTGGAAGGGTTCACACGAGTGCCGCTACTGTTGCTGTAATGCCCGAAGCGGAGGAAGTGGACTTTGAACTAAAAGAAAGTGATGTTAAAATGGAAACCGCTCGAAGTGGTGGAGCAGGTGGTCAAAATGTAAACAAGGTGGAAACAAAAGTGTTCTTAACCCATAAGCCAACTGGTATTGTAGTAATGTGTCAAACAGAAAGGAGTCAGTTGGGTAACAAAGAAAAAGCGATGGATATGCTTAGGACCCGACTTTATGATGAGGAGGTACGAAAAGCGGAGGAAGCCATTGCCCATAAGAGAAAAAGCCTGGTAAGCACGGGTGACAGAAGTGCTAAAATTAGAACCTATAACTTTCCTCAAGGTAGAGTAACCGACCACCGAATCGGACTTACTGTTTATAATTTAGACAATGTATTGAATGGGGAGGTTCAGGAATTCATTGACGCTTTGCAATTTGCTGAAAATGCTGAAAAAATGGCAACGCCTAGTTAATTCAGCTGACTTAATCTTCATTTATCCTAAGTGGATTCGCTAAATTTCTCTCTATTCTTGCTTTTTTTACAAAAAGTATAAGCAAGGGTATAAATTTTTGTTAAAGCCTAAGAAATCCCGAACATTCTAATCTATCATTTAACTGAAAACATTAACTTTATTTCTCAATATAAATAATAACACATATGTTTTTTTTGAATATTTCAAGTGTTAGATTTTATCGCGCATAATATTTTAATTCAACTTTTTCTCATAAGCAGTTAGTTTTGGTAAACGGCCCTTGTTTCTACAGGGGCTGATTTTTTTTAGCATGGTCGATGCATGTTTTTTACTGCTAAATCATCACAAAAAATTTTAATTGGTTATTTAAAACTCCCTCAATTAATATTGAAAATAATAAATAAAACAAGGTCGCTGAATTTGATATGGCCAACGATATTAAAAAAAAATGTTATGGAATAGGTTCCAAATTTGATTCTCTGTTTGTCTTTATGCAATAGTTAGCCGATAATCTATTCTTACAATGATAAAAGAGTTTTACCTTTAACCTGTTTTTAAAACTCCGCAATAAAACATACTTTATAATTTATTTAATTTATTGAAGTGGCTACAAGTGAATCAGAAAGAAAATCTTTCTTTAAAAGAATAAGTGGAAAGGAGAATACTGAGGAAGAGTCAGAAATGACCTTTTTTGACCACATTGAAGAATTGCGTTGGCACATTATGCGTTCTATCATTGCATGGTTAGTAGCTGCGATTGCAATTTTTGTATACATCGATTGGGTATACGACAATGTTATTTTAGCTCCGGCAAATAAAGACTTCATTACCTATGGAGCGCTTTGTCGCTTTGGCAACTGGCTTCACCTTGGAGACAGTCTGTGCATGCCTCCTGTTAAAATTGATTTTCAGGTTACCACTGTAAATGGAACTTTTACCTCCGCAATTTCTATTGCGATGATAGGAGGAATCATTGCTGCCTTTCCCTATATTTTTTGGGAAGTGTGGCGCTTTATAAAGCCTGCACTATCTCCAAAAGAAAGAAGATACGGAACAGGAAGCATTTTCTGGGTTTCCCTATGCTTCTTTACTGGCGCAGCTTTCGGCTATTTTCTGTTAGCCCCTTTTACCTTTAACTTTTTAGCAAGTTTTTCTTTGGGCAAAACTGGTATGATCATCTACCGTCCAGCCATAGACGATTATATTGACAGTCTTACTAACTTGATGTTGGGTTGTGGAATTGCTTTTGAACTTCCCGTACTATCATATGTACTCGCGAAAATCGGATTGATTACCGGAAGCTTTTTAAAGAAATATTTCAAATTCGCTTTCGTAATCATATTGGTAGTAGCAGCAATTATTACCCCTTCTCCTGACTGGACGAGCCAGTTTTTGGTAGCCCTTCCGCTGTTGTTGCTTTATTGGATAAGTATTCTTTTGGCTACCAGAGTGGAGAAGCAAAGAAAGAAAGATGAAGAAAAAGAATGGAGTTAATATTAATTAATTATAGATAACTGATAGTAGACTTTAGACAATTTGAACAACCTACTTTCAGTTATCTTTTATAATAACCAATTTATAATTTTAAAATAATGGCTTTAAATTTATCCCTACCCATTGCAATTGGCGCTGATCATGCTGGGTTTGAATGTAAAGAAAAATTGATTTCACTATTTAAAGCAAAAGGTATACAACTCAAAGATTTTGGTTGCTTTTCAACCGATACGGTTGACTACCCCGATTTTGCTCACCCAGTTGCACTTTCGGTTGAAAAGGGTGAAGCTGCTTTCGGAATTTTACTTTGCGGAAGTGCAAATGGTGTTGCTATCAGTGCTAATAAACACCAAGGAATTAGAGCAGCCCTCTGCTGGACAGAAGAAATTGCTGAGTTGGCCCGTAAACACAATGATGCAAATGTTCTTTGTATACCCGCTCGATTTGTTACTGTAGAAGTAGCTCAAAATATGGTAGAATTTTTTATGAATACTTCTTTCGAAGGAGGCCGTCATCAAAGTAGAGTGGATAAAATTTCCTGCTAAAATTTAGTGATGCTTATAAATAAAATAAATCGCAGCCATCCTTATTAATGAATGCTCCTCTAATTTAAGTATGCTTAAGATTTGATTGCATTAGTTTTGCAAATTATTTACCACTGGATCCGATTAACTTAAATTTCTTATTGCTTTAATAAAATTTCAAAAATGAAAAATCTACTATCGCTTATCCTTGTTTTGACGAGCTCACAATTTGTTTGTTTCTCTCAGTCAAACAATGCAGCCAAATATGCTGCTACCATTACTACGAAAGACTTAAAAAAACACTTAACAATCATCGCTAGTGATGAAATGGAAGGAAGAGAAACAGGAACTCTTGGCCAACGCAAAGCTGCTGCCTATATTGAAAAACAATTTAAACTGTTGGGACTAAAAGCTGCACCTGCCCTAAAAAATTACCAACAAATGTATCCCCTTTACCAAGATAGCCTTGTTAAAAGTGAACTGATAATTGACGGTAAAACGATCGAGTTCGGAAAAGATTATTACTGTCAGGCAAATATTAGCGAAAACGGCGGATTCAATAGTAATAAAATTATTGTTGTAGGATACGGCATTGATGATAAAAATTATTCTGATTATACTGGAATAGATGTAAGCGGTAAAATAGTTGTTTTCTTTACGGGTGAACCAAAAAAAGAGGGTAAATATTTTTTAGGTGGTACCAACCGAGGTTCAGAGTGGACCTACCCAGGAACAGAAAAAAAATTAGCTGTTGCTGCTGCAAAAGGAGCTGCAGGCGCACTGATCATCAGTTCTACCCAGGCTAGCTTTATGGCAAGAACTATTGAATCCAATATTAAATCGAGTGTTTATTATCCTAGACCTTCGGCTGATGGAAAAAAAATTAATCATGCCATTCTATCGCATGTTTTTGCTGCAAGTATTTTCAACAATCAATTCGATGCAATGCTAAAAATTGCAAAGGCTGGACAAGCATTTGAAAAAAGTTCAAATATTGAAAAGGAGATTGCAGCTTCATTAAAATATGCTAAAAATAGAACGGTAATCAATGCTAGTAATGTAATTGGCATAATCGAAGGCACTGATAAAAAAGATGAATTTGTTTTTTTAACGGGTCACTATGATCATCTTGGAAAACATGATGGTAAAATATATTATGGTGCTGATGATGATGGAAGTGGTACTTGTGCTGTAATTGAAATGGCAGAGGCTTTTGCAAAAGCCAAGGCAGCAGGTAAAGGCCCTCGAAGAACAATGGTATTTATGACTGTAAGTGGTGAAGAAAAAGGATTGTGGGGTAGTGAATATTATGGGGATCATCCAGTTTTTCCATTAGAAAAAACATCGGTTGATTTAAATACAGACATGGTAGGCAGAATTGATACCGAAAGACAAAAAGATGATACAATGAATTACGTTTATGTAATCGGTCATGATAAACTCAGTAGTGAATTACAGGCTATTAATGAAGGGGTAAACAATCAATATACTCATCTAGTATTAGATTATAAATATGATGACCCCAATGACCAAAACAGAATTTATTATAGAAGTGATCATTACAATTTTGCAAAAAAAGGAGTTCCTATTTTGTTTTATTATGACGGAATGTTACAAGCTGATTATCACAAACCAACTGATACCGTAGATAAAATTACCTGGGACTTGTATGAGAAAAGAGTAAGAATGATCTTTCATACCGCTTGGGAAATTGCCAATCGAGACGAAATGCTAAAAAGAGATATCCCCTTAGGCACTGGCACAAGATAAAAAAATAGGCTTCCAAAATGGAAGCCTATTTTTTTGTAATGAGTGTAAATACTACCAGCCTAAAATCCAAGCGAAAATTAGTGGACAAACAATCGTAGCATCACTTTCTACAATAAACTTAGGCGTATGAATATCTAGCTTACCCCAGGTAATTTTTTCATTGGGCACTGCTCCAGAATAGGATCCATAGGAGGTAGTGCTATCACTTACTTGACAGAAATAACTCCAGAAAGGAACATCATGCCATTCCAAATCTTGGTACATCATTGGCACTACACAAATTGGAAAATCTCCTGCTATACCTCCGCCAATTTGGAAAAAACCTACTCCCTTGCCGCCTGAATTATTTCTATACCAATCCGACAACCATACCATGTATTCTATTCCACTTTTCATCGTGGATGCTTTCAATTCTTTTTTGATAATATAGGAAGCAAAAATATTTCCCATTGTGCTGTCTTCCCATCCTGGTACTACTATTGGGATATTTTTTTGAGCCGCCGCCAACATCCAACTATTTTTTGGATCAATTTCATAGTACTGTTCCAACACCCCACTCAATAACATTTTATACATGTACTCATGAGGAAAATAACTTTCCCCTTTATCATCCGCGTCCTTCCATATTTTATGAATGTGCTGTTGAAGTCTTCTAAACGCCTCCTCTTCTGGAATACAAGTATCAGTAACCCGATTATAATGATTTTCTAATAAATCCCATTCTTCCTGCGGACTTAAATCTCTATAGTTGGGAACCCTTTTGTAATGGCTATGTGCCACTAGGTTCATAATGTCTTCTTCTAGATTAGCACCCGTACAACTGATGATCGAAACCTTATCCTGACGAATCATTTCAGCAAGACTTAATCCCAATTCAGCAGTGCTCATTGCACCAGCAAGTGTAATCATCATTTTACCACCCTCTTCTAGATGGGTAACATACCCTTTAGCAGCATCCATTAAGGCGGCGGCATTAAAATGGCGATAATGATGCTCGATAAAATTTGAAACTGGACCCTGACTCATATACGAATGTTTTGTACTTCAAAAAATATTCTTTCGGCCAACTAAATCTAAATAATTATTTTTAACCTCAAGATTGCAAAAGTAATTTTTTTTATGCTTCAAAAAGCAGTAATTGCAGGAAGGTTAACAGTCTATTGTAAAATAAATATAAAACATCACAGAATCATATGAAACAGCTCATTTTTATTAGTCTATCATTTTTTTACCTGCAGGGTTATTCTCAAACTATTATCCAACGGGATGCTGAAATTGAAAAAATGGTCAAAGAAGTTTCTACTGACTCTTTACAATCCTATATAAAAACATTGGTAGCCTTTGGCACAAGAAATACCTTGAGTACACAGGCAGATGCAAAACATGGCATTGGCGCTGCACGCAATTGGGTATTGGGGAAATTCAATGAAATGGCGAAAAAATCTTCTGGCAGATTAACAGCAATCATTGACACCACCACATTACAACCAGATGGAAAAAGAGTAGACAAATTGTTGGTATTGGGCAACGTAATGGCAACCTTGCAAGGGACCGATCCAAATGACAAACGAATATTTGTTATTAGTGGACATCTTGACAATATGAGAACCAGTGTGATGGACCGAGTAGGTGATGCTCCTGGAGCCAATGATGACGGAAGCGGAGTGTCTGCTGTACTAGAATGTGCAAGAGTAATGAGTACAAGAAATTTTCCGGCCACTATTATTTTCGTGACGGTAAGCGGTGAGGAGCAGGGATTACTCGGAGCTACTTACCTAAGTGAAAAAGCAAAAAAAGGAAATTGGAATATTGAAGCTGTAATTAACAATGATATTATGGGCAGCAATAATAGCAACGAAACCAATATTATTGACAATACAAAAGTTCGTGTTTTTAGTGAAGGATTGCCTTCTTTTGAAACTGAAAAAAATGCTTCCTTAATCAGATCTCTTGGATTAGAGAATGATGGAAAATCTCGACAATTGGCTCGATATGTAAAAGAAATTGGAGAAAGATATGTAGATAACCTGCAGGTAGTAATGATTTATAGAAATGATCGTTTTCTTCGAGGTGGAGATCATACACCTTTTGTACAGCAAGGGTTTCCAGCAGTTAGATTCACAGAAATGAATGAAAATTATACTCGTCAGCACCAAGATGTGAGGATAGAAAATAATATTCAATATGGTGACCTACCTGAATTTATCGACTTTGAATACCTAAGGAAAAACACCTGTATGAATCTTTCTAATTTAGCAAATCTTGCCAAGGCTCCTTCTAGCCCAGAGGCAGTAAAAATGGATGTGAAGAAATTATCGAATTCTACTTATTTATATTGGCAAGCGCCTACCACCGGAAAGACAAAAGGATATTATATCTTACTAAGAGAAACTACCAGTGCAATTTGGCAGAAAAAAATATTTACAACTGATAATGAAATTCGATTGCCTTATTCAAAAGACAATTATTTTTTTGCAGTACAATCTGTTAATGAAGCGGGTAACGAAAGCTTACCCATTGTACCTGGAGTTGGTCGTTAAAAAAAGCAGAACTTTTAAAAAATGAATACCTCGTTTTTAGAGGCCGCGATAATAATCTTAACTTTGTTTCTTAAAGTTGGAATAGGTATCGTTTGACCGCTCACCTCTTCAACTGAAACACGTATTCTGAAAAATGAATTATTTAGCCCATGCCTACCTTTCATTTAATGAGCCAGAGATACTCGCCGGCAATATGATCAGTGACTTTGTCAAGGGCAAAAAAAAATTTGATTTTTCATTGACTATTCAGCAAGGAATAGCTTTACACAGGGCTATTGATCAATTTACTGATTTTCACCCAGTAACTCAAGAAGCCAAATCCTATTTCAAAAAAGACTATCGGCTTTACTCAGGAGCATTTGTTGATGTAGTATATGATCATTTTTTAGCAAATGATAAAAATGAATTTGCTAATGAAAAGGAGTTGGATTCATTTTGCCAGTCTACTTATATTAATTTACAAAAGAATGAAGCAGGTCTTCCAGAAAAATTTTTACAAATGCTTCCCTATATGAAGGAGCAAAATTGGCTTTTTCACTACAAGCGAAGTGAAGGTATTGAAAAAAGCTTCGGTGGTTTAGCCAGAAGAGCCGTTTATTTATCTGAATCAGCAATAGCCTTTTCCATTTTCAATAAACATTACCAAGAATTAGAAAACTGTTACCAATTGTTCTTTCCTGAATTAAAAAATTTTTCTTCACAATATGTAAGTCAACTAAATAACCAATAATTCGTTTTATATTTATAACAAAAAAGTATATGAAAAAAATATCAACCTTCGTTTTACTCCTTTTAATGGGATGTATTGCATTACAAGCTCAAACAAAATTTCCTAAGTTGGACAAATCACCCATGGATATGGTGTACTATCCAAATGCTTATCCCTATTTAAAAATTCAGAATAAACTGACCGAACCATTGGTTGCAAGGGTAATTTTCAGCAGGCCACAAAAAAATGGACGAGCTATTTTTGGTGAATTACTTGAATATGGAAAAGTTTGGCGCCTTGGTGCAAATGAAGCAACGGAAATAGAGTTTTTTCAAAATGTAAAAATTGGAAATACAAAAATTAAAACCGGCCGTTATACTATTTACAGTATTCCGACTGAAGAAAAATGGACAATGATTCTAAACAAAGAGACAGACATCTGGGGAGCATTTAAATATGATCAAACCAAGGATATTGTAAGAATAGATGTGCCAGTGCAGAAACAAACTGAAATTTTAGAAGCACTGGCTATGACTTTTGAAAAAAATGCTACCGGTGCTGAATTAGTAATTGGTTGGGATAATTTTAAAGTGGCAATCCCCATTGTTTTTTAAAATGTCACTTTCATAATAAAGCTACCTGCATTAAATTTTATATCTCCTAAATTTTTACCCAATATATTTCAATGGAATTAACCGCTCAAATGAATAAGGAAATTGATCATTTGTTAGAAGAAGTCTATTCAGTTTGTATTGAAGATGGCAATAAGCAGGATATCACCTATTTTGAATTTCACAGAGGAAGATATAAAAGGCTTTTGTGTAGCATCAAAAAATTATCTATTCCAAAAAATACCAAAATCTTAGACCTTGGAAGTCATTATTTACATACCTCCATATTACTCAAAAAAATGGGTTACGACGTTTATGGAATGGATGTATCCCCTTTTTGGGAATTGGATTTTGTAATAAAAAGAAGTGCCCAATTCGGAATCCATAAGCTAATAGAAAATGAATTAGAAAGTGTAGAATCATTGGATAATTTCCAAGATAATTTTGGTCTTGTAATTTTTGCGGAAATATTGGAGCATATCACTTTCAACCCGATTGGCTTTTGGCAAAAAATCCATCAGGCTATACAAGTGAATGGTATTATTTATATCTCTACTCCAAATTCACTTACATTAATAAATATTGCTAGAGCACTAAAAAAAATATTTTTACTAGAAGGCTTGGGATTGGGAGTAGGTGAAATATTTTCCAAAGTCACTTATGGCCACCATTGGAAGGAATATTCAGCAAAAGAAGTGAGAAAATATTTCGGTTCACTTTCTGATGACTTTAAATTGGTAATTAAAAAGTATTACTATAAAAAATACAGTTGGGCCAATTTGAACACTTCAGTTTTTAAGGTTTTTTCTGCGATTGGAAATTTATCATACTTTTTCAGAGACGAACTAGAAGTAATTATTGTTGTGCCCCACAAAAATTCATGGAAATTAGAAAAGCCAACTTATTAATAAATTAACTCTTAATATTTTTCTGCCTCTCAATAAAAGTAACCAATGAAATTAGCTACAAAAATTATTCATGCAGGCGCTGAGCCAGATCCAAGTACTGGAGCCATCATGACGCCTATTTATCAAACCTCTACTTACGTGCAAGCTGCCCCAGGTCAGCACAAAGGATATGAATATGCTAGAAGCCAAAACCCTACTAGAAAAGCATTGGAAGATGCATTGGCAATTATTGAAAATGGTAACTATGGACTTGCTTTTTCAAGTGGTGTAGCTGCTACAGATGCTGTGATAAAATTATTATCCCCTGGTGATGAAGTGATCGCAGCCAATGATATGTATGGAGGCACCTACCGTCTTTTCACCAAAGTGTTTGCAAAGTTTGGAATCAAATTTATATATATTGATACTTCCAAAGTGAGCAATGTGGAAGCTGCGATTACCAATCATACCAAATTAATTTGGATAGAAACCCCCACCAATCCGCTGATGAATATCAGCGATATTGCTGCAATAGCATTGGTAGCGAAAAAAGCAGGTGCCCTGTTGTGTGTGGACAATACTTTTGCTTCTCCTTATTTACAAAACCCCTTAAACGATGGGGCAGATATAGTCATGCATTCTGCCACCAAATATTTAGGAGGACACAGTGATGTAATTCAAGGAGCACTCATTATGAATGACATTGCTTTAAGAGATCAGTTGCATTTCATTCAAAAAAGTTGTGGTGCTGTACCTGGACCAATGGATTGCTTTTTAGTATTAAGAGGTATAAAAACTTTGCACGTTAGAATGCAAAGGCATTGTGAAAATGGAGCTGCTATTGCTCATTATTTAAGAAGTCACCCTAAGGTTGAAAAGGTTTACTGGCCTGGATTTGAAGACAATATTGGTTACCCAATTGCAAAGAAACAAATGCGTGACTTTGGAGGGATGATCAGTTTTACCTTAAAAGATGAAAGCATAGAAGCTGCCAATAAAGTACTTTCCTCCACCAAGTTATTTTCATTGGCGGAGAGTCTAGGAGGTGTAGAATCTTTAATTAACCATCCGGCAAGTATGACGCATGCTAGCATACCTAGAGAAGAAAGAATTAAAAATGGTCTAGCCGATGGACTAATTCGTTTGAGTGTTGGTATAGAAGACTCTGGCGATTTAATTGAAGATTTAAAAAAGGCAATCTGCTAAATTAATAAGTATCTTGAGGATTGCTAACTAATTCCCTTTATTAATAAAAATTGACCAATACCCATTATAAGTAGTTTTTGTTTGCTATTTTATTTTTGTTGCTATTTTACTACAGTGAATGTAATTGCTGGCTTGCTAAAGAATCGTCAAACTTCTAGAAATTTCAGGGTTAGTAAACTCCTGTAATCAGATTGCTTTAAAAGTCTGCAATGTTGTAAAGATGTAAATGGCAACCAAACATCATTCGACTTATTTCAAGGGCACCTACAAAGAAATTCACCAATTATATAAAAAGCCATGAATAAGAATAAGATTGTAAGCTTGCCTTTATTTTTAGGGTTATGTGTTTTAATAATAATAGGATGTAGTATTCATAAGTTGCAACAGCAAAATAAAACGACTGCTGTAACTGAAATCAAAGTAGCAACTACTGCGGAGGATGATAGCCTTTACAGCGGCGCCTTATTCAATGACAACATAAGATCAACTGCAGCGCACACGCCTGAAGAAGAAAGGCTAGGATTTAAGCTTCCCCCTGGTTTTGAAATACAGCTTTATGCTTCTGAGCCAATGATTGGTAAGCCTATTAATATAGCATTTGATGCCAAAGGACGTATGTGGGTGACTCAATCTTTTGAGTATCCTTTTCCTGCCATATCTCCTAACCGAGGCAAGGATCGTTTAACTATTTTGGAAGATACTGACCATGATGGAAAGGCAGATCGTTTTACACATTTCAACGATACATTAAATATCCCTATTGGCATACTGCCTTTAAATGATGGAGCGATAGCCTATAGCATTCCTAAAATTTCAAAATTTACTGATTCAAATGGTGATGGTAAAGCAGATACTGAGAAAAAATTATTAGGCGGCTTTGGAAGTACAGATACACATGGTATGATCAACAACTTTGTTAGAGGATATGATGGTTGGGTGTATGCAGATCATGGTTTTACCAATACTTCTACAACGGCTGGTTCAGACGGGCACTCGATTACAATGGTATCTGGAAACACCTTTAGGTTTAAAATTGATGGAAGCCGTGTTGAACAAAATACCTATGGACAAGTGAACCCTTTTGGTTTGGCATTTGATGAAAGAGGATATTTATATTCAACGGATTGCCATACTTCTCCACTCTATCAGCTGATTAAAAATGGTGACTACCCTAGTTTTGGAAAGCCTACAAGAATGGGTTTTGCACCTGATATGAAGCGCCTTCAAAATGAAGCCACTGCGCTTGCTGGTTTAGCTTATTATGGAGATGTACAATTTCCAGAAGAATATCAAAATAGTTTTTTCATAGGCGATGTTGTAGCCTGCAGAGTGTATAGAAATTCATATACTAATAAAGGCTCAACCCCTATGGGTAAAAAAGAAACTGATTTTGTAAAAAGCAAAGATCCATGGTTTCGTCCAGTGGATGTAAAGCTTGGGCCAGATGGCGCATTGTATGTCGCTGATTTTTATAACAGTATCATTGGACATTACGAAGTACCCCTTGATGATCCTCATCGCGATAGAATTCGTGGCAGAATTTGGCGTATCACCTATAAAGGCCAGCACAATGAGGTGAAGGACTGGACCACTGCATCTATCAAAGAATTGCTATCAGCACTTGATGTGAAAAATATTTCTGTAAGAATGGCCGTGACCGATCAGTTGTCTGATAGAATAGGAATGCAAGCTGTTAAACCATTAAAGGAATTACTCAATAAAAAATCAACTACTCCTACTTCCTATATCCTTGCATTATGGGCATTGCATCGACTGAATTCTTTAACAAATAAAATTATTAAAAGCTCTGCAAACAATGCCGACCCTTTGATAAGATTACATACCATTCGTATAATTTTAGAACAGCAACCCAATGAACAAAATTACCAACTAATACTAAATGCCATTAAAGATAAAGACCCGCATGTAGTTCGTGCGGCAATAGAGAACATGGTAAAATATCCAACAATCCATTCACTTGAAGCAGTGCTTTTAGCTCGGTCGGAGATACCTGATTATGATACACACTTACTCTATACTTCAAGACTTTGCACTAAAGATCTTTTAGTAAACAACGATTTGATGAAACAGGTTTTGGCGAAAGATTGGAAACAGCAGGATGCAGCAAATATTGCGGATGTGTTGGTTGCTGTTCCATCTGCTGAATCAGCCCTATTCCTTGCTAAACATATCAGTAAATACCCTATTCCTGGTAATCCGCAAATTATTTATGAGCAAATTGTACAATACCTTCCTACCAATCAGATGGATGCGGTGATAATGGATGCGAGAAAGAAAATATCAGATGCAGAAACAGAATTTATAATATTTCAGGGCATCCAACAAGGCCTAGCAAGACGAGGTGGAAAAGAAACGCAAGAATTAAAACAATGGGGGATTCAAATTGCAGAGGGTTTGCTAAATAAATATCCAGCAGGAAGTACTGGAAAATCTCAAGATGTTTTAGCAAAACAAAAATTTGCGTTTGGAATAGCCGCCAATTATAAATTGCAAATGCTTGCACCGAAAGTGATGTTGTTTTTACAGCAAGGATTAAATATTGATCAGGATATCAAGACAGAGGCTTTGAGAACCTTATTGAAAATAGATCCTGAACAGAATGCTGAGCTAGCTGCAAAATTATTCGAAGAGCCTTCTTCAAGTTTAGATTTCAAAATTAAAGTAGCCAATGTATTGGGTGATCTTACAGGAACTTCAGGATTGAGCATCAATAAAATTTTAACAAATGTAAATCGTGTTTTAAGCGAAGTTCAAAATGCTCCGCCAGCTTTGCAATCTGCTATTGCAACCTCGTTGGCAAGTTCTTCTGAAGGTAAAGACATTGTGTTCAGCAAGGTTAGGCAAGGTCAAATATTTTCCCGTGTATTGATTGAACCTAAAGTAAGTGAAAGGATCTTACTAAATATTTCATCCAAGCAAAAAATACTATACGATGAGTTAACCGCAAATGTTGAGCCTGTAAACAATGAACGTAACAAGGCCATCAGTATGATGACAGGCTTATACAATACCAGTTCGAAAAACAATGGTTTGCCCTCATTAGAAGAGGGGCATAAAATTTATATTCAAAATTGTTCTTCTTGTCATAAAATAGGCGCTGAAGGAGGAAATATCGGACCTAATTTGGATGGTGTAAGTAAATGGGGGCCTAATGCATTGGCCACAAAAATAATTGACCCAAACCGAAATATTTCTGAAGCATTTAGAAATTATACCCTAAAGCTAAAAGATGGAAATGTTTTAGCAGGATTATATCGCAGAGAGGAAGGGGCTATTGTTATTTTTGCTGATGCTGCCGGAAGAGAGTTTTCTATTGCTAAAAATGATATCGCAGAACGAATGCCGTCCAAGGTTACACTCATGCCAGATAATTTTAGAAATAGTCTATCTCAAACAGATTTCAATGCTATCATTAATTATTTGCTTAACCATAAATAATAGTTCCTCATGAATAAGCTATACATCTATTGTACATCAATACTGACTATCACAACTTGTTTTTGTTATAGTCAAATCCAATTTAAAAAACACACACTCACCAATGATTTTATCTCTGAAGGGGTAGCTGTTGGAGATGTTAACAGAGATGGCAAGTTGGATGTACTAGCTGGACTGTATTGGTTTGAAGCCCCCAATTGGAATAGACACGAAATTACCCCTGCTAAAGCATATAACCCAGCAAAAGAATACAGTACTTCCTTTTTGAATTATAGTATGGATGTTAATCAAGATGGATGGATGGACCAGGTAATCATAGGTTACCCTGGCACGCCAGCTACATGGTATGAAAATCCAAAAAATAAAGAAGGATATTGGAAAATGCATACTATTATGGATGTAGGTGTAGGGAATGAGTCCGCTAGTTTTGTTGATATGAATGGAGATGGGCGTATAGATATATTAGGTGCCGATGTTGCTGCTAAACAACTAGTTTGGCTTAGTCCACCAGTAAAAAAAGGGGATACTACCTGGACTCGCAATCCGATTGGTGCACCCAATAGTCCCGGTACAGATAGGTATTCACATGGAATTGGTTTAGGTGATATCAATGGAGATGGCAAAAAAGATGTTATTATAAAAGAGGGTTGGTGGGAAGCCCCCGTTGATAGAAAACAACCCAACTGGGATTTCCATTTAGCAAACTTTGGAGAAAGTTGCTCTCAAATGTATGCCTATGATGTGAATGGCGATGGGTATAATGATGTGATCAGTTCATCGGCTCATCACTATGGAATTTGGTGGCATGAGCAGGTTTTAGATGCTCAAAAAAACGTTACATGGAAATTACACGAAATCAGCAAGGCTTTTTCCCAAACCCATGGATTGGCTTTGGCAGATATGAATGGAGATGGTCAACCAGACTTAGTAACTGGTAAGCGTTTTTGGGCGCACAATGATACCAATACCGATCCTGGCGCACATGATCCAGCAGTTATCTATTGGTATGAATTTAAACCAGGGAAAGAACCTGTTTGGATTCCACATCTAATTGACGATAATTCCGGAGCAGGCTTACATGTAGTTATACAGGACATCAACAAAAATAAATTACCTGATGTTGTCATTGCTAATAAAAAAGGAGTGTTCATTTTTGAACAATCAAAAAAATAACACCCGATTTATAATCCAATAAAATAAATTTCAACCTCCACCACTTCTGACCGGTGTTCCAAGGGCATTTCGAGGAGTATTCACACGCTAGTTCATCGCTAATTTTTACAGAATTTCTATTGGCAATACGCTTTTTTTTAACGAACCGATTGACCCCAGCCTTATTATTTTGCCTTCTTCCCCCATTAAATTCAGATTTGGGTACTATTTAAATATTCCTTTAACATTTTTTTAACATTTTATTTTGGCTAGCCGTGCTATTTTTAAGACTTTATTTGAACAATACAATGTATTGGTTGTTATTTAATTGTTAATTCACAATTCACTAAAACTAAAAACTAAACTATGAGAAGAGTACTCTCTGTTTTTCTGTGTATGGTTTTGGCTTGTTCTTCCGTTTTAGCCCAAAACAGGACTATTACTGGAAAAATAAGCGACGAGACCGGCAAAATGTTAGAAGGTGCTTCTGTTCAGGCGAGGGGATCCAAAACTGCGGTAGTAACCAAGGCAGATGGATCTTTTTCTATTCAGATAGGCCAGAATACGAAAGCACTTGTTGTATCCTATGTAGGATCTGAAAAAGTAGAAATTACTTTAAATGGTCAATCCGTTTACTCTGTTTCCCTTAAGAAAAAAGTAGATCCACTAGAAGAAGTAGTAGTAACCGGTTATCAAGTCCGCAAAAAAAGGGATGAATCTGGTGCTATTTCCACTATCAAGGCTTCACAAATTGAAAACCAACCCAACGCATCCCTAGATAAAGCCCTGCAAGGTAAAGCTGCGGGTGTATTGGTACAAGCCAACAATGGTTTGCCAGGTGGTGCCATCAATGTGCGTATCCGCGGTCAGGGCTCCTATCTTGCTGGTAATGATCCGCTTTACATCGTAGATGGTGTTCAGATCAACACACGTTCTGATGGTAACTTTACTCAGAATAACCCATTGGCTTTTTTAAACCCAGACGACATTGAAACAATTGATATCTTAAAAGACGCGGCTTCAGCTTCTATCTATGGGTCTAACGCTTCTAATGGTGTGGTAATTATTACCACCAAAAAAGGTAAAGCTGGAAAAACCAAATTTATCGCCAACGCTTACATGGGTTCAGTGCAGATGATGAAAAAACTGAAAATGTCTAATTCTAATGAATATTTCAGGATGAGGGCCGAAGCTTATGGTAACGCAAACAACTTACCATGGGATAATTTGGCAGTATTGCAAACCGTGTTAAATGAATTGCGTGTACCGAATGCTGCTACACTAACCCAAGAACAGGCTTTGACCATCGGCTTAACCCACTTATCTACTTATGACTGGCAAGATGCTTCATTTCGCAATGGTTCTATTAAGAACTATGAGGTGAGTGCAAGTGGTGGAAACGATAAAACAACTTTCCGCATTGCAGGAAATTACTCTGCACAGGAAGCCAATATTACCAAGGCCGACTTTAAACGGGCAGGAACGCGTTTTGATATTCAAAACAAAGCAACTGATCGTTTAACATTGGGTGCAAGTGTAAACCTGAGTACGTTCAATCAGAATAACCCGTTTGCAACCAGTGGTTCTTATTTAGGAAGTCCCGCTTTCTCTGCAACTGGTATCATTCCTGTGAATCCAATTTTCAATCCCAATGGAACTTACTATGGTGTTCCAGGACAAGTACCTGCCAACTTGATTGGCACTTTGAACCAGAACATTATTCAGGTAAATGACTTTAACAGTGGTTACCAGCGTACAAATCAATTGGTTGGTAATTTTAATTTGGATTATAAAATCAACAACTGGTTGTCTTTCAAAACATTGGTGGGTATGGACTATCGTCTGACGCAAGGTAAAAACGTACGTGATGCAAGAACTCCTGATGGCTATAACCTAAAAGGAAACGTAAACGTTCAGAGCAACTGGAATACCAATATCAATACTTACCAAACCTTGAATTTCAACAAGACATACGGTGGCAAGCACAATCTAGATGGATTGGTAGGTTTTGAATATAGAAGAGAAAATAACGAAAGTATTACTGCAAATGGTCAGGGATTTCCAACCTATCAGTTTACCTCATTGAACAATGCTGCAACTCCTGCATCCGTTGGTGAGTTCTTTACTGGATTCCGCAGAAATGGTTTTTTTGGTAGACTTAACTACGGTTTTGATAGAAAATACTTGATTTCAGTTACTTTCCGCCGTGATGGATCTTCTAGATTTGGTGCTGACAACCAATACGGTGTTTTTGGAGGAGTTTCTGGTGCTTGGAATATTGACCAAGAGAATTTCATGAAAAATTCTAAATTAATCAGTTCACTAAAATTACGTGGTAGCTATGGTAGTACCGGTGATGACCAGATAGGCAACTTTGACGCCCTTGGTTTATATGGTGGTGGCGGTATCTACAATGGTGGATCCGGTATCTCTTACTCTCAGTTGGCAAATCCTAACTTGAGATGGGAAAGAAACATTACTACCAACTTAGGTCTTGACTTCGGCTTGTTTGGCAACCGTGTAACTGGTAGCTTAGAATTATATAATAAAGAAACCAGAGACCTGTTGATTTCTCAACCAGTTCAAAGTTCTACTGGATTTAGTTCCATCACCTCTAACGTAGGTAGATTAACCAACAAGGGTGTTGAATTAACTATGGGTGGAGATCTTATCAAGTCAAGAAAACCAGGTGCATTTACCTGGAATGTATCCTTCACCTTTGCATACAATAAAAACGAAGTAAAAGAACTTTATGGTGGATTGCAGATTCTACCTGGAGACAACTCCGTTCAAGTTGGTCAACCTTTGGGTGTATTGTTTACCCAGAAATTTGCAGGTGTTAATCCTGCCACCGGAAGACCTATGTGGTACGATAATTCAGGAAATTTAACTTACCAAGTCTTGGCAAAAGACCGTAAGATTATTGGACCTCAAAATCTTCCATTGTACCAAGGTGGTTTGAGAAACGGGCTTACTTACAAGAATTTCTCTCTGGATTTCTTCTTCCAATATGAATATGGCAGGTATACTTCTGACGGACAGGCTAACTTCCTGATGGAGAATATTGCTCGTATCAACGTATTGAAGGAAGCATTTGATAAAAGATGGACTACCCCAGGACAGATTACTTTCTTTCCTCGTTACCATGTTTCAGGTACAGAATCAAAAGGTTCAAGCGCTCAGAGTGGAACCAGAACTTTTTTCAAAGCCAATTATGTACGTTTGAAAAACGCATCTCTTTACTACAACCTGAATCCTTCTTTAGTGAAGAAAGCTGGTATGAGTAGTGTCCGTTTTTATGTTCAAGGTACCAACCTTTGGACTGCCAGCGATTGGTTCAGCTATGACATTGAATTCGTAGGTACAGCCACCGGTATTGTTCCACAAACAAAGAACTACACCGTGGGTGTTCAAGTTGGATTCTAATATTAACAACACAAACGAATAAAATATGAATACTAAAACAATATATAAAACAGGATTAGCGCTGGCTTCCTTGCTTTTTGTTTTTTCCAGTTGCAAAAAACAATTGGAGATTTCGCCAAGGCAATCTATTGAAGCCACTACCGCGTTATCATCAAAAGATGCGATTGATGCATCAATTGCTTCCATTTATGCTACCTATAAATCTGCCCGTTTATATGGAAGAGATTTAATAGCTATCCCAGAAGTGTTAGCTGATAATGGTTTTGCAACCAATAAATCAGGAAGGTTATTGAGTGAAGCAAACAATGTACAAGGTGCACATTTTACCACTTCAGTGTGGTCTGGTGCCTATGCAGCCATCAACCAAATCAACAACACCATTGCTGCAATCAATACGGGCGGTATTACTCCAACACCTGCACAAGCAGATTTAGACCGTTGGACGGGCCAATTGTTATTTTTAAGGGGGTTGTTCTATTTCAACCTTGTAGAGGTATATGGTTATATTCCAGGTGCATTGGTAGCTGCCAATGACAAAGGGGGTGTTCCACTTTCCGTTGCAGGTATTGCTACTTCTCCTGATGCATTGGGTTGGAAGCCTTCTAGGGCTCCTTTGGCAGATGTATATGCGCAGATTATAAAAGACCTGCTTGCTTCTGAATCTAAATTGACCTACCCAGGATTAGGTGTAAACCTTGCAAACAAAGCAGCCGTTCAAGCTTTGTTATCTCGTGTTCACCTTTATAACAAAGACTACGCTGAATCTAAAAAATGGTCTGATGCTGTAATTACCTTGGCAAGTAGCAAATTGGCTAACTCATCCAACTATGTAGCTCAGTGGAGAGGTGAAACAAATTCGGAAACTTTGTTCCAAATACGTTTTGCAACTCCAGCAGAAAATATTGGTGTAAACGAATCATTACAAACCTCCTTTACTACCTTAGTTACTCCAGGTAACCAAGCAAGTACTGGCGGATTTGGTGATGTTGTTCCAACCATCACTTTATTGAATGACTTAGGTATTACACTTACAGGTGGTAATACTACATCGGTTTTTGCTTTAACCCATACCGTTGCTTCTAGGTCTACCGATGTTCGTAACTTATTGTTTGAACCAGGTACTGCCGGTAGAGGTAATATTAAAGTGGAATGTACCAAGTACATTGGTAAAAATGGTGCTATCAATTTGGACAATGTTCCTGTATTGCGCATTTCAGAAGCTGTATTGAACCGTGCTGAAGCACAAGCTACTGCTGGTTCTACAGTATTGAACCTAGCGGGTGCTTTGGCTGATTTAAAAGTCATCAAAAGCAGAAGGTATACAGATTATGCAGGTTCTGCACAAGAAACTGCTGATGACGCCATGACACAAGCGCAATTGTTGGAAGAGATTTTGCGTCAGCGCAGAATTGAATTTGCTTTTGAAGGACACCGTTTCTTTGACCTGAAACGTTTGGGTAGGGATTTAGTAAAAGGACCACATTATAGCAACGTGGCCTTCACTGATATTCGTATTCTTCCTGCACTTCCACAAAGCGATATTGACGGAAACCCGAATTTGAAACAAAATGCTGGATATTAAAATATAGAAACATGAAAAAAATACTCACATCCTCCATATTGTTGTGCATCCTGTTCCTTACTGGTTGCATTAAGAATGAACTTACCGTGTTTACTAGTTCTGCTGTTGAATTTGATGCAGCTACATGGAATGCCAATGCTGCCGGTCTTACCTATCCAATGATGACCCGCGTACCAACATTTAATGCAGCAACACCAACTAGTCAGCCTACTATAACAAGGACTACTACTTCTGTAACCTTGCGCGTAAATTTGGTAGGTGCCCAAAGCAGCTCAGACATTAATTTTAGCTATATAGTACTAACAGGTGAATCTACTGCCGAAGCGGGTACTCATTTTACACTTCCCTCTGGAATTGGAACCATTCCTGCTAATAGCAGCTTTGGTCTAATAAGGATTGATTTAGTAAATACTGGAGTATCTTCAAGCACTCCAAAAGACTTGGTTTTGCAATTGACTGACAATTCAAGTATTAGAGCTAGCAAAAACTATGCGAAAGTTGGTTTGAGGATTTCTCAACTATAATGTAGCATATTACTATTCTTTTATAGCCGCCCCTCCATTGAGGGGCGGCTTTTTTGTGTAACACCAACCTGTAGTTTACAAAATATATTGATGCGATTGAGCATACTTTAATTGATCTTTTCTCAAAAATTCGTAAGCGCCCTTTCTGCAAAGCCTTTGATTAAAATGAATCGATAAAGAACTATTAGATAATCAGTCAAATGATTAATAACTCCTTCTTACTTTTTAGTAGGAGTCAGTTACACAAGTCTTGAATTTCCTCTGAAATAGAGTGCTTTTACTTTTTTTCCTTGATGCAAAAAAGTAAAAGCACTCTACTCCGAAGGAAATTTCAAAACTAAATACAAAATTTTATTAAAAAACAAAAAAAATATTGTCTATTTGGAATAGAAAATACATTGCACGAAGTGAGGGTACCAGCATTCTAAAATTGATTAAAATTTCTCAATCACTCCTAAGCCAAACAAGGCAAAGTCATATTTTACAGGATCAATTGGGTCAAAAATTGACAACACTTTATCTAACTCAATTACAGCCCTTGCATCATTCTGATTGCGAGATAGTATACCTAGTTTTCTGGCCGTATTGCCAGAATGAACGTCTAGCGGGCAAGATAATCTAGAGGGTGAGATTTGCTTCCACAATCCAAAATCTACTCCTTTATTGTCATTTCTCACAAGCCACCTCAACATCATATTAATTCTCTTTGCAGCAGAACCATCCATTGGATTAGATACGTGCTTTGCAGTTCTACCCTCATGGGGCAATTCAAAAAAAAGTTCTTTAAAATGGCCTATTGCTTCTTGAAGGGTATATCGGTTGGATAAATCATTAAATACATTTTCAAGTCCACCATGATTTTGATAAATGTTTCTTAGTGAATGGATAAAATAGGTAAAATCAGTGCCATTAAATGTGCGGTAATAGAACTCTGAAGCTTTAATAAGTTGTCTTTTATTTGCACTAATTACAAAATCGTATGGACTCTGTCCCAATAGAAGCATCATCTGATTGGCGGCATTTAAAATAGCTTTGCGGTTACCCCAGGAAATTGTTGCAGTTAGAAATGCGGAAATTTCAATATCCTCCTTGGTATTAAAATGATGCGGTATACTAATCGGATCCAATTCAATGAATGCTGGCTTATTAAACTCTTCGACCTTAAAGTTTAAAAAATCTTTGATTTCATCATTCGACATCATTCATCTTCTTTTTATATTATTTTTATACCCTTAATTGAGCGCATCAAGGTATTAAATATTTAGTTATTTAATACCCTATTGGGAATATATTATAGAACTTCTAAAAAATGGAAGCAGAGACATTCTCTTGAAGCACCAAATGTTGGTGAGCCTTAGACCTTGTGGAACCAAGAAAAGCAATAAAAAAATGAATGAAATAGATGATTTTAAAGATTAGCTGTCATAGGAAGCCTATTAAATTTTACTAAAATAAATAAAGCAGATTCTGATAAGTATAATTCTGCTTTATTAGAATTGGTCGCAATGAAAAAATGAATTTTAAATTAATCAGGCTAAAATGAAAAACGAGGAATTAGTAAAAGAGATCAATAAAAATTTGGCAATCCTTTTGCCCAACGAAATTTCTCTCGATGAATTA
>Ga0214919_10002483_pt1 | contig 29019 bp, 30 predicted proteins | sample LL1503_MetaG_FD_177994 | JGI IMG/M metagenome (GOLD analysis project Ga0214919, IMG submission 177994) | Freshwater microbial communities from Lake Lanier, Atlanta, Georgia, United States - LL-1503 | ecosystem: Environmental > Aquatic > Freshwater > Lake | place: USA: Georgia | collected... | reverse complement strand
ATGACATCGCCAGGCTGCATGGTGCCTATTTCAATCTGCTCAATGGAAGTTCTGATGAGTCTGATGCACTTATGATTCACGGCGGCCACCATCTTGCGCACTTGATGAAAACGGCCTTCCGTTAAACTAATTTCCAACCAACTACTTCGCACATTGGGGTGCAAGGGTTTGTCCACTTTGGATAATCCAATGGGCTGTTCGAGCAAATTAACCAAACAAGGCGCAGTTTTAAAAACAAGCCCATTGGCTGCGCTGATTTCAATGCCTGCTGCTAATTTTTTTACAATTTCAGGGGTTACCTTATTTTTTACTTGTACCAAATAGGTTCTATTATGTGGTACAGCGCCTTGAAACAATAGTTTCGTAATTTTTTTATTGGTGGTAAGTAGCAATAGCCCTTCTGAATTTTGATCCAAACGTCCAATGGCATGAGTGCCTTCTGGAAAAGAAAAATTTAATTGATCTAATAAATTCACTTGATGGGTGCTTACAAATTGTGAAACCATATTCACTGGTTTGTAAACAATAAAATATCGATGAGCTTGCATAGCAGCAAATTACTTAATATTGCATATGCAACAAGCTTCTACCGATCCTTTACATGGAAAAACACTCGAATTTATTGTCACTGAACTAGTGAAATATTTTGGTTGGGAGGATTTAGGACAGCATATCCCTATCAATTGCTTTAACAGCAACCCTAGCATTACATCGAGCTTAAAATTTTTACGCAAAACCCCTTGGGCACGCACCAAGGTGGAGCAATTGTACATTAGAACACTTCGCCCAAGTTCATAAAGATACCTTTTGAACCTCCTTGACCAATTCCATAATCAATGGCAACATTGGTATTGGAATGCTTACTTAGTTTAATACGAATGCCAGCGCCATAACCAGGTATAAGGCTTTGTAAAGGTTTACCCTGACGCTCTGAAACAGATTGGATATTTGCAAAAAGAACGCCTCCTAGAAATCCGTTCTCGGTAATTCCAAAACGGTATTCAGACTCTGCAAATACAAATTTATCTCCTCTAAACCTACCTTGCATATACCCTCTACCGGTATTGTTATAAGTATCTGAGGCAGTACTAGGTAAATCTAAATAAGGTTGTTTACCCTTAATAGTGAAAACATTATAAGACCAAAATGCTAAAATATTTTTACTGTTCGCAGGAAAAGGTATATACTTTCTATAGTCCAATAAAATAGACTGCCAGTTTTGATCACTTCCTAAAATTTTAAGATTATTTCTATACACTAAATTAAAATAGCTATTGTTAGGGGCAGGATTAGAAACTTGTTTTCTAGTGTCGTATAATAAATTAAGCAGCAAACCTATGGAGGTAGATTGTTTCGTTATGCCATATTCAGTAAAGCCTATCAAGGGCTTATTCATAGTGGTAGTATCTGTTATATTCCAACGATAGTCTATGTTTAGGCCTGGCCCAAAATATAAATTAGGGGCTATTTTTTTAACAATAGATTGATGCAATTTAATGTATGAATAATCCAAATTATCAAATAATTTTAAATCACTACTGCCCCCTAATCCAAAATCTTTTTGTGGAAATTTTAAATAGGCCCAACTAGTATTAATGTTATAATCGTTATTTTTTAACCAAATATTGGAGACCATTTGAGCAATCACCTGTTTATTTTGCGTATACTTTAATTCAGAAGAGACAAAGGAATGGTTATCGGTACTTTTTTTTACAGGTAAAATAAAGTTTGCATTTATAGAACTTGCAAAACCTGTGGCTAAACTATATTCCACTGCAGGAATAAATGTAAGTAAGGTTTTATTTTGCTTTTCATCTTGACTGCGTATTTTATTCACTTTAAAAACTCGGTAGATTCCATCTACAAAGTCTACCATGGAATCTAAACCTGGTTGTTTATACAATCCTAAAGTAAAAATATTTTTTTGATGGTTGGATTGATGGCCTAGGGTGCTATCCTGCGCAGTTAAGTTTATGGAAATAAAGAAACTAAGTAAAAAGGATAATTTAATAAGACTCCATTTCATATGCTATTGAGTTACTTCTAAGCTTTTTGCTTCTATTGTAATTGCTAATAATAGTGCAAAGATAACTCAAATGCTTGTTAATTAATGCTTTCGTTCTTTGATTAAGCACCATGGGCTATAAACCGCTTATATAATGGGAAAGAAAAATCCTTCTAAATTCAAAATATTATTAATAGATTTACGATAGAGATTTCATAAATACTTAAAACCACAAAATCATGAGTAATAATCGCAGGAATTTTATCAAAAACATTGGGGGCTCTATGGCTTTATTGGCCGTTGGCAATGCTGCTAGCGCAAATACAAATAGCGCCAATGCATCTATTTTAAATTCAAAAATCAAAGTAACTGCCAATGATAAAATACGCATTGGCTTAATTGGTTCAGGTATCATTGGTCATTACGATACCTCTACTGCTTTAAAAGTACCAGGGGTAGAATTAGTAGCAGTTTGTGATTTATACAAAGGCCGTTTGGATGGCGCCAAGGAAACCTGGGGTAATGATTTATTTACTACACAAGATTATAGAGAACTATTAGCAAGAAAAGACATAGATGCGGTTTTAATATGCACACCCGATCATTGGCATCAAAAAATATCTATCGATGCCATGCGTGCAGGCAAACATGTGTATTGTGAAAAACCAATGGTGCAAAAAATTGAACAAGGTTGGGGTGTCATCAATGCGCAAAAAGAAACCGGTAAGGTATTTCAAGTGGGCAGTCAAATGGCAAGCTCCGTGAGCATATTGGAAGCCAAAAGATTATTAGCTGCAGGCACTATTGGAGAATTAACCATGGTAGAATCTTTTTGTGATCGTTCCGACGCAAGAGGTGCTTGGGCTTATTCTATTCCAACAGACGCCTCTCCAGAAACCATTGATTTTGATACCTTCTTAGGTAATGCCCCTAAAGTACCCTTTGAAGCAAAACGCTTTTTCAGATGGCGTAATTATGGTGCCTATGGAACGGGCGCCGCAGGCGATTTAATTGTGCATTTATTAACTGGTATCCATACGGTAACAGGTGCAGTGGGGCCAGAGAAAATTATGAGTGTAGCCAATTTAAAATTATGGAAAGATGGTAGAGACTCTTTTGATATTATTAATGCAGTGATGGATTATAAAACAAATGAAAAACACAATGCGTTTCATGTAGTGACCAGAGTGAACTTAACTGACGGAGAAGGCAAGGGCCCATTTGGTATAAAGCTAATTGGAACAGAAGGTGTGATAGAATCTTTTGGCAATGGCTTAGTGGTGAAAACATTGAAAAGACGCGCTGCTCCAGGTTATGGAGGTTATGATTCTTTTGAAAGTTTCTCTAAAAAACAAAAAGAGGAGTTTAAAAAATGGTACCAATCGGAGTATGGCAATGATACAGACGGTGGCTATGATCTAGGAAAAGAAACCAAATTTTCAGCACCTGCGAATTACGATGATAGATTAGACCACATGATTGTATTTTTTAATGCCATTAGAACAGGTAGTAAAATTTACGAAGATGCATCCTTTGGTTTGAGAGCTGCAGCACCTGCTATTGCTTGTAACTTAAGTGCCCAACAAAACAAACCTATTTTGTGGGATCCTATTGGAATGAGAGTAGTATAAACTTCTTTTACAATATTTTAGATAACCTATTAAGAAACTTAATAGGTTATTTTTTTAAGATTATTTTTTATCTTCTAATTCGTATTTAACGAAAGCGAACTTCTTGCCATCGGGTGACCAAGAAGGCACATTGATAGTACCTTGACCGCCAAAGAATGGTTCTGTTAAATCCTTAATGGTTTTATCTTCTAAATTCACCAGTCTTAATTTCACTTGCATACCAAAGGGATGCTTCTGCGCTTGATCTTCCATATAACTTATAATAGTGGCTTGTTTGCTGTTAGGACTAATATGTGCAAACCAATTAGAATGATTATCAAAAGTGACTTGCTCTGGCTTGGATCCATCGGGATGCATTCTCCAAATTTGCATCTTGCCAGATCTAAAAGAATTCATATAAATAAATTTTCCATCAGGGCTATATTCAGGACCATCATCTAAACCTTCCGTTTCAGTCAATCTTGTTTCAGCACCGCCATCGGTACTCATCCCATACACATCATAATTGCCATTACGCTCAGCACAATACACAATGGTTTTACCATCAGGAGAAACACCATGCCAGTAGGAAGGCGTATTGGCAGTAAGTCTCATAGGATTACCTCCTTCACTTGCTACTTTGAAAATAAAGGAAGAGCCCTCTTTAATGGAAGGCAGGCCGCTTGAGATAAATAAAGTCTTGCCATCAAAACTATAGCCATGATCGTTATTGGCATTAACAATATCGCCTGTTGGAAGCACCCCTAATTTTTCTCCCTTAATACTTACTCTTTCTAAAATGCCCGATGCATTAATTAATAAGAATTTACCGTCATGAGACCAATTGGGCGCTTCAAAATGTCTTTTTTCTTTTAGAATCAATTCAGTTTTACCGGTTTCAAGGGTATAGATATACAATGAGCTAATGACTGTTTTGCCTTCTGGAATTTGAGCATTCAGTTGAAGGGCAAAAAAGCAACAAAATAAAAAGTTTAGAATAAGTTTCATGAGACCAATTTTGGGGTTATGAATAAGATCATTTTTAATACTAATAAATATAAGTAATTTTGTAGCACTCTTTTAAGAAATAGTATGAACAGAAGCCAACAATTGCAAGCCCTAGCCACCGATACTATTTGGGACATTGTTGTTATTGGCGGAGGCGCTACCGGCTTAGGTTCGGCATTAGATGCGGCTACACGCGGATACAAAACCTTATTAATCGAAAGTCACGATTTTGCGAAGGGCACTTCTAGTAGATCCACCAAACTAGTACACGGAGGAGTTAGGTACTTAGAACAAGGCAATATTAAACTAGTCAGAGAAGCGCTAAGAGAAAGAGGGTATCTTTTAAAGAATGCGCCGCACTTAACTTCCATACAAACATTTATTTTGCCTGTTTTTAGTTGGTGGGAAAAAATGTTTTATGGCTTAGGATTAAAATTTTATGATTTACTTTCTGGGAAATTATCCCTAGGTGATACTCAAATACTATCAAAAAAAGAAACGGTCGCTCACCTCCCTACTATTAACGCCAAAAAATTAAGTGGAGGTATTTTATATTTTGATGGTCAGTTCGACGATAGTCATTTAGCCATTGAACTAGCTGCTACTGCTATTGAAAAAGGTGCTACTGTTATTAACTATTGCAAGGCTATTGGATTTATCAAAACCAATGGAAAAATTACAGGTGTAGAATGCGAAGATATATTGTCTGAAAAAAAATATGCAATAAAAACTAAGGCGGTCATTAACGCAACTGGTGTTTTTACCAATGCCATTGTGCAAATGGATGATCAACTACAACATGATTTAGTCAGTCCTTCCCAGGGTATACATTTGGTGGTAGATGCTAAATTTTTTCCTGGCATGGACGCCATGATGATTCCTAAAACAGATGATGGCCGTGTTTTATTTGCTGTGCCTTGGCATAATAAAGTAGTTTTAGGTACTACAGATACCCCTATTGATATTGTTACATTTGAACCAAAACCATTGGAGGAGGAAATAGAATTTATCATCACACACATGAATAGGTATTGCACTTCACTTATCACAAGGGCGGATATTAATAGTGTTTATGTTGGCCTAAGGCCACTAGTCAAGCAAAAAAGAAAAGGAAGTACGGCATTGATATCGCGTGAACATCATTTAAGTGTATCGCCCACTGGGCTGATTACCATTACAGGAGGCAAGTGGACCACTTACCGAAAAATGGCAGCAGATGTGGTGGACAATGCAGGCTTTATTGGAAAATTAAAAAAAGAAAAATGTGCAACTGCGCATATGCCAATTGGCGATGAGCTAGAAAAAGAAAATAGAATAAAAGAAATTTTGAAAAAAGATGAGTCATTAAATGAATTAATTCATCCTAGCTATCCATTTACAAAAGCGCAGATAGTGTACGCCGTGAAATATGAAATGGCTATGTGCATAGAAGATATTTTAGCCAGAAGAATTAGATTACTTTTTCTAGATGCGCGCATAGCCATCGCGGTAGCCCCTATGGTAGGAGGCATAATGGCGTCTTATTTAAATAAAGATAAAAATTGGGAAGCAGCGGAAATTGATAGCTTTTCCCAATTAGCAGAACAGTATATTTTAAAATAAATAAAAATAAAACAAATGTTTAGTTTCATTAAATCATTATTTGGCCCTTCCACAGATTATAAAGCATTGATGTTAAAGGGTGCCATTATCATTGATGTAAGAAGCCCTGCAGAATTTGATAATGGTCATATAAAAGGTGCTAAAAATATTCCTGTGAATATTATTCAAAGAGAGGTAGCTACAATTAAAAAAATGGGTAAGCCCATTATTACAGTTTGTCAAAGCGGAGGAAGAAGCAGTATGGCAAAAACAATTTTAAAAAATCAAGGGATAGAAGTATACAATGGAGGGGCTTGGTTTAAGTTAAACTCTAAAATTATATAAAATTCTACCCACCTCAACTATAGTCATTTTTAAAAAAAGGATACTCCCCTAGAAAACATCCAAAGTTGCGGTACAGTTTCCTATGGATAAGCCATTGCAAAGCTGAGTATTGCTCAAAAAAAAGGTGGCCTTAAAAGACAAGAAAAACTAGTCATTAACTACTCGGACCCTTCTGCTCCTCCCTATTTCTTAAAAATAAGTTAAAGAAAACATTTTCTATTAAACCAAGTTTACGGTTTGCTGTCCTATGCACAAATTAAGCTGAATTATTTTTCAAATATGAAAGCTTGGTTAACTTTTAATTATTAATGTTAAACAAAACTGAGTAAGATGAAAAAAATAAGTCAAAACTTTTATTTGTCCTTTCTTTTTATTGGCCTTCTTGCAAGTTGCTCAAAAAAAGAAGTAACTACTACATTAATAACTAGCATTCCTGCAACAGATACTGCAATAGCAGCCGCAGCCAAATTAGCTACATTGGCTGTTGTGGTAGATCCCTATGCCGCTATTAAATTAAACTTTGGTAATAATATTGATCCTAGAAATTTATTAAATTATGCCAATCAAGGTAAACCAGCCTATATTTTAAAAGACAATACAAGAAATAATCCAATCACTAATTCAAAAGCAACTTTAGGCAGGGTACTTTTTTATGATAAAAGCCTGAGCACCAACAATACCATTTCTTGTGGAAGTTGTCACAAACAAAATCTTGCTTTTAGTGATATCGCCCCTGTTAGTGATGGAGTGGAGGGTGGCAAAACTGTAAGGCATTCGATGCGCTTAATCAATTCAAGATTTGCAAGAGAAACTAATTTCTTTTGGAATGAAAGAGCCTCATCATTAGAATTACAAACTACCATGCCTATTCAGGATCATTTAGAAATGGGCTTTAGTGGTTTAAGTGGAAGAGGCAATATGATCAGTTTACTTGCCAAGCTTTCAAAAATTAATTACTACAAAGAACTTTTTAAATTTGTTTATGGAGATACCGTTGTAACAGAAGCAAGAATGCAGGAAACTTTGGCTCAATTTGTAAGAAGTATACAGTCCTTTGATGCAAAATACGATGCTGGAAGAACCTTGGTTAGAAATGAGAATGATGCTTTTCCAAATTTCAGCGCTGTTGAAAATGCAGGTAAAAACTTGTATATGACCCCGCCCGTATTTAATGCAGCAGGCTTAAGAATTACTGGAGGTGCAGGATGTAATGGTTGTCACAATGCCCCAGAATTTGATATTGATCCCAACTCAAGAAACAATGGGATTATAGGACTTTTTGGTAGCACCACTATCGAGGTGAATGATACAAGAGCCCCTTCCTTAAGAGATTTAACAAAAAAAGATGGAAGTATCAATAGCCCAATGATGCACAATGCGGCTTTCAATAGTATTCGTGGGGTATTAGGACATTACAATAACATTCCTTTAAACAATAGAAATAACAACCTAGATGCAAGATTAAGACCAGGCAATACTGGGCAGAAACTAAATTTGACAACAGCTGAAACGGATGCTATTGTTGCATTTATCAATACACTTGCAGGCACCAATGTTTACGTAGATAGAAAATGGGGCAATCCATTTTTAATTCCTTAAACGTCAATTGCTTTATTGATAAAGTGAATGAGTGGGGATAAGGCTTCAAAACAATTAACTACTTTTTTAACTAAGTTTTTATTTAAAACATCGGTATCTGAAATGGACATGGTGGCTACAAAGTTTTTTAATTTTAAATGCTCGATGGCAGGATTGTCTAACTCATAGCCTTTAGGGGGTCGCACTAATTTTTCTGTTTCGGTTAAGCCTCCATAATTGGATGTAAACTTTTTTTCACGGACAATACTTTTAAATTCATCAAAGCAATAATCAATTTCTTGTCTTAATTTTTTTAATTCAGGCGCCATAGGCATCCAAAAACCACCTCCCATAAAACAAGCCCCTGGTTCTAAATGAAAATAATAACCAGCGCAATCAATTTTTTTTCCGCCCTTGCTAAAGCTTGCACCAAAATTGGTTTTATAGGGATCCTTATTTTTACTAAATCGAACATCTCTATTAATTCTAAAAACACATTGCTTAGATTCTAAATTAACCAAGGTTTTGTCTTTCAATTTCATCCCATCAAGCACTGACGATACAAACTGTAAATAATCCTGTTTAGCATTTTCATACTTTGGGCGATTTTTCTCGAACCATACTTTATTGTTGTTCTTTTTAAGTGCTTTTAAAAACTGAAGGGTGGTTGGCTGAATCATAGGGTAATTTATTGCAATCTAAAGTAGGATAAATTTAACATAAGATGGCTAGATAAATGAAAAAAAACTAGGCACTCTATAATTTGCTACTTAACTTTAGCACTCAAAATAAAAATCATGCCCCATACCAAATCCTACGCAGCCTTAAGTGCTACTACTGCTTTAGAAGCTTATTCTTTTGACAGAAGAACCTTAGGAGAGAAAGATGTTCAAGTAGAAATTTTATACTGTGGTGTTTGCCATAGCGACTTGCATCAAGCTAAAGACGAATGGGGTGGCTCCGTTTATCCGATGGTCCCAGGTCATGAAATTGTAGGTAAGGTAAGCGCAGTGGGAAGCAGCGTCAATAAATTTAAAATTGGCGATTTAGCGGGTGTGGGTGTGATGGTAGATAGTTGCAGAACTTGTAAAAATTGTCAAGAGAGTTTAGAACAATATTGTGCCGAAGGCATGACAGGCACTTACAATGCCAAAGAAAGAAATGGAACAGGCATTACCATGGGTGGATATTCTACTCAAATAGTGGTGGACGAGCGTTATACTTTTCATATTTCCCCTAAATTAGATTTAGCAGCTGTGGCTCCTTTATTATGCGCAGGTATTACTACTTATTCTCCCTTAGTATTTGCAGGTGTTAAAAAAGGAATGAAGGTGGCTGTAGTTGGATTAGGTGGACTAGGGCATATGGGTGTAAAGTTCGCTGTATCTTTTGGTGCAGAAGTAACAGTGATTAGTACTTCGCCTTCTAAAGAAGCTGATGCAAAAAAATTAGGGGCTACTCATTTTTTAATAAGTACCGATGCAGAGGCAATGAAAAAATACAATAGTTATTTTGATGTCATCTTAGATGCCATATCTGCCAACCACGATTTTACCACTTATTTAAATTTATTAGCTACCAATGGAAAGTTAATGGTAGTAGGCCTTCCAATAGAATCTCCAAAAGTGCAGCCTTTTTCTTTAGTCACTAATAGAAGAAGTGTAATAGGTTCTTGTATTGGAGGCATGCAAGAGACACAAGAAATGCTTGACTATTGCGCCGAACATAATATTGTTTCAGACATAGAAATAATACCTATGCAAGGCATCAATGAAGCCTATACAAGAATGTTAAAAGGAGATGTGAAATACCGTTTTGTAATTGACTTAGCAAGTTTGAAAAGCTAATTACAAAATTCAGTATTAAACTGTTTTCTTAGGAGGAAGCGCGAAAGCAGTGGCTTCATGCGTGAAGTTGCCATTGTGTGCACCATCGCAAAAAGGTTTGTTTTTACTTAACCCACAACGACAAAGTCCAATCACTTCTCTACCGGCTAAATCGTAGGTGTTTCCACTACGATCTTCAATGGTAAAATCGCCTTCGATTTTCAAAGACCCGTTGTTATTGATGGTAATTTTTGTAGACATAATTTGTATTTTAGGCTTCAAAAATAGGGCTTCTTGGCCAATCGAATTCGTTTGTTTTTGAGTACTGCCTTCTCTCCCATCTGAGCCTTAAACAAATTGCTTAAAACTGGGTTTTTACAAGTAAATTTACAACCGCCTATTGGTTAAATTATGAAAGGATTCCAGTTTAAAACATACGAAGCTCCAGATCAATCGCCCTTTGATAAATTGTTTGAAATATTCAAAGAATTGATTGTGCATACCTCTGGCGATTTTGACGAAGCCATTAGTTGGATGCGAGAATTAGATGTGGAATATAAATTGACTGACGAAAAATATACTATTGACGATTTCATAGAGGATTTAAAAAAGAAGGGCTATATCAAACAAGAAATTAAAGATGGTGGAGGAGATGGAGAAACAAAAATAACTGCTAAAACAGAAAGGGCCATTAGGCAAACTGCACTCAATAATATTTTCGGCAATTTACAAAATGCGGGCAAGGGCAATCATAAAACAAAAACCTTGGGCCAAGGGGATGAAAAAAATGGCGAATTCAAAGAATTTAATTTTGGAGACAATATCGAAAATATTTCTTTAACAGAGAGTATTAAAAATGCGCAAATTAATCATGGCATTGATGCTTTTAATTTAACAGAAAACGATTTAGTAGTAGAACAAACAGAACAAAAATCTCAAATGAGCACCGTGCTCATGATTGACATTAGTCATAGTATGATTTTGTATGGAGAGGACAGAATTACGCCTGCTAAAAAAGTGGCGATGGCATTAGCAGAATTAATCACCACGCGTTATCCTAAAGACACCATTGACATTCTAGTATTCGGAGACGACGCCTGGACTATTAGCATTCAAGAACTACCTTATTTAAAAGTAGGACCCTATCATACTAATACCGTGGCTGGTTTGCAGCTGGCGATGGATATATTAAGAAGAAAAAGAAATACCAATAAGCAGATATTCATGATTACCGATGGCAAGCCCAGTTGCATCAAAGAACCCGATGGTAATTATTATATGAACAGCAATGGACTGGACCAATACATAGTGGATAAATGTTATAGTCAAGCTAAGATGGCAAGAAAATTACATATTCCTATTACCACTTTTATGATTGCACAGGATCCTTATTTGCAAAGATTTGTGAATGAGTTCACCGAAGCCAACCAGGGCAAGGCTTTTTATACGGGCTTAAAAGGGTTAGGAGAAATGATATTTGAAGACTACGAAACCAATAGAAAAAAGAAACTTAAATAATTAGTACAAACATATTACTATGAAAATTGAAAAAATAAAAACCTTAGGGGAGCTGAAAAAACAAGGTTACCAATCTAAAAGCATCAAGGATGAATTAAGAGATAACCTAATTCTTAAAATAAAGGAAGGGGTTCCTGCTTTTGAAGGCATACATGGTTTTGAAGAAACGGTAATCCCGGAAATTGAAAGAGCAATTTTATCAAAGCACAATATTAATTTATTAGGTTTAAGAGGACAGGCCAAAACAAAACTAGCTCGCTTAATGATACAGTTATTAGACGAATATATTCCCTTTGTAGCTGGCTCTGAAATTAACGACGATCCTTTAGCCCCTATTTCAAGATTCGCTAAAGATATAATTTCCGAGAAAGGCGATGCCACTCCTATTGAATGGCTGCACCGCAATGAAAGGTTCTTTGAAAAACTAGCTACCCCGGATGTAACCATTGCAGATATTATTGGAGATGTTGACCCCATTAAGGCAGCCAATTTAAAACTATCTTATGCCGATGAGCGCGTGATACATTTTGGGATGATCCCAAGAGCCAATAGAAGCATATTTGTTATTAATGAGCTTCCTGATTTACAAGCTAGAATACAAGTAGCCTTATTTAATATATTACAAGAAGGCGATATTCAAATTAGAGGTTTTAAACTAAGAATGAATTTAGACATTCAATTTATTTTTACCGCTAACCCTGAAGACTATACCAATAGAGGCAGTATTGTAACGCCTTTGAAAGATAGAATAGGCTCACAAATTTTAACGCATTACCCAAAAAATATTGCGGTGGCTAAAAAAATTACAGAACAAGAAGCTAAAATAAATGCGGTACAAGATGAACTTGTTTACGTGCCTAGCTTAGCCAAAGACATTATAGAACAAATTAGTTTTGAAGCAAGAGCCAGTGAATACATTGATGCAAAAAGTGGGGTGAGTGCGAGAATGACTATTTCTGCTATGGAAAATTTAATAAGTACTGCAGAAAGAAGAGCCTTAAAAAATGGTTTAACTAAAACGTCTGTGCGCTTATCCGATTTTATGGGCATTATTCCTGCTATAACAGGAAAAGTAGAGCTAGTATACGAAGGAGAGCAAGAGGGTGCTGAAGTAATTGCTAATCTTTTAATAGAAAAAGCTATTAGCACTTTATTTAAATTTCAATTTCCAAAAATTAGTAAACTAGAAAAGCAAAATGAAAAAAATGCTTATTCAGATTTATTAGATTGGTTTATTGCCGAAGGCGGTTTTGAATTATATGAAGATTTTGATGAAAAACAATATAAGAAAATATTGGACGAGGTAAAACCATTGGATGCACTAATGAAAAAATACGCACCAGATACTACTAAAGAAGATGCTTACTTTATGAAAGAATTTATTTTATGGGCCTTGGTGGAAAATAAGAAATTGAATAAAGAAAAATTAACCGAAGGCTTTTCTTTCAAAGACATACTAGGACATATGATTAATAAGCTTTAGTGTTAATTTTTATACCTTAAAAAATATTTTCTTTTGGTATAAAAAATAACATAGCCCCCACTCCAAGCTAAAAATAACCAAAGAAGAAATAATTTGATTGAATTGGCTTAAATTAGAAATCATGGCCAATACCCCATTACTAATTTGAGCAATGTATTCATTGAACCATCTGGCTGCGACTATTTCAAAAAACAAATAGATAAAAAGTGAGTTCATACCTACCACGGTAAAGAAAAACAAGTACTTTTTGTGATTCAATAAGTCTATCCACCAATAACAAAGCAACAAGCCCAATAAACACCAACCCAAAGAAACAATGGTGAACGAGCTAGTGGCTATTTTTTTGATGATGGGTGTAATACCTATAAAATCTAAGCCATAGCCAAGCAGTAAACAACCTACAGCTGCATAAAACAATTGTTTGATCTTAGACTGATTGCCAACTAAAAATATTTTTCCAACGATGGCCCCTGCTATTGTGTGCACTGCAGTAGGTAAGCAATTGATGGCCACCCATCCACCTGCATTTATTTTATTCATTAAAATGGTATCGATGTAATTGCCAAAATTATGTTGATCTACAAAAGCCTGGTCAAATCCTGGCACATGGGTAAAACGGTACAGCGCTTCTGTTAAAACTAATAGCCCGACACAAAAAATGATTTGAAAACTTATCTTCCATTCAAAAATTAAAAAGGCCACCAAGGTAGTAAAAGACAATTGAGTTAGCACATCCCATAACTCAAAGGATAAGCCTTTGGGTCTTACCGCATAATCCAATACACCCCAAAAAAACAACCATCCGCATCTTTTTAAAATTTTAATAAAAGATTGTTGCCAACTAGCGCCTGCTTGTTTTTGTTGATGCAAAGAATAAGACATGGCCACTCCAGCCATAAACATAAAACCTGGCTGAATCAAATCCCAAAAATGAAGCCCATTCCAAGGATGATGAAAAAATTGTACAAAAAAACCGTTTAAAAAATTATGCTCTGTGACTTTGAATAAATGTTCATAGAGTCCTGTACTTTCTAAGGCCAATAGCACCATAATCAAGCCACGCAAAAAATCGAGCGATTTTAATCTTTTCATAGTCTAGTATTTAAACAATGGTTGTTTAAATGTAGGTAATATTTCATTGATTTCTAGCTGCCATTTCTCCATACCTGATTAAAATTTCACTACCTTGCCTCAACATAAAAACAGGTAGTATGAAAATAGCAATTTTAGGCGCAGGCATGGTGGGTCGTGCCATGGCCATCGACCTTTCAAAAAATTATGAAGTGAGTTCCTTTGACCTCAGTGAAAAGTCTTTGGAAATATTAAATAAGAAATGTAAAGAAGTCAAAACAATACAATCGGATTTAAGTGATTATAAAAATTATAGTCAACTACTTGCCCCTTTTGATTATGTGATTACTGCTGTGCCAGGTTTTATGGGTTACAAAACTTTGGAGGCTGTCATCAATGCTAAAAAAAATGTGGTTGATATTTCCTTTTTTCCTGAAGACGTACTACAATTAGATGCATTGGCCAAACAAAACAACGTGACTGCCATTGTAGATTGTGGCGTAGCGCCAGGCATGAGTAATTTTATTATTGGCTACCACAATGCAAGAATGAAGATTGAAAATTTTGAATGCATGGTAGGTGGTTTACCTAAAAAAAGAACTCAACCTTTTGAATACAAGGCGCCCTTTTCTCCGATTGATGTATTAGAAGAATATACCCGCCCAGCGCGTTATGTAGAAAATGGTTGTATTGTGACCAAGCCCGCTTTAAGTGATGCCGAGTTGATCGATTTTGAACCAGTAGGCACCTTGGAAGCCTTTAATACAGATGGTTTGAGAAGTATTTTATTTACCATGGGCCATATCCCTAATATGAAAGAAAAAACTTTAAGGTATCCAGGTCATATCGATTTAATGCAAGCACTGATTAAGGCAGGATTTTTAAATGAAGCCCCTATCAATTATAAAGGGCAGTCCATTTCTCCTATGCAATTTACTTCTAGCTTATTGTTTGATCAGTGGAAATTAGGCGCCACCGAAGCAGAATTTACCATCATGACCATTAAGGTAAGTGGCGAAGGAAAAACTATTACTTATTCTTTGTATGACGAATACGATGTGGTTTCTGAAACAAGTAGTATGAGTCGAACCACAGGCTATACCTGTACGGCAGCTTTAAATATGCTTACCAATAATTTATTTACTGAAAAAGGAGTTTTCCCTCCAGAGCTCGTAGGCAAGGATGAAGCCTGCTTTAATTTTATCATGAATTATTTAAGCGAGCGTAATGTTCATTATGTAAAGACAACTGCTTAAATAAGCACAATTAGCCTAACCAACTATGGCTAATTTATTGTTGATCATGTAATCGAAACTTTCTTTAAGTGCTACAAAAACATCGATGGCTGTTTTGTCCATTTCGATGACTAAAAAATCCGGATTACCATTGGCTGCTTTGATAATGGCCGGAAAATTTTGTGTACCCTTACCCACCGGAGTCATCGGATCTGGATTGTCAATGGCCAATTTTTCATTGTATAAAGCAGGGCCATCTTTGATGTGTAAGAATTTAGCTCTTTTGCCAAGTTTAGTAATAATAGCTGCTGGATTATGCCCTGCTACTTTTACCCAATAAGTATCCATCTCTAAAAAAATAGCTGGATCTAATTCCTCTAATAAAATTTCATACACCAATTTACCTCCTACTTTGTTTCTGTATTCCCACCAATGATTGTGTAAACCAAATTGTAAGCCATTGCCAGTAGCAAATTTGGAAGCCTCATTGTAAATAGCAATCAATTCTTTGGTGCCTGCTAAACTACTGTAGCGCTTGTCTTCGGGCCATCCATGCCAAATCATTTTAGTGGTGCCAAAAGCATTGGCCGTATCTAGCATGATTTGTTTTTGAGTACCTAAAGGAATTTCAATATGAGAAGAAGAAACTAATAAGCCAGCATCATTGATGTACTGACTTGCTTTTTCAATGGAAACGCCTTCGGGCCAAAAGGCGGTTTCTACATATTTAAACCCCATATCTGCAATCTTTTTTAAAGTGCCGGGAATGTCTTTTACAAAGGCATCTCTCACGGTATACAATTGAACAGAAAGTTTGGCCGGATAAATGCCTGGTTCAAAAAAGGCATTGGTTGCTTTAGGTAAACTGGCTCCCATCAAACCCATACTGGCCATCTTTAAAAAATCTCTTCTATTTTTTTTCATAAAATAAATTAAGTCATTTTATTAAATACGTATCCATTATACTTTTAAAAATATTTTCATTTTAAACATAAAATATAAAAAAGCCCATTCAATACCCACATACAAACAAGCCATCACCACCATATTATAGGGGGCTCCAATTAATTGACCTAACCATTGAAATAGTGCATTGGTGGTGTATTCCCAATTAATGAAATGTCCGGATATGTAGATTAATATTGAATTCATTCCGATGATCTTGAAAAAATAAGCCCATTGCTTATAGCCTTTCACGTCAATAATGAAATAGAAAAAAGATAATAATATCATGCTCAGCCCACCCACTAACATCACAAAAGAACTAGTCCATAAATTTTTATTAATAGGGAAATCGTAATTCCATAAAAGCGCAATGCCTACAAATAAAGTGCCGATCAATAAAAGCTTAATTGATTTTTGTGTGCCGGAAGCTGGATTATTTTTCAAATATTTGCCCACCAATATGCCTATCAAACCAGTGCCAATGGCAGGTAGAGTGGAAATAAGACCTTCTGGATCATGATTACCTAAATACAATTTGCCTGGCAAAATAGAACGGTCTAAATAGGAAGCAAAATTACCTGCCTGTGTTAAATCGCCCGCAGGAAAACCAGGTGCCGCTGAAAATTTGAGTAATAAATAATAGCCTATGAGTAAAATTACAAAGCAAGCTATCTGTGTATTTTGCTTTGTGGTATTGATGTAAATAAAATTAGCCAACATATACGCTAAACCAATACGGCCAAGTACACTACCAAAACGAATATCGGCAAGGGGTCTTAGATGTAAACCATTGTTAACCACTAATCCTAATAAAACTAAAATAAAGGCTCTTTTAAAAACACGCAACATTACCTGTTGTTTGGTTTTACCTAATTCTAATTCTCTACCAACAGAATAAGGCGTGGCTACTCCAGCTATAAATAAAAAAAGTGGAAAAATTAAATCGTAAAAATGAAAACCATTCCAAGCTGGATGGGTGAGTTGATTGGAAAAGCCACCCCAAAAAGAATTGCCTGTGGCTTTAAATAATGCATGCACAATTTCTTCAGCGCCCATAATCCAAAACATATCAAACCCTCTTAAGGCGTCTAAGGAGAAAAGCCTGTTGGGCGAACTGGAAGCTATCTGTTCTTCTTGCATAATTTGGTTATTTTATGGTTTGGTTAATTAAGCTTTCTGAAGTTACAAAAATTAATCAGCTTTATGATCAGCGATAAGATAGAAATAAGAGGGATTTTAGTAAAAATTAATTACTTTTAGTCTATAATCAATCAATTATGGGATTTCATATTAACAAGAAAGTAGCAGATAAAAAAGCTACTACAGGCGCTAAAGCTACTTTTCAAGGGGGTAGTTCAAAATTTATCGCAAAAGCAAGTACCAAGTCTACTGGCACCACCAAGAAGCCAATTAAAACAGGTGGCTCTAGAGGTAGTTGATTGTAAGATTAGTTCATTAAGGTGGGGGCAATTATTTTTTGCCAAATACGATAGCCTTTTGCATTCATATGCAATTTGTCGGCTATAAAAATATCTTTAAATACTTGGCCATTTTCGTCTAGCATGGCATGATGTACATCTAAAAGTTGCGCGTTTTTTTGGGCAGCTAAATAATCTTGAATCAACTTATTGGCAGCAACAAAGCGTAGTTCTAAATTCCATCTAGCTACACTTGGTTTGATCGAAACATACATGACCGGGATTTTATCTCCCAAATTGGTTCTAATAATTGTAAATAAGGTTTTAAATCTATTAAATACAATCTGAGCAGTGATGGTATCATTGCCTGCAAAATCGTTTTCACCACAATAAATATAAATTTGTTTTGGATGATACTTAAGGATAGTTGCTTTAGAAAAATAAATTACGTCTGTTAAACTAGAACCCCCAAAACCCCTATTGATAATAGGATAACCAGGGAAATATGCTTTGATGTCTTTCCAATAATTAAAAGAAGAACTGCCAACAAATAAAATACTATTGGGGATAGGTGTTTCTACACTATCTGCTTTTGCAAAAGCATTGATTTCATCTTGGAAAGGGGCTACGGTATTATTTTGTGCGTGCGTGTAAATATTTACACCAACTAAGAAACAAAAACTTATAATGTATTTTTTCATATCGAATGATTAAGATAGTTTACATCTAAATTTAACATAAAGATTGTAACTAGCTAAAAATAATTTACTTTAATATTCTTGCCTGAATAATGGTGGCAATGGTTTGAATAATGCCCATAGTTAAAAATAATACTTCAAAAGAAATATAATTTGCAATCAGGCCGCCAATAGCAATGGCAATACCAGATACAAAATGAGGGTGTCCATTGGCAATGCTCCAGTGAAAAGTATTTGATTTATCTTCTAAGTGATGGGCAAATAAAGAGTCCCAAATAGATGCGCTTAAAGCTTCTGCAATACCTAACCCGATTTGAATCATAAAAAGTTGTTGCGTATTATGCACAAAAATATAGCCAAAAGTGAGTAGTGCATTGAGCCCATAGCCAAATATCATTACTTCTTTTTTGTACTTAGATTTATTGACAAATTTTCCTACCAAAACATAAAAAATTCCTGTAGCTATTAAATAAGCAGCCCAGGCCCAGGTAATATCCAATAAATCGCCTCCTATCTTTTGTGCATAAACAGCAAAAAGAGGGCCAAACAAGCCTTCCCCAAAATACCATAGGCTAGAAGCAATTAATAATATCTTAGTGGTTTTATTTAAATTCATTTTAAAATTTATAAGTAATTCCAAAATCGAAAAAGAAAATATTATTTAAATGGGTTTCGGAATAGGGCGTAGAATTAACTGTTGTTGTTTTTGACAAACTATTGATAGTAGTTGTATTGATAGTAGTAGTAGTAGTAATTTTATTAAAAGGGATAGCATAAGTAGGTGTTAGTGTAATATTCCACCTATTTAAGTCATAGCTAATAGGAAAAGAAAGTTCTAGATCTAAAAACTTAAACCCTTTCTGATCCACGGTGGTTGTGCTCTGCAATGTGCCACCCGCTAGTGCTGGTTGTTTAATTTTAGCATTTTTTAAAGGATTGAACCTTCTATTAATAGTGCTTTCATAGAAATTTAAACTGCCAAAGCTTCCATAAACACCAGGTGTTATAGTAAGTGTATTTTCTTTATTTGAACTTATTGTAATTTCTTTTTCAAAACCAGGTACTAATTGCAAGTCAGTTTTATTGGAAAAGAAAACATCAAATGAATTATGAAAATTGACCAGTGGAAGCTCGTAGTTCAAAGTCAACCCAAAATCACCTGATATATTGCCACTTATTAAGTTAGACGAACTAGAATAAAAATATTTAGACCCATATACCTCTCCACTCAATTTTTCTCCAATTGCATAGTTGTACCCTAGATCTAATTCAGAAAAATCATAAGCAGTTTGTCCTGAGCTTTGTAAATAATTAAGGCTGAAACTGGCATACAAACCATTGGCTAAATTTAGAGTAGCTGTGGTATAAAAATAGGGCGCTTTTAATGAATCGGCCCTTCCGTTATATACATAATTGTTCAAATAGTTGGTCTGAATTTTAAAGCTGGTCGAATCTTTTTTTGCACTCAATTTTCGCATTGGCTGCGCAGCAACAAAAAGGCTTATTAAAAGGGCAAAAAAAGTAAAGTATAATTTAGCGGTCATTATTTATCTAATTTTCCTTTTGGACAAAAATCAGCAAAAAAAGTTTAAAAGCAAGAATGCATTTTTTACCCAGATTTTCTTACAAACTTTGTAAGAATAACAATGGTTTGCTCATTCACCTTACCTTCTATTTGCTCGGGGTTATCGGCTACTAAATGTATTTTTTTAACAATGGTACCCTTGGGTGCCATGAAATTAGCACCTTTCACATTTAAGCCTTGAGTCAAGACTACGGTATCTCCATTTAATAATTCTGTTCCATTGCTGTCCACATGTAAGGGTGATTTTATAAAAGCACTCACAGCCCAGGTGACCACAGGTTCTTCCAATTCCACGGAGGTTAAAATTTCATTGGCCCAATCCTTGTCCTTTAATTCATATAATAATCTATAGCTTAAGGCTTGTACACTTGGAGTTGTATTCCAAATGCTTCCTGCTAAACATTGCCAGTGGTTGCCTGCTTCCTTGCCTTCGATAATGGCTAAGCAAGTAGCACATACTGCCACTTCATTTTCGATTACATCATTATTTTTAGGGCTTACTGCATAAGCATCAGTAGGCAGTTCTGTAGCACATAATTCACATAAATCTTGCGCACGCTGTTTTAGTTTTTCTGAAATTTTCATGGGTAGGTATTAGTCAAAAATGAGAACGAATATAATATGTTAACCGACTATCTTCTTCTAGTAAATTTTTTAGCCCCTATTTGCTTAGGTGCATAATTAGGTGTAGGACCAAACATCTCTGGCACTTTGCCTTTTAATACAGGGGCGCCTAATAAGGCTTCAATTTCTGCAAATTTGCTTTGTTCTTTTTCAGCCACCAAGGTAAAGGCGGTGCCAGAAGTGGCCGCCCTGGCGGTTCTTCCTATACGGTGTATATAATCTTCCCCATCATTGGGCACATCGTAATTAATCACTAAATCGATGTCATCAATGTCAATGCCTCGGCTTAAGATATCGGTGGCCACTAAAATATTGGTCTTTTGATTTCGAAAATCTTGTAAATATTGCTCTCTGCTTTTTTGATCTAAATCGGAATGAATTTCGGCAACAGAAAGTTTGGCTTGCATTAACTTATTAGCCAGTTGCTTCACATTAATTTTTTTAGAACAAAACACAATTACTTTGGAATAGCGTTTTGAACTTAACATGTCAATGATGACGGGCACCTTTTGTGCATCATATACAATGAATGCTTTTTGAATGATCTGCTCTGGTGGTTTAGAGATGGCAATATTTATTTCTACCGGTTGGTATAATATTTTTTTAGCTAGCTCTCTCATTTTAGCAGGCATGGTCGCAGAAAATAAAAGATTTTGACGCTCCTTGGGTAAAAAAGTAATGATTTTTGCAATGTCATCGGAGAATCCCATGTCTAACATTCTATCTGCTTCATCTAAGACAAGATATTTTAAACCTTTCAATTTCACATAGCCCATATTTAAATGCGCAATCATTCTTCCAGGCGTGCATACTACAATATCCACCCCACTGGTCAATGCCTTTTTTTCTGCCACGAAGGAATTACCATCCCCACCACCATAAACTGCAATGGAACTGACATCGGTGAAATAAGAAAGGCCTTCGATGCTTTCTGCAATTTGAATAGCCAACTCACGGGTAGGAACAATAATTAATGCGTTGATGTCTCCAGACTGATGAGAGACCGTTAGTAAGCGATGTAACAAGGGTAATAAAAAAGCAGCGGTCTTACCTGTACCTGTTTGCGCTGCGGCAATAATGTCTTTCCCTTCTAAAATAGGAACCATTACTTGTTGCTGAACTGGTGTAGCTGTTTCATAACCCATGGCATCAATGCCATCTAAAATTCGTTGGTCTAAGCCCAAATCTATAAACTTCAAAATAATCTCTTTTAGTAATTTGTAGCTATAAAGGTACAACTATTAAACCATTGACTACCCTGCTTCTTAAGCTTAAGTGAGATATAACAGTTTTTTAAAGAAATGAATTACTTTTATCCTCTCAAGCAGCCTCCTTTATGTCCCAATTGAAAAACGACAAAGAAATACAGTCCTACTACAATTCCACTCATTTTGAGTATCAATTGATATGGAATTGGAATTTAAAAACAACTCCAGCATTGCATTTTGGTTATTATGACGAAAAAGCCACCAAACATGCGCAAGCTATCTTTAGGATCAACGAAGTCTTGGCCGATTGGGCAGATATTAAAGAAGGCACAACGGTATTGGATGCAGGTTGCGGATTGGGCAATTCCACCTTATGGTTGACCCAACACAGAAAAGCAAAAGTGATAGGCATCACCTTGGTAGAAAGTCAAGTAGAGATTGCCTATAAAATGGCAAAAAAACAAAACATTCAGGGCGCAGAATTCAGAACAGCCAATTATTTAAATGCCCCATTTGAAGATGAAAGTTTTGAAGTGGTATGGGCCATCGAAAGTCAGTGTCATACAGTTGATAAATCTCTTTTTTACAAAGAAGCTTTTAGATTATTAAAGCCAGGAGGCAGATTGGTAATTGCAGATTCTATAAGGTCTTCGAGGCAATTGAATACCGAAGATGAAACCTTATTAAAAAATATTTTCAATGCTTGGGCAGTGCCTGATATTGATACCATAGAAGAGCATCAAGTGAATGCAGCAAAAGCAGGCTTTATAAATTTTGAAGCTAAGAATGTATCCAAAAATATGTTTGTCTCTTATAAGAATTTAAGAAAAACCATCAATAAATTAACCCCGCTTGCAGAAATCATGTATCGATTGCGCATCTTATCTAAAATCAGGTACGACAATTTCAAACAATCTGGGAAACAAGCAGATGCCCTAGAACAGGACTTATTCAGATACTATACCTTGCTTGCGCACAAGCCTAAGTAAAAATAATTTTCTTAAATAAAATTAGTGCACGTAAATGCCTCTAGTTATGCTAGGCAATTTCATGTCATTGCCAATGGTTAGTTTTCCAAACTTATAATTATAGGTTGTCCCATCGGAAAAATCAAAAATAAAATTAAATAGCCCAATAAAATCATCGCTGGACCTTGAATTAAATAAAAAGGAAACCTTAGAATTAAATATGGTAGACTTGGTTACTTTTTTATTTAAAATATCCATTTGTAAAATTCTTTCTTCTCCAAGATCTAAAGTGCCATATAAGATTTGAGTAGCATATTTTTCACTGCCCACAGCGGCTTTAATAGAAATATCTACCGAAGAAGCAAACAACAAAGGGTCGTTAATATTATTTACTTCAATAGTTACATTGGTTAAAAAGGGATCCACCTTAGTGGTATCATTTTGCGCATTCAAACCTAGCCCAAAAAACAACAAGCAAGTAAATAAGACTGTTAGCTTTTTCATTGAATACAAAGCTAAATCTTTAAAATCAAAAAAAAATGGATTAAATTACGATACATTAAAATACTTACCATATGAAAGCTTTATTTATTCTTGGCCTTAGTTTATTCAGTTTCAACGCATTTAGCCAAAACAAAGAAGAGGCAGCCATCGTTAAATTATTAGTCAGAGAATCCACCACTTGGAGAGCTGGAGATGGCAAAGGGCATGTAAGCTGCTGGGCCATTAAACCTTACAGTAGAGTATTTATTAGTACCCCCAGTGGAGAATTCATAGTGATACCTGCAGCTAAATTGTCCGATACCACGAATGTAGGCAGCGGAACATTTGAAAATAGTAATTATAATTTTAGTATACATGGAGACAATGCATGGGTAAGCCATGACGAAGTTTCAATAGATCTAAAAGGAAATAAAACTTATTCGCACGAAATAAAGATGGTAGAAAAAATAAAAGGCGAATGGAAAATTGTAGCCGTTTCCATGCACCTATTTAAAAAATAAGCTTCCATTTTTTATTGAACAGTGACAACCACCCTTCTATACCTAGTTAGGGCTGGAGACCCATTGTCTGTGCCTTCTACAATGATATGGTAGATGTCTCCTTTTTTTGAATTGATAGGAATCTCCGCTTTTAAAAGATGGTCTTTTAAATTAAGAGTAACAGCCCCAGTGCTTAGTTCTGCATAAGGCCATGCTTTGAGCTTCACCGTATTTTGATCAGGATCGGTACTTCTTAAATGCAATGTAATTGTTTGACCAGGACGCCCATTGATACTAGTACCTTCTTTGACCCTAATAGTAGGTGCATGATTGGCCTGCTTAAAACTTTGCACACACCAATTGGCTCTTGCTGCAAAATCTTCTTGGACAGCTACTAACCATCTTGTTTGAGCAAAATTGATATCTAATTTATTTAATTCAGGATTAAAATCTGCAGAACTAGGTCCGTCTTCATACCTAAATGGATTGTCAGCAGTAGCCACAAATCTGCCACCCCAACCACCATAGGTGGGATGATTGGTATTGTCTAAACCAACATCGACCAATTGTAAAAAAGCGGGCGAATCCCCTTCCGAGATAAAATCATATTTTTCAAAAGATCCCCATTGGGTATTGTTTATTTTTGTTGGATCGCCATGGGTATGTTCCTCATCCCCTGTTTGTTTTTGGCCATCTCCATAAGCATAATACATTTTCAATAAAGCCCCATGATTCAAAATTATTTTAGAAGACATATAGGGCCCTTCGAAATAAGATTGCATCGATTTTGGAATGGTTCTTTTCCAAGGATAGGCAAAGCTACCAAACTGATGTGCATTGTAAAATACGACTACCTTAGGCCAATGAACACCAATGTATTTTTTATAGGTGGCGTCTTGATCCATCACGGTGTAGATGATGGCTTTTCGTGAAATTTGATCCTTGATTTTTTCCCATTGCGCTGTTGAGGCGTATTGTTCTTCAATTAATTTTAATGCACGGGCAATGGTATTGGTACCACCCCAGGCTTGTAAATAAATAGGCGCTGGATTTTTGTCCATCAATTTGTCTTTAATCCAAACAGCCCCATCCGTAATTTTATCCATCTCTCCTTCAAAATCAATATTGCCCACTTTTACTAAGCTTTTTAAATAGCCAGGGCTAGGATAATTTTGATCGTGTAAAATTAAATTAGGATGTACTTGTGTGTAAGCATTCAATAAATCTTGGATCCAATTGACGCCAGCCCATCTCAAACTAGTTTTGGCGCCATACATTTTTTTAGTCATCTCCATTTCAGAAGTAAATAAAGTCCCCTTGCCATCTCCTTTGTAATGCCACATTGAACTGGAATACACCAAGCCCTCTACTTTATATTCATTGGAATAGAGGAGCATGCGAATAAAAGTATCTACATCATCAATTTCACCATCCGTAGTTACAATGGTGCGGGGTAGGATTTTCATTCCTAGTTTGTTTTGGCTTTGAACTGTAAAAGTTAAAATAAGTAAACAAGCAATTATTAAATATTTCATGGTATGAATATACAAAAGTAATTAGACCTGTTTCGAAGTTTTTCGATGGTTAAATTTATTTAAGAATTATTATTATATTGTGTATATAAAAATTGCCTGTATGCACTTAAAAAAAGGATTAAATTTTATTAGCCTGAGTTTAATACTTATGATCGGATTGGCAGCTTGTGCAAAAAAAGAAACTGCAGCTGTGATAAGCAATCAGGAGGCGAGTTTAAGCAGTATCGATTTTGAATACAATGGATCTATATTCAATACCCTAGTTTCAGGATCCAATATAAGCCTAAGCAGGGTCTTGCCTTATGGTGTGACCAAGGCAACTGTAAAAAATATTTACTTAGCAGAAAATTGTACCGCTAATTTAAAAGCAGGCGATGTGGTGAATGTTTCTAATAATGCCACTAATATTGTTGTTAATAATACAAGTTCACAAAAAGAAGCCAGCTATCAATTGCAGTTGGCTGCAAGAAATTATAGCTCTGTGGTTGACAAATATGGTCTATTACAAACATTAGGAAATAAAATTGTAGATAAAAATAAAAATCCGGTTTCTTTGGCGGGCAATAGTTTTTTTTGGAGCAACAATGGTTGGGGTGGAGAAAACTATTACAAAAGTCAAATAGTATCCTGGTTGGCTTTAGATTGGGGAACCAGTATTGTTAGAGCCGCCATGGGCGTGGATGACAATGGGGGATATTTATCAGACAAATTAGGCAATGTGACTAAAGTCAAAACCATTGTAGATGCTGCTTTAGCCAATGGCTTGTATGTAATTATAGATTGGCATACCGAAAGTGCTTATAAATACTCTGATGAAGCTGTTACTTTTTTTACTCAAATGGCCACGCTTTATGGCAAGAACGATAATGTGATTTATGAAATTTTTAATGAGCCTTTAGAAATTTCTTGGCCCAAAGTTTTAAAGCCCTATGCAGAAAAAGTAATTACTGCCATCAGAAAAGTAGATCCCGATAATTTAATTATTGTAGGCACGCCTACCTGGTCACAAAGAGTAGATTTAGCTGCAGCAGATCCTATCACTATCTCCAACAATATTGCCTATACCCTGCACTTTTATACAGTTTACCACAAACAAGGATTGCGCGATGTAGCTACGGCTGCTTTAAAAACAGGCTTGCCCATCTTTGTTACAGAATGGGGCCCTATTGGCTATACACAGAACGATCCTGAAGCTGAATTATGGATGGAATGGTGCAGAACCAATATGATTAGCCATTTGGCCTGGTCGGTGAATGATAAAGCAGAGGAATGGTCTATAGCCAAACCAGGTACATTTAATTTAACCACTTGGGAGGATGCCAATTTAACCGAGTCGGGTAAGTTAGAAAGAAAATTTATTAGATCTTGGATTAAATAAATTATTGCTTCTTTAGCAAGCCTAAGGTTTTTAAATAATAACTTACTGTTTGTTGAACTGATATTAAATTATTGGGGACTTCTTGCTGGTCTCTTTCAATATTGATATTACCATGAAAATTTTGCTTTTGTAATTCTTCAAATATTTTTGGGAAATTAACTACCCCAGTTCCAACTGGAACATCTTTTAATTTAGGATTATTAAATTCAGCAATATCTTTCAAATGAACAGCTATCACATGACCAGCTAATTTTTTTAATGCCTCTTCGGGGACTATACCACTCTTTGGATAATGTCCAAAATCGGGACAAGCGCCAAAATTTGGATGCCCTTTTAAAGCAGCTAAGGTTGAGTCTGGATGCCAATATTGGCTAGTTCCTTTCCAATGATTGTGCAAGGCTACTTTGATACCATATACTCCAGCTAAGCTATCAACACTATTTAACATAGACATAGCGGGTTCTCCAGTTACAAATTTTAGATGAAGTGCTTTTGCAATTTCAAAATCACGTTTCCATTGTGCAATAGTATTGCCCCCAGTCACATACATCGATTCCATTTCTAAGCCGCTTTGTTGGATAAGTTGCTTAACTTTTAAAAGACCAACTGGAGATAAAGTCATAATCATGGAATCTTTTAGTTCAGCTCCTGCTTTTCCAAAAGAAAATCCTTCTATAAACTTAACCCCAGACTGTTTGGCAAGTTCCAGTTCTTCTGGCAAGGAAACAGAATTATAAGCATATAAGGCTATGCCTAATTTCCAACTCGCTGGTCCATAGGATGCTTTGTTTTGCGCCAACCCTAAACTAGTAATGAATAACAACGCAATGCTTGTAATTATAGAGATGATTTTTCCCATAAAAATGATTTTAATATTTTAATCAAGTTAAGTATAAATTAGATCGAATCTTACTTTATGACTAAAGAACCAATTATGTTAGGTAGATTACCCCTTTCATGTACAAAATACACTTACCAGCTATTTCTACCCTATCCCCTAAAAGTTCACATTGTAAATCGCCACCACGCAAGGACAATTGTTTGGCTTTTAATTTGGTTTTATTTAAAACCTTTGTCCAATAAGGCATTAATGTAGTATGCGCAGAGCCAGTTACCGGATCTTCATCCCCACCAGATTGTGGGCCAAAATACCTTGAAACAAAATCGACTTCCTTTCCTGGTGAAGTAACAATAATGCCTCTTGCTTCAATGGTTGACAAGGCGGCAAAATTTGGTTTCAATTGAAGAATTTGTTCTTCATGCTCATAGATTAACATGTAATCGGTTTTCCCTTTAAAAACTTGTTTTGGTGCTATATTTAATCCAGTATAATATTTTGGGTCTAAGGGTAGTTCTTCGATCGTATCTATTGGAAAATTTAAAACTAAAACATCTCCTACTTTAGTCACTTTTAATTCTCCGCTTCTTTCAGAATAAAATATTACTTGATTGGTATTTTTTTGTAAAAAATTAAAAACAACAAACGCGCTTGCTAAAGTGGCGTGACCACATAAGTCTACTTCAACGGTGGGTGTGAACCATCTAATAGCATAACCGGCTTGTTGCTTTACTATAAATGCAGTTTCTGCTATATTATTTTCAGCTGCAATTGCTTGCATGATTTCAGCTTCTATCCAATAATCTAATGGGCAAATGGCTGCTGGGTTTCCTTTAAAGAGAGAGGAGGCAAAAGCATCTACTTGAAATATATCATAATTCATAGAACTAATATACTTAAAAAAATATTAAATTATTGTTTCTAATTCAAGACGCATGAGCAAATCGGTTTGCTCGTCATTGCCTAATATAAAAATGTGTTGATCAAATTCAACAAAGCCATTTTTTTTATAAAATTGAATAGCGCGTTCATTTTTTTCCCAAACACCTAACCAGATGTATTTAAGTGCTAAGTCCTTGGCCATGGCCAATGCTTTTTGATACAAAACCTGTCCTACTTTCTTTCCAAAATAAATATTTAACACATAGATGCGTTCAATTTCGAGAGAAGCTGGATCCTTTAGATCAGATTGCGCATCACCTAAATTTAATTTTAAATAGCCAATTTTTTTGTCGCCTTCTATAGCAAAATAAAATTTTGAATTAGGATTAGATAATTCATTAGTCAAAGTATCCAAACTTAAATTATTGGTGAGGTAATTATGCATGTCCTCTTTGGAATTATAAATAGCAAATGTTTCTATAAAAGTTTGTCTGCTTAATAGTTGAAGCGCTTCTACCTCACTAGGTTTAATTTGGACAATTTGAATGGGTTCCATAAAGGAATTAAGTGTGTTGATTTAATAATTTTTCATAGGCCTTGCGTGATGCCCCACTAAAAAATATTTCTCCACAATAAGTATAATTTAATTTATCCAATATTCTTAGCATGGGTACATTGTCAAAATTGGTATCTACTT
>Ga0214919_10002482_pt1 | contig 29020 bp, 28 predicted proteins | sample LL1503_MetaG_FD_177994 | JGI IMG/M metagenome (GOLD analysis project Ga0214919, IMG submission 177994) | Freshwater microbial communities from Lake Lanier, Atlanta, Georgia, United States - LL-1503 | ecosystem: Environmental > Aquatic > Freshwater > Lake | place: USA: Georgia | collected... | reverse complement strand
TTTGACGCTTAATGAATCGTTACAAAAAAGCGCTGAACGCAGGATGAAAAATCAGAAATTAAAAATAAAAAGGTTTTCAAATGAATATAGGTCAAGCCTCTCCCTCTCAATCAGACAGACACTTCTTAAGACTTAAGTTTGTTAACAAGGAAGTCTTTCTTGAAAACAAAAAAATCTTGCCACGGCAAGCTTATAAAAGGCGCCAACTCCTCCATATCTTGCTCACGCAAGCTTTAAAAGATCGGCTCATGGGAAGCCGTTATCCAACTCTGCTTTCAAGTGAAGAGTTGGCAGAGCTTTTAAAACTACCGAGCAATCACGATCTCGAAACCCATTTACTTCGACCGATCCGCTCTTTATCATAGCAACTGAATGGAGCACTTGTTTTACAAAAAGTTAGTCACACAACCTTATTTTTTCTGGATTTAGAAAATATAAAAATTGAAATTGATTGAAATGATTTAAGAGGGAGAGAGGAGAGATTTATTTAATACACCTGAAGGATGTAGATGAAGAAAAATTCTTGTTTGATCTTCAGTACTTAATATAGAAAAGCGGTGCAGATATCCATGTTAATTCTCTGTTTTTATTGCAAAAAAAACTATTATTAGAGGCATATGCTTATAGAGAAAATGAGCTATAGAAAGGAAGTTATGGCGTTTGTATAACGAAAAATAAAGTGCATCCAATCACTTTTAATTTTCTAGGGCATATTTTTCATGCGTCGGGACATATAATTTACCACGATGACGGAGTCTCAATTTTCTCTATGAAAATCCACTAATTGCCCTAAATTGTCGTAAACATAAGTAAGGTCACCTGACCAGGCAGTATTGTAAATTGATTTGTCTGTTTCAAATACTAACCAGTTGCTTTCTTTAGGATGATTGCCTTTATAAGTCATATACTGGCTTAAATAATCTACATAGAATTTGGTGCTTTCTCTATCGCCTGACAAGGTAAAAAAATGATTATCCTTTTCTAACGATATATCGCACTTTCGGTCTGTCAATGAATCGACTATCATCATATCCATTATAACTTCTGCACGCGGATGAAACCACACATCACGATAACCAGCACTGATAGCTACTCTTTTAGGTTTTATAATGCTTAGCCAAAGCCCATTATTGGTTTCATGATCCTTTGCACCATGATGACTTGCTACCAGCAACGATGTTTCCAGCTTCCCCTCCTCATGATTTGCTGGTGTTAATAAGATTCTGCGTGTTGTTAGGCCTGTAGCATCCCCCATAATCAAAATGTTTTGTCCATTAAGACAAAGCCTAACAATACAACTATTCGTATTTTCATCTTTTAACTTTTTAGTATTAGCGCCCGCATTCATTGAAAGGATTGAGAGAAAATGATGTGGGCTTTGCTGAGATACATCCAAGAAACCATCAATTGGGTAATTTTCTTGATAACCACGATAAGTCGCGCTTGGATAAAGTGCATCATTTTCTGCTTCAGCATCTATAATTGCCGGAGTTATAGGTGTGTCATGAGATAAAGAAATAGCCTGTACAGTAGGATCCTTTAAATTTCTAACGACTGTGCGTAAAAAAGTCTTAGCTTCAGAAGACTTATAGTAATTAGATAAATGGTCTCCCAAAAGCACTTGAGACAACTTACGAAACAATCGGGCATTTTTGCCAAAAACCTTATAAAGATAATCAATATGGTCTTCGTCTGTATGGGAGGTTATAAGCGTTATTCTTCCAATAAAAGAAGGAAGATCAGAACTTACCGTAGCTATGCCTAATTCTTCCCCTATTCTTTCCTCTAGATTAAAAGGGGTATTTGCAGAACTGCCTGCATCATCAATAACTATTTCTCCATTAAGTTCATTTTTCAAAAGAGTGCTACTTCCCTGTCCCACTTTTTTCATAACCACCTTATAATCAGGAAAAGATGTAAGAGAATCAAAATCGAAACCAGCCTCAAGAGAAAAACTATGTTCTAGATTAAAGAGAAATAAAATCACACTGAGAAAAACATACCTTACCATTTGCGCGATCCCTTAGAACATTTCTTAACAAGCTCTCTATATACGTTCCATAATTGTTCCGCGCTAGCCCATGTAGTCGATATTGCTCTACCCTCGGACTCTCTCAATGAATGTTTATTTTTGATTTTATCAGCTGTTGTAAAATAACCAGCTGCAGCACCACGATAAACAATATCGGCGTAAGCTGCCGGATTAGCAGCTTTAAGTTCAATTAATTTTTCAGTAACTTCCTCTTCCTTTTTGAAGGCAATCTCCATTCCTAATTGTTCAGCCTTTTGGAAGTGTACGGATGCTTGTCTTAAAGCTGCTACTTTCTGATCGATGTCAGGTTGACTTATAGCACAGTAAACCGCAAACTCTCCTGCTCCATAATGAATTTCAGGAAAACGTTGAGTAGGATCTGCTTGAGATATACGAATTGCTTCCAAATAATATCTATTAGCTTCTTTTAAATCTCTATGTAATCCACTCTTATTATTTTGATATTGATATAATTGAGCAACTTTCCATAATCCATAAGCCGTTAAACCGGCCTTATGTACAGCTGGAGAGGAAAGAAAAAACGCTTTTCCTTCTTCAAGATTTCTTTCTAATAAGAAAAACCCATGTTCAATCACTGCACGTTTCGAACCTAATTCAGAGGCGTGAATAAATATTTCCTCTGTTAAATCTTTTATTTCGAGCTCTCTAAAAAGAGACCCAGCATTAAGAACGTATACTCTATCCTGAGATCTTCGAGCACGATCAATTAAACGTCCTAAATTACCATCTTCTACAATAAATTTTTTTATTCCGTTTAAAATCCCCACATCTTCCAGACAAAAAGGTATTTCAAGGAAAGAATCAGCTTTCTCGTCTGTATCAATTAGTACGTTTTGGATTTCCCCTAAGTGACTTGCTTTAATTAAATCTCTGGCTGGTTTAAAATCAAAATCAGCAGCTATGAGCACACTCACTCTAAGGGCAATAGAAAGCTGATTGAAATTAGTCTTCACTGATTCGCTTAACTGTTCGTGAGGATAAAATAAAAATCCTACAAACTCTTGAAGCCTTTTGTATTTACCTAATGACTTATTTAAAAAAGCCTCCATTAATGGATCTAGATGAACCCTGCGGACAAATCTCGATATTTCAGCGGGTTTTTTATTATATTGTGTCCCTAGACTGAATTCCCTCTGCTCAATCTCATTTTTTAGGCTTAAAAGTGTAGTTACATCCCCCTCTCTGCGTGCTTTGGAAAGTGCCTCAGAATAAGCTGCTATTTCGTCTAGTTCTGCTGAAAAAAGAAAGGAGCTAGAGCTGTAAATAAGTATACAGCCTAGCCAAAAGTAAAAAGATGATCTCTTAATGAATCGGAAGAGTTGCATAATTAAAGATATTCAAAGGGTGAGCTGGATCATTTTCAAAATACAAATTAATTTTAACGGCCGCTTCTGAATCTCCATAATCCTTAAGTTGGTCAATATATGTTTTTAAAGTAGTATTTCTACTTATTAAGCTCCAAATATAATCAATGGTGATTGCTGTGGGCATTTCCGCAGTAGCAAGCTTAACAGGAAAATCCACGTGGCCCATTTTTCCTGGTTGCGATAAAGAAATCTGCAAAGTTGCAGGTTTTTCAGCCTCTACACTTAGCTCTTTAATATGTTGCATCATACGAGGACCAACTAAAGGCTGATTTTCAGCATCTTCATCGTCAGATGCAAAAGAAAGGTGACTGGATATCGTTAACATAGTTAAAACTAATAATACTTTTGTTAGATTATTATTCATAATTAATCTCCCTAGGATTAAATCCTATCTATAAATTCTTTATTTAAAGTTAATAACTTCTACCACAATCCTTTATATTTTAAAAGTTGCAAAGATTATTTCCATCCCTATGCTAAAAAAATAAAGAAAAAACTGGTTCAGTCGGAATTGCTGTGATTTTATGCAGAGGTCTCATATCCCTTGAGACCAAGAAACAAGCGTTGAAAAATTAACTCGGTTTTGTAGAGCCTGTAACACCGTCTTTCAATAACTTTTATCGTGTTGTTCAAGTCCTCAACAAACCCACTGCTTTTCCTCAAAGTTTTGCAATTCTCTCTAAGTATTATTTTTCTTGCTCCTCAATGGTGCGTTTGTCTAAAAACCTGTCCAGCGCAGATTTTCGATAATCTTAAATCATTGCCACTAACCATTATTAGCAACCAATTTTTATAGTTTTTCATTTGTATTTAATCACCATTTATGGGATTATTTAAGAATGAAAGATAAAACTAGACTCATTGATTATATTCAAGAACTAAGGAAAAAAGGGCGGTACCTTTTTCTAAAGGAAGAAGCTGGCCATGCTCTTGGACTAACGAGCACTGCTGTTTTAAATAGCATTCATCGCCTTGCTAAGAAAGGAAAGATTGCTCATTTAAAAAAAGGGCTTTATCAAATCATAACTGAAGAATATACCAATGATGGGTCATTGCCACCTGAATGGTTTATTGATAATTTAATGACTTATCTACAAGCACCCTATTATGTTAGTTTACTGACAGCAGCCTCATTACATGGATCATCCCATCAAGCTCCTCAAATTTTTCAAGTAATTTGCGGTAAGGTTATCCCTCCCTTAACAGTTGGCTCCCTAAAGATAGTTTTTTACTATAGTAAGGATATGGCCAGTATCCCAATACAAAAGATAAAAGTCCCTTCAGGATATATCAGCGTATCAACTCCAGAAGGAACAGCTTTTGATTTGATGCGATATTTGCATCAATCAGGCCATTTGAACCATGTTGCAACTGTTTTATCTGAACTTGCAGAAGTTATAAATGAGAACAAACTAGCTTTAGTGGGAAATCAATTATCTGTTCGTTATGGTCAACGTCTTGGTTATATTCTTGATGCGTTAGGGTTTGAGGAATTAACAAGACCACTCTATGAGGTTATATCAAAAAAACCGCAAATTTATATCCTTTTACGATCAGATACAGACAACGAAATCACTGACAAAAATCAAAAATGGCGCATTAATGTGAATGAAACACTGGAAACAGATATATGATTCCTCAAAACTATATTATTGAATGGAAAAATTCAGCTCCATGGAAAGATAACGCACAAATCGAGCAAGATTTGATTTTATCTCGCGCTATTGTCGCTATCTACTCCAATCCTATTTTGAAAGAAGGATTGGTTTTTAGAGGAGGAACAGCTCTTCACAAACTTTACTCTCCTATTCAAGAACGTTACTCAGAAGATTTAGATTTTGTGCAAAAGACTGCCGAGCCTATTGGTAACCTTTTGCATCACTTGCATGAAGTTTTAAACCCCTGGCTTGGTGAGCCAAAATGGAAACAAACACAAGGAAGAGTAACATTCTATTATACTTATGAATCTGAAATCTCACCCATTCGAAAAATGAAAATAAAAATCGAGATCAATACTAGAGAGCACCACGTTTATAGCAAGTTAGTGCATCTTCCATTTTCTACTAAAAGCTCCTGGTTTAGTGGTGATGCAGAGGTTTTATCGTATGATCTTGAAGAATTAATGGGCACAAAACTGCGAGCCTTATATCAACGCAAAAAGGGACGTGACTTATTTGATCTGTGGGTCATGACACAGCATTATCTTAGCCTGGACAGAAAAAAAGTGATTGATTGCTTTTTATTTTACTTAGAAAAGGAAGGTAATTCTATATCGAGAGCTGAATTTGAAAAAAATATGGATCATAAGCTGAAGGACAATATATTTCTGGATGATATTGTCCCGCTTCTGTCACCAAATAAGGCATATAGCCATGCAGAGGCTTATGCTGTTGTGCAAGAAAGCTTGATTGCCTTTCTTCCTGGTGATCCATGGAAGAAAAAATAATTGAAAGAGAGACATGTGTGAGTAACCATCAAAAATCCGATTCTCTTGTACATACCTAACACCCTAAATAATCTATTTAGAAAACGATCCTTAAAACCATAAAATTTTCCCGCTTTAAAAATCTTGCTAAATTGATACCAGGCGGTGGTATTGAGCGCTTATTCTTGGTAATATTGTTACTATTTTTTAATACATGAAAGAAGTAAAAATAACGAATGACCAATCATTGGAAAAAGATTACAGGTGCAGAACGCGCATATACTGATCATTGTATAGCACAATTAAAATCATGCCCATGGGTGCATGATCTAATCAATAAAACCGAAAAGACTAGAGATAACAATGGAGACTTTCCAAATTCAAGCATGCCCCTCCTTTTTGAAATACGTTTCGCCTACGCACTTTATAAAGTAGGTCTTAGTACTCAAAACGGATACAAGTGTGGAACAAAAAACTCTGAAATCAAAGACTCTGATGTTGATTTTTTTGTAACAAAAACTGATGGCACTAAATGGTTTATCGAACTGACCAGTCTTGATGAGAGTGATGAGGTCAAAACGAATACGAGTGTTGAGGGAGCTTGGTCTTTATATACCGGTAAAGGCGTAGATGATCCATATAAAATTTACAGAAGAGCTCAAAGTAATATTTTTTCAAAAGTAGCGAAAAATGAAGATAATGTAATGCCTACAAAATTTCTTCCTCCAGAAAAAGGTGAACATAATATCATTATTATTGATATGCGCGGATTGATGGTGGCTACACCAGACAATTATGACTATTCAATAGTTATAAATGGAGAAAATGATATTCCAATAGAAGGAGTGCCTTTTTTAAGAGGTATCTTTAATCCAAACAATCCTGATTCTAGAGCAAAGTATCTTCAAGAACGTATCCATGGAATAGGTTTTATAAATGAAAGTGATTATGCTGCAGGAGAGATTCAGTCCAAGATTGAACTTTTCTGCAATCCAAAATTCTTCACAAACAATAGCGTATTAAGAGAAAGCTTCCCTCTAGAGAAGATTAGGCATGATTCATGTTAACAATCCGCATAAGATTAACCGTCATAAATAGGGTTAACTGAGGCATTATGTTGCATCTAGTTGACCTTGTGGAAGCCTATTCAAGATTTCTCCATTTATCAGTAATTTTATAGCTAAGAAGAAACAGATCTATAAACCTCAACATGATTCTTGCATGATTACTTTGTGCTTCGTTTGTACGTGGTGCGGTTGTCAAACACGTCACAGTTTCTTTTTGTACCATAAATACTGCCAGATAAATTTTTATATGAAGGAGATGACCTTCAACGTTTTTCGCCAGCTTAACTGAAGCGACAACATACTTGATAACGAGGAGAAATTTTAAAAGGAATCAAATGGTGCGTTTGTCTAAAAAACTGTCTAGTTCTGATTTTTGGTACCTGACTAGCCGTCCAACCTTGATAAATGGAAGATGATATCGCTTGGTACAACGCCAGACTTCAAGAGCTCCTGGTGAAATACCGAGATAAATTGCTGCCTGTTCGCTCGTTAAAAGTTCAGCGCATTTAAATGAGGCAAGATTAGTTGTGTTTGCTGACATGTTGTAAATCCTTTTATGATTTGGTTAAACATGTAGCAACTCTTAATGATTTTTCTTTCAGAGAAAATACCTATAATGATTATACCCGTTGGCAATTGAATGGGTAGCACCCATCGCGAAGTGCCTTATTTTACTGACTTAAAATGGGTAATGCCTATTGAATAAAATCGAATTATCAATGGATTATTAGATAATGCCCATTATGCAATATAAAAAGGCCTATTTTCGTTTATTTTTTACTGTTTATAATGTATTCAACTTTTGCTGTTTTTGTTTTGCATGATATTTTTTTCCATCTTTTTGTTCTGCAAGACGGATGAATTTTGCTAGAAAGGGAACATCAGATTGAGAAATATCAAGCTTATATTTTTTGATATAATCCGCAATGAAGTATTCAATGCTGATCTTTGAAAGGCATGCTAACCTTTCTTGCCCATACTCTTCATAAATTGCAGCTAAGACTTGCAACCAAGGAGTCGTATAGAGATCAAGATTAATTAAAGATTGAGAACCATTAAACGCCTTTGTTTCTTTATCAACATTAGTAGAAGGTAAGCAAAGGTTGGAAGAGATGCAGTATTTGACTTCTTTCTTTTTGAAGTAAACACTTCCGAAGAAACCCTCTAGAACAGGCATCTTCCCCTGTGCGCAACCATCTATGAGCAAACGGTACCAGTTCTCGTCATAGTTCCAGTATTCTGAAGGTAATTCCTGATAAGCATAATTATTTAAAACATAGCCTTTTAAATGCTTTCCAGACAATAAAGCTCGGCAACGATGCATGGTTATGAATGTAAGAGCATCCTTTAGTAAGGAATCATCATCCAGGTATTGCTTAGCACAAACACTGATTTTCAATGACTGATGCTGTTTACTAGCATGGATTGAAAAACGAATGTGAGCTAAATTTATTTTAACAGGATATTTTTTTTCATTTAGGAAGTGCTCTAATATTTTAATATTGTGAGCATCAATCAGAGTATGAATTCTACCATAATCATTGGTCTCATTATCAGAGCAAGTCTTATCGATTTCAGCAGAAACTTCTAACGAAACGGGCCCTATCCCGACTTCGTTTAAAACTTCAAATATATTTAATAAATCAGGGGGTGACTGAATATTCGCCATACATAATTAACCAATTCTTTTACTGTTTTTTGCCACAATTCATAACAAAACTTATTCCTCTATCCCAACTCGTTTCAAAAGATACTACAGAGTCAATAAATCTAGAGCAAGGGTAGCTATTCAAAATAAATATTAATTAAGTTTCTATATCAATCAAGAAAAAAGAATACACTAAAAAGACCGTCCGGATAGAATTGCTGCGCGCCAAGGTTTAGGTTTTGGCGGTTTATCTATAGACCTCTATAGCCCTGAGAAATCTAGGCTTCACAAATGCTATCGATCTAATAGTCCTCATAGGTAATACAGGCTGCGGTTACACCAACTTGAACTAATTTAAGAAATTACTCTCAACCACTATTGCTGCCGTAAAAGTTACAACACCCACTTCTTGCTCTGGTAATAAAGCACTTATCTCTGCAGTAAATTCTGCCCAATCTTCTCTCTAATTCAGTTTCTTTGGGTTTTACTTTATCCATAGCTTTGACTTAAACATTTTGCTTCAACACCATGTCAAAACATTTTGAGGTAATCGCAGACTTTTTTGATGCCACGGCATAATCCAATCTTTAGTTTGACTAAGAGCTTCGATAATCTGGTCTGTGATGTGTTGATAAAGATCTTTGGTTTCAATTCTTTGTATTGCTTCGCTCATGATATAGTCTCCTTGTTGTCGTTTGTGGTTAAAGGATATCGCGTGAAATCGCGCGTATACCCTTGCCCCTCTGGTGAAGAGCGAGGGATAGCAAACATCAAGATCGAGAAAGCGGAGGAGAGTATCAATAACGAGTTTTTTAGAAAGATTCAGAGGGTTATTATGGTAAGGCTTTTTTTCTATTTTTTAATGATTACGCTTCAGTGCGCTAGTGCTTTTTCAGCAAATTATACAGAGGATTTAGATGATTATAGAAGAAACCCTCATAAACTTGTAAATCAAGTTCACGTAAAAACGGGTTATAAATTTCAAAATCCCTCCTTATTGAGTGATGTTTTTACGCATCATAGCCATGATAAAAATAGCAGATTTCGACAATTAGAATTTTTAGGAGATACAATTATAAATGCTGTCGTTGGAATCAGTACGTTTAATATTGGTAAAGATCTTGAGACTCTCCATGAGGGTGTGAAAGAAAGAGTAAATAATAAATTTTTAGCAAAGCAATTCAAAAAATTAGGGTTGAGTCTATTTGTTAGAGCTAATTCCGGTAGTGATAGAGACACAATTGCAGCAGATACATTCGAAGCCTTAATTGGTGCTATGCAATTAGATTTTGCTCGTGATGATCAAATATCCCCTGATGCACAAAAATTGATAGTCTCTGCTCTTGGTATAAATCCATCGAGTTCAAGTCAGGTAGTCAGTCGACCTAGAAATCTATTTCAAGAAGAAAATATCTTAACAAGGAGAATGAGTAATCGTACTGATGAGGCATCCTTGCTTGTAGCAGGAGCTATTGGTGCGGGCGTTGCAACACTTGCCAAGGGTTTATGGGACGGTGTATTTGGTGCCCCCAACCCCGACTATTACAATCTTTATAAATTTCATGAACGTCAGCATATATTTCATGAACGTCAGCATTCCTTTTACAAAAAGGCATTTTTAGGGCTGTGCTGTTTGACAGTGACAATGAGTATATACCCTACATGGGAAAAAGATTTAGGACAGTTATTATATTGGGGATATTATATGGAAACTGCTTATGTGGGGTACTACGTATGCCGAATAGTTGCTCTTCATGCAGAAGGTCTTGAACCTCGGAATAATAGATAATTTACATGGATATCTGTGAGGCCTTGATTTATAAGGCTTGAAGTCAAAACATAATTTTAAGAAAAATTTTTTAAGAAAAAAATACACGCAAGATGAAATTTAGTAGAAAACAGGTAAGGTAATTCAATACCTTACCGTACGTAAAATAATCTAATATTTAGTGTCAGAAACCCATCAAGGTAATGTTCTCTAAACTAGTTAGCTATTTGCATCTTATGAAAAGTGATTACATAACGTTCATTTCAGGCATGAAGACAGCTAGAAATAAGGGGATATTAGGTTTTCTGCTGATTTTGGCTTCTGTTTTAAAACAAATAGGCAGGAGACAATAGTGTTTTGATGTCTCCAGCGTCGCCACTTGCAATTATATCGGTGCAGACATTTTTTAGTCTTATCAAAGCCGCAGAATTGTTAGATTTTGTATGATTGTCTCCGGTGTCGCTACTGTCTCTTGATGTTTTTATAATAATATCTACAAAATATTCTTTCATTAATGGCCTCCTGTTAAAATAGCAGGAAAGAAGTGATATATTTTTTTCTTTCCAATAGGAAGCCGTTGATCTTTGGTACCGGGAACAGACAAAAATCCTTTGATATTTAATTCTTGGATGACTCCCCGATAATCGAAGCCTTTACAGATCTCGCTGCGAAATGTTTCGGGAAAAACAAAAAATTCCCATGATTCTTCTTCTGTTTCATCTCCTGTTCCATCCTTTAAGTTTACCTTAACTTTGCGTTTAAAGCCGGCTTGATTATTAATAATCCTTTGATCTTCTGTGTTATCTTTCTCGATTGTTGCAAATCTACTTGAATGATTCGTTTCAAAAAAAGCTTGCACTTGTTTAAGTGCCTCTTCACTCTCAAAACTTTTAAGCCCCCCTCTTTCTGTTAGCCAAGCTTTAAAACAGTCACCGACAGCTTCAAAAGCTTCTGTCGATCCATAAGGTAAAATACCTATGTTGATGGCTAGTTCTACCCCTACTGCTACAATGACAAAGCGCTCTGCAACCCTTAGGACTTGACCGTCTGCACCCTCAGGACAGTATGTTGAGAAAAAGTCTTTTTTTATTTTTTCCAATATTCCTAAAAGCTCTTCTTTTTTTATTATGGAAAGTTCTGCAAGGTATTTCCGTATCGGTGTCCCATAATACTTATTAACACTATTTCTTAAGTAATGAACCAAAGAATTTCCGTCTTTAAACCAATGAACAGTATCAAAAAGACGATGACCTTTTCCAGCATCAGCAGAGATATCAGCCATACGGGTTACTATACCAGCTTGGACTTTTCTTCCAGATTCTTTAATTTTGTCAGCAAGAGAGAGTTCTCCTGTGCTTAAAAATAGCAAGTTCCATTCGCACTTCTTTCTTAAGCTTCCGTTTTTGCTCATTCTGTTTTTTCCTGAACCGTTAGCGAGCATATAGGCAATTTCACCGGCTTCTTTACCGTCTACTTGACTCAGCTCATCAAGGCAAAGCAAAGAATGATTACGGGCTTCTGCAACAGCTTCCAGAGCATTACCGGTTGATTTCCATTGATGGATAAACTTTTGACTTCCCCATACAGAAGCAGCGACAGCAAGAGCCGTACTCTTTCCTATAGAACTGGCACCTTTTAGATTAAAGCCACCACTTTCAGCATGAAGCAAAGGTAACAGAGGTGCGGCAAAAGCACAGGATAAAGAAAAAATTAACCGGCTATTCCCTCGACAAGGTTTTGCGATATGCTCTTGCCATTCTTCAAGAGTACCAGCTGTTCGAACTCCAACAAAATGAGTGTTTTCACTTTGTAAATAGACCTCATCAGTTTCAGGAATGCTGCAATCTGGAAGAATAAACGAGTTTCTGTGCCAACCAATCCTTGGCGTACAAAGAGCTCTTTTTGTAACTTGTACACTCTGTATAAACTCTGCCAATTTATTGCGATCACTTTTTTTGGGTGAGATATAAAGTCCCTGATTTAAAAGAAGACCACACAAATCACTACAGTCCCCTTTCATAATTTCCATGGGTATTGCAATTTCATGGGTATGATCATCTAAATCTTTAAATCTAACTAACCTTCCCCAATTTTCTTGGTTTTCATCTCTGGTACAAGCTATAACTTCAAGAGAAGAGCACACTTTTTGGAAATCATCTCCGCTCTCAACATAAAGACCATCTTTTCTCATAAAGAAACCTGAGGGAAAGGCCTGCTTGGGTTTTTCTTTTAAAGCCTCTTGGAGCTGAGATCTCACCCGATCAAGCCCTTCTAAGCAATGTAAATCATTCCAATCGGTTGGTTTTGTATCCAGATTTATGAATTTTGGAAAAACTACTCTACAGCCAAATTGTTGTGCGGCTTCTTCAGCATTATTTCGACCCACATTCTTTTCTTTCCACAAATCATTATCCCCAGCAATAATAAGTGGGTAAGTCGGATAGCCTTTTTTTATCTCATTTATTACCTTTGAGAGGTTTCCAGCATAAAAAGAAATAATGACTGCTCCCAAAGTTGCCATATGAACACTGGCACCTGTTGCATAGCCTTCCGTTATATAAATCGGTCTTCTTTCATCGATGACACCTATACTATGAAAACAACCCTCAGTACGACCATTTGTAAGAAAACGCTTCGTGCCGTCGGGAGAAATTATCTGGAAACTCCAAAGCTTACCGCTAATATCTCTTCAAGGGATAACGATAGATCCTTGTTTAAAGCGAATGCCAAAGGCATCAACCTGTTTCTTGGTTAAATAAGGTGAGTTTCCTGTTGAAGATAGCGTTTGCCAGTGTTGTTCGGCTTTGATAGAGGTCTCTAAATATTTCTTAAGTCTTTCTGCTTCAAGAGTTTTTTTAGAAAGTTCGATTTGTTCTTGAAGTTTTTTATTTTCCTGTGGTGTTAAGGGTCCTGATTTAAAGGAGCATTTCTTATGAATATCTCTGCTCCAATCCCCAAAGGCACCGGCCAAACCATAAAAAACATACCAGCAGTCTTTATCTCCTTTGCCGGTATCTGCAAAACGATGAATCTGTCCATCAGCCTTAATAGCTTCTATGCAATTCATTCCGGATTGTCTCATAGCTTCACGAAACTCACCCTCGTAATTGGTTTTAAGAAAGTTATTTGACATAGAGACGCACCCCCAGTATTTCTAACATCTCTTTGAGAATTTTTTGTTGTTGCTTGGTGAGGATATGGGGATAGAGAGAATGAGACATAATTATATCTAATCTGATAGCAAAATCTTTATCGTAGCATTTCTCTTTCCCATCACACAAAAGTAGCGTCGTGTTGTGCTCTCTCAAGAGACTAGCTTGATCGTGCTCTCGGTATAAGGTATTACGCTTTCGAAGCCATATAGAAGCAGAAACTACTCTGCCGGCCTTAAAGATAGAACTAGGTGGATTTTTATTTTCCATGATGGCTGCCCTTATCAGATGTTGAAAAGCGCTCACAGCTCTCTAAAAACTTTTGTAAGTCTTCCTGTTTGTAAAAGATTTTTGAGCCAACTTTTAAAAATTTGGGCGGTAATCCTTGCCATCTTCTTTTCCGTAATGTAGCAACTTTAAGACCAACCACTTCACTTGCTGTTTGTTCATTTAAGAGAGTTGAATGAGGCATTTTTGACTCCATCTTATAAGTTTGGCTTGAAATTGCTCCAAGGCGCTCAATGAGGACAAACTTATATAGATTTTACAGAAAGAAAATGCCTTAAAGCCTTTCACCCATTTTAAGATTTTTCTGAAAAGATGGGTGATACCCATCAATTAAGTCATTAATTTTACTAGTATTTATGGGTGAAACCCAATCCTTGAAAAATGATAAAAACAGATTGCTATGGGTTAAACCCATTGAGCATGCCTTTCCTAACTATTGAAAAAACTTGCTTAGAAAATTGCGACAAATTGGTAACTATTTTTCTGTTTTATGCTACCTATTTGCTACCTGAGAATTTTCCTTAAGAAATCAAACTATCCGCAAACCGTTGATCTGCTTGGTGGGCGCCAGAGGATTCGAACCTCTGACCCGCTGATTAAGAGTCAGCTGCTCTACCAACTGAGCTAGGCGCCCTTGCTTAGCTTCTTTTTTAACCCATTCTTTTTGATCTGTCGATAGTTTATCAAGCTTTTTAAAAACTTTTCTTCCCTCTTGGCAACTTTGGGGCTATTTTATACGATATTGTCTTTAAAATTTCTGATCACTGAAAATAATGGATTATAAAAATACTGTTTTTCTGCCCAAAACTGACTTTTCTATGAAGGCAGGCCTTTCTAAAAGAGAACCTGAGTTTCTAGCATACTGGCAAGATATTAAGCTTTATGACAAGCTTCGCGCAAAATCCAAAGGAAGGGAAAAGTTTGTTCTACACTTTGGTCCACCCTATGCTAACGGTCATATCCACATAGGCCATGCTCTGTCAGAGGTTTTAAAAGACATTGTGAATAAAACCTATCAAATGATGGGTTATGATGCACCTATGGTTCCGGGTTGGGACAGCCATGGTTTACCGATTGAATGGAAAATCGAAGAATCCTATCGCGCTCAAAACATTCAAAAGGATGACGTCCCTGCCCTTGAATTTATCGCCGGATGCCGAGTTTTCGCTAAAAAATGGATGGAAACTCAAAAAGAAGAATTTCAAAGACTGGGCATTATAGCAGATTGGCAAAATCCCTATAACACCATGGACCATCAAAGCGAAGCACACATCGCTAGCCAGCTTTTAGCCTTTTTGGAAAATGGCCTTTTGTACAGGGGCCTAAAGCCAGTTATGTGGTCTGTTGTGGAAAAAACAGCCTTAGCCGAAGCTGAGATTGAATACAAAGAACATACCAGCGAATCCATTTATGTAAAATTTGATGTCGTAACAGCTTCGGTGCCAGCTCTTAAAGATACTGCAATGGTAATTTGGACAACCACACCTTGGACGCTTCCCGGTAACAGGGCCATTGCTTACGGACCGGAATTTGAGTATGTCGTTATTGAAACAAAAGAAGAGACTGACTTGATAGCAAGGGGACAAAAGCTAATTCTTGCCAAAGATCTTGTCGGTGATTTTTGCGCAAAAGTTGGCATAAACTCTCATAGCATTATTCACACTTTATCGGGCAATCAGTTACAAGGAACAATCTGTGCTCACCCTTGGCGTGGTCAGGGCTATGACTTTGATGTCCCCCTTTTGCCGGGTGATCATGTAACAACGGAAAGCGGTACGGGCCTTGTTCATATAGCACCTGGTCATGGTGTTGAGGACTTTGCTGTCGGTCAAGCGCATGACATTGAAGTTCCCTCAACTGTTCAAGATGACGGAGTTTATTATGCTCATGTTCCTCTTTTTGCCGGTAAACATGTGTATAAAGTAGCGTCATCTGTATTAGATGAACTTAAAAAAGTAACCGCACTTTTATATGCCAGTAAATTAGTACACAGCTACCCTCATTCCTGGAGATCAAAAGCTCCGCTTATTTTTAGGGCGACGTCTCAATGGTTTATAAATATTGATGCTTTAAGAAGCAAAGTGATGGATCAAATCGATGAAGTTGAATGGTTCCCGGCTCAAGGTAAAAACAGAATATCAAGTATGGTTGAAAACAGACCAGATTGGTGTATTTCAAGGCAAAGAACTCTGGGTGTTCCTATAACCCTTTTTGTTCACAAACAAACAGGCGAGCCGCTTAAGGATATCGAGGTTAACAAACGCATCATCAAAGCTATTGAGGAAAAAGGTATTGAAGCATGGCATATCCATGATACACCTTACTTTTTAGGCAGCCAATATAATGCATCTGACTATGAGAAGGTCATGGACGTTTTGGATGTCTGGTTTGAAAGCGGTTGCAGCCAGTATTTCGTCCTTAAGCAAAGGCCTGAATTAAAATGGCCAGCTGACCTTTATTTCGAAGGCTCTGACCAACATCGCGGATGGTTCCAGTCATCATTAATCGAATCATGCGGCACAACCGGCAAAGCACCTTATAAACAGGTGGTGACTCATGGTTTTGTGCTGGATGAAAAAGGGTACAAGATGTCAAAATCTTTGGGAAATGTTGTTTCTCCTGAAGATGTAGTCAATACGCTGGGTGCCGATATCCTAAGGCTTTGGATTGTGGGATCTGATTACACACAAGATTTGCGCATTGGTAAAGAAATTCTCAAACATCAAGAAGATATCTATAGACGTCTTCGCAACACATTGCGGTATTTATTAGGTGCTCTTGCCGCTTACAAGACATCAGAGGAAATAGATTACGAGCAGATGCCAAGGCTTGAAAAATGGGTTCTTCATCAATTAACTGAGCTTGATGATCTGCATAAAAAATGCATAAAAGAATATGACTTTCCGACATTTTATACAGCCTTACATACATTCTGTTCTGTTGCTTTATCAGCGTTTTATTTCGATATTCGAAAAGATTGTCTTTACTGCGACCCTGAAAACTCATCTAAACGCCGTGCAGCCAGAACCGTTATGAATCGTGTTTTCATATCGCTTGTTCATTGGTTAGCGCCAGTTTTAAGCTTTACAGCAGAAGAAGCTTGGCAGGCTTATTCTTTGTCTAAAAATGAAAGTATCCACGAGCAAACCTTTCCCGATTTTCCTAAAGAATGGAAAAATGACGTTCTTTCAAAGCAATGGGAAATTATTCGCGGCGTCAGGCGTGTTATGACCAACGCTTTAGAAATTGAAAGATCCGCTAAAACCATCGGATCAAGCTTGCAGGCCCACATTGCCGTATATGTCCCTTCTGAAATTGCTGCTGTTTTGCAAAACATTGACCTTTGTGAACTGGCCATTACTTCGGCTGCAACGCTTGTTATTGCTCAACCCCCTGCAAACGCTGTAACCTTAGATGATGTCAGTGATGTGGGTGTTGTTGTTAACTTAGCAGACGGAGAAAAATGTCTTCGTTGCTGGCGCGTTTTACCCGAAGTAAAACAGACAGAAGAATCTACTCGTAAACATAACGGTATTTGCCTGCGCTGCGAAGATGCAGTTGAACAAATGGCAGTTTAATAAAGGTTAACAGGAATTATGTCTTTACAACCAGTTCGCGGCATGCGGGATCTTTTAGGAGAGGAATTAGATCGTCAAAAGCATATTGTTAAAACAGCAGAAGAAATTGCTACGCTTTACAATTATGAATCGATTGAAACACCAATTGTTGAATACACCTCGGTTTTCAAAAGAACTTTAGGAGAAACATCGGATATCGTAGGCAAGGAAATGTATACATTTTCTGATCGCAATAATGAATCAATGACGCTTCGTCCTGAAGGAACGGCATCTGTTATTAGAGCTATTATTAGCGAGAAACTGACCCAAACGTTGCCTCAAAAACGTATCTATTCAGGACCTATGTTTCGCTATGAACGCCCCCAGAAAGGTCGTTATCGTCAGTTTTACCAATTGGGTGTGGAATATTTGGGGCAAGATTCACCATTTGCTGACGTTGAATGCATAGCCCTTGCCGATCATATTCTAAAGACTCTTGGTATAGTAGATTACAAGATTAATCTCAACACCTTAGGGGATATGGAAAGCCGTCAAAGTTATAAGGGCGCGTTAATCAAGTATTTTTCAAAATATGAAAATGATTTATCCGAAGATAGCCAATCTAGACTCCATCGCAATCCCTTACGAATTTTAGATTCAAAAGACGAAAATGATCAAAAAATTAGCGCAAACGCTCCCAAATTTGAAGCCTATTTAAGTAGCGAATCAAAGGCATTTTTTGAAACTGTTTTAAATGGCTTAAACATTCTAAAGATTGATTTTGAACTGAATCCACATTTGGTTCGTGGTCTTGATTATTATTGTCACACAGCTTTTGAATTTAAAACAACATCTCTTGGCGCTCAGGATGCCCTTGGTGGTGGCGGGCGTTATGATGGGTTGATGCAGCAAATGGGCGGACCATCTATACCAGGCGTTGGCTGGGCTGTTGGTCTTGATCGTTTGGCTTTATTATTACCAGAATTCCAAACAAAACCAAGTTTGCGAATTGCGGTTATTCCTATTGGAGACGAGCTTGAACTGGAAGCTATTCGGTTAACGCAAGAGCTAAGATTAAAAGGATTCACTTCAGAGATATTTCTGAAAGGAAATTTAGGCAAACGTTTCAAACAAGCCGACAAGGCTCTTTGTAACATTGCTGTCGTTTTTGGTAGCGACGAATTGGCCCAGAAAAAGGTAAAAGTTCGCAAATTACAATCCGTTGAGATCGAAACCAACAAAGAGACTTTTGTTGATTCAAGCCAACTTATTTCACACCTATCTTCTCTAATTTAATGAGTTTTAAATGTCATTTGATCAAAAACTAAATCGCCTTATTCAGCGTCACGAAGAGCTCAGCGATGCGCTTGCAACTCATACCATGTCTGATCCCAATGACTTTGCTAAACTTTCGAAGGAATATTCAGATCTAACGGGCATTGTTGCAGCCATTCGTGAATTACATAAATGTAAAGATGATCTAAAAGAAGCTGAAGCGCTTATGTCTGATGCTAGTGTAGATTCAGAAATGAAAGCGCTTGCTGAAAGTGAATGGCATGATCTTAAAAATAAACTCCCTGAAATGGAACAAAATCTTCGTATTCTTTTATTGCCTAAAGATGCAGACGATGATAGAAGCGCTATTTTAGAGGTAAGAGCCGGCACAGGCGGTGAAGAAGCTGGATTATTTGCTGCAAGCCTTTTAAGGATGTATCAGCGATATGCGGCGATCCAAGGATGGAAATTTGAACTTTTAAATAGTACCGACACAGGTCTTGGCGCCATTCGTGAAGCCAGCGCATCAATCAGCGGGAAAGGCGTTTTTGCACGCCTAAAATTTGAATCAGGTGTTCACAGGGTTCAGCGCGTCCCAGAAACAGAGGCAAGCGGACGTATTCACACATCCGCCGCCACCGTTGCGGTTTTGCCTGAAGTTGAAGACGTTGATATTCACATCGATGAAAAAGATTTGCAGATCGATGTTTACAGAGCATCAGGTGCTGGCGGTCAGCATGTTAACACAACAGACAGCGCTGTTCGCATTACCCATATGCCAACGGGTGTTGTTGTTACCCAGCAGGATGAACGGTCTCAGCATAAAAACAGGGCCAAAGCAATGAAGATTCTTCGTGCCCGTCTTTATGAAGCAGAACGTATGCGCAAAGACGCTGAACGAGCAGCATCCCGTAAAAATCAAGTTGGTTCAGGCGATAGATCTGAAAGAATCCGCACTTATAACTTTCCTCAAGGCCGAGTCAGTGACCACCGTATAAACCTCACCCTTTATAAAATCGAACAGATCATGGAAGGTCAAGCATTGGACGAACTGCTTGATGCTCTCATTGCCGAACATCAAGCCGCAAAACTATCTGAAGATGTTGAATGAAAATAAGCTTTTTCTTTGGAAAATACTAGACCAAGACATAGTATTTTAAAAATGAGCCGCTAGAAACTCATGATTCAAAGGAAATTCAGCATCAAAAAATTCGCCCCTGAAATACCACAAAACTGAAAGAAATACAAAAACAGTAAGAACAAAAACAAACCAAAGATTTCTGATGATTTTGTCTTCTTTCGTTTGGCAATGAAGAAACGTTGTTGATCGATTGCGTTTCGCAATGTTGTTATTAAAACGAGTTGTGGATACCATTGGTTCAGTGTATTTGTGTTGTGTATTAAAATTATTCATAACTCCACCCTCCATAAAAAAAATCAAAAAAATTATAAGAGATAAAAATTCCTAAATGTTGTGTCTATAAGTTGCTTGAAAAGTCTGCTTTATGATTTATGTAACAATAATCATATCAGCTTCTTTTTTTATGTCAATCGCCCTTTTTAAAAGCGAAAGTGAATCTATCCAAAAAATTCAACTACCAACAAAACGCTTGGAAATGTTTCTTAATTACTTTGTTATGTGCTTTTAGATTGTCTTTATCATTGGAGTGATATAAAGAATCCCAATTAAAAAATTGCGTACATTCTTAGTCAACATTGATAAAGCCTTTTCGTTGTGAACATGGTAGATATAAATTTAGATGTAAATTCTTAATAAATCGTTAACATGACCCTTGCTCTTATTGCTGGTGGTGGTAATCTCCCCCTTGAGATCATTCGAAGCTGCAAAAAAAACAACACTTGCATAATTGTCATTGGATTTGAATCACAGACCGACCTCGATGAAATGAACGTCCCCTACGCTCAATTTTCACTTGGATCAATTGGAAAAATCCTAGCTCACTTTAAAAAGCACAATGTTAAACAAATTGTCTTTGCCGGCAATATCAAACGTCCAAGCTTAAAAGAACTGCATGTTGATTGGGTCGGAGCAAAATGGCTCCAAAAACTTAGCCTAAAAGCCATGAAAGGTGATGATGCTTTGTTATCAGGAATCTTGAAACTTTTAGAAAAAGAAGGCTTTGAAATTCTTAACCCAAATGATTTTTTAGATAATCTTATGCTTCATCCTGGCATTTTAACAAAAACCTCCCCTACTCCTGATGACTGTCTTGACATTGACCGAGGCGTTCAAATCTTGAAAACATTGTCTCCATTGGATGTTGGGCAATCGATCGTTGTTCAACAGGGACTCGTTCTTGGAGTTGAAGCAATAGAAGGAACCAAGGCTTTAATTGAACGAAGCGCATTACTAAAACGCCAAGGATCAGGTGGCGTTTTGGTTAAGATGGCCAAAGCAGGGCAAAATAAAAAAATTGATCTTCCGACAATTGGCCCAGAAACAATTAGAGACCTAAAAAAAGCCGGTTTTGTCGGTATTGCAGCAGAAGCAAACCTTACTCAAGTCGTAGATTATGAACAAACCATAAAACTAGCCGATGAATTGGGGCTATTTATTGTTGGAATTAAAAATGGCTAAAACGATTTATCTAATTGCTGGTGAAGCCTCGGGAGATTTCTTAGGAGCTGGATTAATAAAGGCTTTAAAAACACTCTCTCCTGATGTAAACATTATCGGCATTGGCGGTTCTTTGATGGAAACTGAGGGCCTAAGCAGCTTATTCCCTATGCAAGAATTATCTCTGATGGGGCTAACTGAAGTATTACCTCATGCACTTCATATCCTAAAACGCATTCGTCAAACCGCAGATGACATTGTTCAAAAAAAACCTGATGTTGTTGTAACAATTGACTCACCTGGTTTTTGTTTAAGAGTTGCAAAAAAAATAAAAGATAAAACAAGCATTCCAATTGTTCATTATGTTGCCCCTAGTGTCTGGGCTTGGAGAGAAGGAAGAGCTCAGAAATTAGCCGCTAAAGTTGATCACTTATTGACTTTGTTTCCCTTTGAGCCTCCTTATTTTGAAAAATATAATCTCCCTACTACTTTTGTTGGACACCCATTAACAGAGCAAACAATTAAGTCAGACCCTACATTTAGAAACCATCACAAAATACCGGAAAATGCTATAGTATTAAGTATTTTACCCGGAAGTCGGATGGGAGAAATTAACAAACTACTTCCTATTTTTATTGAAACCGCAGAATTACTTTCAAAGAAGATAAAAGATCTTCATCTCGTTTTTCCAACCCTTCCTCATTTAGCTCCTATTTTATCTAAGACTTTAAAAGGAACAAAGTTAACTTACACACTTGTCACCTCTATTACTGAAAAATATGCAGCTTTTTTTGCATCAGATGCTGCGTTAGCTGCAAGTGGGACAGTTTCCTTAGAATTAGCTTTTGCAAATTTACCAATGGTTATTGCTTACAAAGTTTCTTTTTTAACGTATTTTATTATTAAGAAGTTAGTGAAAATAAGAAATGTTTGTCTAATTAACATTTTGCTTGGAAAAACTGTTGTTGATGAAAAACTCCAAAAGGACTGCACTGCGGATCAACTAACAGCGGCATTGGAGAAAATTTTAAACTCCAAAGGAAGAGAAATGAAACCACATCTCTTAGAAGCAACTAAGCGACTTTACCCTTTAACATCAGACAGTCCAAGCAGCGTTGCTGCAAAAGTCATTCTTGAGCATCGTAGCTAAAATATTTATTGATCTGTATAATTTTCTATCATTACTGGTTTTTTTTTATTATTATATAGATACGTATTACTCATAAGATGACAATTCATTTGTCAAAATTTAAACTAACAAAAAACAGTTACAATAAAAAAATAAATAAAACTTTATTCATCAATAATCATATGTAAAGTAAGGAGAATATAGGGTTGAAAAGGCACTCTCACATTATCAGTGTGGTGTTAATGATGTTGGCCTGTTTGATTGCTGCACGTGAGTACTATATAGGATATGAACTCCAAAATAGTCTTGAACGTGAAGTTGAAAACATGTCTTCTGCAGCTGGAAATGATCAGTCTGCCGATATTAACAAGAACGCATCTGCATTTGGGATCACGCCCTCATCTTCTTCACCAACAACTGCAAATTCGCTGTTTGCTAATGCTCAACTGAGCGCTGAAAAACAGCAAATGCTCCAAGTTGGCAAAGGAGACACTATCAGTTCTCTCTTAGCTAATGTGGGAATCTCAGCAAAAGAAATTGAAAGTGCAACAAAAGTTCTACATAAAACGTATGATGTTAGGGATTTAAAAATCGGTCAATCAATCCTTGTCAAATATCATTACGATGAAGAACGAAATGGCATAAGCCTTTTAGAATTAGAATTTAAACCCAGCCTTGAATACCAAATCATTTTGAATAAAAACGAAAATGGCGGATTTAAGGTTATAAAGCATACAGCTCAACTTAAAAAAGTTATTCGAAAAGTTGAAGGATCCATAAAATCCAGTTTTTATAACGCCCTCCTAAAACAGAAAGTCCCTCCTAAAATCGTTCACGAAGCCATAAAAGCTCTTAGTTATACCATGAACTTTCAACATGATATTAAAAAAGGTGACCCTTATGAATTGATATACGAAGAACATCATGACCATGAAGGAGATGTGGTAAAAACAGGAAATCTTGAGTACATTGCTATATTATCTCATGGACAACCTCACAAATTATATCGATTTACCCCCCAGAATTCTCATGCTGGATATTACACACCCAAAGGGGAAAGCGTTATAAGAGCTCTTCTTCACACACCAATTGATCCGAAGAAAATGCATATAACTTCAAAATTTGGAAAAAGAAAACACCCAATCTTAGGATTTACACGGGCCCATAAAGGAGTTGACTTTGGCGCTCCCCGCGGAACAAACGTAATGGCAGCTGGTTCGGGTGTTGTTGAAAAAGCAGGGTATAATGGTGATTTTGGAAAATACATAAAGATAAGGCATTCCGGTGGTTATGAAACCGAGTATGCTCATCTCAGTAAAATTTCTAATGGAATTAAAGCAGGTGCTCCTGTTGCGCAAGGACAAGTTATTGGGCATGTTGGAGATACCGGCCTTGCAAGAGGATGTCATCTGCATTATGGAGTCCTTTTAAATAAAGTCCATATTAACCCATTAACAATCAAACAAATGCCCACAACACAATTAACCGGCAAAGATCTTGAAATGTTTAATAAATCTAAACGCGAAGTAGATATGCAACTTGCCGGACTATCACAAAACAAGCAATTTGCAAGATATAATTCTAAACAAACACTGATTGGGTAACCTTACCGCTCAAGGAGCTTATTCAAAATACCACTTAAATTCCCCAACAATCTTTTTGTATAGCTCTTTTTTAAAAGGAACTATAATGTCAATTAACTCATCACAGTCAACCCACTTCCATGAGGAAAATTCAGGGTAATGGGTGTTTAAGTTAATATCTTTCTCCTCACCTAAAAACTTCACAAGAAACCATTTTTGCTTTTGCCCCTGAAAACGCCCTCCCCAGAGCCTTATTTGCAGATCCAAAGGCAAATCATACGAGTACCATTCTTTACTTTCAGCAATGATCTCGCCTTTTGAACATCCTATCTCTTCATCCATTTCTCTCCACAGAGCCTCTTTTAAGTGTTCTCCTGAATCAATACCTCCTTGTGGCATTTGCCAGACTTTAGAAACTATATCATTCTCTTTTTGACGAGTTTGATCAATACGCCTACCAACAAAAACTTTTTTGTCCGCATTTACCAGCATAATGCCAACCCCCAAACGAAAAGCTGAAGAATCAGAACTTGTCATGTATAATCTTTCTAAATGCGACCCATAATTGATTTGACTTTAATGAAAACTCAATCATTAGAGGTCTTGATTTGAAATAAGGATAATCCCTTTAAAAGATCAACAGCTCTTTGCAACTGATAATCTGATTTCTCTAATGCAAATGGTATATCAATTTTCTTAATTGCCTCTTCTTTGTCTTTTGTTGGTTCTTCGACAATGATATCAGGCTCAATACCTTTATTTTGAATTTCATTTCCTTTAGGGGTAAAGAAAGTGGCTGTTGTTAAGCAAATTCCACCATATCCTGGCATTGAAAACACCGTCTGTACAGACCCTTTACCAAAAGAAGGAGTCCCCATAAGAATGGCTCTTTTATGATCTTTCAACGCCCCTGCTACAATTTCTGATGAAGATGCAGATCCTTTATTTATAAGCACAACCATAGGAATACCCTTAGCTAAATCGCTACCATTTGTATGGATTGTTTGGTTGTTGTCAGGTTTGCGACTTTTGATATCGACAACAATCCCCGAGTCCAAAAACAAACTTGCAACGGCAATACCTTGCTCTAATGTGCCTCCGGGATTATTTCTCAAATCCAAAATGAGCCCCTGAACTTTTTGATAGGTCTTTAATTCTTTCAAGGCTTCTTGAAGTTTTATGGAAGCAGATTCATTAAAGGTACTGATACGAATATAGGCAATATCATCTTTCACGCTAAACTTAACAGGATTCACTTTGATAACAGCCCTTATCAGCTTTACTATAAATGGTTCAGAATCTAACCTGGATATAGTTAAGGAAACCTCACTACCAGGAGCCCCATGAAGTTGATCAGCTATTTCATTAAAAGATAATCTATGGACTTCTTTGCCATTTATATGAGTTATAGAATCCCCCGACTTTAATCCCGCGTTATGCGCCGGAGTATCATCAATTGAAGCAATAATTTTTATAATCCCTTTGGTTACGATAATTTGTGCCCCAATTCCGGTAAATTCCCCCTTAGTAAATTCGTTTAATCGTTCAAAATCCTTTTGATTCAAATACATGGAATATGGATCTAAGGCAGACAACATCCCATTTAAAGCACTCTCTACTAATTTTTCATCCGAGACATTGGTTACATAGTCTTGATTTATTTTATCAATAACTTCTGGTAACAAAGCCTCTAAGGTGTCCTTTGCATTCTGACTCTTATCAGAATTTTCTTTGCTACACGCACTCAGCAAAAACACAAAACATACTAGAAAACTAAATTTTTTTATCATTAGATGTATGCCTTAAATAGGGGGTTGAATCAATAAACTGCAATCCTCTTGCCAGTTGAAGGTTAATAACCTTTTCTTCACTTTTAAAATCTTTTCGAAATTCATTTGCGGCCCAACTTAAAGCACACCCTATAGGTTCACCCTCTTGGACACTTTCACCAATACGGCAATTTACAGACCCCAGTCCACTAATCATTACAAAATATTCATCTTTTTTTAAAATGATCAGTTGACTTTTTTCAGCTGCAGATCCTATATAAACAACCATTGCATCACAAGGACTTACAACCTGAGCCTCGCCTCTCGTTGAAACCTTAATTGCTAAGAGGCAAGATGATCCTTTACACGATTGAAATGATTCTCCTACCGCCACATGAATTAATTTGAGTTCAGGATCTTTTTTATCCTCGGTTTTTGAGAAAAAGCTTGAAAGTTGAGTTAATACTTCTTGCAATGAGGCTGTTTTAAATTCCTTAGCTATTTCCTGAAGTTTTTTAATTTCTGGTGTTTCTGGGAGAGGATACTCTTGGAATTTAGTCTCAAACAAATTAGCTTGAGATTTAAGACTTTCCTGATAATATCCCTTTAATTTTATATAGTCATCGTTGTGTTTTTGAATCTGGCTTCGCAACTCAACCACTTTTTTAAGAGCATCCAAAATGGATCGATTTTGTCTTTCAAGTTTAGGCGCGCAGGACTGCAGTATAAGAAAGCTGTGAACCAAATCATCTAAGGAAACCGAAGACAATGCAATAAGGATAGGCGAATATTCTCTCCAATGTTTAAGGCTTTGCAGAGTAGATACTAGGATATGCTGTTGTTTGGCGATTAATGCAAATACTTCGCGTTCTTTGTTTTTTAAAAGTTTAAGCTCTTTTTCGACCCCAGAAAGATTCATTTCATAATTTTGTAATTTTTGAGTAATTTGAATAAGGCTTTTCTTTACATCTTCTTGAATTTCTATTGAATGTGCACTTCCTTGCTGGCTTTCTAGAAGAGAGATGATCGCAATAAAAAAAATCTGGAATCTTTTCATGGAGACTCCACTAAAGAATGGCCTGTCATTTCTTTTGGTTGCTTATAGTCTAGAAGATCCAAAACAGTAGGCGCAACATCGCATAATGCACCTTCCTGTTTTAATTTTTGGACATTTCCGTTTACAACCATAAAAGGTACGGGGTTACATGTATGGGCCGTATGGGGAATGCCATCCGAATCAACCATAAGCTCTACGTTTCCATGATCAGCTGTAATAACTAAAATCCATCCTGTCTCTAAAGCGGTTTTTTCCAAACACTCCAAGCAGATATCAACAAAGCGAACAGCTTCTTCGATTGCACTTTTAACGCCTGTATGCCCCACCATGTCGGTATTTGCATAATTCACGACGATTAATTGAGAATCTTTCTTTTTCATTGCCTCAATAACATGATTCGTAACTTCCTTGGCTGACATCTTTGGCTCAAGATCGTATGTGGCAACTTTTGGAGAAGGCACCAAAATTCTAGACTCTCCTTTAAAAGGATCTTCTCTCCCTCCATTAAAGAAGAAAGTAACGTGGGCGTATTTTTCTGTTTCTGCAATGCGAATCTGTTTTTGGTCAGCGTTCGAAATAATTTCACCAAGCCCATTATTTGAAGGGATTTTCTCAAAAACAGGCGGAATAAGCGGCAATAAAACTTCAGAATATTCCGTCATTCCAAGAACTGCTGAAAAATTCACCATTCTCTCACGGGTAAAATCGGCGAAATCTCTTTGCAAAAAAGCACTTAAGATTTGACGGACCCTGTCTGCTCTAAAATTTATCATCCAAAACCCTTCTCCATCTTTCATGCCAGAGTATTTCTTAAGGGTTAGTGGAAGAATAAATTCGTCCGTCACATTATTTTTGTAAAAATATCCAATAGCTTGACTCGCGTCATCAAAAACCATATCTGATTTTCCAGACACCATTGCTTCGTATGCAAGAGCTGTTCTATCCCAACGTTTATCACGATCCATTGCAAAATAGCGCCCGCCTAAGCTTACAATTTGAGCACCGCTCTTTAACTTTGATTGAAAATCATTAATATATTTTAATGCACTTTGTGGAGGTGTATCTCTGCCATCTAGAAATGCGTGAATATTAACGCGAATTTCTTCATCTACAAGCATATTTGCCGCCGCAACGATGTGATCTTGATGTGAATGAACCCCACCCGATGATAAAAGACCTAGCAGATTACAAGCGGAATTCCTTTGTTTAAGAGTTTGAATCAAAGAGTTAATTTTTGGATTGTTTTTTAAGGAACCATCTGAAATGGCCTGATCAATTCTTGGCAAATCTTGTGTAACAATACGGCCAAGGCCAATTGACATATGTCCGACTTCTGAGTTTCCCATTTGACCCTTTGGCAGACCAACATAGGCTTCAGAAGCTTGGATTTTGGTCCAAGGGTACGTTTTAAGCATACGATCCCAAGATTTAGCACTAGCCAGGCCATTATCTTTAGGATTATCCCTTACGCCCCAACCATCAAGAATACACAAAACGAGACGTTTCTCAGTCAACTCAGAAAATTCCCTAAAATTTATGATTACTTAACAGTAGCAAACTTTTTGATTCTTTTATAGAGATCTAAATTAATTAATTAAACAAAACACAAGAATTGATATTATCGTTGAAAAAGTTGGAAAATTGATATCCAAACTAAGCAGGAAATGAAAACGATTACAGGATTAAACCACATCATCCTCGCCGTAAACGATCTTGAAAAATCCCTTCAGTTTTATGAAGAAGTTTTGGGATTCAACCCTTTGTACAAATGGCCTGATGGTGCATATTTTTTTAGCGGGAGATTTGTGATTTTGCTTAGAAAAAGATGAGGGACGTTCATCCACTTCTGCATGCTATGCACATTACACTTTTTCAATTGATAGCGAATACTTCAAGGAACCACTAAATTGTCTTCGAAAAGTAAAGGCCACCATCTGGAAAAACAACCAATCAGAGGGTGACCCTCTGCATTTTTTAGACCCTAATGGCTATAAACCCGAAAGCCATGTAGGGAACTGACAAAGCCGACTAGACCGCAAGAAAAAGGACGCACGGTCAAACTTTGAATTCTACGCTTAATAGACAGACTTTGACGGAAATAAGCGCACACCTACTCTCTTTTCTCTATCACAGCTTATAACCCAACGCCGCGCCCAGTAAATGAGTCTCTTATCTTTGCTGCATATTTTAACGTCACTTCATAGTCACTTTTATGGCCAAGACCAAAAAGTCGTTCCTTACCCTAGATAATCAGGTCACACTAGACTTACGAGATTTCCGACCCATTTCAACGTAACCATGGTG
>Ga0214919_10002481_pt1 | contig 29021 bp, 23 predicted proteins | sample LL1503_MetaG_FD_177994 | JGI IMG/M metagenome (GOLD analysis project Ga0214919, IMG submission 177994) | Freshwater microbial communities from Lake Lanier, Atlanta, Georgia, United States - LL-1503 | ecosystem: Environmental > Aquatic > Freshwater > Lake | place: USA: Georgia | collected... | reverse complement strand
GCGGCTACGACCTCGCGGGCGTGCCGGGTGACGCGGGCTAACTCGGTGTGTCGTGGTATGTGCGTACGTTAGGCGTATTGGTTCGCCGGCTGCCGAGTATTGGCGACGGTTCGGAACTGCCCATGCCCCGTCGCCGGACGTTCGCTACGGGCATCCTGCCCTTCGCTCACTCGATGGCGGCGGCGCTCTCGGCATCCTGCCTTCGCTTGCCGCCAACGCCGGCTCTCGGGACATGGGCAGCCCCTCACGGATTCATCAGGTTCTGTCAGGGGCCGGAGCGGAAGCAACGGGGGCGGGCTTCTTCTCTTTGGTGCATTCCGCGATGAACACTTACACGCCGCATAGACGCTCTGCTAAAAAAGCGAGATGCAGCAACCTGACTCACTCAACCGTGTCTGGACGGTGCCGAACATGCTGTCGGCGGCGCGGCTCGTCCTCGCGATCGTGCTGTTTGGCGTGATCGAACAGGAGCGGTATGCCGCGGCGACGGTGCTCTTTCTCGTGGCGGCCTCGACCGACTGGGTCGATGGCTGGTGGGCGCGGCGGTTTCACCAGGTGAGCCGGCTGGGGAGAATCTTCGATCCGCTCGTCGACAAGGTGATCGTCTGCGGCGGTTTTATTCTGCTGGCGGCTCGGGGTGGTGCGTCGGCGATCCTGCCCTGGATGGCGGTGGTGGTCGTCGTCAGGGAACTGGTGGTGACTGCTGTCCGTGCGGAGATGGAACGCACCGGGCACGATTTCTCGGCGGCGTTCTCGGGCAAGCTGAAGATGGTGCTGCAGTGCGCGGCGATCGCGCTCGAGCTTGTGGCGCGGGCCGCGCCCGAGCAGTCGTTCGGAGGCATGGGCGTGCGAACACTCGCCGTCGCGGTGGCCTGGGCGGCGGTCGCTTCGACGGTCTGGTCGGGCGTGGAATACCTGATCGCCGCCCGCGGCATGCTCACACAACCGGAGTCCGGGGATGGAGATCGAGGCTGATGGAGATCGAGATTCCTGACGTGGCTCGTGACGCGTCTTCGGGCCAAGAGATGATTCTCACGTTTGCGCTGGCCGCCTGCGGCTTCGGCGCGAGCCTGGCTGTGGCATGGCTGATCGCGCGGCGGGTCCGGCGCGGACTGCCGGCAGTAGACACGCGGCCGCATGGCCCGGTTCCGTGGAAGGGATCCGATGTCGTCGCAGCGACGCTCTCGTTTCTCGGGTTTCAGATGCTCGCCGCCGGGAGCCTGCCGGCCGATGCGTCGTTGCAGATGAGACTGGCCGCCGGGAGTCTCGCCATGCTCGCCGCCACGGCCGTGTCCGCAGCGCATCTGCTGCTGCAAGGCGTGGGATGGCCGGCGCTGGGATTCGGCCTGGGCCGGCTCCACGACGATATGCGGCTTGCGGTGGCAGGGCTGGTGCTGCTGCTCGCGCCGCTGTTGGGCCTGGCCGCGGTGCTCGACCGCATCGTGCCCTATCACCATGCGATCGTCGACTTTCTCAATACCCATCGCGACCCGCTGTCGATCGGTCTGGTCGTCTTCGCGGCCGTGGTCGCTGCTCCGATTGCTGAGGAGTTTCTGTTTCGGCGAGTCTTGCAGGGGTGGCTGGAGAGCTGGCTCAAACCCAGCGAGCCACGGTGGGGCGGGGTGACGGCTGTCGTGCTCTCGTCCCTGGCCTTCGCGGCGGCCCACGTGGGGCAGGGAATGGCATGGGTGCCGCTCTTTTTCTTCGGCCTGGTCGTCGGCTACCTGGCCCGGCAGACCGGCTCGATCGTGCCCGGGATCATCCTGCACGGCCTTTTCAACGCCGTCAGCGTGGCCCTGGTGCTCGTGCAGGTGGCGGCTCCCGAGATGGCAGGGGGGGGCTGAGCGGGGGGGGATGGCTGAAAAGCCGGCCTAGTGTGACGGGCAGTGAATCCTGTCCGGGGTCGGAACCGATCTGGTTGAACGGGCCGGGGTTCGCGAGAATTCGGGCACGCGGTGCAGGGACGCGCCGCCGAGAAGTCAGGGATGGGCTGTCGATGCGCCGTTCGCTCACCACACAGGTCGTCGATCGCATCGCCTACGTGGCGGTCCGCGTGGCTATCTGCGTCATCCAGTCGCTGCCGCGGAGTTTCTGCGAGCGGTTCGCCCGCGGGGCGTCGAACTTCCTGGCCAACCGCGTGAAGATCCGGCGGCAGGTGGTCCGCGAGAATCTCCAGCAGGCGTTTCCCGAGTGGACCCCCGAGCAGGCCCGCGAGGCGGCCCGCGGCATGTGGGAGCACCTGCTCTTGATGGTGGTCGAGATCGCCCATTCCGAACGGGTGATCCGCAAGACGACCTGGCGGCGTCATCTGCGGATCCACGGCATGGAACGGTTTCTGCGGGAACTCTGGGCCGACCGCCCGAAGGTGATCCTGTCGGGCCACTACGGCAACTTCGAGATGTCGGCGTTCGTGTTCGGCCTGTTCGGCTTTCGCATCTACTCAGTGGCCCGTGAACTCGACAACCCGCTGCTCGACCGGTTCGTGACGAAGTTTCGCGAGGCCCGTGGCCAGATCATCCTCCCCAAGAAGGGGAGCGCGCCCGACGTGGCGCTCGTGCTCGAGAACAATGGCGTGATCGGCCTGCTCGGCGATCAGGCGGCCGGGCCGAAGGGCTGCTGGGTCGAATTCTTCGGCCGGCCGGCGAGTGTGCACAAGGCGATCGGCGTGTTTGCCCTCTCCTCGTCGGCGCCGATGCTCGTCTGCTCGGCCACGCGGCGCCGCCGCCTGTTCGACTACGATCTCCGCTTGGAGGGGGTCGCTGACCCGGCAGAGGGAGGCCCCGAATCGGCCGACCTGAAGGCGATTTCGCAGTGGTATACGTCGCTGCTCGAAAAGGTGATCCGCCGCGCCCCGTCGCAATACTGGTGGGTGCACCGACGATGGCGGGGAGGCCCTCCAAAGGCTACAGTGGCGCGTGCCGCCGCGTGATTTCCTCCCTCCCGCCTTGATCTTCGTTCGGCTCGATCGTTTTGACATGAGCGACTGGATCCCGATCGCCGATGTTACGGAGTGCCCGCCCGGCGCGAGCATCGAGCGATTGGCCGGCGACCGCATGGTGGCCATCGCCAACGTCGACGGCACGTTTCACGCGATCGACGGCCTCTGTCCGCACCAGGGCGGCCCGCTCGGCAAGGGAGCCCTCTGCGGCACGGTGCTGACCTGTCCGTGGCATGGCTGGCAGTTCGACGTGACGAGCGGCCGGCACCGTTTCAGTGCCACCGTGCGGCAGACGGTGCACGAGATTCGCGAGGAGGCGGGCCGGATCTATGTCCGGCTCACCGGCGACGGGTCCGCAGCGGAGTCGCCCGCGTGATTGAATTCCGCTGCTTCCGCAACGACGATCCACCGAAGCTGGCCGACATCTGGAGGTCGGCCGACCTGGGACCGTCGGCGATGCAGCCGATGACATCCGCCCTCCTCGAGTCCTGCGTCTTCTCGAAGCCTTATTTCGATCGGGAAGGGCTCATCGTCGCCGTCGATAATGGCCGCATCGTCGGCTTCGCCCATGCCGCCTTCGGACCGAATGCCGATCACACGGCGATCGACACGTCCGTGGGCACGACGCTGCTGATTGTCGTGGTGCCTCATGCCGAACAGGATCGGATCGGCGCCGGCCTGCTCGAGCGCTGCGAAGACTTTCTACGGCGCCGCGGCGCGACGACGCTGCTGGGCGGCGGCTCGGCCGAGATGCGAAGCTTCTATCTGGGCCTCTACGGCGGCGCCGACCTGCCGGGAATCCTCGACTCGACGCCCTTCATGCAGGAGGTCTTTCGTCGGAGTGGATATGCCGAGGCGGATCGGATCGGCGTGCTGCGCCGGCCGCTCGCCGGATTCCGCCCGCCGGTCAACCGGCTGCAAATGGCGATTCGGCGGGCGACGACGCTGCGCGTGATCGACGAACCGGCGCGGCGGACGTGGTGGGAGGCGGCCACCACGACGGGGATCTCGCTGCGACGCTACGAACTGCGTGGGGCTGGTGACGACCTGCTCGGCACGGCGTCGTTTTGGGACATGCAGCCATTGGCGGCGGCCTGGGGCGTGTCGGCGGCGGGATTGATGCACGTCGGCATCGAGGGTGCCAGGCGCCGGCAGGGCCTGGCCCACTACCTCGTGGCCGAGTCGCTGCACGACCTCGCCCAGGAAGGGGTGACGCTGGCCGAGGCGCACGTCACGCTGGCGAATGAGCCGGCGCTGCACCTCTTCACGAAGCTCGGCTTCGAGACTGCCGCATGCGGCACGCTCTTCCGCAAGGCTTGAGAAAGGTGTCGGCCGGTCACTTCGGTGGCGGGATGAGCGATTCGAGATGCGCCCGGAGCGTGGCGGCGAAGTCGGTGCCGAGGCCCTCCGTGTGTCGGAGCCTCGCGTAGAGCGGGGCTGTCTGGCCATCGCGGCGGACGTCGGTGAGGTAATCCTGCAACAGCCGACGCCGCTGCGGCGTGGTGTTGAGCAGCCAGTGCGTCCAGCACCAGGCCTCGGCGTAGTGGTCTTGCGACAGTTCGCCCGCCGAGGCGAGGGCCTCCATCCTGTCGAGGTCGGGCCGCCACGTGCCCTCGAGTATCCGGCCCGAGAGATGGGCCACATGCGCCGCGTGGATGCCGTGCTCGCTGCGTGGCAGTTCGAAATATTCGGCGACACCCTCGTCGAGCCAGAGCGGAATCGTCGGCACGACGGCATGCACATAGCCGTGCGTCGTCTCGTGCCGCAGATCCTCGGCGATCCGGTCCTGCCAGACCGCGAAGACGGAGAGGGTGGTGTCGGTCTCGACGAAGAAGGCCCGCCGCGACGGAAAGCCGGGAAATTGCCGGGCCGCAAAGTCGTCGTACCGTTGCTTGTTTTCGAACAGGTAGAGATGCACCGGCTCGTCGGAAATCGGCAGGCCGAGCTGCTGGCTCACGTCAGCCCGCAGGCTCTCCAATTCCCGGACGATCCTGTGCTGCTCGGCCAACGGGAAGTCGGTGTGGATCACGAGCTGACCGGCGACGATCTCGGTGCGGGATGGCAGGCCGTCCGCAGCGGACCACGGGAGCGGCATCTGCTGCAAGGTGGCCGCGTTCCAGCCCGGTGCGGCGGCCAGATGGGCACAGCCGGCGGCAGCACCGCAGAGGATGAAACAGACAAGCAGCGTCGTCACCAGAGGCGATGACTGGTTCAGCGTCGGCGTCGGCATGGGCGGGTAACGTTTCAAGGAGGAGAGACTAGCGGCCGCTGTCAGCCCCGCCAAGACCGGGATTCACCGGTTTTCTCCGATCACTTTCCACCGGTCACAGAGTCCGCCGACGCAGGAGCGTGCCGGCGACCGCCTCCAGGCAGACCGGCCGGCCCAGGACCGCGGCGGCTCCGGCCCGTAGCGCTGCCGCCACGGTGTCGCCCCGCGGAAAGCTGTCGAGCAGCACGATGAACAGCCCCGGCCTGTTGGCTGCCAGGAGTCGCAGCCACTCAAGGTCACCGGCCGCGAGGTCGCAGACATCCCAGACGAGCGTGCCTGCCGCCTCATCGAGGTGCGGACGGCCAATCTGACGTTTGACCACCCTCTGACCAGCGACCGTGAGCAGGTCGCAGAGCCCCTCCAGATCGTCGGCCCGTGCCGCGGCCACCGAGATCTCGGCCGGAGCCAGAATCGCCGGGACAGGGGCCCCCGATGCGGCTCGCACGGAGTTGCTGCCGATGCCGGCGATCGATTCGAGCAGCCTCTCCTCGCGACGCGAGGTTGCTGGCAGGCCGAGGCTGGTGGGAAGGCCCGCCTCGAATGCTGCCAGCCACCAGCCGCACCGCCCTGGCAGGTCGTGCCAGGGCACCTCCTCGATCCCGGGCAGGAGCGGCCCGCTGCGTCGCCGGCCGTCGACCAGGCTCGAGGCCACCGAAACGATCGGCATCAGGGGCCAGGCCTGCGAGAGGAGGAGCGCGTCGGCGGCGGTGAACCGCGCCGGCCTGTCGGAAGCCAGCACGGCGAGCGCCGGCGTGGACTTTCCGTCGATGGCGGAAGCAGCGGCCACGGCGGCCTGCGGGCTGTCGGCGTCGGTCACATCGGCGAGCGCCGCAAGCCCCGAGCGGGCCATGCCAAGCTCCAAGCCGTCGACAGAACCGATCCATAGCACACGCCGGTGGGTGCTATCGTTTGGGCTGGCATTGGTCGTGGGAGCGGATGGAGACATAGCTATCTTTCCCATCGTCCCGCGCCGGGTGCCGGGCCGGCAAGCTGGGCTGACTGCGGAAGCCTCTTTTTGCCTGTCTGAAGCCGACCTTGACCCATCTGGAGCCCCACGGACAATTTGCCCGCGATCACGTTCAAGGATGAACGTGGCAGCGTTTCCACAAGCCCACGCGACCGTGCTCGATACACGGTCGCCGCGGCACCAGGCAGGAGGCCGGCATGCGTGACGATAGGCTCCGCGATCCCGACGGTGAGGGCGACCGAACGCGTCCACGGCGAACCCGTGGCGGTAAGGCCGGGGGCCGCGGTATCCAACTCTCGAAGGTGCTGCCCGAGGCCACCTTCTTCGCCTGCGACGACATCATCGCGGCTGGCTGCTCCGATGATCCCGACGCCTGCCGGCCGGGAGACGTGTTCGTCGCGCGGCTCACCGCCGAGGGAGACGGCCACGACGACGTGGAACGGGCCCTGGCCCGCGGCGTGGCCGGCGTGGTGGCGGAACGCATCATCCCGACCTTCGGCACGCCGCTGTGCCTCGTGCCGGAGAGCAGCTGGGCCATGGCTCGCATGACCCACGCTTTCAGCGGCGATCCGGGCCGGAAGATGAAGGTGATCGCCATTACCGGCACGAGTGGCAAGACGACCACCGCTTGGCTCACAGCGTCTGTCCTCGCCGAGGCGGGGCTCCGGGTGGGAGTGCTTTCCGACCTCGGCTGTCTGGCCGCTGACGACGCCGAGCCGGTGGCGGCCGATCTTTCCCGGCCGGGGGTGCTCGCCGAGTGGCTGCGTCGGCTTCGCGAGGATGGCTGTACGCACGCGGTGGTCGAAGTGTCGAGCAGCATGCTCGCGGCACACTGTCTGGCGGGCGTCGTCTGCGACACGGTTGCGGTGACGAACCTCGGCTCGGCCCATCTCGACATCCACGGCACGCCCTCGGCCTACCATGCCGTCAAGTCGCGGATCCTCGACTGCCTCGGCCCGACCGGCTGTCTCGTCGCCATGTCTGATGACGACCGCATCGGTCGGCTGATCGAGCGGCGGGCGGCAGCGACGGGCGAGGGCAGTGTGATCACCGCTGGGCTCACCGGCCCTGCCGACGTGACTGCCACCCCCGTGGAGCGATCGCTCTTTGGCCAGACCTTCCTCGTGCAGGCGGGCGGCCATGCGATGCCCGTGGCGGTGTCCACGCCGGTGGCATCGTTCGTTCGCGACAGCCTGCTGGCGGTTGCCATCGGCCTCCGCTGCCGCGTGCCGCTCGAGCGGATCGTGCGGGGCATCGAGGCCTGTGGCAGCGTGTCGGGCCGGCTGGAGCGGATCGACCGTGGCCAGGACCATGCCGCCTTCGTCGACCACCCCACCAGTGGTCATGCGTTGGCGGCCACCCTTGCCGGGCTGCGGCGGCTGACCCGCGGCCGGCTCGTGGTGCTGGCGGAAACGGCCTGCGCCGAGCAGCTCGTGGCGGATGCCTGCGGAGCGGGGGGGCCTGGACGCGATTTCGTCGGACTGGAGGATGACGGGCGGGAAGAAGGTCGGCTGGCCGCCACCTTCAACCGCCGAGCGATGCGGTGGGCGGACGACTGTCTTGTCGTTTCCGGCACGCTCATGGACAACGTCGGCAAGGCCGCCGACGTGATGGCCTACGCAAGGATCGACCGGCTGCTGTCGTCGCTCCGTGAGCAGGATTGCCTGCTCGTGCTGGGCGACGTGGGCGGCCGCTGCGAGAACCCCATCGATCCCGATGGCGACCCGCTCCCGTTGGCGGCGGTGGTCGACGGCTGGCTCCAGTTGGCCTACGTTCCGCGGCCGTTTGCGTCGGAGCGACGGGCTGCGTGAGCGGCTCGGCCCTGGCCGGATGGACGCCGCCGAGTCGCTTGGGGCACAATACTGGCTTCGGACCCGGTCAGGGGCCCGTGCTCAACGACTTTCTTCAGGTGCTTGTTGTCATGAAGTCTCGCCACACCGGCACGCCAGTGGATGCCGCGCTTTCGGACGCAAACTCGGGCGGCACGCCCTTCGATGATCTGGGGCTGGCGGTCTCCTGCCGTGAGCCGCTTTCCCATCACACCTGGCTGGGGATCGGGGGAGAGGCGGGATATTTCTGCGAACCGGTGGATGTCGACGCCCTCGCGCGGCTTGTCGCCCGGTGCCATCGAGAGCGGGTGCCGCTCCGCGTGATCGGCGGCGGCTCCAACATTCTCGTGCCGTCAGCCGGGTTTCCCGGCATGGTCGTGCGGCTTTCGGCGCCAGTGTTCTGCGGCATCACGGTGGAGCGGCCGCTGCTCCGCGCGGGCGCCGGCGCGAAGCTTGTACACGTGGTTTCTGCGGCCGTGCAGGCGGGGCTCTCCGGTCTGGAAACGCTCGTGGGGATTCCGGGCACGGTCGGCGGGGCGCTCGTGGGCAATGCCGGCGGCCACGGCGGCGACATGGGCGAATGCGTTCGTGAGGTGACCGTGATGCTGCCCGACGGCACGGTCGAGACCCGCACGGGGGCGAAGCTCGCCTTCGAATCGCGGTGGAGCAACCTTGATGACTGCATCGTCATCGGCTGTCGGCTCGAACTCGACGAGGAAGACCCGGAACGGCTCACCAAGCGGATGCAGAAGCAGTGGATCGTGGCGCGGGCCGAGCAGCCCTCCGGGACGCGGACGGTGGCCATGATGTTCAAGGACCCCCACGGCAGCACCGCGGAGTCGCTCGTAGTGCAGGCCGGCGGCCGCGACCTGCGGGTCGGCGAGGCGTCGGTCTACGCGGCCCATGCCAACTATGTGGTCGCGTCGTCCAACTGCCCAAGTGACGACGTGCGGGCGTTGATCGAATTGGTGCGGGCCAAGGTGCGCGAGCGGCTGGGTGTGGAACTGACGCCGCAGATCGAAGTCTGGTGAAAGGGGCGATTGCATGGTTGCCCCTCCGCGTCGCGGCCGACCGCTCCCCGTCGAAGAGCCTGAACAGGGCGGTACAGCCGCGTTTCTGGCCGAGCATCGGGCAGGACTTGGTGCCGTCTTGGTCGTGGTCGCGGCGGCGGTCGCCGGCTGGGTGATCTGGTCGCGGGTGTCGGAATCGGCCCGCGTGCATCACGATGCGGTGCTGATGCCCGACGCGGTCGAACTGCGTGGCGTGGCGCCCTGGGTGCGGTGCGATCTCAAGACGGAGGCGCTCCGCAGCGCGAGCCTCGATGGCGGCCTGCCGCTCGACGATCCAGAACTCTCCCGCAGGCTCGCGCGGGCATTCGAAATGCACCCCTGGGTGAAGCTGGTGGTGAACGTGAGCCCGCGGCATCCCGCCGCGGCCACGGTGGAGGTGCTCTGTCGTGAGCCGGTGGCGATGGTAGGCGTGAAGGGCGGTCTCCTGGCCGTCGACGCCGAGGGCGTCGTGCTGCCGAGCGCCGATTTCACCGCTGAATCCGCGTCGCTCTATCCACGGATCGCGGGCGTCGAGTCGAGCCCGCAGGGGCCGGAGGGCTCGGCGTGGGGCGACCCTGTGGTGGAGGAGGGGGCCGCGCTGGCGCTTGCCGTCGGCCCTGAATGGAAGCAACTCGAGCTGACGGAATGTCGGCCTGTGAGGAGGCCCGGAGTCCGCCGGTGGGAACTCGTGGGCCCGCCACCGCGGACGATTCTGTTTGGGTCGGCACCGGGCCGCGAGGCTCCGGGCGAGCCTTTGGCAGCTGCGAAGATCGCCAGGCTCCGGGCGATTGAAGCCGATCCTGCGGCGGCCGAAGCGAACGGCCCGCTCGATCTCACGCAGGAAAGCGGGGACGCCGCTGCGGCGCCGATCCCTTCGATTCCGTCACCGTGATCACGCCCGGTCTGAAGCCCGGTCGGCGAGCACGAGTTTGCGGACGGCCTGAAACTGCGGATGCTCGGCCGAACGGCACCATTCGAACAGGGCGGCCTCGGTGGTGGTGAGCAGCGAGCCGGAGGATTCGAGCCGACGCAGGGCGATCTCGTGGTCGAGCGCATGACGTGAGGCGACGGCATCGACGGCGATGAAGACGGTCAGCCCGCGGGCGAGCAGGTCGAGGGCGGTCTGCTGAATGCAGACGTGGGTCTCGAGGCCGCAGAGCAGGACCGACTCGATGTCGGCCGCGAGTGTTGCCGTGAAGGCGTCGCTGCCACAGCAGCTGAAAGCCATCTTGGTCAGCGCCGGCGGCAGCTTGGCGGCGAGGTCGGGCGGCGTGGGGCCGAGCCCTTTTGGATACTGCTCGGTGAGTACGCTGCGCACGCCCAGCAGCGCCGCAGCGTCGGCGAGCCGGCCGGCCATGGAGAGCACCTGCGGCCCCGTGGGAATCGCAGGCAGCAGGCGTTCCTGGATGTCGACGACGCAGAGCAGGGAGGAGGGGGCATGGAGTCGCATCGGAACCTCGCGGTGGTGGAGCGGCATCATAAAGCGGCCAGCGCGAAGTCGCCATGCGGCGTGAAGCGGAATGTGCGGGCGGTTTCGGAATCGATGCTGATGGCGATGTCGAGCCGGTCGGCAGGCAGGGCCGTTGGTGCTCGCGATGGCCATTCGATGAACACCCAGCACCGTCCCGCGGTCGCGTCATCCCAGCCGATCTCTGCCAGGTCGCCCGCACCAGAAAGACGGTAGAGATCGGCATGCACGAGCCGCTCCGGCGCTGCCGGCGTCTGCCGGTCGTGGGTTGCTGGCGCGTCGTGAACGTGGATCAGTCCGAAGGTCGGGCTCACCACCTCGGACGGGTCGATACCCATGGCCGCGGCCACGGCCTTCACGAATGTCGTCTTGCCCGCGCCGAGATCGCCTTCGAGCGCGACAAACGCCCGCGGCGGCAGCGCCGCTACCAGCCGGCGGGCGAGCGGCGCGAGGGCGGCCTCGTCGGGCACGGCCACGGTCAGCGTCGGCGGCACGTCGCCGTCAGCCGTTGAAGGCATGGACGTAGCCCCGTGGTTCGAGTGTGGTTCGCACGCCGTGCGCATCCTCGGCGATGAGCCCCGGCTCAGCTGTCACGTTACCGATGATCGTGATCGGCAGATCGAGCGGAGCCTTCCCTGCTGCCGCCACGAGGGCATGCGCCGCGTCGGGCGGCATGGCGAGAATCAGTTCAAAATCTTCGCCATCGGAGAGGGCATGGTCGAGCGGAGATTTTCCGTCCCCGGGCAGGAGACTCATCCGGCGGGCATCGGCGTGAATCGGCACGTCGGCCAGCCGCAGGAGAGCGCCCGTCGCGCTCGCCTGCATCATCCGCGAGAGGTCGAGCGAGAGGCCGTCGCTAACGTCGATGGCGGCATGCACCTCGAAGCGGCTTGCAATAGACATCGCTTCGCGGCACCGTGGCTGCACGAGGAGATGGCGGCCCAGCAGGCTGCCGCCGCAGGCTCCTGTGACCACGAGCAGATCGCCCGGCTTCGCGCCGTCACGCCGCCAGGCGCGGCCCGGCGGCACGCTGCCGATCGCCGTCACGCTCACGACCAGCGGGCCATCCCAGGAGTTTGTATCGCCACCGGCCAGCGTGCAGCCATGCTCGGCCGCGATCGCCTGGATGCCTTCGAGCAATCCGTGGGCGATCACGTCGCCACCGTTCTGCGGCAGGCAGACGGCCACGAATACCGCCTCTGGCCGCGAGCCCATCGCTGCCAGATCGCTCAGGCTCACGGCGACGGCCTTGTGGCCGACCGCCCGCGGCGGGCAGTCGGGGCCGAGGATGAAGTCGACACCCTCGGTGAGCATGTCGACGGTGACGACCGTCCGCCGCATGGCGGGCGGCCGCAGCACGGCGGCATCATCGCCGGGTGGCACCTCCAGCCGCGGGTCGGCGGGAATGCGGTCGAGCAGCCAGGTGACGAGGTCGGTTTCCACGAAGGCTATTCTATATCGATCCGGAAAAAGGTCATGCATGGCTTTCGCCATCGATAATCAGATCGCCAGGCTGGCGTAGGCGAGCAGCGAGGCTGTCACGACGATCGCCGCTTGCCAGGCAAAGTGGGTGTACGGGGTGACGTGCAGCCCGTGGCGTCGGCTCCACGAGCGGGCCACGAGCACGAGCGCCAGGATCGCGGCGGCGACCACGAACTCCACGGCGAGGACGCGGGCGGTCGCCTGTTGCAGGATGCGGATAACCATGAACGCGGCGACGATCGCAGCTCCACCGAGCGGCCCCAGCCATGGCGTGCGCTCGGTCGCCCGCAGTGCCACACAGCTCGCCAGGTACATCGTGTAGGGAAAGAAGAGTTCACGATTCCCGGTGGCATGGGAGAGGGCGAGCCACGCGAGGCCGGGCACGACGAGGGCCAGCGACTCGATGCGGACACCGCCGAGAGTCTGTGCGACGACGGCGAGTGCGCCGATCACCGTCCACGGCGGGCCACCGAAAATATGGGTGACCGCCAGGAAGAGCAGTTCGACGATGATGAAGACCAGGTGTGACATCAACTCGTCCGCCAGAGGCGGCTACCGCTGGTAGGCCGGCAGGTAGTGCATGTAGACCTCCAGCGTGATCGCGGCCATGGCCGTCGAATAGCATTTCGCGGGGCCGTTGAGCCGCTCCTCGCCCCAGCCCGGCCAGCTGCCGTCGGCGTTTTGCGTCTCGAGCAGCTGGCTGCGAACCCGCGGGTGCCACTTCGCCCACTGCTCCTCGCCGGCCTGAAAGTGGGCCTGCATCGCGTAGTAGTTCATATAGTGGAAATAGGCGTCCATCTGTGGCTTGTAGTCGTGGACCTGCAGCGATTCAAGCGCCAGCTTCACATCGGGATCATCATAGTCGCCGAGCAGCTGCAGGCAGAGCGCGCCGGCGGCTGATTGGGCGTCTTTCACGCCCTGGCCGGGCTGGTAGGCGAAGCCTCCCTTCGGCTTCGCGCACTTCTTCACGTACGCCCGCGCCTGCTCGAGCGTTTTCTCCGGCACCCGCAGCCGCGCGTTCTGCGCGGCCCGCAGCGCCACCACCTGCATCACCGTCACGCTCAGGTCGGCATCCCGCGGCTGCGGCTGATACCGCCAGCCCCCCTCTTTGTTCTGCGCCGCCACGATCACGTCGACCGCCTGCTGGCAGGTTTCCCGCAGGCCCTCACGACTCGTCCAGCCCGACGCCTCGATCAACGCCAGCGTGGCCAACGCATGTTCGTACATCGGCCCGTGTGAATTGCCCCCCTTCCGCACGAGCAGGCCCGTGCGCTGGCGGGCGTCGAGCAGGCCATCGATGGCTCGGCCCACGGTCTCGCGATAGGGGCCGCGGTCAGGCACGTGGCCGCGGCCCATGAAGGCCAGCAGGCAAAGGCTGTCGATGCCGGTGTTGGGCTGCGGCGAGACCGCCTGCGGCCACGAACCATCGGCCTTCTGGTGCGTGGCGAGGTATTCGAGCCCGCGATCGACGGCGGCCTCGATGCGGACCAACTCCCGCGCGTCGGCGTCGGGCACGTCCGCGACAGCCGGGTTGAAGAAGCATCCGCACGAGCAGCAGGCGACCGCGGCGACGACCGCGCGGAGCCCGCCCGACACAAGCCCGTGGGCACGATGAGAACGAAAACGCTTTGTCATGAACGTGATCTGCATGGGACTCGTGTGCATAGGAAAGATTCCCGGCGGCTGGCCCGCCATCAGCTCGACCCTGAAAGCCTTCTGATTCCGACATCGAGACAATAGAGGCCCACCAGCAGCAGCAGCACCGGCCAGGTATCCCAGATCTCGTCCTCGAGCGACGTGCGGGCCTCGACCGCCGTCTTCGTGAGCTTGTAAGGGATCGTCGAGAAGTCGGCCACCTCGATCACCGCGCCGCCTGACAGGTCGGCCAGCGAGCGGAGGGCCTCGCGATCGACGCCGGCCTGCGCCCGCTCGCGCGACGGCTCCGACACGACGCACTCTGCCGACAAGCCAGCCGACAGCCCGGCCGCGGCCGGCCCGTGCCGCACGCCGTGGCGGCCGGCGGAGTCGGGCGTGAACGATCCCGCGTAGAGCCCGGGCCGGCCGGCGGGCCGAAGCTCGATTGCGACAGCCTCGGCCGCACCTGGTGGCGTGAGTGCGACCTTCTGCACCACCGCCTCGACTGGCTTCTTCGATTCGTCCACGAGGTTGAGTTCGACCAGCACCGGCGAGTCGGGCTCGCAGCGGTCCGGGGTGACGACGAGCCAGTTCGCGTCGGACGGGTGATCGTCGCGCCTCGCGGCGCTCCGCAGCGCCTGCCCCCAGAACCGCCAGAACATCGCGTCACCCACGTTGCGCCGCCAGCGGAAGGTCTCGTCGGTACCGATCCAGACCACGCGGCCGTTGCCCACGGGTGCCTCCGCCATCAGCACGATCGCTGCGCGGCTGGCCGGCGCATCCACCTCGGCAAGCACCGTCGCCGACGGCTTCGGGCCGGTAGCCGCAGCCGCGCGGAAGAAGGGGGGCATCTCGCTCCACTTCGACCGGTTGCGGGCGGCGTCGCCGCTGAGCGCAAACGCCGGATGCATCGCCCCGCGGGCGGTCACCTGCATCCGCAGCGGCTTGAACGCCGCGGCCTCCACGGTGGCCGAGCCGTCGCCCGCCGCCTGGTCGATCGTGACCGGAAACAGCTCCGCCAGCGGGGCGTCGGCATACTCGCGCGGCAGGTGCTCGCCGCCCGGCTGCAGCACGAGGCCTACCCCGCGGCGCGACACCGCCTCGACGAGGGCCTTCTGCCGCGCGACGTCGAGGACGGCCGCGGGCACGTCGCCGAGCACGATCAGATCGTAGGCGGCCCACTCCTCCACGTCGCGGGGTAGCTTCGCACTGGCATCTCCGTCGCGTGCTGCGGCTTCTGCGGCAGGTGTGTCGGTAGTGGCGTCGGCTGAGGCGAGTGTGCTCGTGAGCAACACTGTCGGCTCGAAGCCGGTATCGCGGCGGATGGCGTGGTCGATGAACCGCAGATCCCAGCGGGCCGCATGATCGACCACCAGCACCTTCGACCGACGGTCCGAGACGGCGATCGATGTCTCCACCAGATTGTTTTCGCGGACGGCCTCCTCGGCCTCCGGCGGCACGGCCACGGTCAGCAGGCTGGTGCCCGCCTCCTGCGCGTGCCACTGGAAGACGACCTGTTGCCGCCCCTCCTTGAGCTTCATCCGGCGCGACTCGAGCACCTCACCACCGGCAGACCGCAATTCCACCGCCACATCGCGGCCCGCCAGGCCCGACGACTGCAGCGTGGCGTTGATCGAGACGGTATCGTTCAGGGCGACGACCGGTGCGGCCAACACGTCGGTGACCGCCAGATCGACGGGGGCATCGATCGATCCGACAGGCACCGCGATCACAGGAGCCCGTGGCTGGCCGCCCGATGCCTCCGCCGCGCGACGCACCGTATCGAGCGGGTCGATGCCGACCGTGGAACGGCCATCGGTGACCAGTACGATGCCCGCGAGCCCGCGGCCCGACGCATCATCCATCGCCATCTCCACCGCCGCACCGAGCGCCGTGTCGAACGGGTCGAGCGGCGGCTGTGCCGCGGCAGTGCCTGCTGGCGCGACGGCGTCAGACACGCGGCGCACCCGGCGGGCCACCTCGTAGCGCCGCAGGTCGAACTGGTCGGCGAGCTGACGCAGCGTGGTATCGGCCTGCGCGGCCAGCACCGCACGAACGAGTTCGCCGCGTGACCAGCGGCCGACCTTCTCCACGACCGCCATCGCCGCGGCCTCGTCGCCCGCCGCCACAGGATCGAGACCGGCCGCCGTGGCCACGCCATCGATCGTGGCAGCCGGCAGCCGGCCGACCGGCAACTGCATACTGTCGGATATATCGACAATCAGCGCCACGACGGGCTTCTCCTCGACCCGTTCATCCAGCCGCAGCGACGGGCCTGCCAGTACGAAGACGAGCAGGGCCAGCACGGCGATCCGGCAGGCGCTCAAGGCATGCCGCTGCCGCCGAGAGAGCCAGGGCATCCGCTCGCGGTGGCGGCGGGCGATCCACCAGCCGGCCGGCACCAAGAGCAGAAGCCCGATGATGAGCAGATCGGGACGCGCCCAATGCCACTCGACGCGGTCGATTCTGGAGGCGAGTTCGTGGCCGACGCCGCAGGAGCGGGCTAGCCAGGCGAGCAGCGAGCTGAGCATGGAATGCGCTTGGTTCAACTGTGGTGGGGTCATTGCGGAATGTCCCTGCCCAACTGGCGGAAGTAGGTGTCGATCACGTCCTGATAGGCCGCGGGGCCGCGCTGCCGCATGCCCTCGAGCAGCGGATCGCGCACCCGCGGCGGCAGCTTATAGATGGCGGCCCGTCGGCTGGCGTCGAGGCCGCGGAGCGGGTCGGCCACCTCCGCCCTCCCGGCGAGCGCTCCACCATCGGTCAGTTGGGCCGTCGGCTCACCGGGCCCTTGCATGTCGGAAGGATCGCCCGGCATCTCACCCTGGGCCGGCTCGGACTGCGCGGGCTGCGACTTGTTGGCGGCCGCCTGCTGCGCCGCCTGTCTGGCCGCCTCGCGTGCCGCCCGTTCCTCGAGCCGGCGGGCCCGCTCGGCCATCCCGAGCGCCTGCTGCACAGCAGCGCTTTCCAGCATCGATTCGACCGCATCGGCCGAAGACTCCGCAGCCATCTGGGAGGGGGCGGCGCTGGCGTTGTCTGGCTTCGGCGAAGGTGCTGCTGGCGTGTCTGCGGGCTTTTCCGGCTGCGGAGAGACAGGCTTGCGGCCCGCGAGCTGGGCGGCCAGATCCGCTGCCTCGCGGCCCGCCTCAGCGGCGGCCTCCGCCGCAGCCTCAATGGCCTCGGCCTGCGGCGCTCCGAGAATCTCCTGCACCTGCTGCACCTGCTCGCGAGCAGCCTCGGAGGCCGCAGGCTGCTTGGGCAGGGCGGCGAGCGACTGGCTGCGGCGATCGAGATCTTTGGAGAGCGTCTCCAGACGTTTCGCGGCACCGGCGGCGTTGAGCCGTTGCTCGACGTCTTTGAGTGCCTCTTCGAGCCTCTGAGCCTGCTTCGCCACGGCTGCCTGAGGGGGCGCGTCGGCCATGCGGTCAAGCTTGGCGGTGTCGCCCTTGAAGGCCTCGTTGCGAGCAAGCGAATCCTTGACCGCCTCCGCTTCGGCCGCGAGCTTTGCAAGCTGGTCCTTCTGGGCCTGTGGCACGAGCGGGCTCTGGGCCGCCTGATCGGCGGCCTGCGTGAGCGATTTCGCCAATTGCTGCGCCTCGCGGCTGCGTTGCTCGAGCGCTGCATCGACCGCGGCGAGATCGTTTTTGCGTGGCTGTTCGAGCGACCGGGCGGCCTCGTCCGCAGTCTTCTGCGCCGCGGCCGTCTTCTCCTGCGCGACCGTGCCGAGTTCCGGATCGGGTTCGGGCTTGTTCTCGGGCGGAGCGGCCTCCTTGCTCTGCTGCTGGGACTGTTGCTGTTGTTCTTGTGCCTGCTCTTGCGCCTCCTCCGCCGCGTCGATGGCAGCCAGCGGTTCTTCGCCCACCGCCTGCATCACGGCCGCGCGCTTCTCGTCGAGCGTGGCGGCCTGCTGCTCGGCGGCTCGCGCGGCCTGCTCCGCCTCGCGGCGGGCCTGTTCGAGTGCCGGCACCTGCGTGCGGGCCAGCGCCATTTCCGGCGGCAGCACGACCGTGATCTGAAACACCTTCGACTCGGTCTGCTGTCCCTTGGTGTCGCGGACGACGAGGCTCCAGGCGGCTGACTTGCCGGGCGCGAGGCCAAGCTGCTCCATCGTCAGCACGGAAGACAGCGTCGCCTGCGTGTCGGGCGGACGGTCGGCCAGCACGACCCCGGCCAGCGGCACCGGGTCGGCGAGGTGCCGGGCATCTGGGCCGATGCGCACGAAGATTCGATCGAGCCCCCAATCGTCGAAGGCCTGGCCCCGGATCTTCACGTCGTCGGCCACCTGGAGCGTCAGTGTGGCCGGTGGATCGTCGACCACGATCGACGGCGGACGGTCGATGGTCGGCGAGATCTCGACGGCCGGCATCGGCAGACTGGCATGGCCTGCCGCACTTCTGAAGCCGATCGTCGCCCAGACCGGCTTCTCGACCGGCACACCACCGATCCAGCTCTGTGCTGCAACGTCTGCCGCGTGCGGGTCGCTCCGCCGCACCGGAAGCTCTCCGATCGGCCGATCGACGGGCTGCTGCACCGACTGCGTGGTGCGGTCGACCCAGCCGGGGCGATCGAGCTGCAGCCGACCCCGGTCGACGCTGAACGTCACCCCGGTCACCGGACGGCCGACGAGCTGCGGCAGTGACTTGAGCGGCGCCATCAGCCGAACCCATTCCCCTGGCGGCGGCAGCGGGCCGGCGACGACACGGAGCACTCCCTTCGCCGGGGGCACGGCGTCGGCGTCGCCCCAGACCAGTTCCAGACGGATCTTCTCCTGCTCGAGGAGCATGGCCAGGTGCGTCGGCGGATCGGCCGGGTCGAGCCGTGCCATCAGCATCACCGACCGCTGCGGCAAGAGATCCTGTGGCAGCACGAGCGGCTCGAGCCGTGTCTTCATTCCGAAGGGGCGGCCATCGAAGCCGAACGTGAAGCTGCGGAGTCCGCCCGCCGCGTGCGTCGTGGTCCATTTCCAGGGCGTCTCGCTGACGGCGTCTCGCGGCAGATCGTCCTCGAACCAGACCCTCTCATCAAACCGTTCCACATCGCGGTTCTCGAGTGTGCGTTCCGAAAGTTGGAGACTGCCGTCCACCGCGTCGGCGGAGACCTCCGCGACGAACTCCACTGCCGAAGTCTCCGGTGCCTCGATGCGGCGGGCGTCATCGGCCACCGGCAGCGGTGTGTCGATCCGCATGTAGTCGGGCAGCCGAATCCGCCGCGTGAGCCCCATGATCTCAGGGCGGTGCAGCAGCGTGATCGCATGCGTCTTCGTCCACGTGCCGCCACCCTCGAGCCGATAGGTCGCGGCCTGCTCGAGGCCGTCGAGCGCGGCGGCAAATGTGTCGGCGGTGGTCCTCCGCATCGGGTGGCGATGCGGCTGGCCAGCCGCATCGAAGATCACGAGCTCGACCTCGTCGATGCTGCTGCGGACGACGCGGCACTCGATTTCGAGCGGCTCTCCCTCCAGGGTCTCGATGTCTCCGGGGGAACGCAGCTGCAGCCATGTGGCCGGGGGAATGTCGGCCGTCGGATGCAGAAACCGATCGAGCGTGATGGTGAGCCGTTCGCCAAGCGCGAGCCAGAGCGCTGCAACCATTGCCGCAGCGGTGGCCGCGAGGGCCGCATTGCGGGCGAGGGCCTGCCACTGCACGACCCGCGACGGACGGAAGCCCGAGAGCTGCGCCTGCGTCTGCGCAAGGAGCCGTTCGACCATGTCGGGCTCGAGCTTCCGCCCGGCATGACCGCCCCGGGCCAGGTCGACGACGGTCAGCAGTCGATTGTGGATGCCCCCGAGCGCCTTCTCGATCCGCAGGCTCACCGTGTCGAGCAGCGGCCGCCGCACCGCCGGCAGCAGCACGAACGCGGCGCCGGCTGTCGCCACCACTGCCCACCACGTGCACACAGCCGCGACACGCAACGGCACCGAAAGTGGCGCGGCCAGATCGAGCAGCACGCCCGCCACGACCCACGCAATCGCGGCCGCGACGGCGAGCAACAGCCCCGCGGCCAGCGCCACCGCGACCATCCGCAACCGCACGCGGGCGACGACCGATGCGATCCGGTCGGCTCTCGATTCCCAACTTCCGCTTGCCATGTGTGGTGAACCAGATGGGGTGATGGTGGTGTCGTGATTTCATCCGGCCGCGCGTGAGTCCGCGGCGTTGCCCACCGCGCGGCCAAGCCAGTCATTCAGTCGGGCCCGCCAGCCACGCGGCGTCTCGGTCGTGCCCGCCGGCGCCGGCGGCCGCAGCGTGCTCAGCAGAAACTCGAGCAAAAACAGGCCAAACACTGCTGCGATCAGCCAGCGCCAGATCTCACGCCGGCCGGTGAGCTGCGTGTGCAGCGTCGGATCCTCAGCCGTGCTGGTGAGGAGGGTGGCCGCATGCGGAGCGAAGGTGGCCGTCACCTCGGCCGGGTCGAGCGGCTCGAAGGCCGCGGTTTCGACGTCGCGGTTGACCGCCATGCCGAGCCGCAACGGCGCAGCGGTCTGTCCGGCGGGCGGCTCGATGTCGAACTCGTAGAAGCCGACCGTGCGGGTGTCATCCAGCGCGCCCGTCACGCCGTCGTCGCCGGCCACCGTGTCGATGGCCCGACGGCCGCCCGAGGGCGACGTGGCCTGCACGACCGCTCTGCGCCACGCGTCTTGCAGTCGCACCGGTGCCGGATCGTACGGATGGATGCTCTCGGCCGCCATCGCGGGCGGCTCCGGACGGACATGCTGAACGGCCCGCAGCATCAGTGGGACAAACGCTGGGTGCACCGGGAGGTTGGACCAGTCGGGGGTCACGGCCAGGCCCGACACGATCACCCGGCCGCGGCCGAGCCGCGCCTCCACGAGAATCGGCGTCTGGTCGTCGAGCCGCGCGAGCACGACGGGGCGGGCCGCCTGTCGCTCGCGGGCCTTGATGTCGACGGCCGCATGGCGAAAGATCTGGAGCGTGCCGAAGACCGATCCGCGGCTGGTGGCAGCGCCGCCTGGGGCCGATTCCTGCGCCGGACGGAACGCCGCGAAGATCGGATGGGAATAGTCGATCGGCCCGAGCCCGTGGCTGGAGGATTCATCGGTCGGGTCGCCGACCGGTTCGCCTAAGGAGATGATGATTCCTCCGCGTTGGTCGGCGCCGCTGGCAAACTCCGCCAGCTTCTGGGGGCTGCGGATGTGCGATCCCGCCAGCACCAAAAGGCCCGCCCCCGCCTCGACGCGACCGCGGAGCCAGCGCTGCCGGCCACCGTCGATCCGCGTGTCGGCCAGCACGATCACGTCGGCCGCCTTCACCTGACGCTCGTCGAAGGCGTTGGCCCGCGTCACCACCACATCGAGGCTGCCGGCGATGTCGGAGCGACCGGGAGCGTCGTTCGCAAGCGTGTCGTTCGCAGCCCGCCGCGTCGCGGCCACCGCCTCGCGCGGGCTGTCGAGCGCCGCGCGGAGGAATAGGCCCGGATCATAGATCGGCTCGACGCCGGCAGGCGCGATGACCAAGACGCCGAGCCGCGGCTCGACGTTGAGCACGAAGAGCAGGGAGTCGTCCTCGGGGAAGGCGTCGGCGGGCAGCGAGATGCGGCCGCGGAGCACGCCCGGCCGAGGCGGATGAATCGACACCGTGCTGGTGGTGACGCGGCCCGGCGTGACCACCAGCGGCACCTGCGCCACGATCTCATCGTCGAGTTCGACCGTGGCCTTCGTTTCCGTGGCCGTGTCGAGCCCGGCCCCCTCGATCCGCAGCGTGAGTTCCACCGGCAGGCCGACGACCGGACGCTGAGCACGCGGCGGATCGCCGAGGATCGCGAGATTGGTGACGCGACCACGACTGCCGACATCGACCACCACCAGCTGCACGCTGTCGGGAGTCCGAGCCGTCGCCGGATCCTCTGCCAGCCGTCGCCACGCCCGCCGCTCGCAGTCGGAGATGATCCAGATGCTCCGCGGGCCGCGCGGTGGCCCGGAGGCCGCCTCGGCGAGGCCGGCGGCCAGGTCGGCGGTGCCAGGATCAGGCTCGAGCGTGTCGATCTCGGCAGCCAGCCGCTTGCCATCGCCGACAGCCGCGCGGTAGAGCACCTTCGGCTCCATGCCGGCCCGAACCAGCGTCACGAAGTCGGTTGGCCGGAAGCGGCTCGCGGCCGACCGCACCGCCTCGCGGATCCGGTGGATCGCCGACGTGCCCTCGGAGACGAGTCCCGAGGTCATGCCGGCATCCACGACGAGCACGACGTCGCGGCCGCCACCGCCGAAGAGCCCGCCGAACCGTTCCAGCACAGGCCGGGAGAAGGCCCAGATCAGCGCGAGCACCACCGCCGTGCGGAGAAGCATCAGGAGCCACTCCACCAGTCGCACCCGCCGCCGCTGCTGCACGTAGCCCTCCATCAGGAAGCGGAAGGTCGGCAGGTCGACCTCCCGCAGACGGTGCAGGTTGAGCAGGTGCAACAGCACCGGCAGCACGGCCAGCGGGAGAAACCAGAGGAGCAGCGGATTGAGCATGGGAGCGTGCGGTGCCGGGGACAGGGCGGGTCAGCCCGTCATGCGACTGCGCCTCGCGAGGTAGGATGCCAGAAGTTCCGCATAGGGCTGATCGGTCTGCGTGAGTTCATAGCCGATCCGGCGTTCGAGGCACGCCCCACGGATTGCTTCGAGAAACGCCCCGAACCGCTCGAGATAAGCGGCCCGCACCTGCCGGGGGTTGGTGACGATCCGTCCCTCGCCCTCCATGTCGCGAAAGCGGGTGACCTTTTCAAAGGGAAACGTGCGTTCGACCGGATCGACCAGGTGGAAGACGAGCAGGTCGTGCCGCATGTGCGCCATCAGCGACAGTCCGGTGGCGATGCCAGCCGGATCATCGAGCAGATCGCTGATGAGCACGACGATGCCCCGCTTGGGGATGCGGCCGGCCAGTTCGCGAAGCGCCGTGCCCACCGACGTGTCGGCGCCCGGAGTCGCACGGCCCAGATCGGTGAGGATGTGCCGGAAGTGATTGGCGGCCGAGCGTGGCGGGACGTATGACCGCACGTCGCGATCGAACGTCGCCAGCCCGGCGGCGTCGTTTTGCTTGAGGGCCAAGTGACAGATGGCCGCCGCGAGGTATCGGCCGTAGTCGAGCTTGCTCGGCCCGTCGCCACCGGCGAAGGCCATCGAGCGGCTGGTGTCGAGGATCACCGTGATCCGCGTGTTGGTCTGCTCCTCGTAGAGTTTGACGTAATACTTGTCGGTCTTGGCGAGGAGCTTCCAGTCGAGCGACCGCAGTTCATCGCTCGGCGTGTAGGGACGGTGGTCGGCGTATTCCACGCTCGAGCCGAAATAGGGGCTGGGGTGGAGGCCCGACAGCAGTCCCTCGACGGCCGTCCGGGCGACCAGTTCCATCCGGGCGACGAGCGCCATCCCCTGCGGGTCGAGCGGCAGGCCGTCGGCGGAGGCCATGGGTAGCGGAGATGAAGGGGCCGACACCGCGGATGCGGCGACCGCCGGGGCTGCAGGACCGTTTGGGGATGAAGCCATGATGCACCTGCGTGCTGGGGTGCCGTAGTCGGCGCGACACTGGAAAGAAACCAGACTGGAAAGAAAACTGTCTGCGATCCCGCGTCTCAGCCGGTCTCCGGCAGGGCCTCGATGATCCTGTCGATGATCGCGTCGGGTCGGATTCCTTCGCTCTCGGCGGTGAAGCTGGTGACGAGCCGGTGGCGGAGCACCGGCTTGGCGATCGAGCGGATGTCTTCGAACGAGACGTTGGGGCGGCCGTCGAGCAGCGCCCGTGCCTTGCCGGCCAGCAGCAGCGACTGGCAGGCCCGCGGCCCCGCGCCCCACGACAGCCAACGGCGGATCTCCGGCGGGCTGGAGGGATCGCCGGGTCGGCTGGCCCGCGCCAGGCGAACGGCGTAGGACGACACCGGCTCGGCCACGATCACGTCGCGTACGATGCCCTGGATGCGGAGGATGTCGGCCGCGTTCATGACCGGTTTCAGGTCGACCGTCTGCCGTGACGTGGTCGACGTGGCGATGCGGATCTCGTCGGCGAGGGTCGGATATTCCACGGAGATCTTGAACATGAAGCGGTCGAGCTGCGCCTCGGGCAACGGATAGGTGCCCTCGCTCTCGATCGGATTCTGCGTGCCGAGCACGAAGAAGGGCTGGGGCAGGTCGAACGACCGGCCCGACACCGTGACCTGATGCTCCTGCATCGCCTGCAGCAGAGCGGCCTGCGTCTTGGGGGGCGTGCGGTTGATCTCGTCGGCAAGCACGAGGTTGGCGAATACCGGACCCTTCACGAACCGCAGCACCCGCTGGTTCGATTCCTTGTCCTCCTGCAGGATCTCCGTGCCGGTGATGTCGGAGGGCATCAGGTCGGGCGTGAACTGGATGCGATTGAAGCTGATGGAGAGCAGCTTGGCGAGGCTCGAGATCATCAGTGTCTTCGCCAGGCCGGGCACGCCCTCGAGGATGCAGTGGCCACGGCAGAAGATGCCGAGGAGCAGCAGTTCGAGCACCGGCTCCTGGCCGACGACGACCTGTGAGAGCGCCTCGATCATGCGGCGGTGGGCGCGGGCCACGCCCTCCGCCTCCGCGGCCACGGAGGCGGGATCGCGGGCGGCTGCTGGCTCGGCGACGGTTGCGGACATGGAAGTGCCCCCGGGGATGGCTGCCGCTCGACTCGCGGCGATCCCGAAAGCCTACCATCCGGACACGCCTTGCTGGAAAGCAGCCCAGAGATCGAGGGAGCAACGTCCCGCGAGCGGAAAATGCGGACCGCTCAGCGGCGGATCGTCTCGGAAACGAGATGGCCGAAGAGCGTCTCACGGCCGCGGAGCACGTAGAACTTGATCGGGTTCAAGTGCTCATCCTCGGCCTTGTCGAGGATGTAGGAGATGTTGTCGGGCACGATGGTCTCCCAGACATGCAGGCCGACGAGGATGTCGCCCTCACGGATGCCCTGCTCGCTGGCTGGCCCGCCGTCACGAACCTCGCTCACCAGCAGCCCTCCGCGATACCGCGACTGTAGCCGCTGCACCTTGGCGGCCGGCATCGCCTCGACCCGCAGGCCGATGTCGCGCCAGCAGCGTTCGTCGATCGAGAGTGTGTCGCGGCGGGCCGCTGCCAGCGACAGGTCGAGTTTCTCCTCCGCGCCGGCTCGCATCACCGTGACCGACACGCTGTCGCCCGCCCGGTGGCCGAGCAGGCCGCGTTCGATATCGAGCGGCCGGGCGATCGGCGTCTCGCCGATGTGGGTGATCACGTCGCCGGCCTTCACGCCCACGCTCTCGGCAGGGCTCTGCCGGTGGACCGCCTCGACGATCACACCCCGCGGACCGTCGGTGCGGGCCACGATGCCGTGCCAGGTGCGGTCGACGCGTTCGACCGTGAGCAGCGCGGCCACCACCTCGAGCACCTTGTCCACGGGAATGGCGAAGCCGATCCCCTGCGCTCCGGCCCGCACCGCGACGTTGACGCCGATCATCTCGCCATTGATGTTGAGCAGCGGGCCGCCGGAGTTGCCCGGGTTGATGCTGGCGTCGGTCTGGATCAGGTCGTCGTATCGCTGCGTGCGGCTCACCTCCACATCGCGGTGGAGGGCCGACACGATGCCGCGGGTCACCGTGTGCTCGTAGCCGTAGGCATTGCCAAGGGCGAGCACCGTCTCCCCGATCATCAGGTCGGAAGACGTGCCGATCGTGATCACGGGGAGCGGCTTGTCGTGCTCGACCTTGATCACCGCGAGATCGGTGCGCGGGTCGTGGGAGACGAGCGCGGCCGAGGTCGTCTTCCCGGAGGCGAGCGTGACTTCGATGCGGCGAACGCCCTCGACCACGTGGTAGTTGGTGACGACGTAGCCACGGGAGTCGACGACGACCCCGGTGCCCATCCCGTTGACTCGCTTCAGTTCACCGGTGCTCTCATCATCCGCATTGGGCACGAATTTCTGCCCGTGGATATTGACGACGCTGTCGCGGGTCGATTCGATCGCCTTGACGATCGCCGTGCGGCGTCCTTCGACGGCACCAGCCGGCCCCGCTGCGGCGAGCGCCACGAGCAGTGCGATGGCTGGAACAACAGTCCACGGACAACGCATGAAGACCAGGCTCCCAAATCACCCGAACAGGTTCGACATAGTCCGGTCAACGACCGGCTGCGATGCGGCTCGCGCGTCGGCGACGCTGGACCGGCTCCGCAGCCGACTTTCCACACCCCGCCCTCACTGAATCGGACAGGCCAGCCCCGCGGTCCACCGCCTGCGCCGCGGGACGTCATAGCTTTCCCAGATGGAGCGCCGTGGCCGGAAGAATGGCCGTCGGGGGGCGTTTCTGACGAATCGCCGAAAATTACTCACGCCGCGGCCGGTCGCCAGGGCTCCCCGCGTCGGGAGGGGGCGTGCGGGGGCCGATCAGGAGCGGCAGAACCTGCAGGGCGAGAAAGAGTCCGAGCACGGTGATCACGACCTGGGGCCAGATGCCTGCGATCCGTTCGCCCCATTCCCAGCCGGCCTCGCGGGCAATGCCTCCCACGAGGGTCGCCAGCACGAGCACGAGGAGCGTCGCGAGCACAAGCCCGCAGCCGAGCGAGGCCATCGTGCCACGGAACGTGCCGATTTCGGTGAATTCCTCCTGGTGCAGGTCGATCGCCCGGCCCTTTGCCAGGCTGCGCGGCACCGTCTCTGCGAGTTCGATGGCGCGGGCGGCGTCGGACCAGGCCGCGGGGGCGATCATCGTCGGCTCGCGGCCGCGATGCAGTTCGTCCAGCATCACCGCCCCGCGATCGAACGCCAGCGTTTCGGCGTGGTCGCCGGACCACGTCCAAGCCGCGTTGGTCGGATGGCCGACTCCGTCAAGGGAATCATCCGGAATGTCAACCGTGGTCGAGCCCCGGGCATGGACGAGTGTGATCCGCAGGCCCGGCCGTTCGCCACGGACCACCTGCCACCGTACGGGCACCTGCGTCGGGCCGCTGAAGCCCACCGCGAGCGTGTTCCAGGCGGCATCGGCATCAGCGGCACCGAGCGTGGAAAGCCGGGAGGGATCACCCGCCAGCACCCGTACGAGATCGGCGTCGATGGCCAGCGCCCGCAGCACCGCATCCCGCGACCGGTCGACGAGCCGGCGTTCCATCATGATCGTCTCGACGGCCCCCAGCGGATCGGCACCGGCGAGTCCGGCCTCGATCCTCGTCTGCAGGCGGCGGATGAACGGGTGCAGGCGGTCGGGCAGGAACGGGATCAGTGTCGCCCCGGAATCGCTCCGGATCATGTCGAGCTCGTAGGCCCAGAGCATCGACAGTGTGAGCGGATGGGAAAGCAGCAGTGTGCGGCCCGACTGCACGAGCGCCCGCACGCCGGCGGCACGGGCGTCGGTCCAGCCGTCGCCACCGACGAGGATGGCATCGCAGACCCGCGAATCGAGGAGTGGTTCCCAGGACGGGTCGCGGGGCACGTCGGCAGCCACCAGATCGGACAGTGGGCCCGCGGCGGGGAGATCGCAGCCGATACTGATCGTATCGCCACGGGCGGCGGCGGCTGACACCGCCTCCGCGATCCGGGCGTCGACGCCAAGGAGTCCGAGCTTCATACCCTTATTGTTTCCCGCAGGCCCGCATCCGACCAGCCCAGGCCTGTGCAACAGGGGCCTGCGTGAGGTATACGGAGGGATATGCAAGCGGAAGTGATCGCCATCGGTGACGAACTCACCACCGGACAGCGGCTCGACACGAACAGCCAGTGGCTGTCGACCGAACTCGGCCTGCTCGGCATTCCGGTGTGCTTTCATACCACCGTGTGCGACACGCTCGAAGCGGGAATCGACGCCTTTCGCGTTGCGGCCGCGCGGTGCGATCTGGTCATCGCCACCGGCGGTCTGGGGCCCACGGCGGACGATCTCACCAGAGACGTGCTGGCGGCGGTCTCGGGCCAGCCGCTGGAACTCTCGGCGGCAGCGCTCGAGGCGGTGGAGTCGCGGTTTGCCAGACGGGCCGTGGTGATGCCCGAAAGCAACCGTCGCCAGGCCATGTTTCCGCGTGGCACTCGGATCATTCCCAACCCCGATGGCACCGCCCCGGGCATCGATCTTGACGTCCGGAGACCGGATGGTGGCACGAGCCGGTTCATCGCGTTGCCCGGTGTGCCCTCCGAGATGCGTGAGATGTGGCGGGGCACCGTGGCGTCCGCGCTCGCGGCGATGCTGCCCGATGCGGGAGTGTTCGTGCACCGTCGGATCAAGTGCTTCGGGGCAGGGGAGAGCGCGGTCGAGGCGATGCTGCCCGACCTGATCCGCCGGGGCCGCGATCCGCTCGTCGGCATCACGGCGCACGAGGCCACGATCACGCTGCGGATCGTGGCACGGGGCCGCAATGAGACGGAATGCCTGGCGAAGATCGCTCCCACCGAGCGAACGATCCGGGAGTGTCTTGGGGCCCACGTCTACGGCGTCGAAGACGACGAGGTGGAGGACGCCGCGGTGCGGGCGCTGGTTGGAGCCGGCCAGACGCTCGGCACGATCGAGATCGGCACCGAGGGCAGGGTGGCCAACTGTCTGGCGCAGGCCCAGTCGCGACGCCAGGCACAACTGCCGTCGCACCCGCAGGACCCAGCACTGGCGGTCTATCGCGGGGGCATGGTGCTGCCAGCCGCGGCCGTGGTGCAGGTCGAGCACGAGTCCGACGCCAGCATGAAAAGCCTTGCCGATCGGGCCCGGGCCGAGTGCGGTGCCACCCTTGGTCTTGCCGTTGGGGCGGCCCGTCCGGGGCCTGACGGCCGCAGTGTGCTGACGATCGCTCTCTCCGACGGGCAGCGAGTGGAGCAGGTCGAGCATATGCTGGGGGGCGGCCCCACGCTGGCGTTATCGCGTGCGGCGAAGACCGCCGTCGACCTGGTGCGGCGGAAGCTCGAACCCCGGATTGCCCCCTCATGAGTCCGCACATCGAGTCCAGGCAAGAATTCAGCCAGCAGTCCAGTCAGTCCCACGATGCGGGACGTGCCGCCAACTGGCGGACGCTCCTTCTGTTTGCGGGATTCGTGACGCTCGTGGGCCTGATCGTCTGGCCGTCGCTGGCCGGCCGGATCCAGTATGCGAAGACGCGGGCCGAACTGTCGGCGATCCGCGACGCGGCGGCCGGCGCCGAACTGAAATCGGTGGGGAAACTGTTCACGACGCTTGCGCGGGTGATCGGCCCGACGGTGGTGAACGTGACGGCGAAAAAGCGGGTGCATACGCTTGCCGATGAGATTGCTTCGCTTCGTGGAGAGTCGGGCGCCGGGGCGACTGACGAATCGGTGGGCTCGGGCGTGATCGTGGAATCCGACGGCGTGATCCTCACCAACTACCACGTCGTCGCCCAGAGCGATGAGATCGACGTCGCACTGGCCGATGGCCGCCGCTTCAAGGCCCATCTCGTGGGCGCCGACGCCGCCACCGACCTGGCTG